>OFTX01000068.1_pt1 | contig 61406 bp, 56 predicted proteins | sample 1775051 | NCBI WGS metagenome assembly OFTX01 (sample SAMN08195772, study PRJEB24354) | sludge metagenome | isolation source: sludge from phenol fed wastewater aerobic bioreactor A | place: India: Nagpur | collected 2016-09-15 | reverse complement strand
CGCATCGTGCGCAGCCAGATCCTGGCCGGCGAGCCGCGCATCGACGGCCGCGACACGCGCACCGTGCGCCCGATCGAGATCCGCAACGGCGTGCTGCCGCGCACCCATGGCTCGGCGCTGTTCACGCGCGGCGAGACGCAGGCGCTGGTGGTCACCACGCTGGGCACCGACCGCGACGCGCAGCGCATCGATGCGCTGGCCGGCGAGTTCGAGGACCACTTCCTGTTTCACTACAACATGCCGCCCTTTGCCACCGGCGAAGTCGGCCGCATGGGCTCGACCAAGCGCCGCGAGGTTGGTCACGGCCGCCTGGCCAAGCGCGCGCTGATCCCGCTGCTGCCCGCGCGCGACGAGTTCCCCTACACCATCCGCGTGGTGTCGGAGATCACCGAATCCAACGGCTCCAGCTCGATGGCCTCGGTGTGCGGCGGCTGCCTGTCGCTGATGGACGCCGGCGTGCCCATGAAGGCGCACGTGGCTGGCATCGCCATGGGTCTCATCAAGGAGGACAACAAGTTCGCCGTGCTGACCGACATCCTGGGCGACGAGGACCACCTGGGTGACATGGACTTCAAGGTGGCCGGCACCACCAACGGCATCACCGCTTTGCAGATGGACATCAAGATCCAGGGCATCACCAAGGAGATCATGCAGGTGGCCCTGGCGCAAGCCAAGGAAGCGCGTATGCACATCCTGGGCAAGATGCAGGACGCCATGGGCGAGGCGCGCGCCGAGATCAGCTCGTGGGCGCCCAAGCTCTACACGATGAAGATCAACCCCGAGAAGATCCGCGACGTGATCGGCAAGGGCGGCGCCACCATCCGCATGCTGACCGAGGAAACCGGCACCACCATCGACATCGCCGAGGACGGCACCATCACCATTGCCAGCAACGATGCCGCCAAGGCCGACGACGCCAAGCGCCGCATCGAGCAGATCACGGCCGAGGCCGAGATCGGCAAGGTCTACGAAGGCCCGGTCACCAAGATCCTGGACTTCGGCGCACTCGTCAACATCCTGCCCGGCAAGGACGGACTGCTGCACATCAGCCAGATCGCGCACGAGCGTGTCGAGAAGGTGAGCGACTACCTGCAGGAGGGCCAGGTGGTCAAGGTCAAGGTGCTGGAGACCGACGACAAGGGCCGCATCAAGCTGTCGATGAAGGCGCTGCTGGAGCGCCCGGCGCGCGAGGAGGGCGGCGAGGACCGTCCGCCGCGTGAGTATCGCGAGCGTGGCGACCGTCCGCCGCGCGGCGACCGTGGCCCGCGCGAAGACCGTGGCGAGCGTGCCCCGCGCGAAGAGCGTGCGCCCCGCGCCGAGTCGCCTGCGCCCGACGCGCCGGCCGACGACTCCGCGCATCCATCGGCCTGATCAGGACAGGAGGCGCCCGCGCGGCCCGCACCGGGCCGTTGCGGTGTCTGACCGCCATGACGATGAACTGCATTGAAATCAGCACGCCGGGCGCACCCGAGGTGCTGGTGCCCGCGCAGCGCCCCCGGCCCGTGGCCGGTGCCGGCGAGGCGTTGATTCGCGTGCGCGCGTCGGGCGTCAACCGCCCCGACGTGTTGCAGCGCATGGGCCACTATCCGCCGCCGCCGGGCGCGTCCGATCTGCCGGGCCTGGAAGTGGCCGGCGTGATCGAGTCGGGTGACGCCGTCGCCCTGCGGGCCGCGGGCCTGGCCGTGGGCGATCGCGTGTGCGCGCTGGTGGCCGGTGGCGGCTATGCCGAGTACTGCGTGGCCCCGGTGGTGCAATGCCTGCCCGTGTCCCAGGGCTTGAGCGACGCCGAAGCGGCCAGTCTGCCCGAGACCTTTTTCACCGTCTGGACCAACGTGTTCGACCGTGGCCGCCTGCAGGCGGGCGAGACGCTGTTGATCCAGGGCGGTACCAGCGGCATCGGGGTGACGGCGATTCAGCTGGCCAAGGCCGCGGGCGCCATCGTGATCGCCACGGCCGGCAGCGACGAGAAGTGCGCCGCCTGCCTGAGCCTGGGGGCCGACCACGCCATCAACTACAAGAGCAGCGACTTTGCCGCCGAGGTGCTGCGCCTGACCGACGGGCGTGGTGCCAACGTCATCCTGGACATGGTGGCGGGCGACTACGTGGCGCGCGAGGTGGGATGCCTGGCCGAGGAGGGGCGCCTGGTCATCATTGCCGTGCAGGGCGGGGTCAAGGCCCAGTTCGACGCGGGTCTGGTGCTGCGTCGGCGCCTGGTCATCACCGGCTCCACCCTGCGCGTGCGGCCAACGGCGTTCAAGGGTGCCATTGCCCAGGCGCTGCGCCAGCAGGTCTGGCCCTGGCTGGAGCAGGGCCGCGTCAAGCCCATCGTGCATGCGCAGTTTGCGGCGCTCGAGCCCGCGGCGGGGCTGCCCAGTGGCGCCGCGCGCGCGCACGCGCTGATGCAGGGCGGCCAGCACGTCGGCAAGATCGTCCTGACCTGGGAGGGTGCGTGATGCGCAAGCTGATAGCGGGCAACTGGAAGATGAACGGCAGCCTGGCCGCCAACCAGGCCCTGGTGCAGGCGCTGCGTGCCGACGTGGGCACGCCAGGCTGCGATGTGGTCGTGTGCCCGCCTGCGGTCTACTTGGCCCAGGTGCAGCAACTGCTGGCGGGTTGCCCCAGCATCGCATTGGGCGCGCAGGACGTTTCCGAGCAGGCCGGGGGTGCCTATACCGGCAACGTTTCGGCGGCGATGCTGGCCGACTTCGGGGTGCGCTTTGCCATTGTGGGCCACAGCGAGCGGCGTCAGTATCAGGGCGAGAGCGATCTGCTGGTGGCGCGCAAGGCGCAGCAGGCGCTGGCCTCGGGCATTACGCCCATCGTGTGCGTGGGCGAGACGCTGGCCGAGCGCGAGCAGGGCTTGACGGACTTCATCGTGCAGCGCCAGCTGTCGGCCGTGCTGGCGGTCAACGGCACCCATGTGGCCGAGATGGTGGTGGCCTACGAGCCCGTGTGGGCCATCGGCACCGGACAGACGGCCACGCCCGAACAGGCGCAACAGGTGCACGCGCTGCTGCGCGGCCAGCTGCGGGCGGTGAATGCCACCGCGGCCAGCCAGGTCCGCATCCTGTATGGCGGCAGCATGAACGCGGCCAATGCGCAAGCCTTGCTGGCCCAGCCCGACATCGACGGCGGCCTGATCGGCGGCGCAGCGCTGAAGGCCCCGGATTTTTTGACGATTGTTGGCGCAGCCGCTTGATGGATAAGCGCGGAATGCTATTGAATTTGGAGTGATTGAATGGGACTGAACTTCGTATTGAACCTGGTGCTGGTGCTGCAGATTGTCTCGGCCTTGGCCATGATCGGCCTGATCCTGATGCAGCATGGCAAGGGCGCGGACATGGGCGCTGCCTTTGGCAGCGGCAGCTCGGGCAGCCTGTTTGGCGCTTCGGGCAGTGCCAACTTCCTGTCGCGCGCCACGGCGGTGCTGGCCACGGTGTTCTTTGCCTGCACGCTGGCGTTGGCCTACTTCGGTTTCAGCATTCGCAGCAGCGAGCCTTCCGGTGGCAGCGTGCTGGAGCGCGCGGCCGTGACGGCGCCTGCTGCTGCGGCGTCCAAGTCGCCTGAGGCTTCGGCGGCCGGTCCTGCAGCGGGCATTCCGACCGCCGTGCCGGCAGCCGCGAGCAACAGTGCGGTGGTGCCTGCCACGCCGGCGGTGCCGGCTTCGGGCGCGGCGCAGATTCCGACGCGTTGACGGGTTGCAAAAGTCGCCTGAATCCGCGGCCGATTGCAGGAATCGGATATTTTTCAGGGTAAACTCTTACAGTTGTCCGGGGCGTGAATTTGGACGGTGGCAGGGCCACCCGATGCCCCGGGGCAACAATGCCGTCGTGGTGGAATTGGTAGACACGCTATCTTGAGGGGGTAGTGGCGAAAGCTGTGCGAGTTCGAGTCTCGCCGACGGCACCAGACATGCAAGGGCCAGGGTTCAAGATTCGAGCGCCTGGCACCGCAACCGAGAGCGCACGATGAACCTGGCCGACTACCTTCCCGTTTTCTTGTTCATTCTGGTGGGTCTGGCTGTCGGAGCCCTTTGTCTCGGAATGGGGGCCTTCCTGAAGCCCCACAAGGCCGACCCGGCCAAGAACTCTCCCTACGAGTGCGGATTCGAAGCCTTTGAGGACGCGCGCATGAAGTTCGACGTGCGCTACTACCTCGTGGCCATTCTGTTCATCCTGTTTGACCTCGAGATTGCCTTCCTTTTTCCCTGGGCGGTGACGCTCAGGGAGGTGGGTGCGACCGGTTTTGTCGCCGTCGTCGTCTTCCTGACGATCCTGGTGGTGGGCTTTGTCTACGAATGGAAGAAGGGAGCACTGGACTGGGAGTGAGGGATGCGTCCCAACTCGGCTTCAGGAAATACGCTCATGAATGAACAGTTTCAACAAAAGGGCTTCGTTCTGACCGGCATCGATGCCGCGGTCAACTGGGCCAAGACCGGCTCCCTGTGGCCGGTGACCTTCGGCTTGGCGTGCTGCGCCGTCGAGATGATGCATGCCGCCGCTGCCCGCTACGACATCGCGCGCTTCGGCGCCGAGGTGTTTCGCGCCAGCCCGCGCCAGTCCGACCTGATGATCGTGGCGGGCACGCTGTGCAACAAGATGGCGCCGGCGTTGCGCAAGGTGTATGACCAGATGGCCGAGCCGCGGTGGGTCATCAGCATGGGCTCGTGCGCCAACGGCGGCGGCTACTACCACTACAGCTATTCGGTGGTGCGCGGCTGCGACCGCATCGTGCCGGTGGATGTGTACGTGCCCGGTTGTCCGCCCACGGCCGAGGCGCTGCTCTACGGCATCATTCAGTTGCAGCAAAAGGTGCGCCGCACCCACACGATCGCGAGGGTGTGAAACCATGGCCGAACATGCCATTGCGCCCGAGGCGCTGAAGGACAACGTGGCTGCCGCCTTGGGCGCCCTGGCGCAAAGCGTGGCGGTGTCGCGCGGCGAGGTCACCGTGATCGTGTCGGCCGAGAACTACGTGCAGGCCATGAAGACGCTGCGCGACGCGCCGGCCTGCCGTTTCGAACTGTTGGTCGATCTGTGCGGCGTGGACTATTCCACCTACGGCGATGGCGCCTGGGAGGGTGCGCGTTTTGCCGTCGTCGCGCACCTGCTGTCGGTGAGCCTGAACCAGCGCGTGCGCGTGCGCGTGTTCTGCCCGGATGACGAATTTCCGGTGATCGCCTCGGTCGAGCCGCTGTGGAGCGGCGTCAACTGGTTCGAGCGCGAAGCCTTCGATCTGTATGGCATCGTGTTCGAGGGCCACACCGACCTGCGTCGCATCCTGACCGACTACGGCTTCATCGGCCATCCGTTCCGCAAGGACTTCCCGCTGTCGGGTCACGTCGAGATGCGCTACGACGCCGAGCGCCAGCGCGTCATCTACGAACCCGTGTCGATCGAGCCGCGCGAGGTTGTGCCGCGCGTGATCCGCGAGGACAACTACGGCGGACTTCACTGAGCCGCAGGCGAGTCACATTTCCATGGCCGAAATCAAGAACTACACCCTCAACTTCGGGCCCCAGCACCCGGCCGCGCACGGCGTGCTGCGCCTGGTGCTCGAGCTCGATGGCGAGGTCGTGCAGCGCGCCGACCCGCACATCGGCCTGCTGCACCGCGCGACCGAAAAGCTGGCCGAGCACAAGACCTTCATCCAGTCGCTGCCGTACATGGACCGTCTCGACTACGTGTCGATGATGTGCAACGAGCACGCCTACTGCCTGGCGATCGAGAAGCTGCTGGGCATCGAGGTGCCGGTCCGCGCGCAATACATCCGCGTGATGTTTGCCGAAATCACGCGCATCCTCAATCACCTGATGTGGCTGGGCTCGCACGGCAACGACTGCGGCTCTTCCACGATCCTGATCTACACCTTCCGCGAGCGCGAGGATCTGTTCGACATGTACGAGGCGGTGTCGGGTGCGCGCATGCACGCGGCGTATTTCCGCCCTGGCGGCGTGTACCGCGACCTGCCCGACGCCATGCCGCAGTACAAGCCCAGCCGAGTGCGCTCGGCGCGCAACCTGGCGGCCATCAACGCCAACCGTCAGGGTTCCCTGCTGGACTTCATCGAGGACTTCACGCAGCGCTTTCCCAAGCTGGTGGACGAGTACGAAATTCTGCTCACCGAAAACCGCATCTGGAAGCAGCGCACCGTGGGCATCGGCGTGATCGCGCCCGAGCGCGCGCTCAACCTGGGCCTGACCGGACCCATGCTGCGCGGCAGCGGCATCGCCTGGGACCTGCGCAAGAAGCAGCCCTACGAGGTCTACGACCAGCTCGACTTCGATATCCCCATCGGCAAGACCGGCGACAGCTACGACCGCTACCTGGTGCGCGTCGCGGAGATGCGCCAGTCCAACCGAATCATCCAGCAGTGCGTGGCTTGGCTGCGCGCCAACCCGGGCCCGGTCATCGTGGACAACCACAAGGTGGCCCCGCCCAAGCGCGAGCGCATGAAGTACGGCATGGAGGACCTGATCCACCACTTCAAGCTGTTCACCGAAGGCATGCACGTGCCCGAAGGCGAGGCCTACGCGGCGGTGGAGCACCCCAAGGGCGAGTTTGGCATCTACCTGATCAGCGATGGCGCCAACAAGCCCTACCGCCTGAAGATTCGTCCTCCCGGGTTTTCCCATCTGGCGGCGTTTGACGAATTGTGCAGAGGGCACATGCTGGCCGACGCCGTGGCCATCATTGGCACGCTGGACATCGTGTTTGGAGAGATTGATCGATGAGCGCAACCGTTGCCGACGCGCCCGTGGCGGCGCTGTCCGAGGCCATGCGCGCGCGCTTTGCACGCGAAGTGGCCAAGTATCCGCCTGAGGGCAAGCAATCGGCGGTGATTGCCTGTCTGACCATCGCCCAGCAGGAGCAGGGCTGGGTCAGCCCGGCGATGGAGAAGGCCGTGGCCGAATACCTGGGCATGCCGCCCATGGCGGTGCACGAGGTCACCAGCTTCTACAACATGTTCAACCAGCAGCCCGTGGGCCGCTTCAAGCTGAACGTGTGCACCAACCTGCCGTGCCAGTTGCGCGGTGGCGCGCAGGCGCTGGCCTATCTTGAACAGACCCTGGGCATCGTTGATGGCGACACCACGCCCGACGGCCTGTTCACCCTGCAGCACTGCGAGTGCCTGGGCGCCTGCGCCGATGCGCCGGTGATGCTGGTCAATGACCGCAACATGTGCAGTTTCATGAGCGACGACAAGCTGCAGCAGCTGGTGGATGGCCTGAAGGGCGCGGAGGTGACGCCATGAAGGTCGATCAGGTGTTGTCGCAGTTTGCCGCGCAGGGCGTGGAAACCTGCTTTCATGGCCGCCACATCAATCCCCAGATCTACGCCGATCTGGATGGCACCAACTGGCGTCTGAAGGACTACGAGGCGCGCGGCGGCTATCAGGCGCTGAAGAAGTTGCTGGGCAAGGATGGTGGCGCGGGCATGACGCCCGAGCAGCTGATTGCCATGGTCAAGGAATCGGGCCTGCGCGGCCGCGGCGGCGCCGGGTTTCCGACGGGCCTCAAGTGGAGCTTCATGCCGCGCCAGTTTCCGGGGCAAAAGCACCTGGTGTGCAACTCCGACGAGGGCGAACCCGGCACCTGCAAGGACCGCGACATCCTCATGTACAACCCGCACATCGTGATCGAAGGCATGGCGATCGCCGCCTATGCCATGGGCACGAGCGTGGGCTACAACTACATCCACGGCGAGATCTTCCAAGTCTACGAGCGCTTCGAGGAAGCACTGGAAGAAGCGCGCGCCGCCGGCTACCTGGGCGACCGCATCCTGGGCAGCGACTTCAGCTTCCAGCTGCACGCGTTTCATGGCTTTGGCGCCTACATCTGCGGCGAGGAAACCGGCCTGCTCGAATCGCTGGAGGGCAAGAAAGGCCAGCCCCGCTTCAAGCCGCCGTTTCCGGCCAGTTTCGGCCTGTATGGCAAGCCCACCACGATCAACAACACCGAGACCTTTGCCGCGGTGCCTTGGATCGTGCGCCACGGCGGGCAGGCCTATCTGGAGTGCGGCAAGCCCAACAACGGCGGCACCAAGATCTATTCGGTCAGCGGCGACGTCGAGCGCCCCGGCAACTACGAGATTCCCATGGGAACGCCCTTTGCCAAGCTGCTGGAGCTGGCCGGCGGCGTGCGTGCCGGGCGCCAGCTCAAGGCGGTGATCCCGGGCGGTTCGTCGGCGCCGGTGCTGCCCGCGTCCATCATGATGGACTGCACCATGGACTACGACAGCATTGCCAAGGCCGGCTCGATGCTGGGTTCGGGTGCCGTCATCGTGCTGGACGACTCGCGTTGCATGGTCAAGTCGCTGATGCGCCTGTCCTATTTCTACATGCACGAATCCTGCGGCCAGTGCACGCCCTGCCGCGAGGGTACGGGCTGGCTGTGGCGCGTGGTCGAGCGCATCGAGAACGGTCACGGCCGCCAGCAGGACATGGATCTGCTGGACTCGGTGGCCGGCAACATCATGGGCCGCACCATTTGCGCGCTGGGCGACGCGGCGGCCATGCCGGTGCGCGGCATGCTCAAGCATTTCCGGCCCGAATTCGAGCATCACGTCGAGCACAAGTGCTGCGTGGTGTCGGCCTACGTGTGACGCCGGGACGGTTGGAAGAATCTCATGGTTGAACTCGAAATCGACGGCAAGAAGGTGCAGGCGCCCGAAGGCAGCATGGTGATCCAGGCGGCCGAGCAGGCGGACATCTACATCCCGCACTTCTGCTATCACAAGAAGCTGTCCATCGCGGCCAATTGCCGCATGTGCCTGGTGGATGTGGAGAAGGCACCCAAGGCCGTGCCCGCCTGTGCCACGCCGGTGACGCAAGGCATGATCGTGCGCACCAAGAGCGACAAGGCGATCAAGGCGCAGAACGCGGTGATGGAGTTCCTGCTCATCAATCACCCGCTGGACTGTCCGGTGTGCGACCAGGGCGGCGAATGCCAGTTGCAGGACCTGGCGGTGGGCTATGGCTGGTCGGCCTCGCGCTACGACGAGGAAAAGCGCTCGGTCAGGCCCAAGGAGGTGGGGCCCCTGATCTCGATGAAGGAGATGACGCGCTGCATCCACTGCACGCGCTGCGTCCGCTTCGGCCAGGAAATCGGTGGCATCATGGAGCTGGGCATGTCCAATCGAGGCGAGCATGCCGAGATCGAGACCTTTGTCGGCTCCTCGATCGACTCCGAGCTGTCGGGCAACATGATCGATCTCTGCCCGGTGGGGGCGCTCACCAGCAAGCCCTTCCGCTTCAGTGCTCGCACCTGGGAGCTGGCGCGCCGCAGGAGCGTCAGCCCGCACGATTCCACCGGTGCCAACCTGATCATGCAGGTCAAGAACAACCGGGTTCTGCGCGTCGTGCCGCTCGAGAACGAAGCCGTCAACGAATGCTGGATCGCCGACCGCGACCGTTTTTCGTACGAGGCCCTGAATGGCCCCGAGCGCTTGACCAAGCCCATGCTCAAGCAGGGCGGTCAGTGGCAGGAGGTCGACTGGCAGACCGCGTTGGAATACGTGGCCAATGGCTTGCACGACGTTCGCGCCCAGCATGGCAGCACAGCCATCGGCGCGCTGGTCAGCCCGCACAGCACGCTTGAAGAGCTGTTCCTGGCCGGGCGCCTGGTGCGGGGTCTGGGCAGCCAGAACATCGACCATCGTTTGCGCCACACCGAATTCGCCGGTGTGGAAGGCGTGCGCTGGCTGGGTACCTCGATCGCTTCGCTGGGGCGGTTGCAGGCGGCACTCATCGTGGGCTCGAACCTGCGCAAGGATCACCCCCTGTTTGCCGCGCGCATCCGCCAGGCCGTGCGGCACGGCGCGGCGGTGGCGGCGCTCACGTCACCCGCACTGCTGCACGATGCCGACGCCTGGGCCATGCCGCTGGCGGCGGCGGCGCTGGGCGAGCCCGCCCAGTGGCCGCAGCTGCTGGCCGACGTGGCAGCCGCAGTGGCGGCGACCAAGGGCGTGCCGGCGCCGGCCGAGGGCGCTGCGAGCGAAGCGGCCCGGGCCATCGCCAGTGCCCTGCTGTTGGGCGAACGCAAGGCGGTGCTGCTGGGCAACGCGGCGGCGCAACACCCGGCCGCCAGCAGCCTGCTGGCGCTGGCGCAATGGATCGGCGAGCAGACAGGGGCCAGCGTGGGCTACCTGACCGAGGCGGCCAATACCGTCGGCGCCCAGGTGGTCGATGCGCTGCCGGGCCAGGGGGGGCTGAATGCCGCGCAAATGCTGGGCGGCAGCGTGAAAGCGGCGCTGCTGCTGAATTGCGAGCCCGGGCCCGACACGCGGGGCGTGCCGTTGAGCGGTTGCGACATGGTGGTCACGCTCAGCCCGTTCAAGGCCAATCTGGACATCAGCGACGTGCTGTTGCCCATCGCACCGTTCACCGAGACCTCGGGCAGTTTCGTCAACGCCGAAGGCCGGGTGCAGAGTTTTCACGCCGTGGTGGCGCCGCTGGGTGACACGCGTCCGGCTTGGAAGGTGCTGCGCGTGCTGGCCGACATGCTGGAGGTCGTGCAGCCGGCCTATCAAAGCACGCAAGAGGTGCTGGCCGAAGCGTTGGGCGGCACCGCGGTCGAGTTCATCGCCGCCGCGCGCCTGAGCAACCGCACGCAGGCGGCGATCGACGTGACCGCGCGAGCGGTCACGCTGGCGCCCGTGGGCATCTATCAACTCGATGGATTGGTGCGCCGCGCGCCCGCGCTGCAACTGACGACCGACGGGCGAGAGGGAGCGGCTGCATGAGCGACGCGATTTACAACGGCGGACTGGGGCTGCTGGCCAGCCCCTGGTGGACCGGCATTGTCTGGCCCGTGATCTGGGCCTTGATCAAGATCGTGGTGGTGCTGGTGCCCCTGCTGGTGGCCGTCGCCTACCTGACGCTGTGGGAGCGCAAGCTGCTGGGCTGGATGCAGGTGCGCATCGGCCCCAACCGCGTGGGGCCCTGGGGTTTGCTGCAGCCGATTGCCGACGCGATCAAGCTGTTGACCAAGGAAATCATCCAGCCCACGGCGGCCGCCAAGGGCCTGTTCATGCTGGGTCCGGTGCTGGCCATCATGCCGGCGCTGGCCGCCTGGGTGGTCATTCCGTTTGGGCCCGAGTTGGCGCTGGCCAACGTCAACGCCGGCCTGCTGCTGGTGATGGCCATCACCTCGATCGAGATCTACGGCGTGATCATCGGTGGCTGGGCGTCCAACTCCAAGTATCCGTTCCTGGGCGCGCTGCGCGCCTCGGCGCAGATGGTCAGCTACGAGATCGCCATGGGCTTTTGCTTCGTGATCGTGCTGATGGTCTCGGGCAGCCTGAACCTGACCGACATCGTGATGGGGCAGGGCAAGGGCATGGCTGCCAGCGCGGGCTGGACCTTCCTGTCCTGGAACTGGCTGCCGCTGCTGCCCATATTCGTCATCTACCTGATCTCGGGCGTGGCCGAAGTCAACCGCCACCCGTTCGATATGGCCGAGGGCGAATCCGAGATCGTTGCCGGTCACATGGTCGAGTATTCGGGCATGGGCTTTGCCATCTACTTCCTGGCCGAATACGCCAGCATGTGGCTGGTGTCCATCCTGGCCGTGATCATGTTTCTCGGCGGCTGGATGGCGCCGGTGGCGTGGCTCGACTTCATTCCCGGCTGGATCTGGCTGGGCATCAAGACTTGCGTGATGGTCTCCATGTTCATCTGGTTTCGCGCGACCTTCCCGCGTTTTCGCTACGACCAGATCATGCGCCTGGGCTGGAAGGTGTTCATCCCCGTGACGCTGTTCTGGCTGCTGCTGGTGGGCGCGTGGATGCACAGCCCGCTGAACATCTGGCACTGAACCACGGGAGATTGAATCATGGCTTCCGTTACCGCTTCCCCCTTTTCCCTGCGTGACTTTCTCAAGAGCTTCATGCTCGTGGAGCTGTTCAAGGGCATGGCCCTGACCGGCCGCTACGCGCTGGCGCGCAAGGTGACCATCGAATACCCGGAAGAAAAGACGCCGCGATCGCCGCGCTTTCGCGGCCTGCACGCGCTGCGCCGCTACGAGAACGGCGAGGAGCGCTGCATCGCCTGCAAGCTGTGCGAGGCGATCTGCCCGGCCGTGGCGATCACCATCGAGTCGGCCGAGCGCGACGACGGCTCGCGCCGCACCACGCGCTACGACATCGACCTGACCAAGTGCATCTTCTGCGGCTTCTGCGAGGAGAGCTGCCCGGTCGACTCGATCGTCGAGACCGACATCCTCGAGTACCACGGCGAAAAGCGGGGCGACCTGTATTTCACCAAGGAAATGCTGCTGGCCGTGGGCGACAAGTACGAGCCTGAGATCGCCGCCGCCCGCGCGGCCGACGCTCCCTACCGCTGAAGGCGCCCAACCCCGCACACGACCATGGACGTCAAGACCTTCTTTTTCTATCTGTTCTCGCTGGTGATGCTGTTCGCGGCATTCCGCGTGATCACCGCGCGCAACCCGGTGCATGCGGTGCTGTACCTGATGCTCGCCTTCTCGCAGGCCTCGGGCGTGTGGCTGCTGTTGCAGGCCGAGTTTCTCGCCATCGTGCTGGTGCTGGTGTATCTGGGCGCGGTGATGGTGCTGTTCCTGTTCGTGGTGATGATGCTGGACATCCACATCGACAGCGTGCGGCAGGGCTTTTGGCGCCACTTTCCGCTGGCGCTGGTCATCGGCGCGGTGATTTCGCTGGAAATGGCGGCCGTGCTGTTCGGCGGTTTTCGCGTCAACGAGGCGCGCCCCATGCCCGACACCGTGGCCCAAGTGGCCGGGCAGGTGGCGCAGGCGTCCAACACCAAGGAGCTGGGCGTGCTGATGTTCACCCAGTACCTGTACCCGGTGGAAATCGCCGCCGTCATCCTGCTGATCGCCATGGTCGCGGCCATTGCCCTGACGCTGCGTGAGCGGCGCAAGGACAACAAGGCCATCGACGCGTCGCTGGCGGTGCGCGTGCGCTCGCGTGATCGCGTGCAGCTCGTCAAGCTGGCGCCCACGCAAGCGCCTGTTCCCGTGGAGGCGGCGCCGGCCGCCCCGGCCGAGGAGGTGAAAAAATGACCCTGTCGCTCGCTCATTACCTGACCCTGGGCGCAATCCTGTTCGCGCTCTCCATGGTCGGCATCTTTCTCAACCGCAAGAACCTGATCGTGCTGCTGATGGCCATCGAGCTGATGCTCTTGGCCGTCAACATGAACTTCGTCGCGTTCTCGCACTACCTGGGCGACATGCACGGCCAGGTGTTCGTGTTCTTCATCCTGACCGTGGCGGCCGCCGAATCGGCCATCGGCCTGGCCATCCTGATGCTGCTGTTCCGCGCCCGCTCGAACATCAACGTCGACGAACTCAACGCGTTGAAGGGCTGAGGGACCAGCGATGAGTCAAACCCTTTCCACGGCCGCGCTGCTGACCGTTCCCCTGGCACCGCTGGCCGGCGCGCTGATCGCCGGCCTGCTGGGCACGGCCTTCGGCGGCAACCGCATCGGCCGCACCGCCTCGCACAGCGTCACCATCGGTGGCGTGCTGATCGCCCTCATCGTCTCGGCCTTCGTGCTGCGCGACGTCGTCAACGGCGCCACGTACAACGCCACCATCTACGAATGGATGACGGTCGGCAAGCTGAAGATGGAAATCGGCTTCATGGTCGATAGCCTGACGGCCACCATGATGTGCGTGGTGACCTTCGTGTCGCTGATGGTGCACATCTACACCATCGGCTACATGGCCGAGGACGACGGCTACAACCGCTTTTTCTCCTACATCGCGCTGTTCACCTTCTCGATGCTCATGCTGGTGATGAGCAACAACTTCCTGCAGCTGTTCTTCGGCTGGGAGGCGGTGGGTCTGGTGTCCTACCTGCTGATCGGCTTCTGGTTCCAGCGCGAGTCGGCCATCTTCGCCAACCTCAAGGCCTTCATGATCAACCGGGTGGGCGACTTCGGCTTCATCCTGGGCATCGGCCTGGTGGCGGCCTACGCCGGCACGCTCAACTACAGCGAGACCTTCGCCCAGGCGCAGTCGCTGGGCAGCATCGTGTTTCCGGGCACCGACTGGCTGATGGTCACGGTGATGTGCATCTGCCTGTTCGTCGGTGCCATGGGCAAGTCGGCGCAGTTTCCGCTGCACGTGTGGCTGCCCGATTCGATGGAAGGCCCGACGCCCATCTCCGCCCTGATCCACGCCGCCACCATGGTGACGGCCGGCATCTTCATGGTGGCGCGCATGTCGCCGCTGTTCGAGCTGTCTGACACGGCGCTGAACTTCGTGCTGGTCATCGGCGCCATCACCGCGCTGTTCATGGGCCTGGTCGGCGTGGTGCAGAACGACATCAAGCGCGTGATCGCCTATTCCACGCTGTCGCAGCTCGGCTACATGACGGCGGCGCTGGGGGCTTCGGCCTATTCGGCGGCGATCTTCCACCTGATGACGCACGCCTTCTTCAAGGCCCTGCTGTTCCTGGGCGCCGGCTCGGTCATCCTGTCCATGCACCACAACCAGGACATCCGCTGGATGGGCGGCCTGCGCAAGTACATGCCCTGGACCTGGATCACCTTCCTGGTGGGCACGCTGGCGCTGATCGGCACGCCGTTCTTCTCCGGTTTCTATTCCAAGGAGTCGATCATCGCGGCCGTGCATGCCAGCACCCTGCCGGGCACGGGCTTCGCGTACTTCGCCCTGGTGGCGGGCGTGTTCGTGACCTCGCTGTATTCCTTCCGCCTGTACTTCCTGGTGTTCCACGGCCCCGAGCGCTACGACCAGAACCCCGATGCGCACCACGACGACCACGGCCACGGGCACGACCACGGCGGCAAGCCCAAGGAGCAGCCGGCGGTGGTCTGGGTGCCGCTGGCGCTGCTGGCCATCCCCTCGGTCGTCATCGGCGCGATGACGCTGATGCCCATGCTGTTCGGCGATTTCTTCGCCAAGGCCATCACGGTCGATGCCACGCGCCACCCGGCGATGGCGGCGCTGGCCGAGGAAATTCACGGCTGGTGGGCCATGGGCGTGCACGGCCTGCTGGCGCTGCCGACCTGGCTGGCGCTGGCCGCGGCGGTGCTCAGCTACTACCTGTACATCGTCAACCCGGCACTGCCGGCGCGCATCAAGAAGATGTTCGGTCCCATCTACACGCTGCTGGACAACAAGTACTACATGGACTGGCTGTGGATCACGGTCATCGCGGGCGGCCTGCGCAAGCTGGGTGTCGGCCTGTGGAAGGGCGTGGACGCCGGCCTGATCGACGGCGCGGTGGTCAACGGCTCCTGGCGCCTGGTCGGCTGGAGCGCCGGCGCCCTGCGCTGGCTGCAGTCGGGCTACCTCTATCACTACGCCCTGGCGATGATCCTGGGCCTCTTCGTGCTGATGACGTACTTCGTCTGGCTCGCCCAATAAGCAAGAACGGGATAAGAACATGGGATGGTTGAGCCTTGCCATCTGGACGCCGATCGTGATTGGCGCCCTGCTGCTGCTGTTCGGAAAGGACAGCCAGGTGAACCTGGCGCGCTGGATCGCGCTGCTGGGTTCCATCGTGAGCTTCCTGGTCACGCTGCCGCTGTACACCGGCTTCAAGCTGGGCACGGCCGACATGCAGTTCGTCGAGAACGTGCCCTGGATCGAGCGCTTCAACGTCAACTACCACCTGGGCATCGACGGCCTGTCGGTGTGGTTCGTGCTGCTGACGGCCTTCATCACCATCATCGTGGTGATCGCCGGCTGGGAGGTGATCCAGCGCCGGGTCAACCAGTACATGGCCTCGTTCCTGATCCTGTCGGGCATCATGATCGGCGTGTTCTGCGCGCTGGACGGCGTGCTGTTCTACTTCTTCTTCGAGGCCACGCTGATCCCGATGTACCTGATCATCGGCGTCTGGGGCGGGCCCAACCGCATCTACGCGGCGTTCAAGTTCTTCCTGTACACGCTGCTGGGCTCCTTCCTGATGCTGGTGGGCTTCATCTACCTGTACGCCAAGTCGGGTGGCAGCTTCGACATCGCGGTGTGGCAGCAGTTGCCGCTGTCCAGCACGGCGCAGACGCTGCTGTTCTTCGCGCTGTTCGCCGCCTTCGCCGTCAAGGTGCCGATGTGGCCGGTGCACACGTGGCTGCCCGATGCGCACGTGGAGGCGCCCACCGGCGGCTCGATCGTGCTGGCGGCCATCATGCTCAAGCTGGGTGCCTACGGCTTCGTGCGCTTTTCCATGCCCATCCTGCCCGACGCCTCGCGCCAGTGGGCCTGGCTGATGATCGCGCTGTCGCTGATCGCGGTGATCTATGTCGGCCTGGTGGCGCTGGTGCAAAAGGACATGAAGAAGCTCGTGGCCTACTCGTCGGTGGCGCACATGGGCTTCGTCACCATGGGCTTCTTCATCTTCAGCGACCTGGGTATTTCCGGCGGCCTGATCCAGATGATCGCCCACGGCTTCGTCTCGGGCGCCATGTTCCTGTGCATCGGCGTGCTGTACGACCGCCTGCACACGCGCGAGATCGCGGCCTACGGCGGCGTCATCAACGTCATGCCGCGCTTCGGCGCCTTCGCGCTGCTGTTCTTCATGGCCAACTGCGGCCTGCCGGGCACGGCCGGCTTCGTCGGCGAGTGGATGGTGATCCTGGCCAGCGTGCGCGCCAATTTCTGGCTGGGCCTGCTGCTGGCCACGGCGCTGATCTCGGGCGCGGGCTACAGCCTGTGGATGTTCAAGCGCGTGTACTTCGGCGCCGTCACCAACGACAACGTGCGCAAGAAGATGCCCGACATCAACTGGCGCGAGTGCACCGCCCTGGCCGTGCTGGCCATCGCGGTGCTGTGGATGGGTCTTTATCCCAAGCCGATGACCGACGTGATGCAGGCCTCGGTGGCCAAGCTGGTCCAGCAGGTGTCCGTCTCCAAACTGAACTGAGAACCCGAACATGATTGACCGATTCAGTTGGATGGCCATCTATCCGGAGATCGTGCTGCTGGCCATGACCTGCGTGGTCACGCTGGTGGACCTGCTCGACCGCGGGCCGCGCCGCCTGGCGGCCTACTGGCTGTCCAACCTCACCCTGGTGGTGCTGGTGGTGCTGACGGCGATGTACGCCCTCAGCGGCCAGACCGTGTACGGCTTTGGCGGCATGGCCGTGAGCGACGTGATGGCCAACTGGCTCAAGTGCTTCTCGTCGCTGGCGGTGCTGGTGATCTTCATCTACAGCCGCACCTACGTCGGCCAGCGCGGCATGCTGCGCGGCGGCGAGTGGTACGTGCTCAGCCTGACCTCGCTGCTGGGCGTGTACATCATGTGCTCGGCCAACAACTTCGTGCTGATCTACCTGGGGCTCGAATGCATGGCCCTGTCGGCCTACGCCCTGGTGGCGCTGCGCCGCGACCACGTGGTGTCGGTCGAGGCGGCCATGAAGTACTTCGTGCTGAGCGCCATGGCCTCGGGCTTTCTGCTCTACGGCCTGTCCATGCTGTACGGCGCCACCGGCACGCTGGACATCGGCGGCGTGTTCAAGGCCGTGGCCTCGGGGCAGGTGAGACACCAGGTGCTGGTGTTCGGGCTGGTGTTCGTGGTCGCCGGCATGGCCTTCAAGTTCGGCGCCGTGCCCTTCCACATGTGGATTCCCGACGTCTACGAGGGCGCGCCCACCTCGGTCACGCTGATCATCGGCAGCGCGCCCAAGCTCGCGGCCTTCGCCATGGCCATCCGCCTGCTGGTCGAGGGCCTGCTGCCATTGGCGATCGACTGGCAGCCCATGCTGGCGGTGCTGGCGGTGGCCTCGCTCATCATCGGCAACGTGGCGGCCATCGCGCAGACCAACCTCAAGCGCATGCTGGCGTACTCCACCATCTCGCACATGGGCTTCGTGCTGATGGGCCTGCTGGCCGGGGTGGTCAACGGCAACGCGCAGCTGGCGGCCAACGCCTACAGCTCGGCCATGTTCTACGCCGTGGTCTACGTGCTGACCAACCTGGTCAGCTTCGGCATCATCCTGCTGCTGGCGCGCGACGGCTACGAGAGCGAGCAGATCGCCGACTTCGCCGGCCTGAACCAGCGCAGCCCGTTCTACGCCGGCCTGATGGCGATCTGCCTGTTCTCGCTGGCCGGCATTCCGCCGCTGGTGGGCTTCCAGGCCAAGCTGTCGGTGCTGCAGGCGCTGATCAGCACCCAGCAGCCGGCCCTCATCGCGCTGGCGGTGTTCGCCGTCGTCATGGCGCTGGTGGGCGCGTTCTATTACATCCGCGTGGTCAAGGTCATGTATTTCGACCCGGCCGTCAGCGCCGAGCCGATCCAGGCGCCGCTGGACATGCGCGCCACGCTGTCGGTCAACGGCGCGCTGCTGCTGATCCTGGGCCTGGTGCCCGGCGCGCTGATGTCCCTGTGCGCCCAGGCCATCGTGCAGATGCTGGCCACCTGATGGCGCCGGACGTCAGCATCTGGCTGGTCATCGCGCTGGCGCTGGTGGCCGCCAATCTTCCGTTCGCCAACGAGCGCCTGCTGGCCGTGGTGCCGCTGCCGGGCCGCCACAAGGCGCTGGGCTGGCGCGTGCTCGAACTGCTGGTGTGGTATTTCGTCGTCGGCGCGGTCGGCATGGCGCTCGAAAAATCCGCCGGCCAGAACTACCCGCAGGGCTGGGAGTTCTACGCTGTCACCGGCGCCCTGTTCGCCACGCTGGCGTTCCCGGGCTTCGTCTACCGTTATCTGGTGCGCCACAAGAAGTAGGGCGCCGCGCCATGGACCTGACCGAACATCCGGTGCACGAAAGCGAGCTGTTCAAGGGCGGCTTTCTGCACGCCCGGCGCGACCGCGTGCGCCTGCCCGACGGCAGCCTGACCGAGCGCGAATACATCCTGCACCCCGGCGCGGTGATGATCATCCCGCTGCTGGAGCGCGCTGGCGGCACGCTGGAGGTGGTGCTCGAGCGCCAGTACCGCTACCCGGTGCAGCGCACGCTGATCGAGTTTCCCGCCGGCAAGCTCGATGCGGGCGAGTCGGCGCTGGCCTGCGCTCGGCGCGAGCTGCGCGAGGAGACCGGCTACGTCGCCCGCCAGTGGGCGCGCGCCGGCGTGCTGCATCCGGTGGTGTCGTATTCCACCGAGGTGATCGAGATCTGGTTTGCGCGCCACCTGGTGTCGGGCGAGCGCGCGCTCGACGCCGGCGAGTTCCTCGAAGTCTTCAGCGCCACCCCGGCCCAGCTGCAGGCCTGGTGCCGTGGCGGCGAGGTGACCGACGCCAAGACCATGGTCGGCGCGCTGTGGCTGCAAAATGTGCTGGGCGGCGCGTGGCCCCTGACGTGGCAGGACGTGCCCGCCACCTGATCGACCGACCATGAAAGTGCTCAACCTCCAATGCTCGGGCGGCCACGTTTTTGAAGGCTGGTTCGCTTCCGAGGACGATTTTCAGGACCAGCAGGCGCGCCAGCTGGTGGCCTGCCCGCTGTGCAGCGACACGGCGGTCAGCAAGATGCTGAGCGCGCCGCGCCTCAACCTGGGGCGCGGCAGCGAGCCGCCTCCAGCCCGTGATGCAGCACGCCCGGCCGCCGCGGGCGCAGGCGGGCAGGCCAGTCCCGTGGCGGCGCTGCCGCCGCAGGCCATGCAGGCGGCCTGGCTGCAAATGGTGCGCCGCGTGCTGGCGCAGACCGAGGACGTGGGCGAGCGCTTTGCCGACGAGGCGCGCCGCATTCACCACGGCGAGGCGGCCGAGCGCGGCATCCGCGGCCAAGCCACGCCCCAGCAGACCGAGGAGCTGCTGGAGGAGGGCATCGCCGTCATGCCGCTGCCGATTCCGGACAGCCTGAAAAACACCTTGCAATGATGTTGATAGCGCCTCGCGCTTGCCGGGCGCGGGCCAGCGGCTGATTTGGCTTGAAAGTCAGCGCCCCTCGGGCGCGTTGACCAGGGTGCGCAGGGCCTCGATGTCCAGGATGCGCACGTGCCGGTGCTTGACCTCGATCAGGCCGTCCTCGGCAAACTTCGAGAAGGTGCGGCTGACGGTCTCCAGCTTGAGGCCCAGAAAGCTGCCGATCTCCTCGCGCGTCATGCGCAGCACCAGCTCGGAGCGCGAAAAGCCGCGCGCGTGCAGGCGCTGCACCAGGTTCAGCAAAAAGGCCGCCAGGCGCTCCTCGGCGCGCATGCTGCCCAGCAGCAGCATCACGCCGTGCTCGCGCACGATCTCGCGGCTCATGATCTTGTGCACGTGCGTCTGCAGCGCCGGTACCTCGCGCGACAGCTCTTCGATGCGCCCATAGGGCATCTCGCACACCTCGGCGTCTTCCAGCGCCACCGCGTCGCAGCTGTGGCGGTCGCCCACGATGCCGTCCAGCCCGATGATCTCGCCGGCCATTTGAAAGCCCGTCACCTGATCGCGCCCGTCCTCGGTGGTCACGCGGGTCTTGAAAAAGCCCGTGCGGATGGCGTAGAGGGCGTCGAAGCGGTCGCCGTTGGAAAACAGCGATTCCCCGCGCCGGATCTTGCGGCGCGTGGCCACCAGCGAATCGAGCTTGTCCATGTCCTGGTCGGTGACGTCGACCGGCATGCACAGTTCGCGCAGGTTGCAGTTGGAACAGGCGACTTGGATGGCTTTTGGGGTCATCGGAGTGTTCGGCGCCTTGACGCGTGCGAAGTAATGCCTTGATTCTAGTTGGCTTGTCGGGTGTTGCCCGAATCATTTGCCCCCATCTTCTTGATGATCGTCAAGGACAATTGCAAGGTTCGGCCCGACAGTATGTCCTGCCATTTGATTTTCGCCTGTCATGCCTGTCATTACCCCCGAACTGCTGAACCGTTTCGACGTTCCCGGGCCGCGCTACACCTCCTATCCCACGGCCGACCGCTTCGTCGAGGCCTTTGGCGAAGCCGACTACCTGAACGCGCTCGAGCAGCGCCGCATCAGCTCGGGCCAGGCGGCCAAGCCGCTGTCGCTGTACGTGCACCTGCCGTTTTGCGAGTCGCTGTGCTACTACTGCGCCTGCAACAAGATCATCACCAAGCACCACGACCGCACCGGCCCCTATCTGCGCTACCTCAGCCGCGAGGTCGACCTGCACGTGCAGCGCCTGGGCGCGCAGCAGGCCGTCAGCCAGCTGCACCTGGGCGGTGGCACGCCGACCTTCCTCAGCGACGAGGAGCTGGGCGAGCTGATGGGCATGCTGCGGCGCAACTTCGCCTTCGCCGAGGGCGGCGAATACTCCATCGAGATCGATCCGCGCACCATCGACCCGACGCGCCTGGCCACGCTCAAGACCCTGGGCTTCAACCGCCTGAGCTTCGGCGTGCAGGACTTCGACCCGCTGGTGCAAAAGGCCGTGCACCGCGTGCAGCCGGCCGAGCAGGTATTCGCCCTGGTGGCCGCCGCGCGCGAGGTCGGCTTCGACTCCATCAACGTCGACCTGATCTACGGCCTGCCCAAGCAGACGCCCGAGTCCTTCGATCGCACCCTGGCCCAGGTGGCCGACCTGCGGCCCGACCGCATCGCCCTGTACGGCTACGCGCACCTGCCCGAGCGCTTCAAGTCGCAGCGGCGCATCAACACCGCCGAGCTGCCGCAGGCCAGCGCCAAGGTGGCGATGCTGGCGCGCTCGCTGGCGGCCTTCGAGCAGGCGGGCTACGTCTACATCGGCATGGACCACTTCGCGCTGCCCGACGACGCGCTGGCCGTGGCCAAGCGCCAGGGCCGACTGCACCGCAACTTCCAGGGCTACAGCACCCAGCCCGACGCCGACCTGATCGGCCTGGGCGTGTCGGCGATCGGCAAGGTGGGCGCCACCTACAGCCAGAACGCCAAGGACCTGATCGAGTACCAGGACCGGCTCGACCACGGCCAGCTGCCGGTGGTGCGCGGCCTGGCCGTCACGCGCGACGACCTGCTGCGCCGCGCCGTCATCATGGGCCTGATGTGCCAGGGCCGCGTGCAGTTCGAGTCGATCGAGCTGTCGCAGCTGGTCGACTTCAAGCGCTACTTCGCCGCCGAGCTCAAGCGCCTGGCGGCGATGCAGGACGACGGGCTGGTGCGCGTCACCGACAGCGCCATCGAGGTCACGCCCATGGGCTGGTTCTTCGTGCGCGGCGTGGCCATGGTGTTCGACAAGTACCTGCAGGCCGCCCAGACCCGCGCGCGCTTCTCTAGAATTCTCTGATGACCTTGTCGTTGGCCGTTACCGCCGTCCTCATGGGGCTGGCGGGCGGCCCGCATTGCATCGCCATGTGCGGCGCGGCCTGCGCCGGCATCGGACAGGCGGCGGCGCCGCGCGGCCAGCTGGGCATCGGCCTGTTCCAGCTTGGGCGCCTCGCGGGCTACGCGCTGCTGGGCGCGCTGGCCGCCGCGTCCATGCAAGGCCTGGGCTGGCTCACCGTGCAGTCGGCCGCGCTGCGCCCGGTGTGGAGCATGGTGCACGTGGCGGCGCTGCTGCTGGGTGCCATGCTGCTGATCTGGGCGCGCCAGCCGCTGTGGCTGGAGCTGGGCGCGCGCCGCGTGTGGGCGCGCGTGCGCGGCGCCACGCAGCGCTGGGGCCTGGCCGCGCCGCTGGGCGTGGGCGTGGCCTGGGCGCTGCTGCCGTGCGGGCTGCTGTATTCGGCCGTGATGGTGGCGGCGCTGGCCGGCAGCGTGGCTGGCGGTGCAGCGGTGATGGCGCTGTTCGCGCTGGGCTCGGGCGTTACCCTGTGGCTGGGCCCCTGGTTGCTGCTGCGCCTGGGCCGCGGCGGGCGCGGCGCCTGGGGCATGCGCATTGCCGGGCTGGCGCTGGTGCTGACCTCGGCCTGGGCCCTGTGGATGGGCCTGGCGCACGATCAGGCGCCCTGGTGCGTGGTGCCGGCGGCGTAGCGCGGTATGAAAACGATAGCTGCTCGCGCTTGATTGGCGGGCGCTGCAACCATTTTTTGCTTGAAACCGGCCATCAGCCGCCCAGCGCGGCGATGCCCTTGCCCAGCATGTACAGCGCCAGCGCGATCAGCACCACGGCAAACGCGCGCTTGAGCTTGCTGACCGGCAGCGCGTGCGCGGCGCGCGCGCCCAGCGGCGCCATCAGCACGCTGCAACTGGCGATGACGATCAGCGCCGGCAGCCACAGGTAGCCGAAGGAGTGCGGCGGCAGGTCGTGCAGGCCGTGGCCGGCCACGATGTAGCCCGTCACGTTGGCCAGCGCGATCGGAAAGCCCAGCGCCGCGCTGGTGGCCACCGCGTTGTGGATGGCCACGTTGCACCAGGTCATGAAGGGCACCGACACGAAGCCGCCGCCGGCGCCCACCAGCCCCGACAGAAAGCCGATCAGCCCGCCCGCGCCCAGCAGGCCGGCGGTGCCGGGCAGCTGGCGCGAGGCGGCGGGCTTCTTATTGAGGAACATCTGCACCGCCGAGAAGGCGACGAAGCTGGCGAACACGAAGTACAGCGCCGCGCCCTTGAGCAGGCTGAACACGCCCAGGCTGGCCACCATGGCGCCGCCCACGATGCCGGGCGCCAGTGCGCGCACGATGTCCCAGCGCACGGCGCCCTTCTGGTGGTGCGCGCGCACGCTGCTCATCGAGGTGAAGATGATGGTGGCCATCGAGGTGGCGATCGCCATCTTCACCGCCAGCCCCGGCGCCACGCCGCGCGCGCCCAGCATGGCCGAGATGAAGGGCACCATGATCATGCCGCCGCCGATGCCCAAGAGGCCCGCCAGAAAACCGGTCGCGAGGCCGAGCGCGGCAAGTTCGAGGATCAACAGGGGCTCGATGGGCATGGTCGGGGTCGGGGCGGCCTTGAAGGCCGGGGCAAAACAAAAGGCCGATCGCGCGATCGGCCCTGAGCAAGAGGTGTCTGCGAATGCCGCCGGACCGTCATCCTGAACGCGGGGGTTCAGGTGGGCGAGGTCAGACTGGTCTTGGGTTCATCTGACGCGAGACGATCACGCCGACCAGACGATGTTCCAAGCCCGGGCTCATACGAGCATTGGTTCAAGGAAGTATAAAGTCCGGCGCGCACCGCAGACCAGCTCATTTTAAAGCAACTGACCGTCTTCGCCCAGCGCGCGATCGAGGCGCTGCAGCAGCGCCGCGAGCGTGGCGTCGTCCGCGGCGGCATCGTCGTTGGCCGCCGGCGCGGGGGCGGCAGCGGGCGCTTCGGCGGCGACCGGCTCGCCCAGCTCGAAAGCCAGGTTCAGCGCCGCCAGCACGGCGATGCGGTCGCGCGCGCGGATCTTGCCGGCGTCGCGGATGCTGCACATCGCCGCGTCCACGCGCTGCGCGGCCTCGGTCAGGCGCGCCTCGCCGCCGTCGGGGCAGCGCAGCACGTAGCCCTGGCCCATGATGCGCACTTCGAGCTGGTTCATGGCCGGCGCTCCGGCTCGGGCAGCGCGGTGAGGGCGCCGGGCGAGGTGGGCAGCTTGTCGATCAGCGCGTCCACCCGCGCGCGCGCCGCCTGCAGGCGGGATTTCAGGCTGTCGCGCTCCTGCGTGAGCGCCTCGATCTGCTGCGTCAGCAGCGCGTTGGTGCGATGCAGTTCGGCGTGCCGCACGAGCAGCCGCTCGACGCGCTCGGCGATTTGTTCGGTCAGGGGAGCTTGAGTCATGGTGCGGTTTGCCACGCAGCGGAGTTGGCATTGTACGAGCCGGGTTTGGCGGCAAGACGGGTGGCAGCGAGGATTGCCGCGCGCCATCCTGTCATCGTGACGACAGGTCGTTTGCACTGCCGGGGGAAAAATTCCGGCTTCAACCGGAGTGAATGATGTCCATGGAACGCCTTCTGGAGGAGATGCTGGCCGCCGATCTCGTCCAGCGTGAATGCTGCGAGCTTGCAGCCTGGCTGCCGTTTTGGCTGGACAAACAGACGGCCCACGAACAGAACGGCCCCTTCGTGGCGGCGGTCACGGCGGCAAGCCGCGCGGACCGTCTGGCCTGGGCCTTCTTTTGCGGCTACCAGGGCGCGATCCAGGCCGCCTTTCCAAGCCAGGCGCGCATGGGGCGAGCCAGTGCGTTCTGCGTCAACGAGTCCGGCCGCAAGCTCACCGAACTGGCCACGGCGCTCCATTCGCGCGCAGGCGGTCTGCGCTTGCAAGGTGCCAAGTCGTGGACCCTTGCCGGGGTGAACGATCTGCAGCTGTTCGTGTTGGCCCGCACGGCAACAGGTCCTGCCAAAGGTCCTGGCAGCCTGGTTTGCGTTCGCTTGCCGCTGCGCACCGCCGGTGTCACGCTGTCGGCTGGACGTGCTCAGGGGCCGGTGCCCGAGCTGCCGCATGCCGAGGTTCGGTTCGATGAAGTGGCTATCGAGCCGGCACAGCTTGTAGCGGGCGACGGGTACGCGGACCATGCCAAGCCGTTTCGGTTGCGGGAAGACATCTTCGTGACGGCTTGCACCTTGGCGTATCTGTTCGGTGAAGGTCGAGCCGCAGCCTGGCCGGCCCGCTGGGCACAGAAATGCCTGGCCGCGCTGTGCGGTCTTCACGCCTGCGCCGCCCTCGATCCCCGGCGTTCGGACACCCATGTCCTGGCGACCGGCGTACTGGCCGGCGCTGGCGAGCTCATCGACGAGACCGAGTTCCTGTGGGCCTGCAGTGACACGGAAAGACGCAGTCGCTGGCGGCGCGATGAGCCGCTCTTGTCGCTCGGCAAGGAGGCCCGGCGCCAGCGCGCGCGCAAGGCGTGGCAAGCCGAGGGGTGGCCTGTGCCGGAGTCCGACGCCATGGGCGGTCACATCAGCGGAGCGATGGATTTTTTGTAGACCTGCCGTCGATCAGATCGGGGACTGTCCCTCGACGCTCATGTCCACTACGATCCGGCGGTGATCCACATCGCATGAGCATCGACATGAGCGCCCCGCCGAGCGACGACATCACCCGCTTTCTGGAAAGTTGGACCTGGTACCGCCAGCTGCCGGCCAATCTGCGTGCGCTGACGCTCAGCACGGCCAGCGAGCAGCGGGCAGAACCCGGCGACTACGTCGCCCGCGAAGGAACACCCTGCACCCACTGGTATGGCTTGTTGCAAGGTTATCTGCAGATGTACGTGGTCGGCTCCGACGGCTCGGAAACCACCCTCTATTGCCTGCGCACCGGGGAATGGGGTGGCGACGGCTCGCTGCTGAAAAAAGAGCTTTGGCGCTATGACCTGCGTGCCCTCACCACGGCCCAAATCTGCCGAATCCCCGCGCCGACCTTCGAGGCCCTGCGCAACGCATCGATCCCGTTCAATCACTTCCTGTCGGAGATCATGAACGCCCGCATGGGGGCCTTCGTATCCATGCTGGTGGCCTCGCGTCTGCTCAAGCCTGAACTGCGGGTCGCCCGCGGACTGCTGATGGTGGCCAACGAGCGGGATGATGGCTTGCAGGCTCTGGCGGTGTCTCAGCACGAATTGGCTCTGATCTGCGGCCTGTCGCGCCAGCGGGTGAACGTGGCGCTAGGGGAGTTCAAGCGCCTGGGTTTGGTCGGCATCGAACCCAACAAGGGCATGTTGTTTGTCGACGTCCAACGGTTGCGGGTCTATGTGACGACGGAGGGTCAGGCGGGATTCGAATCCGGCTGAGGCGCTTGGCCCAGTGTGCTGTCGAGCAGCGGCAGCCGGTCACCACCCCAGAACAGCTCGCCCTGCCACACGAAGGTCGGTGCGCCGAAAACGCCGATCTGCTCGGCGCGCGCGAGGACCGAGGCCAACTCGCTCTGGGCCTGCGAATTGCGCCATGCCTGCCACTCGCGGGTGTCCAATCCCGCAGCGGCCAGCACTTTGCCGAGCGCGTCGTCCGAGGCCAGATCGAACTCGCGGCGCCAGAACGCCGCCAGCAGCGGGTCGCAAAACTCCCACAGCCGGTCATGGCTCTTGGCAAACAGCATGGCCTGGCTGGCCAGCGTAGCGTCCCACAGTTTGGTGGTGGCCCGGATGGTCAGACCTTGCGCCTTGGCCAGGCGCCGGCAATCCATATAGAGGTATTTCAGCTTCGCCACGTCCCTGGGGCTGCGCTGCTCCACCTCGCCGCCGTAGGCCGACTGGAAGTCGGTGATGAAGGGCCACCAGTCCAGCGTCACGCCGCGACGCTGGGCCAGTTCGCGGGCCGGCTGGATGGCCAGGTAGGAGTACGGGCTGCGCAGGTCGATGAAGACATCCACCGTCTTCGTGCGGGGTTGCGAACGCACGGGTCAGCCCCTTTGGAACAGATTGCGTTTCGCCTCGCCGGATTGGCTCACGTCCACCCACTGATTGCGCAACAGGTCGAGTGCGCGGTCCAGGGCCGGCCGAGCCCTGATTCGGCTGTACCAAGCCTGCACGTGCGGAAAGTCGTCGAGCGTCACGCCGGTCAGCCTGTGGATGCGGACCCACGGAAAGCAGGCCATGTCGGCGATGGAATAGGTGCTGCCCAGATATTCTTGGTGCGTCAGGCGCTCGTCCATGACCTGAAGCAGACGGCGCGTTTCCTTCTGGTAGCGGGCAATGCCATAGGGCACCTGCTCCGATGCGTACCGAAAGAAGTGCTGGGCCTGGCCCATCATGGGGCCCAAGCCGCCCACCTGCCAGAAGAGCCATTGCAGCACCTCGCTGCGCTGGCGCATCTCCTCGGGCAGAAAGCGCCTTTCCTTCTCGGCCAAATAAACCATGATTGCCCCGGTTTCAAAAACCGTGTGCGGCGGGCCGCCATCCCGTGGCGCCCGGTCCACGATGGCCGGGATTTTCCCGTTGGGGTTGATGGCGCGGTAGGCCGGCTCGTGCTGGGTGCCCGCCGTGATGTTGATGGGAATGATGCGGTAGGGGATGCCCAATTCCTCAACCAGGATGTGCACCTTGTGTCCATTCGGTGCCGACCAGCTGTAGAGATCGATCACGGCAGCGCCTTTCAGCGTTTGTTCATGATTTCCTGCCGGCGGCGATCCTGCGCGCGGCGGTTGCCCGCATCGCTCATGCCGGCGGGCAAATGCGCATCGAGCGCCACGGTGCGCTCCTCGATCTGGCGCAGCACACCGTCTTGCAGTGCCTTCTTGGACATCGCGTAGGCGGTGTTGCAGTCGAGCGTGATGCAGGTGGCGTACTCGATGGCCTTGCCGATCAACTGGTCCTCGGTCACGACCTCGTGGAAGAACCCCAGTTTCTCGGCTTCGTCGAAGTCGTACAGCTTGCCGCGCAGGGTAGTCAGCGCGCCCACCTGGTCGCCCAGTGCGTACTTGATGATCTCCACATACGCAGCCGGCATGGGGATGCCGATCGGCACCTCGTTCAGGCCGAACTTGGCCGATTTGCGCGCAGCCACCCGGAAGTCGCAGTCCAGCGCGGTGATCAGGCCGCCGGCAATGGCGTGGCCATTCACCGCGGCCACCGTCGGTCGGGGGTAGGTGAAGAGGCGCAGATTGGTTTCGCGGTAGACCCGGTACCAGTCACGGATCTTGTCCGGATTGCCGCTGCCGAAGATGCCGAAGCTGTATTGAAAGTCGATGCCGGCGGAAAAGGCGTTGCCCTGGCCGGTCAACACCACCGGCAATTCGCCGAACTCCCGCTCCAGGCGGTCGAAGGCGCCATGCAGATCGGCGAAGAAGCGGTCGTTTTGCACGTTCACCGGGTTGGTGTTCATGCGCACCACCGCGCAGTCCTGTACGACGTTGATGTCCCATGCCATGTGGAGTCTCCTGAAGGCTTGATCGCCACGATTGGTTCGATCCCAGTCTAGGGCGCACCGGTCGATCATGTTGTCGTTGCGAAGACAAGAAAAGCGGGTGGACACCACCCAAAATCGCACTCAACACCTCTTTTGCAAGAAGGACGCCACCATGGAAATGGCCCGTTGGTATTTCGACCTGATCTCGCCGTTCGCCTACCTGCATTACCACCGCCTTCTGCCCCTGCGTGATCGGCTGGAGATTCAGCCGGTGCCGGTGCTGTTTGCCGGTCTGCTCAAACATTGGGGAAACAAGGGCCCGGCCGAGGTGCCGCCCAAGCGGCTGCACACCTACCAGTACTGCGTCTGGGCGGCGGCCCAGCAAAATCTGCCATTTCACATGCCTGCGCGCCATCCGTTCAATTCACTGGCGGCGCAGCGCTTGTTGGTGGCGCTTGGCGCGCCCGATCAGGCAGTCAAGTCCGCTTTTGATTTTGTCTATGGCGACGGCCGAGACCCCGAACTGGATATCGCTGCGCTGTGCCAGCGCCTGGGCCATGCGGACGGCGACCAGCTGATCGCCCAGCCTGCCGTCAAGCAGCAGTTGATCGCCAACACCGAGGATGCCATCGCGTCGGGCGTGTTCGGTGTTTCTACCCTGGTGGTGCGGGGCCGCATTTTCTGGGGCAGCGATACGGTGCCGTGGGCCTCGCAGTTTCTGGATGAGCCCGAATTGTTCGACCAACCGGGCTACCGCGAGGCGCTTGCGTCCGAATTCGGCGTGGCCCGAACCTGATCGTCCACCGACGCACCTCCAGGCGCCGCGTTCGGCCGCGTTCGGCGCCGCAGCGCCGATACAATCGACCGCTGTTGGTGCTCGCGCGCCGTGGTTCGCACGGCCGCAGTTCAACGGGAAGCAGGAGGGCCCCTCGCCACGAGCGTTGCCCAACCTGCGCTGCCCCCGCAACGGTAAGCGGATGCGGCGCCCGCGGTTCGTCCGGGGGTGCCGACCGGTTCCTCATCAAGCCACTGGCTGCGCTGAAACACGCAACCGGGAAGGCGAGGCGCCGACACCTCATCCGTCAGCCCGGATACCGGCCAACAAGGCGGCTTGGCGCTGCCCGTCGCGCAAGCGATGGCCGGCGCCCGGCCATGTGGGTCCCATTGCTGGCGGGGAAGCCGGCCGGGACGCTTGTCTTGTGTTTCTCATCATGAATCCTGGGTTTTCGTTTTGCCGGCCGGCCGCGCTGCCGCTGGCCCTGTCGTGCGCGCTCGCGGGCGCTGCCTCCGTGGGCGCGCAAGCGCTGCCCGAGGCCACCACCGTGGCGCAACTGAACGCCGTCAACCTGCCCGACACCGTGGTTACCGCCGCGCGGGTGGCACAGCCGCTGACCGACGTGCTGGCCGACGTGACGCTGATCGACCGCCCGCACATCGAGGACAGCGGCGCCGTCACCATCAGCGACCTGCTGGCGCGCCAGCCGGGGCTGGAACTGTCGCGCAGCGGTGGCCCGGGCACGGCCACCAGTCTGTTCTTGCGCGGCGCCGACTCGCGCTTCACCGCCGTCTACATCGACGGCGTGCGCGTCGATTCGCAGGCCACCGGCGGCGCGCCCTGGGAGGCCATCAGCCTGGCGCAGGTCGAGCGCATCGAGATCGTGCGCGGCCCGGCGGCGGCCGTGTACGGCTCGGACGCCGTGGCCGGCGTGGTGCAGATCTTCACCCGCAAGGGCGAGGGCCCGTTCACGCCCTACGTGGGCATCGGCGCGGGCAGCCGCCGCACCGGCAAGCTGGAAGCGGGCTTTTCGGGCGCGGGCGGCGCGCTGGACTATTCGCTGGGCGCGGCGCGCGAGGTCAGCCGCGGCTTCGACAGCAAGCCCGGCGCCAACCCCGACCGCGACGGCTACCGCCAAAGCTCGGCCAGCGGCCGGCTGGGGCTGCAGATCAACCCCGCGCACCGCATCGACCTGACCGGCACCCACACCGACATGGACGCGCAGTATGACGGCTTCATGCCCGGCCAGGACGACCACGGCCTGAACCGCCTGGACACGCTGGGCGCCAGCTGGTCGGCGCAGTGGAGCAAGGCCTGGAGCACGCGCCTGTCCGTCAGCCAGTCGCAGCAGCGCTACGAGATGCGCCCCGACACCTACCGCACCGAGACGACGCTGCGCAACCTGCTGCTGCACAGCGAATGGCACCAGGGCGACCACCGCTTCACCGCCGCGCTGGAGCGGCGTGGCGACGCGCTGGTCAACGACCCGATCGACCGCGGCCGCCACCAGAACGGCGTGGCCCTGGGCTACGGCTACACCGGCGGGCCGCACACGCTGCAGCTCAACCTGCGCCACGACCGCGACAGCGAGTTCGGCGGCCAGACCACCGGCGGCGTGGCCTATGGCTACGCCTTCGCGCCCGGCTGGCGCGTGACCGGGGCGGTCGGCACCGCGTTTCGCGTGCCCACGCTGTACCAGCGCTTTTCCGAATACGGCCAGCCGGCCCTGCAGCCCGAAAAGGGCCGCAACGTCGAACTGGGCCTGCACTGGGCGCAGGGCGCCAGCCGGTTTGGCGTGACGGCCTATCGCAACCGCGTCACCAACCTGATCAACTTCGGCGCCCCCGGCCCCTGCGCCGGGATGTTCGGCTGTTACGAGAACGCCGGGCGCGCCGTGCTGCAGGGCGTGACCTTGACCGGCGCGCACCGCGTGGGCGCCGTCAACCTGAGCGGCTCGTTGGGTGTGCAGCAGCCCAAGGACCGGCAGACGGGACAGCTGCTGGCACGGCGCGCGCAGCGCCTGCTCAAGCTGGCGGCCGACACGCGCGTGGCCGCCGGGTCGCTCGACTGGACGCTGGGCGCCGAGTGGCAGGCCGTCAGCCACCGCTGGGACGACGCGGCCAACACCCAGCGCCTGGGCGGCTACGGCCTGGTCAACCTGTACGCCAGCACGCGCATCGCCCGCCAGTGGGACCTGCTGGCGCGCATCGACAACCTGGGCGACAAGAGCTACCAGCTGGCCCGCGGCTACGCCACGCCGCCGCGCACCTTCTTCGTCGGCCTGCGCTGGACGGGGCGCTGATGAACGCGCGCTGCCCCGCGCTGCTGGTGTCGGCCCCGGCCTCGGGCCAGGGCAAGACCACGGTGGTGGCAGCGCTGGCGCGCCTGCTCACGCGGCGCGGCGCGCGGGTGCGGGTGTTCAAGTGCGGGCCGGACTTTCTCGACCCCTTCTGGCATGAGCAGGCCAGCGGCCAGCCGGTGCACAACCTCGACCTGTGGCTGACCGGCGAGGCCGACGCCCGCGCGCGCCTGCATGCGGCCGCCGGCGCGGCCGACGTGATCCTGGTCGAAGGCGTGATGGGTCTGCACGACGGCACGCCCAGCAGCGCCGACCTGGCGCGCGTGCTGGGCCTGCCGGTGCTGGCCGTGGTGCAGGCCGGCGCCATGGCGCAGACGCTGGGCGCCATCGCCCACGGCCTGCGCCACTATCGCAGCGCGCGCGACGGCGCCTTGCCCTGGGCGGGCGTGCTGGCCAACGGCGTGGCCGGCGCAGGTCATGCCGCGCTGCTGCGCGCGTCGCTGGACGATCCGGCGCATTGGCTCGGCGCCTTGCCGCGCAGCGAGGCCATGCAGCTGCCCGAGCGGCACCTGGGCCTGGTCGCCGCGCACGAGCTGGGCGAGGCCGCGGCGCTGGCGCGGCTCGACGCAGCTGCCGACTTGCTGGCGGCCACGCCGCTCGGCGGCATGGATTTGGCCGACTGGCGCGCGCGCTGGAGCGTCGCCTTCGAGGCACCGCTCGCCGTGGCACCGCCGGCGCCGCTGCTGGCCGGCCGCACGGTGGCGGTGGCGCGCGATGCGGCGTTTGCCTTTGTCTACGCGGCCAACCTCGAGTGCCTGCGGGCGCTGGGCGCGCGCGTGGTGTTTTTCTCGCCGCTGGCCGGTGACGCGCTGCCCGCCTGCGATGCCGTATGGCTGCCCGGCGGTTATCCCGAGCTGCATGCCCCGGTGCTGGCCGCGCGCACCGAGCTGCGCGCGCAGCTGCACGCCCACGCGCAGGCCGGGCGGCCGGTCTGGGCCGAGTGCGGCGGCATGATGGGCCTGTTCGACGAGCTGATCACGCGCGACGGCGCCGCGCACCCGATGTGGGGCCTGCTGCCCGGCCGCGTGCGCATGCAAGACCGGCTGATGGGCCTGGGCCTGCAGTCCTGGGCGCCGACCGAAGCGGCGCCGGCGCTGCGCGGCCACAGCTTTCATTTTTCGGCCTGCCAGACCGCGCTGGCGCCGCTGGCCTGCACCACGGCCGCGCCCGGCAGCGCGCGCACGCAAGGCGAGGCGGTGTACGCAAAGGGTGCGGTGCGCGCCAGCTACTTTCATGCCTGGTTCGCCTCCAGCCCGTCGGCCACGGCCGCGCTGTTCTCAAACGATTTTGGCCTCCAGCCCGCGCCCAACCAGCGCGAACAGCTATGAACGATATAGCGTCCCTGCTCCCCGCGGCATACAAGGGCCCCGAGCGCATCGTCTGCCTGACCGAGGAAACCACCGAGTGGCTGTACCTGCTAGGCGAGGAGCGGCGCATCGTCGGCATCAGCGGCTTCACGGTGCGCCCGCGCCGCGCGCGGCAGGAAAAGCCCAAGGTCAGCGCCTTCACCAGCGCGCGCATCGGGCAGATCGTGGCGCTCAAGCCCGACCTGGTGCTGGGCTTTTCGGACATCCAGGCCGACATCGCGGCCGAGCTGATTCGCGCCGGCGTGCCGACCATGGTGTTCAACCAGCGCAGCGTGGCCGAAATCTTCGAGGTGCTGGGTCAGGTGGCGGCGCTGGTCGGTGCGCAGGATCGGGCGCGCGCTCTGCTGCTGAAATATCGGGAACGCCTGGCGCAGATGCAGCAAGCGGTACAGGCCCGATTGGCACAAGGCGGGCGCCGGCCACGCGTGTACTTCGAGGAATGGGACGAGCCGCAGATCAGCGGCATCCGCTGGGTGTCCGAGCTGGTCGAGATTGCCGGCGGCGAGGACTGCTTTGCCGAGCTGGGGGCCCAGCCGATGGCCAAGGGCCGCATCATTGCCGACCCGCTCGAGGTGGTGCGGCGCGCGCCCGATCTCATCATCGGCTCCTGGTGCGGCAAGAAATTTCGGCCCGAGCAGGTGGCCGCGCGCGCCGGCTGGCAGGACGTGCCCGCCGTGCGCGGTGGCCAGCTGTTCGAGATCAAGTCGCCCGAAATCCTGCAGCCCGGCCCGGCCGCGCTGACCGATGGCGCCGAGGCCCTGCATCGCATCGTGATGGATTGGATGGACCGCCATGCGTGAGCGCCGTTTCATGGCCTGGATGCGCGCTTTCACCCTCTCCCTCCGGGAGAGGGCAGGGGTGAGGGCGGCGGCGGCTCCCTTGCCACGGGCCATGCCCTCACCCCAACCCTCTCCCGCCCGCGGGAGAGGGAGCAAGGCCGCCTGGACTCGGGCCGCCCTGGGCGCGTTGCTGGCGGCGACGTTCGGCCTGGCCCAGGCCTACGCCATCCATGACGACGCCGGCCAAGTCACCCGCTTCGACACGCCGCCCGCGCGCATCGTCAGCCTGCTGCCCTCGCTGACCGAGACGGTGTGCGCACTGGGCGCCTGCGAGCGGCTGGTGGGCGTGGACCGCTACGCCAACTGGCCGCCGCCCGTGCAGCGGCTGCCCAAAGTCGGTGGCGGGCTGGACCCCAGCGTCGAGGCCGTGGTGGCGCTGCGCCCCGACGTGGTGTTGATGGACAGTTCCGCGCGCGCGGCCGCCGCGCGCCTGCGCGCGCTGGGCCTGAAGGTAGTGGCGCTGCAGCCGCGCACCTTGGCCGACCTGCGCCGCGTGACCGAGCGCCTGGGCGAACTGCTGCGCCAGCCGCAGGCGGCCGACGCGCTGCTGCGCCGCATCGACGCCGGCGTGCAGGCCGCCGCGCAGTCGGTGCCCGGCGCCGCGCGCGGCCAGCGCGTGTACTTCGAGGTCGACGCCGCGCCGCACGCGGCCGGCCGCGGCACCTTCATCGACGAGCTGCTGACGGCGCTGGGCCTGGTCAACATCGTCGATGCCGACATGGGGCCGTACCCCAAGATCAACCCCGAGTGGGTGGTGCGTGCCGACCCCGACCTGATCATGATCAGCCGGCAGGGCGCATTCGATCTGGCGCGCCGCCCCGGCTGGGCGCAGATGCGCGCGCTGCGCCAGGGCCATGTGTGCGCCTTCGACGCTGCCCAGCGCGACATCCTGGTGCGCCCCGGCCCGCGCATGGCCGAGGCCGCGCAGTTGATGGCCGACTGCGCGGCGCATCGCCCGCCCGCGGAAAAATGAGGCGCCCATGAAAATGCCGGACGCAAAGGACGCAAAAAAAGCGCAAAGGACGCAAAAGGTGAAATCGAAGATTTGTTCTTGGGTCTCTTTTGCGTCCTCTGCGAATCCTTTGCGTCCTCTGCGTTCGGCTGTTTTTTCTTGAACCCATTCAGAGCTTGATGCCCCCCGCTTGCGCTGTCCATGCCACAACGCCCGCCACGGTCCACGGCGGCACCCGCGTGTGGGCGCTGGCGGCAGGCCTGCTGGCGCTGTCGCTGCTGGGCCTGGCCTGGGGCGCCAGTGTGGGCAGCACGGGAGTGGACAGCCTGCTGCGCGCGCGCCACGACCCGGTGGCCTGGCAGATTGTGTGGGACATTCGCCTGCCGCGCACGCTGGGCGCCTGGCTGGCCGGCGCGCTGCTGGGGCTGGCCGGCGCGGTGGCGCAGGGCCTGTTTCGCAACCCGCTGGCCGACCCGTTCCTGCTGGGCAGCGCCTCGGGCGCGGCGCTGGCGGTGGCCCTGGTCTACGCCGCGCTGGGTGCCGGCAGCCTGGTGGGCGGTGCCGGCGGCGTGGCGCTGCTGCAGGCCGCATCGCCGGGGCTGGCGCGGCTGGGCCTGACCGGCGCGGCCTTTGTCGGCGCCCTGGGCGGCGTGCTGCTGGCGCTGGTGCTGGCGCGCGGCGTGCAGCAAACCCTGCGCCTGCTGCTGGCCGGCGTGGTGGTCGGCTTCGTGCTGGGCGCCCTGCGCGACCTGGTGCAACTGGCCCAGCCCGACGTGCTGCAGGCCATGCAGGGCTTTACCCTGGGCATCACCGGCATGGTGGGCTGGGGCGCCTGCGCGCTGATGGCCGCCGTGCTGGCGCCGCTGCTGCTGTTGGCCTGGGCGCTGGCACGCGTGCTCGACGCGCTGAGCCTGGGCGAGGCCACGGCCAAAAGCCTGGGCCTGCCGCTGGGCCCGCTGCGCGCGCTCTTGATCGCCGTGCTGGCGCTGGCCACCGGCGCGGCCGTGGCGCAGACCGGGCTGATCGGCTTTGTCGGCCTGGTGGCGCCGCACCTGGCGCGGGCCCGCGCGCGCAGCACGCACGGGCCGCTGGTGCTGCTGTCGGCGCTGGTGGGCGGGCTGCTGCTGATGCTTGCCGACATCGCGGCGCGGCTCGTCATCGCGCCGCAGGAGTTGCCGGTGGGCGTGCTGACGGCCGTGCTGGGCGGTCTGTACCTGCTGTGGCTGATGCACCGGCGCGCCGGCCTGGGCGGGGGTGCGTGAGATGTCCGACGCTATGCAAAATATAGCGGTCAGCGCACACGGCGTGAGCGCGAGCATCGGAAAAAGCCCAATCCTGCACGGCATCGACCTGCAGTTGCCGGCCGGCCGCTGGTGCGCCATCGTCGGCCCCAACGGCGCCGGCAAGTCGACCCTGCTGCGCGTGCTGGCCGGCCTGTTGCCCTGCCACGGCCAGGTGCGGCTGCAGGGCCGCGCCCTGGGCGACTGGCCGGCGCGCGAGCGGGCGCGCCAGCTGGCCTGGCTGGGCCAGGCCGAGACCGGCGGCGAAGACCTGCTGGCCTGGGACGTCGCCATGCTGGGCCGCCTGCCGCACCGCGCCTGGCTGGCCGCGCCCGACGAGCGCGACCAGGCCGCCGTCACCCAGGCCCTGCAGGCCACCCAGGCGTGGGAGCTGCGCGCGCGCCGGCTGGGCGCGCTGTCGGGCGGCGAGCGCCAGCGCGTGCTGCTGGCGCGCCTGCTGGCCACCCAGGCGCCGGTGCTGCTGATGGACGAGCCGCTGGCCCACCTCGACCCGCCGCACCAGGCCGACTGGCTGGCCACCGTGCGTGCCCAGGTCGCCGCCGGCGGCACCGTGGTGAGCGTGCTGCACGAGCTGAACATGGCGCTGCGCGCCGACGAGCTGCTCATCATCCAGGCCGGCCGGCTGCTGCACCACGGCCCTTGCGACGCCGCCGAAACGCACCGCGCGCTGGTGGCCGCCTTCGACGGCCGCATCGGCGTGCACCCGGTGCAGGGGCAGTGGATTGCCTTGCCGCGTGAGCTGGAGCGGGCGGCTTGAACCCACGCCCAGCTGGCGGATTGAGCGGGGTAGGATGGCGAGCTCATGTCTGAGCTGATTTCCCACACCTACCCGACCCCGCTGGGCGACATGGTCGCGCTGTTTTCGCCCCGCGGCCTGTGCCTGCTCGAATTCGGCGTCGACACCAAGGGCCTGTCGCTCGAATGGCGGGACGTGGAGCGCCACGCGGGCGCGGCGGCCACGCCGGGCGAGGACGAGCGCACGCGCGCGCTGGGCGAGCAGATCGCGGCCTATTTCAAGGGCCGGCTGACGCACTTCGACGTGCCGCTCGACCTGGTGGGCACGCCGTTTCAGCAGCAGGTGTGGCAGGCGCTGCTGAAGATCCCTTACGGCCAGACGCGCAGCTACGGCGAGCAGGCGCGCAGCATCGGCCGGCCCACCGCCACGCGCGCCGTGGCGGCGGCCAACGGACAGAACAAGGTGTCCATCGTCGTGCCCTGCCACCGCGTGATCGGCAGCGACGGCAGCCTGACCGGCTATGGCGGCGGCCTGCCGCGCAAGACCTGGCTGCTGGCGCTGGAGCGCGGCGAGCGCGACTTGGCCGGCTTCGACGCCTGAAGCGCCGGGGCCTCAGGTGGCGTCGGGCGCGGCTTGCGGTGCGGCCATCGTCAGGGGGTCTTCAGCCTGGGCCTTGCGGCTGCGGTCGCTGGCCAGGAACAGGTACATCGCCGGCACCACGAACAGCGTGAACAGCGTGCCGATGGCCATGCCGGTGAAGATCACGATGCCCATGGCTTGCCGGCCGGCGGCGCCGGCGCCCGAGGCGATCACCAGCGGCACCACGCCGAACACCATGGCGGCGGTGGTCATCAGGATGGGGCGCAGGCGGATGCCGGCGGCCTCGACGATGGCGTCGAACTTGGAGCGGCCCTCGCGCTGCAGGTTGTTGGCCACCTCCACGATCAGGATGCCGTGCTTGCTGATCAGGCCCATCAGCGTGACCAGGCCGACCTCGGTGTAGATGTTCATCGACGAAAAACCGAGAAACACGAAGATCATCGCGCCGAACAGGGCCATCGGCACCGACACCAAAATCACCACCGGATCGCGAAAACTCTCGAACAGCGCCGCCAGCGCCAGAAACACCACGATCAGGGCGAAGGCGAAGGTCAGGGCAAAGCCGCCCGACTCCTGCACGAACTGGCGCGAGGGCCCGGCATAGTCCATCTGATAGCCACCGGGCGCCAGCTGGGCCACCTGCTCGCGCAGGTAGGTCAGCGTGTCGCCCTGCGAGCCGCTGGGCACGCCCGAGATGGTGACCGAATTGAGCTGCTGGAAGTGGTTGATGGTGGACGGCTCGACCGAGGTCTTCAGGCTGGCCACAGTGCTGGCGGGCACCAGGCCGGCGGGGGTCCTGATGTGGAAGTTCAGCACGTTGGCGGGGTTCAGGCGGTCCGTCTGCAGCACCTGCGGGATCACCTTGTACGAGCGCCCGGCGATGGCGAAATAATTGACATAGCCCCCGCCCAAGGCCGCCGTCAGCGCGTTGCCCACGTCCTGCTGCGTCATGCCCAGGGCGGCGGCCTTGTCGCGGTCGATCTCCAGCGTGGCCTGCGGCAGGTCGTACTTCAGGTCGGCATCGATGTAGTAGAACTTGCCGTCGGCGCGCGCTTTGTCCATCAGCTGCTGCGCCAGGGTGTTCAGGTTCTGGAACGGCTCGGTGGTCTTGATGACGAACTGCACCGGCAGGCCCGAGGAGCCGGGCAGCGGCGGAAACTGAAACGCCGCCACGCGCGCGCCGGCAATCTGGCCCCAGCGCTGCTGCAGCTCCATCTGCACCTCGTGGGCACTGCGCGTGCGCTGGTTCCAGGGCTTGAGCAGCACGCCGCCGATGCCGCTGTTGGGCGCGGGCGCGCCGGTCAGCTGGAACATCTGCTCGTATTCGGGCAGCGCCTTGGCCTGCTGGAACACCTGGTCGGCGTAGGTCTGCATCTGGTCGATGGTGGCGGTGGCGGGGCCCTGCACCATGCCCAGCACGATGCCCTGGTCCTCCTCGGGCGCCAGCTCGTACTTGGACATCTTGAACATGATGCCCAGGCAGCCGATCAGGATCACGCCCATCACGATCAGCACCGGCCAGGTCTTCAGCAGGCTGCTCAGGAGGCGCGTGTAGCCGCCGTGCACGCGCTCGAACAGGTGCTCGATCAGCGTGGCGAACTTGCCACTGTCCTGCTCGGGCTTGAAGATGCGCGAGCAGATCATCGGCGACAGCGTCAATGCAACCAGACCGGACACCGTGACCGCCCCCGCGAGCGTGAACGCAAATTCGGTGAACAGCGCGCCCGTCAGGCCGCCCTGAAAGCCGATCGGCACGTACACCGCCACCAGCACCACCGTCATCGCCAGGATGGGGCTGCCGAGTTCGCGCGCGGCGATCAAGGCCGCCTGGAACGGGCTTTTGCCCTCGCGCATGTGGCGGTCCACGTTCTCGACCACGATGATGGCGTCGTCCACCACCAGGCCGATGGCCAGCACCAGCGCCAGCAGCGTCAAGAGGTTGATCGAGTAGCCCAGCAGCAGCATCACGAAGAAAGTACCGACGAGCGACAGCGGCATCGCGATCACCGGCACCACCACGGCGCGCAGCGTGCCCAGGAAGAGGTAGATCACGACGGTGACGATGAGCAGCGCCTCCAGCAGGGTCTTGACCACCTCGGTGATCGAGCTGTTGATGAAGTCGGTGGAGTCGTAGACGATCTTGCCTGTCAGCCCCGCCGGCAGCTGCGCCTGCAGCTCCGGAAAGGCCTTGCGCACGCTGTCGGCCACGGTGAGGATGTTGGCCTCGGGCGCCACCTTGATGCCGATGAACACCGAGCGCACGCCGTTGAATGCGACGTTGAAGTTGTAGTTCTCCGAGCCCAGCGTCACGGTGGCCACGTCCTGCAGCCGCACGATGGCGCCGCCCGCGCTCTTGACGGCCAGCTGCCTGAACTCGTCGACGCTGTGCAGCGAAGTGCTGGCGTTCATCGGCACCGTCACCATGTCGTTCTTGCTCTGGCCCACCGCCGCCAGGTAGTTGTTGGCGGCCAGCGCGCCGGCCACGTCGGCCGCGGTCACGCCCACGGCGGCCATCTTCGAGGCATCGAGCCAGGCGCGCAGCGCGAAGGTGCGCGCACCCAGGATTTCGGCGGTCTGCACGCCCTCGATGGAATTGAGCTTGGGCTGCACCACGCGCACCAGGTAGTCGGTGATGCTGTTGTTGGGCATCTTGTTGCTGTAGAAGCCGATGTACATCGCGTCGGTGGTCTGCCCGGTCTGTACCGCCAGCACCGGCTGCTGCGCCTGCGCGGGCAACTGGTTGCGCACCGAGGCGACCTGGGTGTTGATCTCGGTCAGCGCGCGGTTGGCGTCGTAGTTCAGGCGCAGCGTGGCGGTGATGACGGACACGCCCAGGCTGCTGGACGACGACAGGTAGTCGATGCCCTGCGCCTGCGAGATGGCGGCCTCCAGCGGCTGCGTGATGAAGCCGGCCACGGTGGCGGCGTCGGCGCCGAAGTAGGCGGTGGTCACGGTGACCACGGCGTTCTGCGTCTTGGGGTACTGGTTGATCGGCAGGCTGCCGGCGGCGCGCAGCCCCAGCACCACCAGCAGCAGGCTGATCACCATCGCCAGCACGGGCCGGCGGATGAAGGTGTCGGTGAATTTCATGGCCCGTCTCTTACTTTTCTTGTGGCGTCGGGCTGGGGTTGTTGGCCGGCTGCACGCGGTTGTCGACGACCACCGTCGTGCCGTTCTTCAGCTTGAGCTGCCCGCTGGTCACCACCTGCTGGCCCGGCTCGACGCCTTGGGTGACGGCCACCTGGTCGCCGCGCGTGGCGCCGGTCTGCACGAACACCTGGCGTGCCACCAGCTGCTCGCCCTCGGCGCCGGCACCCGAGGCCGGGGCAGCGGGCGCCGGCGCCGCCGGGGCCCCCGATGCCGCGCCCTGGGCCGGCGCGGCGCTGGCCTTCTCGACCACGAACACGGTCGAGCCATAGGGGTTGTAGGTGATGGCCGTTTGCGGCAGCGTCAGTTGCTCCTGCGGCCCGCCCACGTCCACGCTCACCTGGGCGAACATGCCCGGCAGCAGTTGCTTCGCGGGGTTGGCCACGGTGGCCTGCACCTGCACGTTGCGCGTGGCCGCATCTACCTTGGGGTTGATGGCGTTGATGGTGCCGGCAAAGCTTTGGCCGGCAAAGGCATCCACCGTCAGGCTCACCTTTTGTCCCGGCGCCAGGCCGGCCAGCTGCTGCTGCGGCAGCGAGAAGTCGACGCGGATCGGGTCCAGCGTCTGCAGCGTGACCAGCACGGCGCCGGCATTGAGGTACTGCCCCGGCTGCAGCGCGCTGATACCCAGGCGCCCGGCAAAGGGCGCGCGGATGGACTTCTTGGCCAGACTGGCCGCCTGCTGCGCCACTTGGGCGCGCGCGGCCTTCAGGTTGTTGGTGTCGGCGTCCACCTGGGCCTGGCTCACGGCGCGCACCGCCAGCTGGGCCTGGTCGCGCTTGAGCGCGGTGGCGGCCTGGTCGGCCGCGGCCTGCAGGGCCTGCAGCTGCGCCGCGTCGGTGTCGGCGTTCAGCTGCACCAGCAGCGCGCCGGCGGCCACGTCCTGGCCGGACTTGAAATGCACGCCGTGCACCAGGCCCGCCACTTCGCTGGCCAGATCGACCCCGCGCACGGGCGTCAGCGTGCCCACGGCCGTCAGCTGGGGCTGCCAGGGCAGCTTCTGCGCCACGATGGTGGACACGGTTTCGGGGTGCGGCTTGGGGATGGAGGCGATCAGCTTCCTGATCTGCAGGTACTTGCCGCCCGCCAGCACGGCGATCAGTACGATCACCGCGCCGATCATGATCAGCATGCGCTTGGTCATCTTTTCAGTCTCCTGCGGCGCTTGGGCCGCACCTCGTCATTGCACGGTTTGGGTGGCCGGGGCGGCCGCATCGGCCAGCGCAGCTCGGTTCCACCAGCCGCCGCCCAGGGCCTGAAAGAGAGCGGCCGTGTCGGCGTAGCGCGCGGCCTGCGCTTGGGCCAGCGCGGTGTGCGTCTGCAGCCAGGCCTGCTGGGCGTTCAGCAACTGCACGTAGCTCACGGCGCCGCTCTGGTACTGCGCCGTGCTCATGTCGAGCGACTGGCGCGCGGCCTGCTCGGCGTCGGCCTGGGCGGCCAGCGTGTCGGCGTCGAACTGCAGCGCGCGCAACGCGTCGGCCACGTTCTGGAACGCCAGCAACAGCGTGCCCTGGTACTGCGCCGCGACGGCGTCGAAGCCGGCGATGGCGGCGCGCCGCTGGGCCTGGAGCGCGTCGCCATGAAACAGCGGCTGCACCAGCCCGCCGGCCAGGCTCCAGAAGGTCCAGGGCCCCTTGAACAAGTCGCTCAGCTCCAGCGCCGTGCTGCCCAGCGTGGCGCTCAGTTGAATCTGCGGATACAGGTTGGCCGTGGCCACGCCCACCTGCGCGCTGGCCTGATGCAGCAGCGCTTCGACGGCGCGCACGTCGGGGCGCTGGCGCGCCAGCTCGGACGGCAGGGACAGCGGCAGCGTCTGCGGCAGGCTCAACTGCTCCAGCGTGAACTCGGGCAGATCGGGCTCGCTGGGCAGGCGCCCGGCGTAGACCGCCAGCTGATGGCGGGTGAGCGCCAGCGCCTTGTCCAGCCCCGGCAGCGCGGCCTGCGTCTGGGCGACCTGCGCGCGCTGCGCCAGCACCACGGACTGCGGCGTGGCGCCCAGATCGAACTGTTTTTGCAGGATGCCGAGTTGCTCCTGCTGCGCCCGCAGCACCTCGCGCACCGCCTTCAGCTGGGCGCGCAAGCCGGCCTCGCGGATGGCGGTGGTGACCAGGTTGCCGGTCAGCATCAGTTGCGTCGCCTCGACCTGGTAGCGCTGGGCGTCCACTTGGGCCTGGGCGCCCTCCAGTTGGCGGCGGACGCCGCCGAACAGATCGAGGTTGTAGCTGACGTTGACCTGGGCGTTGAACAGCGTCAGCACTTGGCCGCCGGCCTTTTGCGTCTGCACGGCCGAGGCGCGCTCGCGCTGTGCGCCTAGCTGTGCGTCCACGCTGGGCAGCGCCAGCTTGCCTTGCTGGGCGGCCAGTCCTTCCTGCGCCTGGCGCAAGGTGGCCTGGGCGGCGGCCAGGCTGGGGCTGCGCGCCAGTGCATCGCGAATCAGCGCGTCGAGCGCGGGGGAATGAAACACCGCCCACCACTGCGCCGGGATGTCGGCGCCCACGGCCCATTGCTGCGCGACGCCCGCGGCGCCAGGCGCCTGGGCGGTTTGCGCGGGCAGGGGGCTGGCCGTGTAGTCGGGGCCGCGCGCAGCGGCCGGCACCTCGGGCGGATGAAAGTCGGGCCCGACCGCGGCGCAGCCAGCCAGGCCCAGGCTGAACAGCAGGCCCAAGCAGGCCAAGGGGTGTGCCGCAGGGCGGCGCGCTTGCAAGGGGGTGGTGCAAGAGGTGTTCATGATCGCCGGCTCCAGCCGGGCCGTTCGTGGCGGTCCGGCGACGAGGCGCGAGTCAAAAGAACTGCAAATTATGGGGGTATTGGGTGGCGCACTCCATGACCTGCCAGGTAACAGTGTGCGGTCCATCACGCCGACGCCTGGGCTTGCGCCGCCTCCTAGAATCGGCACGCCCGGCGTCTTTCGGGCCCAGCCGATCCCGCCCATGCGCCGCCTGTCCCCCGCCGAACCCCTGGTCATGCTGGCCACCATTGCCCTGTGGCTGGTGCTGGCCATGCTCACCGGCGCGCTGGTGGGTTCGGCGTGCAGCGTGTTTCTGCACCTGCTGTTCGCCAGCGAGGGGCGCCTGTACGGCGCGCCTTGGGCGCTGCTGGCCGCGCTGCTGCCGGCGGCCGGGCTGGCCAACGGCCTGCTGCTGCACTACGGCTATCGGCTGAACACCAGCGGCCTGAAGGACGAGCCGATCGAGGCCGTCAACGAGCAGCAGGGCCGCATGCCGCTGACCACGCTGTGGATCAAGCCCGTCGCCGCGCTGATCACCCTGGGCTGCGGCGGCTCGGCCGGCAAGGAGGGGCCGTGCTCGCACATCGGCGCCGGCGTGGCCGCCGGGGTGGGGCAGGCGCTGCGGCTGAACGCCGAGCTGCGCAAGCGCCTGGTGGCCTGCGGCGTGAGCGCCGGTTTCGCCAGCGTGTTCGGCACGCCGATTGCCGGCGCGATCTACGGCGTGGAGATGCTGGCCATCGGCCGCATCCGGCACGACTTTCTGTTTCCGGGCATCGTGGCCGGCGTCACGGCCTTTGTCGTCAGCCGCTTCTGGGGCGTGCCGTATCCCGAATATCACATCGCCTTCGACGCCGGCTTCACCGAGCTGCTGTTTCTCAAGACCGTGCTGATCGGCGTGCTGTGCGGCGTGGCCGCCTCGTGGTTCGTCGAGGCGCTGCACCTGGCGCGCCAGGGCTTCGGCTGGCTGGGGCGGCGCTGGGCGCTGTGGCCGCCGCTGCTGCCGCTGCTGGGCGGGGTGCTGCTGGCGCTGCTGCTGGCCGTGCTGCCGCGCGAGTACATGGGCCTGTCGCTGCCGGTGATGGAGCGCGCGCTGCAGGGCGAGGCCATGCCCTGGCTGGGCTTCGCGTTCAAGATCGTGCTGGTGGCGGTCACCCTGGGCTCGGGCTTTTACGGCGGCATCGTCACGCCGCAGTTCGTCATCGGCGCGGTGCTGGGCGGGGCGCTGGCGCCACTGCTGGGCATGCACGCGGCGCAGGGCGCGGCGGTGGGGCTGGTGGCGGTGGTCGCCTCGGCCTCCAACACGCCGGTGGCGGCGGTGCTGATGGGGGTGGAGCTGTTCGGCGGCGGCTCCACGCTGTACGTGGCGGGCGCCTGCGTGTCGGCCTATCTGATGGTCGGCCACCGCAGCGTGTACCCGGCGCAGCAGCTGGCCTACCCCAAGGCCGCCTGGTTCACCGCGCCGGCCGACCAGCCGGTGGGGCACGAGAAGGTGCAGCTGTCCTACGGCTTGCTGCGCTGGTGGCGCGAGGTGGTGCTGCCCACGTGGCGGCGCGTGCGCGAGCGCCTGCGCCGCCGTTGAGCAGCCGGTTCATACCAAATTGCAAGCAGCGCGTTGAGACCGCGGGGGGCGGTGGCGCGCCAAGGGGCATGGGTGGGCAGCTCCGCTCCTGTCCCCCGCTGTCCGTCTGCGACGGCCATCTCCGCCTTGACCTCGCTGCGCTGCCCACCCAAGCCCCTTGGCGGGATGCGGCGCTCACACACCAAGCGGCCTGCTCGGCCCGCGATGCCTCGGATCCCGTCGTCGGGGTGCCCGGCGCAGTGAAGTGAAGGCGGAGCCGGCCGCAGGCCGGTGGGGGACATGAACGGAGCCGGGCGCCCCGACGGCGGGATCCCACCCCACAGCTGGCAAGTATTGCCTTTCCGAATGCGACGCCGTATCAGGCGGCCAAACCGAAAAACGCGCGCGCGTTGCCGTCCAGGATGCGCCGCTGCCCCTCGGCGCCCAGAAAGTCGCACGCGCGCACCAGCGAGCCCGGCTGCTGCTCGCCCAGCGGAAAGGGCGCGTCGGTGCCCAGCATCACGCGGTCGGAGCCCATCACGTCCGTCAGCAGCTTGAGCGCGCCGGGGTCGAACACGGCGCTGTCGGTGTACAGGCGCCGCGCGTAGCTGGAAGGCAGCTCGGGGCAGTCCTGGCGCACGATGTCGCGGTGCTTCCAGGCGTTGTCGACCCGGCCCAGGGTGTAGGCAAAGCTGCCGCCGCCGTGGGCAAAGCAGATCTTCAGCGACTTGGGAATGCGCTCCAGCGCGCCCGACAAAATCAGCGACAGCATGCCCAGCTGCGTCTCGGCCGGCATGGCCACCAGCCAGGGCATCATCCATTTCTTCATGCGGCCGTCGGTCATCATGTCCCAGGGGTGGACGAAGACCGGGATGGCCTTGTCGGCGCAGAAGATCAGGAAGTCCACCATGTCCGGGTGGTCCAGATCCTTCTGGCCCATGTGGTTGCCGATCTGCACGCCCACGGCGCCGGCCTTCATCGCGCGCGCGGCCTCGGCGGTGGCCAGTGGTACGTCCTGCAGCGCCACCTGCGACAGCCAGCGCAGCCGCGTGGGGTGGGGCGCGCAGTAGGCCGCCGCCTTCTCGTTCATGCGCGTGGCCCAATCGGCGGCGCGCGGCGCCTCCCAAGCGTAGCCGAACATCACCGGCGTGGCGCAGACGATCTGCAGCGCGATGCCCGCCGCGTCCAGCCCGCGCACGCGCGCGTCCGAATCCCACAGCTCGTCGTGCACCGGGCGAAACGGTTTGTCGCCCAGCATGATCTGGCCGGTCTTGCCGTCGGCATCGACCGCGAGCCAGGGCGCGCGCTCGGCGTCGACCGCGCGCGCCTCGGCCTGGCTGATGCGCGGGAAGAAGTGCGAATGAATGTCGATCATGCGTGGGCCTGCCGAATCGCGTGCCAGGCGGCGTAGTCCTTGCCCGGGTGCACGGTGCCGCAATGCTTGCAGGTGCGCTCGGCGTCGCTCAGGGCATAAAAGGTCTTGAAGGTGCGCGGCAGGTCGGCCACCAGGTCGGTCAGCTCCATGCTGGCGCCCCACACCAGGCTGGCGCACTGGGGGCAGTACCAGTTGAGTGAGTCGATGGCGGCCTTGGGGCGCTTCATTTCGACCAGAAAGCACAGGCCGTCGGGGTCGGGGCGCTGCGGCGAATGCTGCAGGTGCGGCTCCATCAGCCACACGTCGCCTTCCTTCAGGTCGATGCGCTCGAACTTGCCACGGTCCCAGATGTTGAGGTAGGCCGTGCCCTTGATCTGGTGGAAAATTTCCTCGGTCGGGTTGTCGTGAAAGTCGGTGCGCGTGTTGCCTCCGCCCACCATGTTGATGATGTAGTTGCCGTCCGGAAACAGCGCCGCGTTGTTGACCGGCGGCCGCAGGCTGGCGCGGTTGGCGTCCACCCAGCCCATCAGGTTCTTGGGCAGTCCGTATTTGGGGTTCATGCTGTGTCTCCTGGGTTGTGAAGCGGCCGCGTCAAGCCTGCACCGGCTTGTAGGCCACGGCCTTGATCTCGATCAGCAGGTGCGGGTGCGGCAGCTGGTGCACCGCCACCGTGGTGCGGGTGGGGCCGTCGTAGTCGAAGAACTCGCCCCACACCTCGTTGTAGCCGCCGAAGTCGTTCATGTTGACCAGAAACGCCTGCGCCTCCACCAGGTCGCCCAGCTCGGCGCCGGCGCTGCGCAAGATGTCGCGGATGTTCTCGATCACCGCGCGCGTCTGCACGCGGATGTCCAGCGTGGTCACGCCCAGCGCGTCGGCCTGGGCGCCGGCAAAGCTGTTGTCGGGCCGGCGCGAGCTGGTGCCCGACACATACAAGAAATCCCCCGCGCGCTTGACGTGCGGAAACTTGCCGCGCGGCGTGGCCTTGCCTTGAACCACCGTGGCGGTGCTGGATGGGTTGCTCATGCGTGATGTCCTCAGACTTTGATGCAGATGTTGCTGGTTTCACTATAGAAGTCCAGCGACCAGCGCCCGCCTTCGCGGCCGATGCCCGACAGCTTGACGCCGCCAAAGGGCGTGCGCAAGTCGCGCGAGAACCAGGTGTTGACCCACACGATGCCCACGTGCAGGCGCGGGCCGACGCGGTGCGCGCGCGACAGGTTCGTCGTCCACACGCTGGCGGCCAGGCCGTAGTCGCTGGCGTTGGCGCGCCGGATCGCCTCGTCCTCGCTGTCGAAGGGCGCGATGTGGCACACCGGGCCGAACACCTCCTCGTTCAGGCAGCGCGCGCCGTCGGCCAGGCCCGTCCAGATTGTGGGCTGCACGAAGGCGCCGCCGTCGCGCTCGTCGCCAAAGTGCGGCACGCCGCCGCCGGTGACCACGGTGGCGCCTTCCTCGACGGCCAGCTTGTAGTACGACAGCACCTTCTCGCGGTGCTCGCGCGAGATCAGCGAGCCCATGTCCACGTCCGGCTCGTCGGGCCAGCCGATCTTGAGCGCCTCGGTCCGCGCCTTCAGCGCCGCCACGAAGCGCTCGAAGATCGGCCGCTCCACATACACGCGCTCCGAGCACAGGCACACCTGGCCGGTGTTGGTGAAGCTGGAGCGGACGATGCCCTCCACCGCGGCGTCGAAGTCGCAGTCGGCAAACACGATGGCCGCGTTCTTGCCGCCCAGCTCGAAGGACACCTCCTTCACCCCGTCGGCCACCGCCCGCATGATGGCGGCGCCGGTGCGCGACTCGCCGGTGAAGGTCACGGCGTCGATGCCGGGGTGCGTGGTCAGCGCCTCGCCGGCCGAGCCGGGGCCAAAGCCGTGCACCACGTTGAACACGCCCGGCGGCACGCCCGCCTCGTCGAAGGCCTCGGCGATCAGGGTGGCCGACGACGGTGTTTCCTCCGACGGCTTGCACACCAGGGCGTTGCCGCAGATCAGCGCCGGCGCGGCCTTCCAGGTCAGCGACAGGATGGGCAGGTTCCACGGCGAGATGCTGGCCACCACGCCCAGCGGCTTGCGCGTGGTGTAGTTGATCAGCTGGCTGCCGTCGGCCAGGTGGGTTTCAAAGAAGTCGCCGTGCGCCGTCTTGCCCAAATCGGCAAAGCTGCGCAGGTTGGCGATGCCGCGGTACACGTCCAGCTGGCGCGCCTGCGCCAGCGGGCGGCCGGTGTCGGCGATCTCGGCGGCCAGGAAGTCGTCGAAGCGCCGCTCGATCACGTCGGCGACACGGTGCAGCGCGGCAGCGCGCTCTGCCACCGTCGAGCGGCCCCAGGGGCCTTCGTCCAGCGCCCGGCGCGCGGCGGCCACGGCGCGGTCCACCAGCGCGGCGTCGGCCTCGTGCACCCGCGCCAGCACGCGCCCGGTGAGCGGGCTGACGTTGTCGAAAGTCCGGCCGCTGGCGACGAAGGCGCCGTCCACGTAGTTGCGGGTCTCGGCCAGCGAAGGGGGCAGGGCGAAGCGTTCGGTCATGGCAGGCCCAGTCTAGGCCGCGCACGCTTGCCTTACAAGCGAAGAATTCGCCCTTTGTTATAACCAAGAGGAATAGTTCAGCGCCCGCGCCCCAGGTGCTCGCCGGCCGCCCGCAGCGCCGCCAGAAAGCGCTCGGTGGCGGCGCTGGGCGCGCGGTCGGCGCGCACCGTGTAGCCCACGGCGCCGAACGCGCCCAGCCCGCGCACCGGCAGCACCGCCAGCTGGCCGCCCTGGGCAAAGCGCTCGGCCGCGGCCTGCGGCATCAGCGCCACCCGCGTGCTGCCGGCCAGCAGCGCCAGGTTGGTCAGGATCGACACCGACTCGGTGCGCCGCGCCGGCAGCCCCGCCGCGCCGAAGAAGGCGCGCACCGAGGGCCAGGCCATCGAGTCCGGCGTGGGCACGATCCAGTCCAGCGCCATCAACTCGGCCAGCGCCAGCTTGCGCCGCCGCGCCAGCGGGTGCTGCGCGCCCACCACCACGCGCAGCGCCTCGTCGTACAGCGGCCGGCTGGCCAGGCGCGCGGACTCGGCGCCGGCCACCGCCGCCGCGCCGGGCAGGGCGCCCACCACCACGTCCAGCTCGCCGCGCGCCAGCAGCGGAAACAGCAGGGTGTTGGGCCCCACGCGCACGCTCACCACCACGTCGGGCGCGGCGCGGCGCAGCCGCTCGATGGCCTCGGGCAGCAGCGCGGCCGAGGCGCTGATCAAGGTGCCCACCACCACCTGCCCGCGCGTGCCGGCCTGCGTGGCGTTCAGCGTCTCGGCCAACAGGCGCAGCTCGGCCAGCATGCTGGCGGCGTGCGGCTCGAAGCGGCGGCCCAGCTCGGTCGGCGTCACGCCGCGCTTGCCGCGCACGAACAGCGCGCCGCCCACTTGCGACTCCAGTTCGCGCAGCGCCTTGCTGATGGCCGGCTGCGTCATCGCCAGCTCGCCCGCCGCCGCCAGCAATGAGCCCGAGGCCCGCACCTGCTCGAAGATCATCAGCTGCTGCAGCCGCAGCCGCCGCGCCAGCGAGGCGCGCGAATGCGCCGGCCGCGCGGGCGGCGCGGCGGTGTCGGGGGCGTCGGGTTCGGCCATGGCGGCATTGTGTGGCAAGCCGCCCCGGTATAAACGCGGGGCCGCCCACCGCCAACCGCCCCCTTCGACATGCCCCTGTCCTGGAACGAAATCAAATCGCGCGCCCTGGCCTTCAGCCGCCAGTGGGAAGACGCCGCCGACGAAAAGCAGCAGTCCATCCCGTTCTGGATCGACTTCTTCGACGTCTTCGGCATCGGCAACCGGCGCGTCGCCAGCTTCGAGCACGCGGTCAAGAAGCACGGCGGCGGCCAGGGCTATGTCGACTTGTTCTGGCCCGGCCAGCTGCTGGTCGAGCAAAAGTCGCGCGGCAAGCCCTTGCAGCCGGCCTACGACCAGGCCATGGGCTACTTCCCCGGCCTGCCCGAGCGCGATTTGCCGCACACCCTGGTGGTGTGCGACTTCGCCACCTTCCGCGTCATCGACCTCGATGCGCGGCGCGAGATCACGTTCGCGCTGAAGGATTTGCACAAGCACGTGCGCTGGTTCGGCTTCATCGCCGGCTACCAGGCGCAGACCATCACGCCGCAAGACCCGGTCAACATCAAGGCCGCCGAGCGCATGGGCCGCCTGCACGACGCGCTCAAGAAATCGGGCTACAGCGGCCACCCGCTCGAAGTGCTGCTGGTGCGCCTGCTGTTCTGCCTGTTCGCCGACGACACCGCCATCTTTCCGGCGCAGGGCTTTCGCGCCTTCATCGAAGAGCGCACCGCGCCCGACGGCAGCGACACCGGCCCGCGGCTGGCGCAGCTGTTCCAGGTGCTCAACCAGCCCGAGGGCGTGCGCAGCAAGAACCTCGACGAGCAGCTGCGCGCCTTCCCCTACGTCAACGGCAAGCTGTTCGACGAAGGCCTGCCCATCGCCGACTTCGACGCCCCCACGCGCGAGGCCCTGCTCGACGCCTGCGCGCTCGACTGGTCGGCCATCAGCCCCGCCATCTTCGGCAGCCTGTTCCAGAGCATCATGGACGAGCAGGCCCGCCGCAACCTGGGCGCGCACTACACCAGCGAGGAAAACATCCTCAAGCTCATCGGCCCGCTGTTCCTCGATGAGCTGCGCGCCGAGTTCGACAAGGTCAAGGGCCAGCGCAACCGCCTGTTCGACTTTCACAAGAAGCTGCGCACGCTCAGCTTTTTCGACCCCGCCTGCGGCTGCGGCAACTTCCTCGTCATCAGCTACCGCGAACTGCGCGCGCTGGAGCTGGACGTGCTGCGCGCCGCCGCGCTGCTGCAAGGCCACGCCGGCCAGCGCAGTGTCGACGTGCACCAGCTCATCGGCATCAACGTCGACCAGTTTTACGGCATCGAGATCGAGGAGTTTCCGGCCCAGATCGCCCAGGTCGCGCTGTGGCTGGTGGACCACCAGATGAACCTGCGCGTCAGCGAGGAGTTCGGCCAGTACTTCGCCCGCATTCCCCTCGTCACCAGCCCGCGCATCGTGCACGGCAACGCGCTGGCGCTGGACTGGGGCGAGGTGCTGCCGGCGGCGCGGTGCAGCCATGTGCTGGGCAATCCGCCGTTCGTGGGCAAGACCTACCAGAGCGACGCACAAAAGCGTGACTTCGAGGTGGTCATGGGCCGCATCAACGGCTTTGGGGTACTCGACTTCGTCGCCGCCTGGTACGTCAAGGCCGCGCGCTACATGAAGGATGCGGTTTCGCTCCCTCTCCCGCCTGCGGGAGAGGGCAGGGGTGAGGGCGGCATGTCTCCCTCCCCCGCTGGGGGAGGGCCGGGGTGGGGGCCAGCGGCGCAAGCACACCCGCCGGCCTTGGCGAGCGCCACCGGCCCCTCACCCCAGCCCTCTCCCCAGAGGGGCGAGGGAGCAACAGCCACCGGCGCCACACCCCGCGCCGCTTTCGTCTCCACCAACAGCATCACCCAGGGCGAGCAGGTCGGCGTGCTGTGGGGCTGGCTGCTGGGGCAGGGCGTGCACATCCACTTTGCGCACCGCACCTTCTCGTGGACCAACGAGGCGCGCGGCAAGGCCGCCGTGCACTGCGTCATCGTCGGCTTCGGCCTGCAGGACCGGCCGGGCAAAGTGATCTACGAATACGCCGACATCAAGGGCCAGCCGCACGCCGTGTCGGCGGGCAACATCAACCCTTACCTTGTAGACGCTCCAAATGTCGCGCTTCCGTCGCGTCGCACGCCCATATGCAATGCGCGCCCCATCTTGTTTGGAAGCAAGCCGACTGACGGTGGCCATCTGATCCTGGATCGAGAAGAACGCGACCAACTGCTCGTCGCAGAACCCAAAGCAGCGACGGTTGTGCGTGAGTACCTGAGTGCCGAGGACTTCATCAACGGTGTTCCGAGGTACTGCCTATGGTTGAAGGATTGCCCTCCCGCGCAACTTCGCTCGATGCCGAACGTATTGCGAAGGGTAGAGGCTGTTGCGGAATTTCGTAGACGGAGCTCAAAAGCGGCCACTCGTGAAAATGCAGCAACGCCAGCGCTGTTCGCCGAGGATCGACAGCCCGTGACGCCGTACTTGGCGATTCCAAAGACTTCGTCCGAACGCAGAGTGTTCATTCCCGTTGGCTTCTTGCCACCAGAGACCATTGTTGCCAGTGAGCTGTTCACTGTGGCAAACGCTGATCTCGTTGATTTCGGCATCCTCTCCAGCACCATGCACAACGCCTGGGTGCGCGCTGTCTGCGGTCGGTTGAAAAGCGATTTCCGCTACTCCGCCGCCATCGTCTACAACAATTTCCCCTGGCCATTCCACACCCCGGATTCAGAGTCAAATCAGCCTCCGGCGCCCGCCAGTCAAGCGCGAGCAGCTATCGAACTCGCAGCGAAAGCCGTGCTCGATGCGCGCGCCCAGTTTGCCGGCAGCAGCCTGGCCGACCTGTACGACCCGCTGACCATGCCGCCTGCGCTGCTGCGCGCGCACCAGAAGCTCGACGCCGCGGTCGACAAGGCCTACCAGCTGGCGGGAGGCCCCAAGGCGTACAAGAACGACGCCGAGCGCGTGGCCTTCCTGTTCACCCTCTACCAGCGCCTGACCAGCCTGCTGCCGGCGCCGGCCAAGCCCGCGCGGGCGCGCAAGGCGCGCTCGGCCGGGCCTTGAACCTCGACGATGGTTCTCAAATCGGCTGCATTTGAAGCAAATTTGAGAGCATGAAAACCCTGGACGTCGAACTGCTGGACTTGGCGCGGGTTTGAGCCCGCATGGGGGACGGGGTAACTGAGGAAAATAGGGCGAATCCACCATGACCACCGACACCCTGGCCACCGCCTTCGCCCAGCACGGCCCCTGGCTGGTGTTCGGCAATGTGCTGCTGCAGCAGCTCGGCCTGCCGCTGCCGGTGTGGCCGACGCTGCTGGTGGTGGGCAGCCTGGCGGCGGGCTGGCCGCAGCTGGCGCTGGCGCTGGCGGCGGCGGTGGGCGCGGCGATGCTGGCCGACCGCTTCTGGTACTTGCTGGGCCGGCGCTTCGGCTACAAGGTGCTGGCGCTGCTGTGCCGGCTGTCGATCAACCCCGGCAGCTGCGTCACGCAGACCGAGCAGCGCTTTGCCCGCTGGGGTGCGCCGGCGCTGCTGGCGGCCAAGTTCGTGCCCGGTTTTTCGGCCGTCGCGGCGCCGGTGGCGGGGCTGTCGCGCATGTCGGTGGCGCGCTTCACGCTGGCGGCTGCCGCGGGCGCCGCGCTGTGGGCCGGCGCGGGCCTGCTCACCGGCTGGCTGCTGCGCGAGCAGGTCGGTCGTGCGCTGGCCTGGATGCAGTCTCACGGCCCGGTCGCGCTGGCGGTGCTCGTCCTGGCGCTGGCGCTGTGGCTGGCGACCAAGTTCTGGCGCCGCCAGCGTTTTCGCCGCCTGGCGGCGATGCCGCACATCGACATCGATGCGCTGCGCGCCGCGCTGGCCGGCGACGCGCCGCCGCGCCTGCTGGACTTTCGCGCCGCCGCGCTGATCGCCGCCGACGGCCCGATCGCCGGCGCGCAGCCGGCCGAGCTGCGGCGCCTGGCGCGCCACGCCCGCCGCTGGCCGCGCGATGCCGCCATCGTCACCCTGTGCGCCTGCCCCGAGGACGCCACCGCCGTGCGCGCTGCCCACGCGCTGCAGCGCATGGGCTTTACCCAGGTGCGCCCGCTGCGCGGTGGCTATGACGCCTGGCGCGCGGCCGAGGCGCAGCCCGTCCGGGTCGACGCCGCCGACCGCCCGGGTGCCAGCATGGCATGAACCTGTTTTCCTCGGTTGACCGGTGCAAACTCGACGCATACGTAGACTTGGCGCGGGTTTGAGCCCGATAGGAGGAGACACCCAATGGGTGAGCGCAAATTGGCACCTGTCGCGCGTGGTACCCAAAACCAGCGCACGCTCCGTAGAATGAACCTTGGCTGCCGCGCGCAGTCGCTGTCCATCAACGAGGAGACCCCATGAAGATTCGATCGATCGTGCCCGCCGTCATCACCGCCGGGCTGGCGCTGCCCCTGGCCGCGGGCGCGGCGGACAACGCGAAGTTTTCCAAGAACGAAATCGTGATCGGCGTGCTGACCGACATGTCGGGCCCCTACGCCAGCCTGACGGGCGAGGGCGACGTGGCGGCGGCGCAATTGGCCATCGACGAGTTCGGCGGCAAGATCAACGGCGTGCCGATCAAGCTGGTGTCGGCCGACCACCAGCAGAAGGCCGACGTGTCGTCGGCCAAGGCGCGCGAGTGGATCGACAAGGACGGCGTGGACATGATCACCGCGCTGGGCCAGTCGGCGCTGGGCCTGGCGGTGCAGGCGGTGGCGTCGGACAAGAAGGTGATCACCATGAACACGGGGGCTGGCTCGCCCGACCTGACGGGCTCGCAGTGCACCAAGTACGGCATCCACTACAGCTGGAACAACCACGCGGTGGCGGTGGGCACGGCGTCGGCGGTGGTCGAGGGGGGCGGCAAGACCTGGTTCTTCCTGGCCGCCGACTACACCTTCGGCAAGTCGCTGCAGGACCAGGCCACCAAGGTGATCGAGTCGATGGGCGGCAAGGTGCTGGGTGGCGTGCGCGCGCCGCTGGGCACCAGCGACTACTCGTCCTTCCTGCTGCAGGCGCAGGGCTCGAAGGCGCAGGTGATCGGCCTGGCCAATGCCGGCGCCGACACGCTCAACTCGCTCAAGCAGGCCAACGAGTTCGGCATCGTCAAGGGCGGCCAGAAGGTGGCGGCGCTCTTGATGTTCATCACCGACGTGCATTCGCTGGGCCTGCCGGTGGCGCAGGGGCTGCAGTTCACCACCGCGTACTACTGGGACCGCACCGACGCGTCGCGCGACCTGGGCAAGCGCTTTTATGAAAAGCGCAAGTCCATGCCCAACATGGACCAGGCGGGCACCTATTCGGCCGTGCGCACGTATCTGAAGGCGGTGCAGGCCGTGGGCACCGACAACAGCGACGCGGTGCGCGCGCAGCTGGGCAAGATGGAAATCGACGACGGCTTCTCCAAGGGCCGCATCCGCGCCGACGGCCTGTTCCAGCACGACATGTACCTGGTCGAGGCCAAGAAGCCGAGCGAGTCCAAGTCGGAATGGGACCTGCTGAAGGTCAACAAGACCATCCCGGCCAACGTGGCCTATCAGAGCCTGAAGGACGGCGGCTGCAAGCTGGTCCAGTAAGCCGCGCTTGAACGCACCAGGGGCCGCCTTGCGCGGCCCTTGGCGCTTGTCATACCAGGTCGCAATCAACCCATTGAGAGCGCACGACGGTCGGTGGCGCGCCAAGGGGCATGGGTGGGCAGCTCCGCTCCTGTCCCCCGCTGTCCGTCTGCGACGGCCATCTCCTCCTTGACCTCGCTGCGCTGCCCACCCAAGCCCCTTGGCGGGAGGCGGCGGTCGCACACCAGGCGGTCTGCACGGTCAGCAATGCCACGGATCAGGCCGTCGGGGTGCTCGGCGCAGTGAAGTGAAGGCGGAGCCGGGCGCAGGCCGGTGGGGGACATGAACGGAGCCGGGCGCCCCGACGGCCTGATCCCGCCCCGCGGCTGGCGTTTTGCCTTTTCGAATGCGAAATCGTATCAGGTCGCCAGCTCGTGTCTTTGAGTGAAAAGTGGCTTTGGCGCTTGTGGATCAAGCGCGAACAGCTATCAAAACGGTAGTTTCCGGGCGAGTTTGAACCAGCGGGTTTCCGCTGGACACCGGCCTGGACGGCGGCATCGCGCGGCCATAGCCACCGTGCCCGGCGATGGCTTGCGAACTGCGGTAGATTGAAGCGCACATTCATCGCGCGGGGCGGTGGCAGCGTCCCGCGCGGAGTGGGAGCCTCTTTCATGATGCCGTGGCGCGCGATTTTCTTCGGACTGCTGGAACTGCTGGCGGTGGCGGCGCCTGCTGCCGAGCCGCCGGCCGCCGCCGCGCCAGCGCAGGTGGTGGCGCTGACGGTGGATGGCGCCATCAGCCCGGCCAGCGCCGACTATGTGGTGCGCGGCATCGACGCGGCCGCGCAGCGCGGCGCGCAGGCGGTGCTGCTGCAGCTGGACACGCCGGGCGGCCTGGCCAGCGCCATGCGCGAGATCACCAAGGCCATCCTCAATTCGCCGGTGCCGGTGATCGGCTACGTGGCGCCGCAGGGCGCGCGCGCGGCCAGCGCCGGCACCTTCATCCTGTATGCCTGCCACGTGGCCGCCATGGCGCCGGCCACCAACATCGGCGCGGCCACGCCGGTGTCGATCACCGGCGCCGGCAGCGTGGCGCCGGCGTCCAGCGCCGGCAAGGCCGGTGCCGCGCCGGCCGGCAGCGCCGAGATGCGCAAGCTGACCAACGACGCCGTGGCCTCCATCCGCGCCCTGGCCGAGCGGCGCGGGCGCAATGCCGACTGGGCCGAACAGGCGGTGCGCGACGCCGCCAGCATCACGGCGCAGCAGGCCCTGAAGGAGCACGTGATCGACCTCGTCGCGCCCAGCGTGCCGGCCTTGCTGGCCAGCGTGGACGGGCGCACGCTGGAGACGACGGCGGGCGCGCGGGTGCTGCACACGCGCGATGCCATGGTGGTGCCCATCGTGCCGGATGCACGCAGCCGCTTCCTGGCGGTCATCGCCGATCCGTCGGTGGCCCTGGTGCTGCTGCTGCTGGGCATTGGCGGGCTGGTGATGGAAGGCACGCACCCCGGGGTCATCCTGCCCGGCGTGGTGGGTGCGATCAGCCTGCTGCTGGCGCTGTATGCGTTTCAGCTTTTGCCGGTCAACTTTGTCGGCCTGGGGTTGATGGTGCTGGGGGCGGTGCTGATCGTGTCCGAAGCCTTCGTGCCGGCCTATGGCGTGCTGGGCACGGGCGGCGTCGTCGCGCTGGTGATCGGCGCGGTGGTGTTGATGCGCACCGGCTCGGCGGCATCGGGCATCGCGCTGCCCGCGGTGCTGGGCATCTCGCTGGCCGGCGCCGGCGTGATGGCCGGCATCGTGTGGCTGGCGGCGCGCTCGCGCCGGCAGCGCGTGGTCAGCGGCAGCGAGGAGATGATGGGCGCCGTGGGCGCCGTCGTGGCCGATTTTGAGGGGCGCGGGCTGGTGCACGTGCACGGAGAGCACTGGCAGGCCGAATCGGCCGTGCCGCTGCAGCGGGGCCAGCCGGTGGTGGTGACCGGCCGCCGCGGGCTGGTGCTGGACGTGCGCGCCGCCGCGCCAAAACCGGAGTCGAGGCCATGATCATTTCGCCCTATCCCATCGTGTCCGCCATCGTCGTGGTGGTGGTGTTGGCCATCCTGCTGGCCTCGTTCAAGGTGCTGCGCGAATACCAGCGCGACGTGATCTTTTTGTTCGGGCGCTTTCAGGCCGTCAAGGGGCCGGGCATCATCGTGCTGATCCCGGTGATGCAGCAGATGGTGCGCATCGATTTGCGCACCATCGTCATGGACGTGCCGCCGCAGGACGTGATCTCACGCGACAACGTGCCGGTGAAGGTCAATGCCGTGATCCTGTTTCGCATCATCGACCCGGAAAAGGCGGTGATCCAGGTGGAGGACGCGCGCGAAGCGACCAGCCAACTGGCGCAGACCACGCTGCGCTCGGTGCTGGGCCAGCACGAGCTGGACGAGATGCTGAGCGAGCGCGACAAGCTGAACCGCGACATCCAGCTGATCCTGGACCAGCACACCGATGCCTGGGGCATCAAGGTGTCCAACGTCGAGATCAAGCAGGTCGACCTGGACGAAGGCATGATCCGCGCCATTGCCCGCCAGGCCGAGGCCGAGCGCCAGCGCCGCGCCAAGATCATCAACGCCGAGGGCGAGCAGCAGGCGGCGCAAAAACTGATGGAGGCGGCGCAGACCATGATGCAGCAGCCGCAGTCGATCCAGCTGCGCTATCTGCAGACGCTGGTCGAGATTGCCGGCGACAAGAGCAGCACCATTGCCTTTCCGCTGCCGCTGGACTTGATCGAGCCCTTGCTGGGCCGGGCGCGCGGGACGACGGCTGGCGGGACGCCGCCGTCCGCGTAGCGGGGGCAAAAAAATGAAGGCCCGCTGCGGGTACAGCGGGCCTTGCTGGGTTGCGGCACTGCCGCTGGCCGTTCAGGCCGTCACGGCTTCCGGCGCGGCGGCGGTCGCTTGCGGCGCCGGCGTGCGGATCAGGTAGTCGAAGGCGCTGAGCGCCGCCGTCGAGCCGGCGCCGGCCGCCACCACGATCTGCTTGTAGGGCACGGTGGTGCAGTCGCCGGCGGCGAACACGCCGGGCACGCTGGTTTCGCCGCGCGCGTTGACCTCGATCTCGCCGAACTTGCTGTGCGCCACGGTGTCGCCCAGCCATTCGGTGTTGGGCACCAGGCCGATCTGCACGAACACGCCTTCCAGGTCGACCGACGCATCGGTGCCGTCGCCGCGGTGCTTGAACTTCAGGCCACTGACCTTGCCGCCTTCGCCGGTGATCTCGGTGGTCTGCGCGTTGGTGTGCACGGTGACGTTGGGCAGGCTGTTCAACTTCTTGACCAGCACGGCGTCGGCCTTCATCTCGGGCATGAACTCGAGCACGGTGACGTGCTTGACCACGCCGGCCAGGTCGATGGCGGCCTCGATGCCCGAGTTGCCGCCGCCGATCACGGCCACGTCCTTGCCCTTGAACAGCGGGCCGTCGCAGCTGGGGCAATAGGCCACGCCCTTGGTCTTGTACTCCTCTTCGCCGGGCACGCCGACGTTGCGCCAGCGCGCGCCGGTGGCCAGGATGACGCTGCGGCTTTGCAGGCGCCCGCCGTTGCCCAGCTTGACGGTGATGAGCCCGCCCGGCTGCGTGGCCGGCACCAGCTCGGCCACGCTTTGCGCGGTGATGAGGTCGACCTCGTAGTCGCGCACGTGCTGCTCCAGCGCGACGGCGTATTCGGGCCCGGTGGTGTGCGAGATGCCGGGGTAGTTGGCGATGTCCAGCGTGTCGTTGACCTGGCCGCCAAAGCGCTCGGTGACGATGCCGGTGCGGATGCCCTTGCGCGCGGTGTAGATGGCCGCGGCCGCGCCGGCCGGGCCGCCGCCGATGATGAGCACCTCGAACGGAGCCTTGGCGTTCAGCTTGTCGGCGTCGCGCCGGGCGGCGCCGGTGTCGACCTTCTGCAGGATTTCTTCCAGCGTGATGCGGCCGCTGTGGAACATCTGCCCGCCCGCGAACACGCTGGGCACGCCCATGATTTCGCGCGCCTGGATCTCGCCTTGGAACATGCCGCCGTCGATGATGGTGGTCTTGATGCGCGGGTTGAGGATGGACATGAGCGAGAAGGCCTGCACCACATCGGGGCAGTTGTGGCAGGACAGGCTCATGTAGACCTCGACGTCCATGTCGGTGTCGAGCGCCTTGATCTGCTCGATGACCTCGGGCTCGACCTTGGGCGGGTGCCCGCCGGTCCACAGCAGGGCCAGGATCAGCGAGGTGAACTCATGCCCCATGGGGATGGCGGCAAAGCGCAGCTGGGTGCCGCTGCCGGGGCGCGCCAGGGTGAAGGAGGGCACGCGGGCGTCGGTGCCGTCGGTGCGCAGCGTGATCTTGTCGGCGCGCATGGCCGCGATTTCTTCGAGCAGCTCGCGCAGCTCGGCGGACTTGGCGTCCTCGCCCAGGGTCGCCACCATCTCGAACGGCTCTTGCACGCGCTCGAGGTAGGCTGCGAGTTGTTGCTTGATGTCTTGGTCCAACATGGTGGTTACTCCTTGTTTGATAGCTGCTTGCGCTTGATGGACAGGCGCTAGAGCATCATTTGGTCAATAAAAAGCCGAACGGCAAGGCACGCGTGCCCTGTCGCCGTTCGGCGGTGTTTTGCGGCGTAGCGAGCGAGTCGAGGGCAAGGCGCACGGAGCGCAGCAACCGGAACGCACTTGAGGGTGCGTGAGGATTGCGAGCACCGCGCAACGCCGCCATCGGCTCGCGCAGTAGCCGCTGCCTTAGATCTTGCCGACCAGGTCGATCGAGGGCTTGAGCGTCTTCTCGCCTTCCTTCCACTTGGCGGGGCACACCTCGTCGGGGTGCTCGGCGGTGTAGCGGGCGGCCTTCAGCTTGCGCAGGGTCTCGCTCACGTCGCGCGCGATCTCGTTGGAGTGCACTTCCATCGTCTTGATGGTGCCGCTGGGGTCGATCACGAAGGTGCCGCGCAGCGCCAGGCCTTCTTCCTCGATGTGCACGCCGAAGTTGTGGGTCAGCTGGTGCGTGGGGTCGCCCACCAGGAAGAACTTGGCCTTGCCGACCGCGTCGCTGGTCTCGTGCCACACCTTGTGGCTGAAGTGCGTGTCGGTGGTGACGACGAACACCTCGGCGCCCAGCTTCTGGAACTCGGCGTAGTGCTCTGCCGCGTCCTCGATCTCGGTCGGGCAGTTGAAGGTGAAGGCGGCGGGCATGAAGATCACGACCGACCAGCTCTTGCCGTTGCTGAAGTTCTTCTCGGTGACTTCCTCGAACTTGCCGTTGTGGAAGGCCTGGGTCTTGAAGGGCAGGACCTTGGTGTTGATCAGGGACATGAGTTCTCTCCTTGGGTTGATGAAATGAATGCGATGGGTGAATTATAGCGTATTACTATCAATATTGCTGATACATTTTATCTAAACTATATTTAGCGGCGGCCTATCGCGGGCGGCAGCAACAAAAAAACCGGATGCCAGGCATCCGGTTTTGGGGGCACGGCGGCGCGTCAGCGCATCAGTGCGGCGCCTGCTCGAAGGGCAGGCTGATCTTGCCCAGGTCCTTGCGGGTCTCGACCAGCACCAGCGGGCCGTCGTCCAGCTCGACCGCGGGCGGACGCTCGCGCGGCACGTGGATGGGCGCGGGCTCGGCGGCGATGGCGGCCTGCACGGCAGCCACCTTGTCGGCGTCGGAGTTGACCCACTGCAGGCCGGCGGCGCCGGCCAGGCCGGCCAGCGTGTCGACGGGCAGGGCAAAGCCGCTCACCTTGGGCAGGCCGGCAGGGGCCGGTGCCGGGGCGGCGGCAGTGGGCGCTGGAGCCGGTGCCGGGGCGACCGGCGCCGCAGCCACCGGGGTGGGCGCCGGCGCAGCGATGTCCAGCGAGGGCGCGTGGGCCAGCGGCTGGGCGGCGGGGGCTTCGTGGGCCAGCGCCTCGGCCTGTGCGGCGCGGGCGAAGTACGAGCGCGGGGCCTCGCCGGCCGGCGCGGTGGCGCTGGCCTCGGCGGGGAGGGCGCGTTCGTCGCT
>OFTX01000067.1_pt1 | contig 62499 bp, 56 predicted proteins | sample 1775051 | NCBI WGS metagenome assembly OFTX01 (sample SAMN08195772, study PRJEB24354) | sludge metagenome | isolation source: sludge from phenol fed wastewater aerobic bioreactor A | place: India: Nagpur | collected 2016-09-15 | reverse complement strand
GTGACGACGCGCCAGGTGACGCCGGTGGGCACCGAAGGCTGGGCGCAGCTGACGCTGCCGGGCCGTCTGCCGGTGGACGGCTTTGCCGCCACCTCGCTGGTCAACAACAGCACGGGTGTCCACTACGGCTGGACGCTGCCGCACCGCTACTCCAACTGATGACGGCCGGGCGCCCGCGCGGGCGCCCGGGCCGGCTCAAGCTGGCTGCATTGAAAAGGACGGGGGTCAAACCCCGTCCTTTTTTTTTATGGGCGGCGCGGCGCGGTAACAAGTGGTTTTGCGGCGTGCCGCCGCCTCGCTGCCCCGGAGCCGAGCCGGTATGATGGCGGGTTTTGAACGGCGCGCGCTGCCCCTGGGGGGCGGCCCGGCCATGGAAGGATGTTCGATCGATGAATGAGATGCATGCGTTGCGCCGCGCGAGCGCGCAAGTCGGCCTGGCAGCCCTGGTTTGCCTGTGCCTGGCGCCTTGGCCCGCACGCGCCGCCGATGGCGCCCAGGCCCCGGCGGCGGCCGAGAACAAGGCCGTGGTGGTGGCGACCGGCCCCGCGGGCGATGTCACGCAGGCGCAGCTCGAAGCCGCGGTCGAGGCGCTGGTGCCAGGCAAGGATCGCGAGCTGTTCTGGAGCACCAAGGACTCGGTGCAGCGCTTTGTGCGCGGCCTGGGCGCCCAGCGCGAGCTGGCGGGGCTTGCCGAACGCGCGGGCATCGAGCCGGCCGACCCGAGCGCCAAGGAACTGCCGCGCGAGCAGGCCCTGGTCAAGGCCTATCTCGATCGACAGAGCCGGGTGGTGGTGCCCGACGACGCGGCGCTGGATCGCTATGCGCTGTCCGAATACCGGGCCCAGCCGCAGCGCTTTGTGGCGCCGGCGCAGGTGCATGTGCGGCACATCCTGCTGGCGCTGGACAAGGACGGCGACAACGCGGCCGCCGTCAAGGCGCACGCCGAGAAGCTGCTGGCCGAGTTGCGTGCGGGCGCCGATTTCGCCACCCTGGCCAAGGCCGAGTCGGCCGACAAGGGCAGTGCGCAGCGCGGCGGCGAGCTGCCGTGGTTTGCCCACGGCCAGATGGCGGCCGAGTTCGAGACCGCGGCCTTTGCCCTGAAGCAGCCCGGTGCGTTGAGCGAGCCCGTCAAGACGCCGTTCGGCTATCACATCATCGAACTGCTGGGCACGCGGGCCGAGCGCAAGCTGTCCTTCGAGGAGGTGCTGCCCACCTTGCGCGATCAGGCGCGGGACAAACTGGAGCAGTCGGAGCGCAACCGCCTGTGGACGGCGGCACTCGACCAGGTCAAGGTGGACGATGCGGCGCTCCTGAACGTGATGTATCGCAACGCCGCCGCCTCGCGTTGACGGCGGCGTGGGCGCACGACACCTTGCCGGGTCATCGAGGACGTGCGGTCGGCATTGACGCGTGAATGCGGCCAGCTGTGGCGCCTGCGCGCCCTGCTGGCGGTGCTGGTGCGGCGTGAACTGGCGGCGCGCGTGGCCGGCTCGGCCGGCGGCCTGCTGTGGGTGTGGCTGCCGCCGCTGCTGACGGTGGCGGCGTATTACCTGGTGTTCGACGTGGTGTTCGGCATGCGCCTGGGGGCGGGAGCGCCCACGGCCCGCGTGGGCACCTACCTGATCGTCGGCATGCTGGCCTGGATGGCCTTTGCCGACGCCGCCCAGCGCGGCATGACCAGCCTGCTGGACGCCGGCGGCCTGCTGCAGAAGAACCCGCTGCCGCCGGGGCTGTTTCCGGCGCGCACCGTGCTGGCCAGCGGCCTGGTGTTTGCGCCGCTGCTGCTGGCGCTGGTGCCGCTGTACGCGGGCAGCCACCACTTCGCGCCCGGCGTGTGGGCGGTGCTGCCCCTGCTGGCGCTGCAGGGGCTGCTGGCCTTCCTGCTGGCCTATCTGCTGGCCATTCTGGCGGCGGCGCTGCGCGACGTGGTGCAGGTGGTGGGCGTGCTGCTGTCGCTGGGGGTGTACCTGTCGCCGGTGCTGTTTCCGGTCACCCTGTTTCCCGAGCGCTGGCGCTGGGTGCTGTGGCTCAACCCGATGACGGCGCCGGTGCTGGGCTATCAGGCGGCGCTGCTGCAGGGGCGCTGGCCGGCGTGGGACGTGTGGGCGGCGCTGGTCGTGTGGATCGCCCTGCTGGCCGCCGCCCTGTCGCTGGCGCTGGCGCGCAGCCGCGACGAGTTGGTGGATTGGCTGTAAGTGTTGTCCCATCGACTGAGCAGAAGGACATTGACAAGCAAAATGACGGCATATATGCTGTCATTGGATGGCGATACTGGTTTTGGACACGAATGTTGTCGTTGCCGCCTTGCGTTCCGGCGGCGGCGCTTCGCGGCAACTGATTCGCCGTGTGTTGCAAGGGCACCATGTGCCATTGTTCGGCACCGCGCTATGGCTGGAATATGAAGACGTGATGACCCGGCCGCACCTGTGGAGTGACGCAACGACTGCAACGGAACGCTGGCAGGTGTTGGCGGCGCTGGCGGCCACCGGCCGCTGGGTGATGCCGTATTTTGGCTGGCGCCCCAATCTGCGCGACGAGGGCGACAATCATTTGATCGAGCTTGCCGTGGCGGGCGGCGCGCATGCGGTGGTGACGCACAACGTGCGCGACTTGCGCCACGGCGAACTGAGTTTTGAGCACCTTCGGGTGTTGACGCCGGCCCAATGCCTGGAGAGATGGCCATGAGCACTTTGACGATTCGACTGCCCGACCCGACGGCCAACCGCTTGAAACAGGTGGCGCACAGCCGGGGCCTTTCGATGAACAAGCTGATCGAGGAGTTGAGCACCCAGGCGATCGCCGCGTTCGATGCCGAAGTGCGCTTCCGCGCGTTGGCGGCACAAGCGGATCCGCAGGCGGCGTTGAAAATTCTGGACCGCCTGGATGCACAGGATTCTTCGGTGCTCAACCCATGATGGCGGGCGCACGAAGCCGCGTGCAAGCCGGGTGACCGCTGCCAATCGATGACTGGACCATGATTTGACCGACGCCGCCATCGTGCATGCCGCGCCCCCCCTGCGCCTGGCGGGCGTGGGCAAGGAATACCGCCTGTACGACTCGCCGCGCGCGCGTCTGCGGGCGCTGCTGACCGGGCGTGCGCTGCACCGCAGCCACTGGGCGCTGCAGGGCGTGTCGCTGCAACTAGAGCGCGGGCAATGCCTGGGTGTGGTGGGGCACAACGGCGCCGGCAAGAGCACGCTGCTCAAGCTGATCACGGGCACCGTGCAGCCCACGCAAGGCCAGATCGAGCGGCGCGGGCGCATCACGGCCATCCTGGAGCTGGGGGCGGGCTTTCACCCCGACTTCACGGGGCGGCAGAACCTTTATTTCGGTGGCAGCCTGATCGGCATCGAGCACGCGCAGATGGCGGCGCTGGAGGCCGAGGTGCTGGCCTTCGCCGACATCGGCGAGGCGATCGACCGGCCGGTGAAGACCTATTCGTCGGGCATGGTGGTGCGGCTGGCCTTTGCGCTGGTGACGGCGGTGGAGCCGGACCTGCTGATCATCGACGAGGCGCTGGCGGTGGGCGACCAGCGCTTTCAGAAAAAATGCATCGAGCGCATCCAGGCCTTTCGCGCCAACGGCTGCACCATCCTGTTCTGCTCGCACAGCCCCTACCACGTGCGCCAGCTGTGCGACGTGGCACTGTGGCTGGAACATGGGCGGGTGCGACAGCTGGGGCCGACCGAAGAGGTGTTGCTGGCCTACGAGACGGCGCAGCGCGGCGAGGCCGGCGCCGCGCCCGCACCGGAGGGCGACGCCGCCGGGGTGCCGGAGGCCTTGATCGTGCCGACGGAGCAGGCGCCCGTGCCAGCGCACCCGGCGCCGGCGCCGAGCTCCGTCCCGTTGGGGGATGCTGCCGGCATCGTGTCGGTCGACATCGAGCATCTGGGCGGTGACGACGACGCAGCCCGCACGGGCGAGCCACCGCTGCTGCGGGCGCACGACCTGGTGGCGCACATCGTGGTCAACGGCGTGGGCGACGAGCGGCCGCACATCGGCTTCATGATCGAGCAGTCCAGGGGCGTGGGCATCACCTCGCTCAGCACGCAGGAAGATGGCGCGGCGCCGCGCCGGCGCGCGGACGGGCGCTGGGAGGCGGTGCTGCGCTTTCCGCAACTGCCCCTGCACAGCGGGCAGTACGTGATCAGTGCCTACCTGTTCGACGCCACTGGCCTGGTGGTGTACGACCAGTGGTATCAGTTTCAGCACCTGCGCTTTGTCGCCCCCACGCGCATGCCGGGTCTGGTGCGCCTGCCGCACCAGTGGTCGTGACGTGGGCACCCCGCGCATGAATGCGGCGAGCGCCGGGCGTCGGCTGCGGCGCGAGGCGCTGGACCTGCTGGAGCTGGTGTTGCTGCCCGGCCTGGCGGCGCTGCTGCCCTGGCCGCTGGCGTTTCGCCTGCTGCGGGGGCTGGCATGGTGCCCGTGGCTGTATCGGGCGTCGTGCACGCAGGCGCTGGCGGCGGCCCAGGCGTATGGCATGGTGGCCGCCGACCCCGCGGCTTGGCGGCGCGAGCACCGCCTGGTGATGCTGGTGGACCACGCCGACCTGTACCTGGCGCGCACGCGCTCGGATCGCTGGTTGCGCCGCTACATGGATGTGCAGGGCGACTGGGGCGTGCGCGGCCAAGCCGCGCTGCTGGTCACCTTTCACTGGGCGGCCGGCATGTGGGCGCATCGCCACGCCCAGGCCAGCGGCCTGCGTCCGCACATGCTGCTGGCGCGCCAGGACCGGGGCGGTTACGTCGGACGCTGGGTGCTGGGCCACTATACGCGCGCGCGCGCGAACACCGTGGCACGGGCCGATGGCCAGGACGTGATCCGGGTGCCGGGGGCCATGCCGGCCTTGACGCAGGCGCTCGACCGGCAGGAGCAGATCATCGTCGTGCTGGACGTGCCGCCCGACCAGGTAAAGGAAACCGCGCCGCAGCAGGTGCTGGGCCGCACGGTGCACATGCCGATCGCCCTGCCGCGGCTGGCGGTGCGGCGGCGCCTGCCGGTCACGGTGTTCACGCTGGGCCTGGACGTGCGCACGGGACGGCGCGAGCTGCGGCTGCAGCCCCTGGGCGTGTGGGACGACGCACCGGCACTCGGCGCGCGGATTTTTCAGGAGTTCGACCGCGTCGTGCGCGAGCGGCCGGCGCACTGGCATTTCTGGTCGGTGGCGCAGCGCTTCTTTGCGGATCGGCCGGCGGCCCCTGCCGCACCCGCCGATGCGCCGGCGCCGCACGACGCTCAGGGCCGAACGTCGAACAGCGCGTAGACCGTGGCTTCAGCGCCGGGGGTCGCTTGCCGGGCCAGCGTCGGGTTGGCACCCAGGGCATCGGCATCGCGCGCCGGTGCCAGCACATGGCGTGCACCGAGCAGGCGAAAGTCGAAGCGCGCGGGGTCGAGCGTCAGGCGCACTTCATCCAGGCGCGGCGATTCGATGATGAAGCCGGCATCGCCGGGCAGGGGCGCCAATTCCAGCAGCAGGCGCTGATAGCGGTTGTAGACGCCGCGCTGCTGGCCTGCGGGATCCAGCCGCGCCCACAGCGCGGCTTGCGGGTAGTAGAACACGCTGTTGACGACCGGCACGCCGGCCGCCGGCAGGGTCATGGCCCAGTCGCGCATGCCCACCACGGCCACGCCGCGCCGGCCGGCGGCGTCGGCCGATGACGCGGCCAGGCCGGCGGCGCGCAGTGGCGGCGCCAGGCTGAGACGGTCGGGGGCCTGGCCGAGGGGATGAAAGGGCAGCACGGCGGCCAGCGTCCAGCCACCGTAGAGCGCGATGAACGCGCCGGTTTGCCGCCGCGCCAGCAGCGCTGCGCACGCGGCCATGGCCAGCATGGAACCCAGCACCAAGCCAGCCGGCAGGCCGTCGCGAATGTCCAGCGGCATGGTCGACAGCTCGCAACCCGCCAGCGCCAGCACCGCCAGGGCAAGGGCAACGGCCGGGCCGGGGCGCGGCAGCGGAACTGGCTCGGACGCAGGGGCCAGCCACCAGGCGATCAGCAGCAACTGCGCCGTGCCCAGCGCCAGGTCGAGTCGGTACGAGGTGACCGAACCCCAGCCGGTGACGCGGGCCAGCATGGGTGCGAAACCGATGAACTGGAACGTCAGCGCGAATGCCATGAAGGCCAGCAGGGCGAGCGACACCGGCTCGATGCGCCGCGCCTGCCACCAGCGCCAGAGCACCAGCGCCAGCGTGGGCAGCCACAAAAATTGGAACGAGGCGGCCTCGCTGCTGACCATGGGGGTGTTGACATGCAGGGTGAAGGGGTTGAGCCAGCCCTTGAGCTCGAACCAGCGATCGATGTCGCCGCCGGCCTCGGTAGCGCGCTGGCCGGGATAGATCGTGCCTTGCATCACGGCCACGGCGTCACGCGCATCCAGCCACCAGGCGAGCAGCAGCAAGCCGGCCAGCAAGACGCCGGCCAGCGCGCCCAGCGTCTGGGCTGCGCCCCAGCGCCAGTGGGCACGCTCGCGCCAGGCCCAGGCCAGGGCCAATGGCGCGCACAGCCAGGCCAGGGAGATTTGCCAGGCGGGATAAAGCACCAGCGCATAAGCCGCCGCCGACCAGCCCAGCAGGGCGCCCCAGGCCAGCCCGGCGGCGGCGCGGCGGGCGTGCAGCAGGCGGTCGAACGCCAGCAGGCCCAGCGCGACAAACAGCAGCAGATAGGAGGGCCAGAACGAAAACCCCGCGGAGTAGGGCGCCCACGCCAGGCCGGCTGCCAGCGCCGCGGCCGGCCGCCAGGCCAGGCGCGTCAGGCGCATCAGCAGCGCCCAGCAGGCGGCAAACCCGCCCAGTACCGGCAGCCACCAGGCCCAGGCCAGGGCGCGGCGCTGGTCGAAGGCAAACCAGCCCCAGGTGGCCGGCTTGGCCAGGGTGCTGGCGTGGGCCACCGGCATGCCGGTCATGCCGATGACCAGCATGTTCTGGCCGTCCTCGCCGAGGTTGTGGTTGACGATCGGCCAGGGCGGGGTGTGTGTGGCCTGAGCCATGGCCAGCGGCGTGATGACCTCCCATTCGTCGCTGCGCACGAACTGTGGGCTGCCCAGCCAGGGCTCGGCCCGTTCGACCGTGACCGCCGGCGGGCGCAGCAGCAGCGCGACCGACGAGCCGGTGGCGCCGCTGGCCACCAGCAGCATGAAGGACACGGGCAGCGCCGCCACGAACGCCAGCGGCGGCGGCCAGGAGCGGGGCCAGGCCGAGGTCGATGGCAGCACGAGCGCCGCCAGCGGCAGCGCCACGGCCAGCAGCAGGGCCAGCAGCACCATCGGCGAGGGTTTGGGCGATGCGGGGATGGTGATTTGACGCAGCGACGGGGCGATGGCGAGCGCGAAGATTTGGCCGTCGCTGCGCTGCATCTCGACTTCGAGCGTGTGCGGTCCCGGGCCGATGTCGCGCGGCAGCGCCAGGCGCACGCTGATGCCGCTGCCACCCCAGTCCGGACGACCGGTCGCGGCGGCGACGTCGGGTCGTTCGTGGCGTTGCACGCGGCCGCGATAGACGGTGCGGCCGTCCAGGCGCACGATGGCGGCCGTGATGAACACCTCGGGTCGCTCGGACGCGGCCCAGCCGGTCACCGTCAGCTGCCGGCCGTCGACCTGCACGCGGTCGACGTAGCCGTGGCCCACGGGTGCAGCGTGGCCCAGCACGCAAAGGAGCAGCAGTGCTGCGCCAAGCAGCCGGGGCAGCCAACCCCGACGCGCCATGCCAAAGGCCATGTGGCGCGCTGTCAGGTTGAGCGAAGAAGCCTGATTCACTATGAAAATGATGGTAACTCGCGCAGAATGGGTGGGCGGTGGCGTTGCGATCGACGGCGAACCGGCGCCAGCTGGCCTGCCAGGCTTGTCGCGCGTTCGTTCGCTCACCGGGACGGCGAGATCGGGCGTCTCGACGTCATGCCCGGTGGTTGATGTTCAGCTTGCCCATGTGGCCCATCACGCCGTCACGCAGGGCGCGCAGCAGCAGTCGGGCCATCCTGAGCGAACCGCCTTCGGCGAAGGCGGTGTAGAGCACCAAGTACAGCGGCATCTTGAGCAGTTGATCGAGCCGCCAGGGCCAGGCGATGGGCGCGCGCAGGGCCATCGCCATCGAATTGCGCAGGTGATAGTAGGCGCGAAAGTCGTGGCCGATGTAGAGTGTGCGACCCAGGAAGCGGACCGAGCGTTGACCCAGGTCGTGTTGCAGTTCGGCGTCGGGCGTCACCAAAATTCGCCAGCCCAGACGGCGCGCGCGCAGGCACCATTCGACGTCGATGCGGTCGATGAAATAGTCTTCGCGCAGCGGCCCGATGCGATCCAGTGCGGTGAGCGGCATCAAGGTGCCCGAGGCTGGCAGGTAGTCGACGTCGACGGGCTCTCTCAAAACCTCGGGCGCGAGGCGGCGAATGCACCAGCCGCGGCGCTGGATCAGTGGAAGTGGCTGACCGGTCTTGACATCGCGGCAGACCGGGCCGACCGCGGCGACGTTCGGGCCGGCATCTCGCAGCGCATGCAGAAGCGTCAGCGCCATGTCTGGCGACGGTAGGCTGTCTTGGTCCATCAGCAGCACATGGCTGGCGCCGAGTGCGCGCGCCTGGGTGATGCCGCGGTTTTGCGCTTGGCCGATACCGTGGTTGCGACCTTGATGCAAGACCGTGACGGTGGGACCAAGGGCGCTGGCATCGACCGCACGCTCGGGGGCGTCGGTGTTGTCAACCAACACCACGGCATCGACCTGGTTGCACAGGCATCGAACGGCATGCACGAGCCGTTCCTGCGCCGGAAAGTGGGTCACGACCACGGCCACGAGGCGTGCCATATGGCGTGCGCTCAGCGACTGAGAAGCTGCTTGATGCGGTATCGCCACGTGCGCGGAATGGTGCGTGCCATGCCGCCGAACACCGGCAGCTGCTGCAGTTTGAGTGCCAGCGCGTAAGCGCTTCCTGCGCCGGACATGGCAGCCGGCGGCACGGGCTGCTGCGCGGCGACCAGATGCGCCACCGCCTGCGCGCGCGCCGACTCCGGGCCTGCCACGGCGGGCCGGGCGAATGTGAGGTAGTCGGCGTGGTAGTCCCAGTGGCCGAGGGCATGACCCAGTGCCTGCAGCAAGCTTGGCGCGGCGTCGGCGCGTTCGAGTTGTCCCGCCGCGAAGCACTGCGCGCGGATGCGCAGGAAAAAATCCAGCCAGGCTTGGGCGGATGAATCCCAGGCCTGCACCCAGCTCCATGGTCGCTCGGCCACGCGCTCGACAAAGGCGCCCAGGTTGGGCACGGCCACCGGCAGGCCGGCGGCCAGCGCGGCGCTGAGGGTGTAGCTGTAGGTTTCGGGCCACTGGGCTGGGAACCACACCAGGTCCGGTGCCACGCGTTGCAGAAGGGCCGGCAGCCTGGTTTCGTCGTACTGACCGTGCACCTTGACCAGCGCGGAGGCGGGGGTGATCTGCAGGTGGCGGTAGCCGTAGCCGATGAGTTCGAACTCGAGGGGTGCACCGACCTTTTTTGCCAGACGTGCCACGTCTTCCAGGACGTCGGCGCCTTTGATGATGCTGAGCGCGCCAATGACGGCGATGCGCAGGGGTTCGCTGCCTGTCAGCGCGCGTGGGCGCGGCGCTGGCAGGACGGCTGGGTCGATATCGGTATGCGGCGCGAAGCGGATGGGCGCCTCGGGCACGGCGCGACGCATGCGCTCGGCGGTGTCGAGACTCGGCGCGAGCACGGTACGGGCGTTTTGGAGAAAGACGCGATTGCGGATGCGCCAGGACTGGATGTCCTCCTGCAGTTCAGGCATCGAGCGCGGATGGTGGCCGCCGCAGCATTCGCCCTGCGCATCGACCTGGTAGCGGCCCTCCTTGCCAGTCAGGGTGATGTTGGTGCAAACGCTGTAGAAGTCATGCAGCGTGACGTCATAGCCTACCCCCAGCTGCTCGGGAAGCCCCCATACCAGCTTGCCGTGGCCGAGCAAGTGGTGGTAGTGGATATGCGCCACGGGCATGGTGCGCAACAATTGCAGCAGCGCATTGCGGTCGGGCTCCAGAGCCAGATCGAACAAGGCCGACCATGCAGTTGACAACGCCCAGCGTCCGGCGTCTTGTGCCACCAGCTGCAATTGCACCCGATGACCACCCGCGGGCCGCAGCGACACGAACAACGCTGAATCGGCCAGCAGTTCGGCCAGTTCAAGAATGTGGCGCTCGGTGCCGCCGCCTCGCTGGTGATTCACGGCCAGGATCACCGGCTTGCGCCCTGCGTCGGTGTGTAACAGCCAGTCGACAGCCAAGCGCGCTGGGCGGGCCGGATCCAGTGCCACGAAGCGGCGCACCTGGGCCTCATAGCCGGGGTGCAGGCGACGCAGCGTATCCATAGCGGCTTGTTCGCGCGGGCTCTTGCTGTCGCCAAAACTTACGCCGCCGGTGTGTCGCACGTAGGTATCGAGCGCGTGGCGACTTTGCCAGCCCAGATCCATGGCGCGCTGGCAGAAGTCGTTTTCCTCACCATAGCCCTTGCCGAATTGGGCTTCGTCGAACAGGCCAACGGCCTCCAGGCAGTCGCGCCGGATGTACATGCAAAAGCCGACGCCGGTGGGCACGGGCACGCTCTGGCCGGCGTTGGCCTGGGCGAACAGGCGGTCCAGGCTGGCCGTGGTCTGCCCTTCGGGCAAGGGGTTGTCGGCGCAAAAGACGGGGTAGCTGCAGATGGTGGCGTTGCCGGAAAACGGCGTCACACTGCCGATGCGCGCGTGCGTGTAGGCGCAGCTGCGCAGGCGATCGAGCCAGTCGCCCGCGACCTCGGTGTCGCTGTTGAGCAGCAGCACGTCGTTGGCGTCGGAATGGCGCATGCCGCGATTGACGGTGCCGACGAAGCCCAAGTTGTGTTCGTTCTCCAGCAGCGTGATGCGCGGCTGTACGGCGGCTTGTTCGCGCAGCCACTGCGTCAGTTCGGGTTCGGGGCTGGCGTCGTTGATGACGATCAGGCGCTGCCCCACCGCCTGCGGATTGGCCAGCACCGATTCGAGGCACAGCCGCGTATCGGCCAGGCCGCGGTAGACCGGCACGATGATGTCGACAACGGCACTGCGCGGCGCCGGCGCGGGCTCTGGCGCGGGTTCGACGTTGGCGTTCCCATCTGCGCGGGCAACGGCCATGGCGCGCCGCCCGGAAAAGAAGGCATGCAGCTTGACGAGCGGGCGGGTGTAGCGGAACACGCGTGAACTCTGGAGGTTGCGCAAATGCTCGTCCATGCCGCGCAGATGCTCGTGCAGTTCGCTGACCTGTCGTTCGCGCTCGGCAAACAGAAAGGCGTGGCGACGATGCAGGTCGGCATGCTCGACGGCCAGTTTCTCGTGATCCTGCGTGATGTCCACGATGCGCGCGACCTGGGTGCGCAGATAGCGCTGCTCGGCTTCCAGCGGGCCGACGACACTGGCCAGGTGCGCATAGTCGGCCGACATCGGCCAGCCGAGTTCGACCTCCAGTGTCAATGGGCCCGCGGCGCGTGCCAGGGTGTCGATGTCGATCGGCAACTGGATCCATGGATCGTCACCCGTCAGCAGGGCCGCAGCCGCGGCGCCGCCGGGCAGTTGCGCACCCCAGACCATTTGGTGCATGACGGCCGTGCGGGTGAGCGCGGCAGCGCCGTCGTCCCGTGCGTTCCAGCGCCACAGCGGTGGGCCGTCATCGGCGCCACGCAGTTCGATGGCGTGCAGATGCAGGATGCCGGGTCGGTCGGCTGGATCCAGCTTGAGGGCTTTCAGTTGACGCAGATGGCCGGGCAGACTGAAGCGAAGCGTTTGGCGCTCATGGCCAATCAGGCCGGTGGCAACCGCCTTGCGGTCTTCGGAAAAACCGTCACCCTGGTCCCAGTACAGCTGGGCGGAAAACAAGGCCTCGGCGGGCAACCGGCCTTCGGGCTCGGGCTCGGCCAGCGTTTCGCCGGCCGCGGCCGGGCGGGCGGCGACGATGAACTGATACGTCAGCGCATCGGGCAGCGCCAGCAGGTGCCGTGCCACGGCGGGGGGCAGGGCGTCGAAGGCGACGTTGAACTCGGAGTCGGGCAACTGGCGCTGCACCGTCTCGACCTCGTCGACCGCCCAGCGTGCCTCGGTCAGCATGCGCAGCAGGGTGCGGCGAGTGAAGAAGCGCAGGTGGGTTTCGTCCAGCAGGCCTTCGGGGCGGTAGCGGAATTCACCCGCCATCAACTCGGCCAGCAGGCCGACGTAGCCGGCGTTGGGGATGGAGAGCAGCGCGCGCCCGCCTTCGGCCAGCAAGGTCCGGCACTGGGCCAGCACCTGCTCGGGATGGCGGATGTGCTCGAGCACGTCGGCGCAGACGATGATGTCGTAGCTGGCGGGGGCGAACAACGCGCTCAGGTCGGCGCTTTCGAGGTTGGCGACTTCGACGTGGCGGTAGTGGGGCGCGGCCAAGTCGGCCTCCTGCCGGCTGATGGTCAGGCCGTCGATCGGGCCGGCACCGCCGCGGGCGGCCAGGTGGCGCCCCACGGCGCCGCTGCCGCAGCCCAGATCGAGCACGCGCGCACCGGTGGGAATGCGGGCGGCCAGCACCGACAGCGAGCTGCGTTCCGCGGTGTCGATCTCGCGCTGGTAGACGTGCAGGGAAGGGGGGGCGGAATCCATCAGGAATCAAGCCGTCGAGGGCTATCGCGCGGCGGCGCGCACAGGGGCTCGGATGCTACCATGGTGCTCAATTTTTGCGCGCTGGAGGAGCCCGGAGGGCGGGTTCCATGCGTCGATAATCACGGCCCATGTTGTCCCTGGCGGCGCTTGCTTTCCTGTTGTCGATGGTGCTGACGCTGGCCGCGCGCCGGATGCTGCGCCGCCGCGCGAGGCGGTATCCGCTGGACGCGCCGCAGCGTTTTCATGTGGGCCAGGTGCCGCGCGTGGGCGGCTTGGGCGTGCTGGCGGGCTGGCTGCTGGCGCTGGCGGCGCTGCCGCTGCTGCAATGGGTCGATTTGGCGGGCAACATCGACAGCGATCGCATCCATTTGTGGAAGTGGACCGCGATGCTGTTGCCGGCCGTCGCCGGTGGGGTGGTGGAGGACCTGACGCAGCGCTTGCCCGCGCGCTGGCGCCTGCTGCTGACGCTGAGCTCGGGCCTGCTGGCTTGGGCGCTGCTGGGCGTGGCGGTGCCGCGGCTGGACTTCGCCTGGCTGGACGGCTGGTGGCGCGCCTGGCCGGCGCTGGGCGTGGCGCTGGCGGTGCTGGCGGTGGCGGGGCTGCCGCACGCCTTCAACATCATCGACGGCTACAACGGGCTGGCCGGGGTGATGGCCATCGTGGTGTGCCTGGCGCTGGCGCACGTGGCGCAGCAGGTGGGCGACCGCGAGCTGGCCTCGCTGGCGGTGGCGCTGGCGGCGGCCACCGGGGGCTTTCTGGTCTGGAACTACCCGCGCGGACTGATCTTCGCCGGTGACGCGGGCGCCTACGTGTGGGGCCTGCTGATCGCGGTCATCAGCCTGCTGCTGGTGCAGCGCCATCCCATCGTCTCGCCCTGGTTCCCGCTGCTGCTGCTGATCTACCCGGTGTGGGAGACGCTGTTCTCGATGTACCGCAAGTGGGTGCGCGGCGACTCGCCCGGCATGGCCGACGCGCTGCACCTGCACCAGCTGATCTACCGGCGCGTGGTGCGCAGCGTGCTGGACGAGGACGAGGCGCGCAACATGCTCAAGCGCAACAACCGCACGGCGCCCTACCTGTGGGGCTTCATCGCGCTGTCGGTGGTGCCGGCGCTGCTGTTCTGGCGCTTCAGCGGCGTGCTGCTGGGCTTTTGCGTGCTGTTCGCCGTCAGCTACGTGGCGGCCTACCTGGCGCTGGTGCGCTTCAAGGTGCCGCGGGTGTTTCGCAGCTCGCGCATGTAGGCCTTCTTCTATCATCGGCGGCTTGCCGCCATCAACCCCACACCCGCCGCCCGCCATGACTCTCGACACCACCGCCACGACCGCGCGCGACAAGGCCCAGATCCTGGCCCAGGCGCTGCCCTACATCCGCCAGTTTCATGGCAAGACCATGGTCATCAAGTACGGCGGCAACGCCATGACCGAGCCGGCGCTGCAGCAGGCCTTTGCCGAGGACGTGGTGCTGCTCAAGCTGGTGGGCATCAACCCGGTGGTGGTGCACGGCGGCGGCCCGCAGATCGAGACCGCGCTCAAGCGCCTGGGCAAGCAGGGCCACTTCATCCAGGGCATGCGCGTGACCGACGACGAGACCATGGAGGTGGTGGAGTGGGTGCTGGCCGGCGAGGTGCAGCAGGACATCGTGGGCCTGATCAACCAGGCCGGCGGCAAGGCGGTGGGGCTGACGGGGCGCGACGGTGGCCTGATCCGCGCGCGCAAGCTGCGCATGCTCGACCAGAAAGACCCCAGTGTGGAGCACGACGTCGGCCAGGTGGGCGACATCGAGGCGATCGACCCGGCGGTGGTCAAGGCGCTGCAAGACGACCAGTTCATCCCCGTCGTCAGCCCGATCGGCTTCGGCGCGCGCAACGAGAGCTACAACATCAACGCCGACGTGGTGGCCGCGCGCCTGGCGATGGTGCTGCAGGCCGAGAAGCTGCTGATGCTGACCAACATCCCCGGCGTGCTGGACAAGGCCGGCCAGCTGCTGCCCGAACTGACGCCCGCCGGCATCGACGCGCTGGTGCAGGACGGCACGATCTCCGGCGGCATGATCCCCAAGATCAGCGGCGCGCTGGACGCGGCGCGCAGCGGTGTGAATGCGGTGCACATCATCGACGGGCGCGTGCCGCATTCGATGCTGCTGGAGGTGCTGACCGACCAGGCCTTCGGCACGATGATTAAAAAAAGTTGACCACCCCCGTTGCTCCACTCGCTGCGCGATGTTGCGGCATCCCCCCTCCAGGGGGCATCGCCGGCGGCCGGTTCAAGCCCGGCCGCGGCGATCGCTGGCGCGGCCTGCTCCGCGGCCCTTCGGCCCATTGAGTCTTGCAGGCGGCCGGCCCCAGTGGCCATTGCTCGGAATGCTGTGCGAGAATCATTTGGACACACCCGACCGCCGCCATGCCGCCCGACGACGTCCCCGCCAGCACGGCCGACCCGGCCCTCGACCCCGTTGCGCCGCGCAAGCGCGCCCGGCCCGGCGAGCGGCGCGAGCAGATCCTGCAGGCGCTGGCCGCCATGCTGGAGCAGCCCGGCGGCGAGCGCATCACCACCGCCGCCCTGGCCGCGCGCCTGCAGGTGAGCGAGGCGGCGCTGTACCGCCATTTCGCCAGCAAGGCGCAGATGTTCGAGGCGCTGATCGACTTCATCGAGGCCAGCGTGTTCGGCCTGGTCAACCAGATCGGCCAGCGCGAGCCGGCCGGCGCCGCGCGCGCCGCGCGCATCGTGACCATGGTGCTGCAGTTCGGCGAGAAGAACCCCGGCATGGCGCGCGTGATGGTGGGCGACGCCCTGGTGGGCGAGCACGAGCGCCTGCAGGAGCGCATGAACCTGCTGTTCGACAAGCTGGAAGCGGCGCTGCGCCAAAGCCTGCGCGAGGGCGCGGCAGGCGACGGCGTCGCCGCCACGCCCGAGGCCGACGCCAAGGTGGCGGCGTCGCTGCTGGCGGCCTTCATGGCCGGGCGGCTGCAGCGCTTTGCGCGCTCGGGTTTTCGGCGCAGTCCGCTCGACCAGCTGGCGGCCTGCCTGGCGCGAATACTATGATTGTTGTAGCTGCTCGCGCTTGATTGGCAGGCGCTGCAACCCTGTTTGCCATATTATCTGGAGCAAATCATGAAGCTGGTGCGCTATGGCCCCGTGGGCAAGGAAAAACCGGGTTTGATCGACGCCGAGGGCGTGCTGCGCGATTTGTCGGCGCAGGTGCCCGACATCGGCGCGGCGCAGTTGGGCGATGCCGCCCTGGCGCGGCTGGCGCGCCTCAAGCCCGCCGCGCTGCCGGCGGTGCGCGGGCGCCCGCGCCTGGGCTGCCCGGTGGCGGGCGTGGGCAAGTTCATCGCCATCGGCCTGAACTACGCCGACCACGCGGCCGAGGCCGGCATGCCGATCCCGAAGGAGCCGGTGGTCTTCACCAAGGCCATCTCGTGCATCCAGGGGCCGGATGACGACGTCATGCTGCCCAAGGGCTCGAAGAAGAGCGACTGGGAGGTCGAGCTGGGCGTGGTCATCGGCCGCACCGCGCGCCACGTGGCGCTGAAGGACGCGCTGGCGCACGTGGCCGGCTACTGCGTGGTCAACGACGTCAGCGAGCGCGAATACCAGCTGGAGCGCGGCGGCACCTGGGACAAGGGCAAGGGCTGCGACACCTTCGGCCCCATCGGCCCCTGGCTGGTGACGCGCGACCAGGTGCCCGCCCCGCAGCGCCTGGGCCTGTGGCTGGACGTCAACGGCGAGCGCATGCAGACCGGCAGCACGCGCACCATGATCTTCGGCGTGGCGCGGCTGGTCGCCTACACCAGCCGCTTCATGACGCTGCAGCCGGGCGACGTGGTGACCACCGGCACCCCGCCCGGCGTGGGCATGGGCCGGCGCGACGCCAGGGGCCAGCCGGCGCCGCGCTTTCTCAGGCCGGGCGACGTGATGACGCTGGGCATCGACGGGCTGGGCCAGCAGCGCCAGGCGGTGGTGGCCTACCGGGCGGGCTGACCGCGGAAGGGGCGCGGCCGGCCTCCTGGGCCCGGCCGGCCAGTTGACAGAGCTGCCCGGGGCTCGCACAGTGCCCCCGAGGGCAAGCAGGACATCCAACGCCTCGATCTGCGGGTAAATACCTATTCGATGGCGGATTCCGACTCTTGGCAAAGGCGCGAAACAACATCAAAATAGCACGATCGTTCGTTTTATTATGACCACCTCGATCGCTCTCCCCCGTGCGCATGCGGCCGCCCGTGCCGAGCGTGCGCCGCGCGCACTGGCCAAGGGCGAGCAGACGCGCGCCGAGATCGTCGCCGTGGCCTTGGGCATGGCCGCGCGCGTGGGGCTGGAGGGCCTGTCCATCGGCACCCTGGCCGACGCGGTGGGCAAGAGCAAGTCGGGCGTGTTCGCCCACTTCGGCTCGCGCGAGGAGCTGCAGATCGCCGTGGTGCGCGAGTACTACCGCCGCTTCGAGGCGGAGGTGTTCGAGCCCGTCCTGCGCAAGCCGCGCGGGCTGCCGCGGGTGCGCGCGCTGTTCGAGAACTGGATGCGCCACACCAGCGCCGAGCTGGATTCGGGCTGCATCTTCATCAGCGGCGCGGTCGAGTTCGACGACCGCCCCGGCGCCGTGCACGACGCGCTGGCCGAGGCGGTCGACGCCTGGATCGGCGCCATGACGCGCGCCGTGGCCCAGGCCTGCGAGGAAGGCCATCTGGCGGCCGACGCCGACCCGCGCCAGATCACCTTCGAGATCCACGCCCTGATCCTGGCGCTGCACTACGAGGCGCGCTTCATGCGCCGCGCCGGCTCGATGGCCCGCGCCAGGCAAGGTTTCGTCAACATCCTTCAGCGCTACGGCGCCTAACTTCCAACCAGGAGAGCCTCCGCCATGCCCAGCTACACCCCGCCCCTGCGCGACATGCAATTCGTGCTGCACGAGTTGCTCGGCGCCGTCGACCAGCTCAAGGCCATCCCGCGCTACGCGGACGTGGACGCCGAGACCATGGACGCGGTGCTGGAGGAAGCCGGCAAGTTCGCCGCCGGGGTGCTGCACCCGATCAACCTGAGCGGCGACGCCGAAGGCTGCACGCTGGACAAGACCCATCACACGGTGACGGCGCCCAAGGGCTTCAAGGAGGCTTACCAGCAGTATGTGGAAGGCGGCTGGCCCGCGCTGTCCTGCGACCCCCAATACGGCGGCCAGGGCCAGCCGATGGTGATGAACACCTGCGTGTTCGAGATGCTCAACAGCGCCAACCAGGCCTGGACCATGTACACCGGCCTGGCGCACGGCGCCTATGCCGCGCTGCACGCGCACGGCAGCGACATGCAGAAGAAGCTGTACCTGCCCAAGCTGGTGAGCGGCGAGTGGACCGGCACCATGTGCCTGACCGAGCCGCATTGCGGCACCGACCTGGGCCTCTTGCGCACCAAGGCCGAGCCGCAGCCCGACGGCACGTACAAGATCACCGGCAGCAAGATTTTCATCAGCGCCGGCGAGCACGACTTCGCGCCCAACATCGTGCACCTGGTGCTGGCGCGCCTGCCGGACGCGCCCAAGGGCAGCAAGGGCATCAGCCTGTTCGTCGTGCCCAAGTTCAAGCTCAAGGCCGATGGCAGCCCGGGCGAGCGCAACCCGATCGTGTGCACCGGCATCGAGCACAAGATGGGCATCCACGGCAACGCCACCTGCCAGCTCAGCCTGGACGGCGCCGAAGGCACCCTGGTGGGCGAGCCCAACAAGGGCCTGATGGCCATGTTCGTGATGATGAACGGCGCGCGCCTGGGCGTGGGCAACCAGTCGCTGGGCCTGACCGAGGTGGCCTACCAGAACGCGCTGGCCTACGCCAAGGACCGCCTGCAGATGCGCAGCCTGTCGGGCCCCAAGGCCAAGGACAAGCCGGCCGACCCGATCATCGTGCACCCCGACGTGCGCAAGATGCTGCTGACGGCCAAGGCCTACGCCGAGGGCGGCCGCGCGCTGGCCACCTGGTGCGCGCTGCTGCTGGACCAGGCCGAGCATCACCCCGACCAGAAGACGCGCCAGGACGCCGACGACATGGTGGCCCTGCTGACGCCGATCGTGAAGGCCTTCCTGACCGACAACGGCTTTACCGCCACCAACACCTGCATGCAGGTCTATGGCGGCCACGGCTACATCCACGAGACCGGCGCCGAGCAGTTCGTGCGCGACGCGCGCATCAACATGATCTACGAGGGCACCAACACCGTGCAGGCGCTCGACCTGCTGGGCCGCAAGGTGCTGCTGAACCAGGGCGCCACGCTCAAGAAGCTGGGCGCGCAGATCGAGGCGCTGATCCGCGCCGAGGGCGTGAACGAGTCCATGGCCGAGTTCATCAACCCGCTGGCGGGCCTGGCCGACAAGTTCACCAAGTTCACCACCGAGATCGGCTTCAAGGGCATGACCAACCCCGACGAGGTGGGCGCGGCGGCAACCGATTTCCTGCGCGTGGCCGGCCACCTGGTGTTCGGCTACCTGTTCGCGCGCATGGCCAGCGTGGCGCTCAAGCAGATTGCGGCCGGCAACGCCGACCCCTTCTACGCCGCCAAGCTGCAGACCGCGCGCTTCTACTTCGCGCGCCTGTTCCCCGAGACGGCCACGCTGATGATCACCGCGCGCGCCGGCGTGGCCAATCTGCTGGACACCGAGGCGGCGCTGGCCTGACCTCCTGCTCCCTCCCCCGCTGGGGGAAGGGGTTCATGAACAAATTGCATGCAACCCTCATGAAACAAGCGCTGGCAGCCATCGCATTGGGAGCGTTCCTGCTTCCCGCCTGGGCCCAGATGAGCCCCGTCGGCACCTGGAACAGCATTGACGACAAGACCCGGGAGCCCAAGGCCGAGATCCGCATCACCGAGGGCGTGGGCGGCCTGTCGGGCCGCATCGAGAAAACCCTGCGCCCCGGCGCCAAGACGGTGTGCGACGAGTGCACCGACGAGCGCAAGGGCCAGCCCATGGTGGGGCTGGAGATCATCCGCGGCGGCAAGAAGGACGCGGACAAGGACACCTGGGAGGGCGGCACCATCCTCGACCCCGAAAACGGCAAGCAATACCGCGCCAGCTTCACCCCCATCGAGGGCGGCAGGCAGCTGCAGGTGCGCGGCTACCTGGGGCCGTTCTGGCGCACGCAGATCTGGCAGCGCGTGCCATAAGCGAATTCAATGGAAAACACCATGACCCGATTCAACGTGAAAAAAGTCGCCGTGCTCGGCGCCGGCGTGATGGGCGCGCAGATCGCGGCGCAGCTCGTCAACCTGAAAGTGCCGGTGGTGCTGTTCGATCTGCCCGCGAAAAATGATCCCCCCACGCTCCCCGCTGCGCGTGGTTTGCTGCCCCCCGAGGGGGCGGGCGCCGCCTTGGGGCGGCCCGGCGGCGGCGCAGGCCCCAAGAACGGCATCGTGCTGAACGCGATCGCCAACCTGAAGAAGCTCAAGCCCTCGCCCATCGGCGTGGCGGCGGACGCCGAGCTGATCGAACCGGCCAACTACGAGGACGACCTGAAAAAGCTCAAGGGCTGCGACCTGATCATCGAGGCCATTGCCGAACGCATGGACTGGAAGAGCGACCTGTATCACAAGATCGCCGCCTCGGTGGGCAAGAGCGCCATCCTGGCTTCCAACACCTCGGGCCTGTCGATCACCGAACTGTCGCAGGCCCTGCCCGAGCAATTGCGCCACCGCTTTTGCGGCATCCACTTCTTCAATCCGCCGCGCTACATGCACCTGGTGGAGCTGATCGCCACGCCCAGCACCGAGCCCGGCGTGCTCGACCATCTGGAGGCCTTTGTCACCAGCGGCCTGGGCAAGGGCGTGGTGCGCGCCAAGGACACGCCCAACTTCATCGCCAACCGCATCGGCATCGGCAACCTGCTGCTGACCATGAAGGAGGTCGAGCGCTACGGCCTGACGTATGACGTGGTCGACGACCTGACGGGCAAGCGCCTGGGCCGCGCCAGCAGCGGCACCTTTCGCACCGCCGACGTGGTGGGGCTGGACACGCTGGGCCACGTGATCAAGACGCAGCAGGACAAGCTGAGCGCCGAGACCGACCCGTTCTACGCTGCCTTCAGCACGCCGGCCGACCTGGCCAAGCTGATCGAGCTGGGCAACCTGGGGCAAAAGACCAAGGCCGGCTACTTCAAGAAGGTGGGGCGCGACGTGCTGCGCTTCGACCTGAAGAGCGGCGGCTACGTGCCGGCCGGCGCCAAGGCCAATGCGGTGTACGGCCGCATGCTGCAGCGCCCCGCCGCCGAGCGCCTGAAGCTGCTGCGCGATGCGACCGGCGCCGAGGGGCAGTTTTTGTGGGCCATTTTGCGCAACGGCTTTCACTACGCGGCCGTGCATCTGCAGGACATTGCCCACACCGCGCGCGACGTCGACCAGGCCATGCGCTGGGGCTTCGGCATGAAGCAGGGTCCCTTCGAGCTGTGGCAGGAGGCCGGCTGGCTGGAGGTGGCCCAGATGGTGCAGGCCGACATCGACGCCGGCAAGGCGGTTTGCACCGCGCCGCTGCCCGACTGGGTCTTCAAGGGCCCGGTGGCCGAGGCCGGCGGCGTGCACACCGAAAAGGGTTCGTGGAACCCGAGCACCGGCGCCTTCGAGCCGCGCCGCACGTTGCCGGTGTATCAGCGCCAGATCTTCCCCGAACTGCTGCTGGGCGAAGGCGGGCCGCGTTCTGCAGAAGCGGGCACGACCGTGTTCGAGGACAAGGCGATCCGCGTGTGGACGCTGGACGACGAGGTGCTGATCGCCTCGCTCAAGACCAAGATGCACGTCATCAGCCCGCAGGTGGCCGAGGGCTTCACGAAGGCGCTGGACAGCGCCGAGCGCGACTTCCAGGGCCTGGTCATCTGGCACGACGGCGAGCCGTTTTCGGTCGGCGCCGACCTGGAATCCATGCTGCCCGGCTACGTGGCCGGCGGCGCCGACCTGGTCGGCTCGATGGAGCAGGAGCTGCAGGACATGATGCTGCGCGTGCGCTATGCCCAGGTGCCGGTGGTCGCGGCCATCCGCGGCATGGCGCTGGGGGGCGGTTGCGAGCTGTCGGTGCACTGCGCGCGCCGCGTGGCGCACCTGGAAAGCTACATGGGCCTGGTCGAGGTCGGCGTCGGCCTGGTGCCCGGCGGCGGCGGGCTGACGTACATCGCCCGCCGCGCGGCCGAGAACGCGCAGACCAGCACCGGCAAGGACCTGCTGCCCTTTTTGACCGAGGGCTTCACGGCGGCCGCCATGGCCAAGGTGGGCACCAGCGCCATCGAGTCGCGCCAGCTGGGCTGGCTGCAGTGGAGCGACGTGATCGTGCCGCACAAGGACGAGTTGCTGCACGTGGCCGTGAGCGAGGCCAAGGCCATGCACCAGGCCGGCTGGCGCGCGCCCGTGAAGCGCCTGTTCCCGGTCGCGGGGCGCGACGGCAAGGCCACCATCCTGGGGCAACTGGTCAACCTGCGCGACGGCGGCTTCATCAGCGCGCACGACTTTCACATCGCCAGCCTGATCGCCGGCGTGGTGACCGGCGGCGACGTCGACCCCGGCACGCTGGTGAGCGAGGAATACCTGATGACGCTGGAGCGGCGCGCCTTCACCGGCCTGCTGGGCCACCCCAAGACGCAGGCCCGCATCATGGGCATGCTGGCCACGGGCAAGCCGCTGCGCAATTGAGGCGGTTTCATGTTCACGTGTCCCGCGACTGTTCCCCCTCCCCCTTTGGGGGAGGGTAGGGGTGGGGGCCAGCGGCGCTGGGAGGAGCACAAGCGCGATTGGCGGTGCTCGGCGGCCCCCATCCCAACCTTCCCCCAGAGGGGGAAGGGGCAGATCAGGGCGAGGTGAACATGCAGGACCAAGCGACGCCAGGGGCACGTGCCAATGCGCGCACGCTGCGCCGCGCCATGACCGACGGTGAGCGCCGCCTGTGGTCGCGCTTGCGCGGCGAGCAGCTGGGCGTCAAGTTTCGGCGTCAGCATCCCTTGGGCGGCTATATCGCCGACTTCGCTTGTCTGGCGCCTATGTTGATCGTGGAACTGGATGGTTCGCAGCACGCCGACCAGTTGGCGTACGACGCCAGGCGCAACGAATTTTTTGAGGCACGTGGTTTTGCGGTATTGCGCTTCGCGGCCGATGCGCCGTTCACGAATCTCGATGGAGTGCTGCACGTCATCTTGGCGCAACTGCAAGCGCCGCGCGCCCCCACCCCAACCCTCCCCCAGCGGGGGAGGGAGCTGAAAACCCAAGGAGTTTGACCATGACCCGACAAATCCAGGACGCCTACATCGTCGCCGCCACGCGCACGCCCATCGGCAAGTCGCACAAGGGCTATTTCCGCAACACCCGGCCGGACGAGCTGCTGGCCACGGTGCTGCGCTCGGCGCTCCGGCAGGCGCCGGGGCTGGACCCCGCCGCCATCGAGGACCTGATTTGCGGCTGCGCCATTCCCGAGGCGCAGCAGGGCCTGAACGTGGCGCGCATCGGCGCGGTGCTGGCGGGGCTGCCCAAGTCGGTGGGCGGCATCACCGTCAACCGTTTTTGCGCCTCGGGCCTGTCCGCCGTGCAGATCGCCGCCGACCGCATTCGCGTGGGCGAGGCCGAGGTGATGATCGCCGCCGGCGTGGAGAGCATGAGCATGGTGCCCATGATGGGCAACACGCCCTCGCTGTCGCCGGCCATCTTTGCCGACACCGACAACGTGGATGACTACGGCATCGCCTACGGCATGGGCCTGACGGCCGAGAAGGTGGCGCAGCAGTGGCAGGTCTCGCGCGAGGCGCAGGACGCCTTTGCGCTGCAGTCCAACCAGCGCGCCACGGCCGCCATCGCGGCGGGCGAGTTCAAGGACGAGATGACGCCGGTCGAGGTGACGGCGCGCGGCGCCAACCTGAAGACCGGCGAGCCGGTGCTGACGACGCGCACGGTGGACATCGACGAAGGCCCGCGCCCCGACACCAGCCTGGCCGGCCTGGCCAAGCTGCGCACGGTGTTTGCCGCGCGCGGCAGCGTGACGGCGGGCAACAGCAGCCAGACCAGCGACGGCGCGGGCGCATTGATCCTGGCCAGCGAGGCGGCGGTCAAGCGCTTCGGCCTGACGCCGCTGGCGCGCTTCGTGTCCTTTGCCGCGCGCGGCGTACCGCCGCAGATCATGGGCGTGGGCCCGATCGAGGCCATTCCGGCGGCGCTGAAGGCCGCGGGCCTCAAGCAGGACGACCTGGGCTGGATCGAGCTGAACGAGGCCTTTGCCGCGCAGTCGCTGGCGGTGATGAACACGCTGCATCTGGACCCGGCACGCGTCAACCCCATGGGCGGTGCCATTGCCCTGGGCCACCCGCTGGGCGCCACCGGTGCAATCCGGTCGGCGACAGTCGTTCACGCCTTGCGGCGCCACAATCTGAAGTACGGTATGGTCACCATGTGCGTGGGCATGGGGCAGGGCGCGGCGGGCATCTTCGAGCGCGTTTGAGCTTCACGGAATATGAGTCGAATCGGCCTCTGGCGCTTGTCTGACAAGCGCCGGCAGCTATCAATTTAGGATTTTTATGGATGGGGATGCGGGTCGCGCCGAGCACGCTTTCGATCGCGCGGTGGCGCTGCAGCCGTTGCCGGCCGGCGCGGCCGGTGCGCCGCGGCGCTTTCGCGGCCACACCAGCGCCGACTACGCCAACATGGTCGGTCCCTTTGGCGGCATCACCGCCGCGCAGGCGCTGCAGGCGGTGCTGCTGCATCCCGACCGGCTGGGCGAGCCGGTGGCCTTCACCGGCAACTTCGCCGCCGCGCTGGCCGACGGCCCGTTCACGGTCGAGGCCGTGCCGGCGCGCACCAACCGATCGACCCAGCACTGGACCGTCACCGTGCACCAGCCCGCTGCGTCGGGCCAGGATGCCGTGGTGTTCACCGCCACCGCGGTCACGGCCGTGCGGCGCGCCACCTGGGGCGCCACCGACCGCACGATGCCGGCGGTGCCCGCGGCCGATGAAGTGCCCAGCGCGCCGCGCATCGCGCACGTGGCCTGGTTCGGCTGCTATGACATGCGCTTCTTCGAAGGCCCGATGCCGCGCGAATGGGACGGCGCCGAAACGCCGGGCAGCGAAACCGGCCTGTGGGTGCGCGACGAGCCGCCGCGTCCGCTGGACTACGCCAGCCTGACGGCGCTGTGCGACAGCTTCTACCCCCGTGTGTGGCTGCGCCGCGCCACCCGCACGCCGATCGGCACCATCTCGTTTTCGGTCTACTTCCACGTCGACGCCGCGCTGCTGGCCGCCTGCGGCACCGGCCACGTGCTGGCGCAGGCGCGCGGGCAGCGCTTTTTCAACGGCTACTTCGACCAGAGCGGCGAGCTGTGGAGCGCCGCCGGCCAACTGCTGGCGACCACGCACCAGGTGGTTTACTTCAAGGAGTGACGCTCGCCATGACCCACAAAGCCGCCCTCATCGTCGGCGCCGGTGACGCCACCGGCGGCGCCATCGCCCGCGCCTTTGCGCGCGAGGGCTACGCGACCTGCGTCACGCGCCGCCAGGCCGACAAGCTGGCGCCGCTGGTGGCGCAGATCGAGTCCGCGGGCGGCACCGCGCACGCCTTCGGCAGCGACGCGCGCAAGGAGGACGAGGTGGTGGCGCTCGTCGAGCGCATCGAGCGCGAGGTCGGCCCGATCGAGGTGCTGGTGTTCAACATCGGCGCCAACGTGCCCGAGAGCATCCTGACCGAGACCGCGCGCAAGTACTACAAGGTGTGGGAGATGGCCTGCTTCGCCGGTTTTCTGAACGCGCGCGAAGTGGCCAAGCGCATGATGGCGCGGCCCCTGCCGGCCGGCGGGCAGCGCGGCACCATCCTGTTCACCGGCGCCACCGCCTCGCTGCGCGGCAGCGCGCGCTTCGCGGCCTTTTCCGGCGCCAAGGCGGCGCTGCGCGCGCTGGCGCAAAGCATGGCGCGCGAGCTGGGGCCCGAGGGCATCCACGTGGCGCATCCGGTGATCGACGGCGGCATCGACACCGAGTTCATCCGCACGCAGTTTCCCGAGCGCTACGCCCTGAAGGCGCAGGACGGCATCTTGAACCCCGAGCACATCGCCGCCCAGTACGTGATGCTGCACCGCCAGCCGCGCGATGCCTGGACGCACGAACTCGATCTGCGCCCCTGGATAGAAAAGTTTTGAAGGCCCGAGCCATGACCCGCAAGCCCGTTGAGTTTTACTTCGACTTCGGCAGCCCCGCCACCTATCTGGCCTGGACGCAACTGCCCGCGCTGTGCCAGCAGGCCGGCGCCGAGCTGGTCCACAAGCCCATGCTGCTGGGCGGCGTGTTCCAGGCCACGGGCAACCGCTCGCCGGCCGAGGTGCCGGCCAAGAGCCGCTACATCCGCCGCGACCTCGAGCTGTACGCCGCGCGCTACGGCGTGCCGATGCGCTTCAACCCGCACTTTCCCATCAACACCCTGCTGCTGATGCGCGGCGCCACCGCCATGCAGATGCTGGACGGCGGCGCGCGCTTTGGCGACTACTGCCGCGCCATGTTCCAGGCCATGTGGGTCGATGAAAAGAACATGGGTGACGCGGCCGTGGTCGGCGCCGTGCTGCACGCCGCGGGCTTCGATCCGGCCGAGCTGCTGGCGCAGGCTGGCCAGCAGCCGGTCAAGGACCGCCTGAAGGCCGTCACCGAGGAGGCCGTGGCGCGCGGCGTGTTCGGCGCGCCGACCATGTTTGTCGGCCAGCAGATGTTCTGGGGGCAAGACCGGCTGGACTGGCTGCGCGAGGCGCTGGCGCAACGCTGATTCAATGCCGCGCGCGCCGGCCCACGCCCCATTGCCACGCGCGCAGCAGCGAGTCGGCGCAGGCCAGCAGCCAGGCCAGCAGTGCGGCCAGGCCGAACAGGGGCGGCAGGGCGTCGATCACGTTCAGCCCCAGGGCGCGCGTGAGTTCGCGCGTGCACACCGCGTACATGCCCAGCGGAAACACCACGCCCCAGTACATGGGGTCGTAGCGCAGGGGCACGTGGCGGATGGCGTAGCGCCAGACCTCGAGCACGATCAGCAGGGGGATCCACCAGGTGCCGCTGGCCCAGCAAAAAAGGGTGAAGCCTTCGATGAAGGGATGCATGGACTGCAGGAAGGGCGCCTGCGGCGCGGCCTGCACCAGCAGCGCGCCGGCCAGGGTCGAGATGGCCATGGCGCCCATGTTGATCCAGTAGGACGGGGTCAGGTCCTTGGCGGCCAGCGCGAAGAAGGTGTAGCGGTAGAAGATCAGCGTCATGATCCAGATGTAGAGCATGACGCCCCACAACCACAGCGCCAGCGCCAGAAAGTGCATCGCCAGGCGTGGACCCTCGGTCAAGCCGGGCGCCAGCAGCACGCCCAGCACCGCCACCGACTGCGTGGCGACGACGGCCAGCAGCCAGACGCCGCCGATGCCGCGGTCCAGCCGGGGCTTGTTGGGGGTGGTGGTGAGGATGGCGAAGATGCCGTAGGTCAGCACCAGCCACAGGCCCGCGGTGAGCCACCACAGCGCCTCGGCGGCGGTGCGCGGGCCGCCCAGCAGCAGGCACTGGCTGCCCAAGACGCCCGAGGCCGCCACGATGGTGAAGAAGCCCGGGCTGCGCCCGTGGTGCCGCAGGTCGGCGACGAAGCGGGCCGTGTGGCGCAGCAGGCGCAGCACGGTCAACACCCACAGCCCGGCGTACAGCACGGCGTTGATGGCCAGCAGGGCGCGCGCCAGCACCGGCAGGCCCAGCTGCTGCACGGCGATGGAGACGATGCCCGTGGCCATGACGATGCCGAAGCTGGCCGGCGGCAGCCCGGCCACCAGCTGGGACCAGGACCGGGCCGGCGCCGCGGTCGACGGGGACGAATCGGACGCGCGCATGCGGCCATTGTGCGGTGCCGGCGCGCTGGCTGCCACGCGGGCGCGGCCCGTGCGATGCCGGGCAGCGGACCGGGCCGCGCCTTGACGCGGATTAAAATTTTGCGCTGGCTTCGTCGCACGGGGCCAGCCATCGGAGCGAGGACGTCACGGGCCCGCCCGCGCCCACCCCAAAAAGCCGAACCGCATGACCGCGCCCCAGCCTGACACCGCCGCGAGCCCGCAGTGGCGCGATTTCTACGGGCAGGACCGCTTTCTGCTGCTGTCGGGCCTGGCCATCGTCATCGGCGTCATCAGCTCGATCGGCGCCTACGTGCTGCTGATGGCGATCCGCTTCTTCACCAACCTGTTTTTCTTTCAGAGCCTGTCATTCGTGGCGCGCTCGCCGGCCGACAACCAGCTGGGCGCCTGGGTCATCATCGTGCCGGCCATCGGCGGGCTGATCGCCGGCCTGGCGGCGCGCTACGGCACCGAGAAAATTCGCGGCCACGGCATTCCGGAGGCCATCGAGGCCATCCTCTACGGCAAGAGCCGCATGTCGCCCAAGGTGGCCCTGCTCAAGCCGGTGGTGTCGGGCATCGTGATCGGCAGCGGCGGCCCGTTCGGCGCCGAGGGGCCGGTCATCGTCACCGGCGGCGCGGCGGCGTCGCTGCTGGCGCAGGCCGTCAGCCTGACCTCGGTCGAGCGCAAGGCGCTGCTGGTGGCGGGCGCCTGCGCCGGCATGACGGCGGTGTTCGGCACGCCGGTGGCGGCGGTGCTGTTCGCGGTCGAGCTGATGCTGTTCGAGCTGCGTCCGCGCAGCCTGCTGCCGGTGGCCATCGCCTGCGCGGTGGCGGGTTTTCTGCGCCCGCTGTGGTATGACAGCGGGCCGCTGTTTCCGATGACCACCAGCGAGCCGACGGCGATCGCCATCGTCTCGGCCATCGCCGCCGGCCTGGCCTGCGGCGCGCTGTCGACGGTGGTGACGCGCCTGTACCACTGGATCGAGGACGGCTTTGCCCGCCTGCCCATCCACTGGATGTGGTGGCCGGCGCTGGGCGGGCTGGTGGTGGGCATCGGCGGCTACTTTCAGCCGCGCGCGCTGGGCGTGGGCTACGACGTGATCGGCGACCTGCTGGCCAACAACCTGGTGCTGGCCACGGCCGCCAGCCTGGTCATCGTCAAGGCCATCATCTGGGCCGTGGCGCTGGGCTCCAACACCTCGGGCGGCACGCTGGCGCCGCTGATGACCATGGGCGCCGGCCTGGGCGTGGTGATCGGGCGCTGGCTGCCCGGCGCCGACATCCAGCTGTGGGTGCTGGTGTGCCTGGCCGCCACCATGGCGGGCACGCTGGGCGCGCCGCTGATGTCCATCGTGTTCGCCTTCGGCCTGACGCACGACGCCAATGCCATCCTGCCGCTGCTGCTGGGCTGCATCGTGGCCTACGCCTTCACGGTGATCGTGATGCCGCACTCCATCCTGACCGAGAAGATCGTGCGGCGCGGCCGGCGCATCTACCGCGAGTACGGCGTCGACCCGCTGGAGCAGAGCTTCATCGCCGACGTGATGACGCGCGAGGTGAAGGCGATCGAGGCGCAGCTGCCCATCGCCGACGTCATCGACCGATACTTCGGCAGCAGCCAGTCGCAGCGCGCCTACCCCGTGCAGCAGGACGGGCGGCTGCTGGCGATGGTCGAGCGGGCCGACTTCCTGAACCTGGATGCGGCGCTGCTGGCGCAGCCGGTCGCCAGCCTGATCGCGGCGCCGACCGAGGCCTTTGCCCTGCCGGCGGAAACCCTGCGCATGGTGGCCTCGCGCATGGCGGCGCTGGACATCGAGCGGCTGCCCGTCATCGACGCGCCCGAGACGCGCCGGCTGGTCGGCATCGTCAGCCGCAGCGACCTGGTCAAGCCGCGGCGCGCCGCCTACGAGGAAGAATCGCAGCGCGAGCGCTTTTTCCTGACCTCCGCGCGCTGGCCCCGGCCGGGCGCGCGCGACGCCGACGAATGAACCCTTCTTTCACCCAGGAGCCTGCATGAGCGACATCCTCACCCACGTCGAAGCCGGCGTGATGACCCTGACCTTCAACCGGGTCGACAAGAAAAACTCCATCACCCGCGCCATGTACGCCGCGCTGGCCGACGGCCTGGAGCGGGCGGCACAGGACGCCGCCGTGCGCGTGGTGCTGATCCAGGGCGATGCCACGGTGTTTTCGGCCGGCAACGACATCGGCGACTTCCAGGCCGCGCCGGCCGACCCCGGCCCGCGCGAGCAGCAGCCGGTGTGGCGCTTTCTGCGCGCCCTCGCCAGCTTTCCCAAGCCCATCGTGGCGGCGGTCTGCGGCCCGGCCGTGGGCGTGGGCACCACCTTGCTGCTGCACTGCGACCTGGTCTACGCCGGCGACAACGCCGCCTTCGCGCTGCCCTTCGTCAACCTGGGCCTGGTGCCCGAGGCCGGCTCCAGCCTGCTGCTGCCGCAGATGTTCGGGCTGCACCGCGCGGCCGAGGCGCTGTTGCTGGGCGAGCCCTTCATGGCCGAGGCGGCGCTGGAGGTGGGCCTGGTCAACCGCGTGGTGCCGCCCACCGAGTGCAACGCCATTGCCCAGGCCCAGGCGCGCAAGCTGGCGGCCAAGCCGATGAGCGCGCTGATCGCCACCAAGCGCCTGATGAAGGGCGGCCAGCAGGCGGCGGTGCTGGCGCGCATGGACGAGGAGGGCGAGGTCTTCGGCCGCATGCTGCACGAGCCCGCCGCGCGCGAGGCCTTTGCCGCCTTCGCGCAGAAGCGCAAGCCCGACTTCAGCAAGCTTTGAGGCCTTGGCGCCCGTCGCATAAGCGCCAGCAGCTATGATTATGATAGTTGTCGCGCCTGCCACCTGAACCATGAACGCCAAACCCGCCGCCCCTGCCCGGCCCTTCGAACCCGCCTTCGTCGCCGCGCTCACGCAGATGTTCGAAGAGCGCATCGCCTTCAACCAGCTGCTGGGGCTCCAGCTGGTCGAGCTCGCGGGCGAGCGGGTGTGCTGCCGCATCGACATGCGCCCGGAGCTGATCGGCCACTTTCAGCACCAGCGCCTGCACGGCGGCGTGATCAGCGCGGCGCTGGACGCCACCGGCGGCATCGCGGTGATGGCCGCCATCGGCGCGCGCCACATGGACGAGGCGCCCGAGCAGCGCCTGGCGCGCTTCACCAAGCTGGGCACCATCGACCTGCGCGTGGACTACCTGCGCCCCGGCGTGGGGACGCACTTCACGGCCAGCGCCGAGGTGATCCGCCTGGGTTCGCGCGTGGCCAGCACGCGCATGGCCTTTCACGCCGCCGACGGCAGCCTGCTGTCGACCGGCGCGGCGGCCTACATCGTTTCCTGACGCGGTCAGGGCGCCAGGTCGTGCACCGGCACCGGGCGCGGGCGGCCTTCGTCGTCGATGGCCACGTAGGTCAGCTGCGCCTCGGTCACCTTGATGTAGTGCCCCTGGTTGCGGATGCGCTCGGCATACACGCCCACGCTCACCGTCATCGAGCTGCGGCCGATGCGCTCCATCTTGGCCACCAGCGAGAGGATGTCGCCCACCCGCACCGGCTGCTTGAAGATGAACTGGTTGACCGCCACCGTGGCCATGCGCCCCTGGGCATAGCGCGCCGGCAGCACCGAGCCGGCCAGGTCCACCTGGGCCATCACCCAGCCGCCGAAGATGTCGCCGTTGGCGTTGGCGTCGCTGGGCATGGGGATGACCTTCAGCACCAGCGTGTGGTCGGCCGGCAGGGGCTCGTAGGGGGCGTTGACCGCGGTCTCGTTGGGCGGGCGCAGCACGGTGCTTGGGCGGGGATCGGATGGCATCGGCACAATGTCCTGTGAGGAATCGATGAAAGACATTTTCCAACATGCGCGCCGCCGCTGAGCCCATGCCCATGCCCGCGGGCACGGCCCCCCAGTCGGACTGGCGCACGCTGGCGCGCCTGGCGCCCTACCTGTGGCGCTACCGCTGGCGCGTGGGCGCGGCGCTGCTGATGGTGACCGGCGCCAAGCTGTCCAACGTGGGCGTGCCCATCCTGCTGAAGGACCTGGTCGACCGCATGAACATCAAGGCGGGCGACCCGCTGGCCTTGGTGGTGGTGCCGGTCGGGCTGCTGCTGGCCTACGGCCTGCTGCGCCTGATGACCACCGTGTTCACCGAGCTGCGCGAGCTGGTGTTTTCCAAGGCCACGCAGGGCGCCACGCGCCAGGTGGCGCTGCAGACCTTCGAGCATCTGCACTCGCTCAGCCTGCGCTTTCACCTCGAGCGCCAGACCGGCGGCATGACGCGCGACATCGAGCGCGGCGTGCGCGCCATCGAGGCGCTGATCACCTATTCGCTGTACTCCATCATCCCCACGCTGGTGGAGGTGGCGCTGGTGCTGGCCATCCTGGGCACGCGCTTCGACGCCGGCTTTGTCTGGATCACGCTGGCCGCCCTGGGCGCCTACGTGGTGTTCACCGTGTGGGTGACCGAGTGGCGCACGCGCTTTCGCGTCGAGGCCAACAGCGCCGACTCGGCCGCGCACAACCACGCCATCGACTCGCTGCTGAACTACGAGACCGTCAAGTACTTCGGCAACGAGGGCTTCGAGTCGCGCCGCTACGACGAGAGCCTGCGCCGCTACCAGCGCTCGCGCCTCAAATCCCAGTCCTCGCTGTCGCTGCTCAACACCGGCCAGCAGCTCATCATCGGCATCGGCCTGGTGGCCATGCTGTGGCGCGCCACCGCCGGCGTGGCCGACGGGCACCTGTCCATCGGCGATCTGGTGATGATCAACGCTTTCATGATCCAGCTGTACATCCCGCTCAACTTCCTGGGCGTGATCTACCGCGAGCTCAAGCAGAACCTGACCGACCTGCACCGCATGTTCGCGCTGATGGACCGCCCGCGCGAGGTGGCCGACGCACCCGGCGCGCCCGAGCTGCACACCAACGGCCCGGTCGATGTGAGCTTCGAGCACGTCGGCTTTTCCTATGAAAGCGAGCGGCCCATCCTGCACGACGTCACGTTCACCATCCCGGCGGGGCAGACGGTGGCGGTGGTCGGCCCCTCGGGCTCGGGCAAGTCCACCCTGGCGCGGCTGCTGTACCGCTTCTATGACCCCCAGCAGGGCACGGTGCGCATCGCCGGCCAGGACATCCGCGCCGTCACCCAGGCCAGCGTGCGCCGCGCCATCGGCATCGTGCCGCAGGACACCGTGCTGTTCAACGACACCATCGCCTACAACATCCGCTACGGCCGCCCGGGCGCGAGCGACGAGGAGGTGCAGGCGGTGGCGCGCGCCGCGCGCATCCACGACTTCATCGTGTCCACGCCCAGGGGCTACGACACCATGGTGGGCGAGCGCGGGCTGAAGCTGTCGGGCGGCGAGAAGCAGCGCGTGGCCATTGCCCGCACCCTGCTGAAGGACCCGCCGGTGCTGATCTTCGACGAGGCCACCAGCGCGCTGGACTCGGCCAACGAGCGCGCCATCCAGGCCGAGCTGGCCAGCGCCGCGCAGGGCAAGACCACCCTGGTCATCGCCCACCGGCTGTCCACCATCGTCGACGCGCACCAGATTCTGGTGATGAGCCAAGGGCGCATCGTCGAGCGCGGCACCCACCTGGAGCTGCTGGCGGCCCACGGCGCCTACGCGCAGATGTGGGCCATCCAGCGCAGCCATCAGCAAAATCCGGACGGCGATCAGGGGGCTGTCCACTAGGGTTGTCCACTAGTCGAAGCTTCGTAGAATGCGGCTTCCGGGGTTTCGTTGGACGATCCCCTCATTCATTTTTTGCAAAGGGATTTTTGTCATGAAGAAGCAATTGCTGGCTTTCTCCATCCTGGCCTTCGCGGCCGGCGCCGTCATGGCCCAGGCCCCCGACACGCTGGCCAAGATCAAGGAGCGCGGCGCGGTCAACCTGGGCGTGCGCGACTCCTCCGGCCTGGGCTTCACGCTGGGCGGCGGCAAGTACGTGGGCTTTCACACCGAGATGGCCGAGCGCATCATCGGCGACCTGAGCAAGGACCTGGGCGTGCCGCTGAAGACCAACTACCAGGTCATCACCTCGCAAAACCGCATCCCGCTGATCCAGAACGGCACCATCGACTTCGAGTGCGGCTCCACCACCAACAACACCGCGCGCCAGAAGGACGTGGACTTCGCCTACACCACCTACGTCGAAGAAGTGCGCATGGCGGTCAACACCAAGTCGGGCATCAAGTCCATCAAGGACCTGAACGGCAAGACCGTGGCCACCACCACCGGCACCACCTCGGTGCAAACCCTGCGCAAGAACGAGCGCGCCCAGGGCATCGACTTCAAGACCGTGCAGGGCAAGGACCACGCCGACAGCTTCCTGCTGCTGGAGGCCGGCCGCGCCGATGCCTTCGTGATGGACGGCTCCATCCTGGCGGCCAACATCGCCAAGGCCAAGAACCCCAAGGACTTCGCGATCGTCGGCGAGGTGCTGTCGGTCGAGCCGATCGCCTGCATGCTGCCCAAGGGCGACGCCAAACTGAAGAAGGCCGTCGACGACTCCATCGTGCGCCAGATCAAGGACGGCTCGCTGGCCAAGCTGTACGACAAGTGGTTCATGCAGCCGATCCCGCCCAACAACGTCAACCTGAACATGCCGGCCTCGGAAGGCACCAAGAACGCCTGGGCGCACCCCAACGACAAGCCGATGGAAGACTACGGCAACAAGTGATCGCGCAACGCGCGCATTGATGGCGTGAGCCGCAGGAACGCCCACTTGGCTTCAAGTGGGCGTTCGCGCATATGAAGATCGCGAAGCGGGCTGCTTCGGCCGCAGGAGGGTCGTGATGGCAATGGATTGGATGGTGTTCTGCAAGGACACCCTGAGCGGTGACGTGGTGCCCGGCTGCTTCGGCAAGGGGCGCGACATCACCTACCTGGACTGGCTGTTCTCGGCCTGGGGCTGGACGGTGTCGGTCTCGCTCACGGCGCTGGTGGTGGCACTGGTCGTCGGCTCGCTGATCGGCGTCGTGCGCACCCTGCCGGGCAGCCCCTGGCTGGTACGCCTGGGCAATGCCTGGGTCGAGCTGTTTCGCAACATCCCGCTGCTGGTGCAGATTTTTTTGTGGTACTTCGTGCTGCCGGCCCTGGTGCCGCCCATGAAGAACTTCCCGCCCTTCATCCTGGTGGTGCTGGCGCTGGGCCTGTTCACCTCGGCGCGCATCGCCGAGCAGGTGCGTGCCGGCATCCTGGCCCTGCCCAAGGGCCAGCGCTACGCCGGCATGGCGGTCGGCTTTACCACGCCGCAGTACTACCGCTACGTGCTGCTGCCCATGGCCTATCGCATCATCATCCCGCCGCTCACCAGCGAGTCGATGAACATCTTCAAGAACTCGGCCGTGGCCTTTGCCGTGTCCATCCCCGAGATGACGCAGTACGCGCTGCAGGTGGGTGAAGAGACCGCGCGCCCGATCGAGGTCTACCTGGCCGTCACGGTGCTCTACGCGATTTCGGCGCTGGTGGTCAACCGCGTGTTCGCCTGGATCGAGAAGCGGGCGCGGGTGCCCGGCTTCGTGTCCGCCGGCACGGGCGCGGGAGGACATTGAGATGCTCAACCTCGACTTCTCGATCCTCAACTGGAGCCTGATCCAGAACTTCATCCTCAAGGGGCTGTGGTTCAGCATCTTCCTGACGGCGGTGGCCACCGCCGGCGGCATTTTCTTCGGCACCCTGCTGGCGCTGATGCGCCTGTCGGGCAAGCGCTGGCTGGACACGCCGGCGGCGCTGTACGTCAACGTCATGCGCTCGGTGCCGCTGGTGATGGTGATCCTGTGGTTCTTCCTGCTGGTGCCGCTGATGATCGGGCGGCCCATCGGCGCCGAATACTCGGCCGTCGTCACCTTCATCGCCTTCGAGGCCGCCTACTTCAGCGAGATCATGCGCGCCGGCATCCAGTCGATCCCGCGCGGCCAGGTGTTCGCCGGCCAAGCCATGGGCATGAGCTATGCGCAGAACATGAAGCTGGTGATCCTGCCGCAGGCCTTCCGCAACATGCTGCCGGTGCTGCTGACCCAGACCATCATCCTGTTCCAGGACACCTCGCTGGTCTACGCCATCGGCGCCTACGACCTGCTCAAGGGCTTCGAGACCGCCGGCAAGAACTACGGCCGCCCGATCGAAACCTACCTGATGGCGACCGTGACCTACTTCGTCATCAGCTATTCGCTGTCATCCGTCGTCAAGGGCATCAACAGAAAAATTGCCATCATCCGATAAGGAGATCGTCCCCATGTCCACCCCCATGATCCAGCTCAAGAACGTCTCCAAGTGGTACGGCGCGGTGCAGGTGCTGCACGACTGCTCGCTGGAGGTCGAAAAAGGCGACGTGGTCGTCGTCTGCGGCCCCTCGGGCTCGGGCAAGTCCACCCTCATCAAGACCGTCAACGCGCTCGAGCCGGTGCAGCAGGGCGAGATCACCGTCAACGGCATCAAGGTCACCGACCCCAAGACCGACCTGCCCAAGCTGCGCAGCCAGGTCGGCATGGTGTTTCAGCACTTCGAGCTGTTTCCGCACCTGTCGGTCACCGAGAACCTGACCATCGCCCAGGTCAAGGTGCTGGGGCGCAAGGCCGACGACGCCAAGGTGCGCGGCCTGAAGATGCTCGACCGCGTCGGCCTGATGGCGCACAAGGACAAGTTCCCCGGTCAGCTGTCGGGCGGCCAGCAGCAGCGCGTGGCCATTGCGCGCGCGCTGTCGATGGACCCCAACGTGATGCTGTTCGACGAGCCCACCAGCGCGCTCGACCCCGAGATGGTGGGCGAGGTGCTGGACGTCATGGTCAAGCTGGCCAGCGAGGGCATGACCATGATGGTGGTCACGCACGAGATGGGCTTTGCCCGCAAGGTGGCCAACCGCGTCATCTTCATCGACGTCGGCGGCCACATCCTGGAAGACTGCAGCAAGGACGAGTTCTTCAACCACCCCGAGAACCGCCAGCCGCGCACCAAGGACTTCCTCGGCAAGATCCTCCAGCACTGAGGGCCGGCGGACCGACAAAAAAAGGACGGCCCTGGCCGTCCTTTTTCATGCCGAGGCCCTTTTTCAGTCGCCCAACTGGTCGCTCGGGAACTTCAGCGAATCCTTCAGCAGGTAGTTCATCGGGATGTTGTAGTTCAGCTGCTTGGGCGGAATGGGGGTTTCGAACCAGCGCGCATAAAGAGCGTGAAAGCTGCGGTCGAAGATCATCTGCCGCAGCACGCTGTCGAATTCCTGCTTCCACGCCGCGTCGCCCTTGGGCAGCATGATGGCCAGCGGCTCGATCGACAGCAGATTGCCCACCACCTGCCAATCGCCGGGCTTGGCCGAGGCCGCGCGCAGGGCGAACAGCTGGATGTCGTCCATCATGTAGGCGTCGCCCTGCTTTTCGCCCAGCTCCTTGAAGCAGACGCTGGGCGAATCGCACTCCTTCATGCGCGCGCCGAGCTGCAGGCTGGCGTTGCGCTCGTCGAAAATCTTGGCGGTGGTGGTGCCCTTGGTCACCAGCACGGTCTTGCCCTTGAGCTCGGCCGGGCCGTTGATGCCGCTGGCGCTCGACACCAGGATGCGCACCCCGGCGTAGTAGTGCGGAATGGTGAAGGCGACGCCGATCTTGTCGCGCCGCTCGCGGTTGTTGGTGGTGTCGGCGCATTCGGCGTCGACCTTGCGCTCGACCACGGCCTTGAAGCGCTCGGCGTTGGACAGCGGCACGTAGCTGATCTTGACGCCGGCCGGGATCAGCTTGCGCTGCTCCAGGTCCTTGACCACGGCCTTGCACAGGTCGACCGCAAAGCCCATGCCCTGCTTGCCGTCGGCCGAGGCGTAGGACAGCGGCGGAGCGTCCGGCCGGTAGCCCAGGCGCACCTCGCCGCGCGCGCGAATGTCATCCAGAACCCCTGCGTTGGCCAGCGGCAACAGAGCCGCAAGGCCGAACGCAAGGCAGGCCAGGGAACGCTGCATGATGTCTCCTCAAGATTTGTGAAAAAAGATGTAAACCTCAGCCGATGGCCGAGGATGCATCTTTTTTGGGCCTTTTGGGCGCCTCATTCAGCCAAAAATAACGCCGTAGTGTTATTTTTTTCGCGCTGCGATGGCTTTTTCGGCCATGTTCACCAGGTCGGTGCCGACCTGCGGCTTCCACTTGTCGTAGATCGGCCGCGTGACCTTGACGAAGGCCTCGCGCTCTTGCGGCGTCAGGTGCGTGACGGTGACGCCCATGCCCTCGATCTCCTTGAGCAGGGGCTGACCGGGCTCGATCATGCCCTTGCGCGCAATGGCGATTTCTTCCTTGCCGGCCTCGATGGCGGCCTGGCGCACCGCCTCGCGGTCGGCCGGCGTCCAGCTGTTCCACACGTCCTTGTTGACCACGAACACCAGCGGGTCGGCCACGTAGCCCCACATGGTCAGGTACTTCTGGCCCACGTTCTGCAGCTTGGCGGCGGTGAAGATGCTCATCGGGTTTTCCTGCCCGTCCACCGCGCCGCTGGCAAAGGCCGGCTGCGCGTCGGCCCAGCTCATCTGCGTCGGGTTGGCGCCCAGGGCGGTGAAGGTGTCGATGAACAGCGGCGAGCCGACGATGCGGATCTTCAGGCCCTTCATGTCGGCGGGGGTCTTGACCGCGTGCTTGGAGTTGGTCAGCTCGCGGTAGCCGTTCTCGCCCCAGGCCAGCGGCACCACGCCGGCCTTGTCCAGGATCTTGAAGATTTCCTTGCCCACGTCGCCCTGGGTCAGCGCGTCGATGGCGGCGTAGTCGGGCATCAAAAAGGGCAGCGAGAACAGGTTGAGCTGCTTGACCTGCGGCGACCAGTTGATGGTCGAGCCGATGGCCATGTCGATCACGCCCTGGCGCAGCGCCGAGAACTCGCGCGTCTGGTCGCCCTGGATCAGCGACACGCCCGGGTACAGCTTGATGTTGATGCGGCCGTTGGTCTTCTGGCGCACCTTGTCGGCCCAGATCTCGCCGCCCTTGCCCCAGGGGAAGGCGGTGCCCACCACCAGCGACATGCGGTATTCGCTCTTGTAGTTCTGCGCCTGCGCGCTGGTGGGCAGGCCCAGCGTGAGCGCGGTGGCGAGCGCCGTGGCGGCGGCCGCGGCCAGCAGGTTGCGACGTTGCTTCATGACAGGATCTCCTCTAGGGTCACTATGAAAAAATGAGCTGCTCGCGCAGATCGGATGGGCGCCAGAGCCACATTTGGCTAAAAAATCAGAACCCCAGCGCCTGCGGCAGCCACAGCGCCAGCTGCGGCCACACGATCACCATCAGCACCACCACGCCCAGCGCCAGCACCAGCGGGACGACCCAGCGCACGGTGGTTTCCATGCTGACGCCGGCAATGCGGCACGACACCATCAGGTTGACCGCCAGCGGCGGCGTGAACTGGCCCATGGCCACCATCAGCGTCAGCAGCACACCGAACCACACCGGGTCCCAGTGGTAGTGCTGCATCAGCGGCCACATCAGCGGCACGAAGATCAGGAAGATCGAGATGCCGTCCAGGAACATGCCCAGCACCACCAGCAACAGCACGATCAGCGTCAGCACGCCGTATTCGCCCAGGCCCGAGTTGACGATGGCGTGGGTGATCGGGTCGATCACGCCCAGCGTGGACAGCGAGAAGGCGAAGATGCCCGCCAGCGCCACCACCAGCAGGATGACGGCCGACAGCTCGCCCGACTCCTTGAGCACGGGAAACAGGTCGCGCCAGGTCATGGTGCGGTGGATCACCATGCCCACGAACAGGCCGTAGAACACCGCCACCACCGCCGCCTCGGTCGGCGTGAACCAGCCCATGCGCATGCCGCCCAGGATGACCACCGGTGCCAGCAGGCCCCAGATCGATTCGATGAAGCTCTTGAGCAGCGGCGGGCGCGGCAGGTCGGCCTCCAGCTGGCCCATGCCGTGCTTGCGCGCCATCCATACCGCCGGCACGATCAGCGCCAGGCCCACCAGCACGCCCGGAATCAGGCCGGCGGCAAACAGCGCCGGCACCGAGGCGCCCGGCACCAGCACCGAGTACACGATGAAGGCCACCGAGGGCGGGATCAGGATGTCGGTGGCCGCGGCCGCGCCCACCACGCTGGCCGAATAGGCGCGCGGGTAGCCCGCCTTGGTCATGGCCGCGATCATCACGCCGCCCACCGCCGCCGCCGTGGCCGGCCCCGAGCCCGAGATGCCGCCCATGAACATGGCCACCGCGATGGTGATCAGCGGCAGCATGCCCGGCCCGCGCCCGACGATGGCGGTGGCGAAGTTGACCAGGCGCGCGGCCACGCCCGAGCGGTCGAAGATCGAGCCCACCAGCACGAACATCGGGATCGCCAGCAGCGGGTATTTGCCCAGGCCGGCGTAGAAGTTCTGCGGCACCGCCAGCAGCCCGAACCACTGCGTCTGGCTGTTGGCCAGCGCGATGGCCGCCGCGCCCGCCAAGCCGAGCGAAGCGCCGATCGGCACGCCCAGCAGCATGGTGACGATGAAGACGGCGAAGAGCAGGGTCGCGATCATGAGACTTGGCCCCCACGCTTCGCTGCTTCGCATGCTGCGCTGCCCCCCACGGGGGCCTTCGCACCTTCGGGCGGCCGTGCGGTGCTCATGGCGCGCGCTCCTCGTCCAGGATTTCGGGCGAACTCGGCATCTCGGGGTTGTCCGCCGCCGGGCGGCCGCCGCGCAGCATCAGGCCGATGGCGCGCAGCGCGATGGCGATGGAGACGATGGGCAGCCAGATCGAATACCACCACTGCGGCACGCCGATGCCGGGCGAGGTCTCGCCGTAGCGGATGTCGTCCCACACCAGCCGCACCGACAGCACCGCCATCAGGATGAACAGCAGCGCCACCAGCGCGGCGCCCAGGATGGCCAGCGCGCGCTGGCGCTTCTCGGGGCCGCTGTCGGCAAAAAACTCGATGCGGATGTGCCGGTTGCGCGCCACCGCGGCCGAGCTGGCCACCATGGCCAGCAGGATCATCAGGAACACCGACACCTCCTCGGTCCAGGCAAACGAGGCGTCGGTGAAGTAGCGCACCAGCACGTTGGCGAAGGTGATCAGCGCCAGCAGCGCCATGATGATCACGGTCAGCCAGTCCTCGATCGCCAGCGGCACGCGGGCTTGAGGGGCGGGAGGGGAGGAGGGGTCGGCCGCGGCCGGCGGGCGCGTGCTGGGATCGGGAGCGGACATGGGGACGCGAAAGGCCAAAAAAACGGCTGATCCCTTGATCAACCGTACATGCGCCCTATCTTAAAGGCGCCGGCATGGCTTTTGGCCAGCCCTGCGGCTATCATTGATCCATGCAAACCCTGAGCGTCCTGCCCGTGCGCGCCTTCGCGCACCCCGACGCGGCCCCCGTGGCCGCCGGCAGGGCGCGCGCGCGCATCGCGTTTTTCGCGCCTCATGTGATCTGGCGAGCCCGCACGGCTCGCGCGGCCCGCCTCGCGGCCGCACTCACCTGAGCCCGACGGTCCCGCTGCACCCCCTCGCCCCCGCACAGCGCCCCACCGATCGTCGGGCCTGCACCGTCCCGGCACCGCGCCGCCTCGTTCGACCCCGCCCGGCACCCGGGCGCCATCCTGATTTGACCTGCAAAGGAGCCCCCATGACCGACACCGCCTTCGCCCGCACCATCACCGACCTGGACCACATCCGCCTGTACAAGCTGCTGCAGCGCCAGGGCGCCGCCGACGACGCCCCGCTGGCCGAGCTGATCGACGCCGCCGAGGTCGTCACGCCGCAAACCGTCGCCCCCGACGTCGTCACCATGCTCAGCCGCGTGCGCGTGGCCGACCCCGCCGGCGGCGCCGAGCGCAGCCTGACCCTGTGCTACCCGCCCGAGGCCGACGCCGCGCGCGGCTTCATCTCGGTGCTGTCGCCGCTGGGCACCGCCCTGCTGGGCCTGCGCGTGGGCGACACCGCCCGCTGGCGCGGCGCCGACGGCCGCGAAACCGCGCTCATCCTGCGCGCCATCGAGTTTCAGCCCGAGGCCAACGGGGACTACACCGAGTGATGGGGTGGCCGCCAAACGCTATTGTTTGAATAGCTGCTCGCGCTTGATGGGCGGGCGCCGATGCCCGAAATGGCTTGAAATCCGCCGCGCCCGCGCGCGGGCCTGCGCGACAATCGCCCCATGACCGCCCCGCAGACCCTCACCCTCACCCGCCCCGACGACTGGCATCTGCACGTGCGCGACGGCGCTGCCATGGCGGCGGTGGTGCCGCACACGGCGGCGCAGTTCGGCCGCGCCATCATCATGCCCAACCTGCGCCCGCCGGTCACCACCACCGCGCAGGCGCTATCGTATAAAGAGCGCATCGCGCAGGCCGCGCCTGCGGGAACGACCTTCGAGCCGCTGATGACGCTGTACCTGACCGACATCACGACGCCCGACGAGATCGCGCGCGCGGCGGACGCCGGCATCGTCGCCCTCAAGCTCTACCCGGCCGGCGCGACGACGAACAGCGACGCCGGCGTGACCGACGTGCGCAAGACCTACAAGACGCTGGAGGCCATGCAGCGCGCGAACCTCTTGCTGCTGGTGCACGGCGAGGTGACCGACCCCGAGATCGACCTGTTCGACCGCGAGGCCGTGTTCATCGACCGCGTGCTGGCACCCTTGCGCCGCGACCTGCCCGAGCTGAAGATCGTCTTCGAGCACATCACCACGCGCGAGGCCGTGCAGTACGTCCGCGACGCCGACGCACACACCGCCGCCACCATCACCGCGCACCACCTGCTCTACAACCGCAACGCCATCTTTCTGGGGGGCATCCGTCCGCACTACTACTGCCTGCCCGTGCTCAAGCGCGAAGTGCACCGCCAGGCGCTGGTGCAGGCGGCCACCAGCGGCTCGCCGAAATTTTTCCTCGGCACGGACTCCGCCCCACACCCCGCCCACCTGAAGGAGCACGCCAGCGGCTGCGCCGGCTGCTACACGGCGCACGCCGCGCTGGAGCTGTACGCCACCGCCTTCGAGGCCGCCGGCGCGCTCGACGAGTTGGAAGGCTTTGCCAGCCACCACGGCGCCGACTTCTACGGCCTGCCGCGCAACACCGGCACCGTGACCTTGACGCGCGAAATCTGGACGCCGCCCGAGAGCTACCCCTTCGGCGACGCGGTGCTCAAGCCGCTAGCGGGTGGCGAGGCGCTGGCGTGGCGCCTGCAGGCCTGAGACGGTGAAGGAGACAACGATGAACGAGACCGAGCCGCGCCCCCTGCACATCGCCCTCCTGATCGACGCCGACAACGCGCCGGCCGACCTGATCGACGAGATCCTGACCGAGCTGTCGACGCTGGGCGTGATCAACATCCGGCGCGCCTACGGCAACTGGACCAAGCAGGCGCTGCACGGCTGGCAGGAGCGACTGCTGGACTTCGCCATTCGGCCGATGCAGCAGTTCGACTATTCCAAGCGCAAGAACGCCAGCGACATGGCGATGACGGTGGACGCGATGGAGCTGCTTTATACCGAGCGGCCCGATGCGTTCGGCATCGTCTCGTCCGACGCCGACTTCACGCCGCTGGTGATGCACCTGCGCGCCAAGGGCGCGGCGGTGTACGGCTTCGGCGCGGCGCAGACGCCCATGCCCTTCGTCAACGCCTGCTCGCGCTTTCTGTACCTGGAGGCGCTGGCTGAGGCGGGCGGCGAGGGCGAGTCGGACATGGGCAGCGTGTCGACCACGGCGCTGGACGCCGAACGCGCTGCCGCCAAACCGCCGGCCAAGGCAGCGCCGTCACCGGCCGCCACCGCCGCGCCGGCGCCGCAGCGCATCCGCGTGCCCACCGCGCAGCTGCGCCAGGACTCGGCCTTGATGAACCTGCTGCGCGACGCCGTCAACGCCATGCAGGACGAGTCGGGCTGGGCCCGCGTGGGCGCGGTCGGCACCCAGATCAGCAACAAGGCCAGCTTCGATCCGCGCAACTACGGCTACGCCAGCCTCAGCAAGCTGCTGGCGGCGACCGGCGCGTTCGACTTTCGCGACGAGGGAACGTCACGCGTCAGCGTGCGCGACAAGCGGGCCGCGCGCGCGGCCTGAACGTCAGGTGCCGGGCGCGCCGCCGTGGGCGGGCTGCCGCGCCCGCCGCCGCTCCTGCGCCACGATCATGACCACCGGCCCCAGCGACAGCAGCAGCAGACCCCAGGGCAGCGGCAGCCCGCGCGCCACCGCCAGCGGCCCCAGGCCGATGCCTGCCAGCACCAGCGCCAGCAAGGCCAGTTGCCGGTCGGGTCCGCGCGTGGCGTGGCGGTGCAGCGCCCAGATCGAGGCCACGTAGATCGCCTGCGGCACGGCCACCGCGCCGACGGCGGCCAGCGCGCTGGCGCCGCCATCGGGCTTCATCGCGTCGGCCACCACCTCCAGCCCGCTGCCCACGGCGGCCAGGGCGGCAAAGGTGATGTAGTGGCCATAGCCCCAGCCGAAGCTGCGCTCGCGGTGCGCGTGCAGCGCCGCGCCCGAGGGCAGCAAAAAGTACATCCACCACAGGCAAAAGGCCAGCAGCGCGCCGCCCAGGCCCACCAGCGCCAGCTCGGCCGTCAGCCCGTGCGCCTGCACCAGGTTGCTGACGGCGTTGGTGGCGCCCAGGATGCTCTCGCCCAAAATCATGATGACGAAGCCGCTGTAGCGCTCGGCGATGTGGTGCGCGTGCCAGGGCGTGGGCGGGCCGCGCGTCTCGGCCCACACGGGCACCGCCAGTTCCAGCAGCACCAGCACGCCGATGGCCGGCCAGGCCAGGCCGGCCGGCAGCCAGCCGCTGGCGGCATCATTGGCGATCCACAGCGCCTGTACCGCCGCCACGCCACCGGCATAGCGCAGGCAGGTCGCGCGCCGCGCCGCATCGCCCCGCGCCGCGCGCAGCCACTGCACGCACAGCGGCAGGCGCATGGCGGCGTAGCCCACCACCGCCAGCTGCGTCCGGCCCTCGAACAGGCCGGGCACGCCGGTGGCGAAGATCAGCACGCCCGTCATCTGCATCAGGGTCAGCACGCGCCAGACGGCGTCGTCGGTGTCGTAGGCCGAGCTCAGCCACGTGTAGTTCATCCACGCCCACCAGATGGCGAAAAACGCCAGCAGATAGCCCGGCAGCGCCGCCAGCACGTGGTGTGCACCCTCGGCGTGGTGCAGCTGCGCGGCCGCCAGCGCGACGCCGACCACGAAAGTCAGGTCGAACAGCAGCTCCAGCGGCGTGGCGGTGCGCCCGGCCTCGTGAATGTCGCGCCCGCGCGGGGCGTGCGGGTGCCGGGCGGCGGGCGCGGGCGAGGTCATGGGCGGCGGCAGGCGTGTGGCACGATCGGCCGTGATGGTACGTGAGGACACCGCCGCGCCGCCGGCCTGGCCCCAGCCTCAGCCGGACTGGGCGGCGCCCTGGTTCGCGCCCTGGCGCGGCGTGGGCCGGGCGCTGTGGCGCTGCGCGGGTGCGACGGCGCCCGGCGCCGTGGCCGCGGCGCTGGGCGCCAGCGCGCCGCCCGGCCTGCCGGTGCGCTTCGTGCCGGCGTCCCAGTTGCCGGCGGACGCGGCTTATGAAGCCTTCATCGCCCATCAACGGGCCGTGCCCACGCGCGACAACGCGCACGACGCCTTCAACGGCCTGGTGTGGCTGCGCCTGCCCGCCAGCAAGGCGCGCCTGAACGCGCTGCAGGCGGCCGAGATCGCGCGCGACGGCGTGCGCGCCCGGCGCGGCCCGGTGCGCGACGCCGCCACCGTGTTCGACGAAAACGCCGTGCTGCTGCACGCGCCGGATGCCCTTTGGCAGGCGCTGGCCGCGCGCCGCTGGGGCGAGCTGTTCGGCCCGCTGCGCCCGCTGTGGCGCCAGGCCAGCGTGCTGGTGTTCGGCCACGCCGCGCTGGAAAAGCTGGTGACGCCCTACAAGTCCATCACCGGCCACGTGTGGCGCGTGGCGCAGCCCTTCGATGCGGCGGGCGAGCTGGCCGCGCTGGACGCCTGGCTGGCCGCCGACCTGACGCCCGACAAGCTGGCCGCCAAGCCCTTTGCGCCGTTGCCGCTGCTGGGCGTGCCGGGCTGGTGGGCGGCCAACGAGCAGGCCGCCTTCTACGACGATGCCGAGGTGTTTCGGCCCGCCAGGCAACACCGTAAATATTGACCAAATCAAGTTCTGGCGCCCGTCCATCAAGCGTCGGAAGCTATCAATTTGATATTAACTCCGTAGGCTGGGTTGAGGAACGAAACCCAGCAGCGGCGTTGAACATTCGCTGGGTTACGCTGCGCTGACCCAGCCTACGCCTACTTGACCCAGCCGCCGGAGGGCACCTCGCCCGGCCCCTGCAGCGGCAGCCACAAGGTGAACACCGTGCCGCCGCCCGCCTGCGGTGCCCAGTCCACGTGCGCGCCCAGCGCCTGCGCGCGCGCCTGCACGTTGCCCAGGCCCTTGCGGCCGGGCTGGCGCGCCTCGGGCGCGGGCGGGGTGAAGGGGCGGCCGTCGTCCTGCACCTGCACCTGCACGCCCGCCACGCCGCCGCGCGCCGCCGGCGCGGTGCGCAGCGTGATGGTGCGCGCGCCGCTGTGCTTGACGATGTTGGTCAGCACCTCCTGCACGATGCGCAGCACGTGCAGCGCGTTTTGTGCGTCCAGCCAGGGCAGGGGCGGCAGGTCCTGCACTTGCCAGTGCAGCGCCAGGCCCGCGCCCTCCAGCCGCGGCCCCAGGCGATAGCGCAGGCTGGCCAGCAGCGCCAGCAGGTCGGCGTCCACCGGCTCCAGCGAGTCGATGGAGATCTTCAGGTCGTCGATGCTCTCGCGCAGCACCTGCGCCACGTCCACCGCGCCGGGGCCGCCGTGCTCCACCCAGCGCAGCGCGCTCATCAGCGACGAGCCCACGCCGTCGTGCATCTCGCGCATCAGGCGCTGGCGCTCGTGCAGCAGGGTTTGCGCGCGCTCGGCGGCGCGCAGGCGCGCGTGGGTCTCGTCCAGCGCCTGCTGCTGCGCGGCCAGGCGTTCGGCCAGGGTGTCGTTGGCGCGCTCGGCCACGCCCAGCGCGCGCAGGTAGCGTGCGTGGGCGATCACCAAAAACATGGTGAACAGGCCCACGTAGATGTAGGGCGTGAAATAGATGTGCTCGATGTCGATGCGGTAGCTCTGCAGCGCCAGGTCGTGAAAGCCGAGCGGAAACGACAGCACGATCCACGCTGCCAGCAGCAGCGACGCGGGCGTGCGCCGCAGCCACGCGCCCCACAGCGCGGCCGCCGCCACCGCCAGCGCCGTCGGCACCAGGGCCAGGCGCAGCAGGGGCAGCACGCGGTCCAGGTGCAGGCCCAGCGGCGGAAAGGTCAGCGCCGCCACCAGCGCCACGTACAGCACCAATGCCTGCGCCAGTCGCCGCCAGCGCAGGGCGTTGATGGTGCGCAGAAAGTAGAACGAGGCCAGGGCCGAGCCCAGCGTGCCGACCACGTGGGTCAGCCAGGCGAACCAGGGGTCGGGCAGGTCGATCATGCCCTGCTCGTCCACCAGGTAGGGCAGGGTGTTGAGCATCTGGAACACCGCCATCAGGAAGAACCAGGCGTAGATCGACTCGCCGTGGCGCCGCCGCGCCGCCCACAGGCCCAGCGCGAACACGCCCAGGATCAGGTACGAGCCGCGCATGAAGCCCACCAGCGTGGTCTGCAGCACGGTGCGCGCCCGCCAGCCGGGCTGCAGCGCCTCGGCCGGGCCCGCCCACAGCGTGGACAGCGCGCCGCCCACGCCGGGCAGGCTGGCCATGCGCACGTGCACGCTCAGCGGCTGGCCGGGCGGCGGCAGCAGGCCGCCCAGGTCGATCCACACCGGGTGGTTGAAGCTGTTCCACACCCGGCTGCCGTGCGTTTGCCACACCAGGTCGTCGTCGACGTACACCGCCACCGTGCCCACCGTCTGCCAGCGCGGGATGTACAGGCGCGGCCCTTGCGGCGTCGGCGTCAGCGCCGCGGCCGGCAACTGCACGCGATACCACACCACCTCGGGCGGCGGCGTGGCGCCGCGGGGGTCGGTGGCGGCCTGGCGCGCGCGCGCGTGGGGCAGGGCCACGGGGGCCCAGGGCGTGCGCGCGGCGTTCACCCCGTCGCTGGCGGCGGGCAGGCTGGGCGGCGGCGCCCAGTCGCTGCTGGGCGAGGCCCAGAACTCGGCCTGCACCAGGTGCGCGGGTGGCGGGCCCGCGGCCGGCGCGCAGCCGGCCAGCAGCAGGCCCGCCAGCAGCAGCAGCCATCGAAGCACCGCGAGCGCCCCGCCCGAGGGCGCCCGTTCATTCATCCAGCCACCCCTGCCGCGCGGCGGCGCGCACGGCTTCGGCGCGCGTGCCCACCTGCAGCTTGTCGTAGATGCGCCGCACGAAGCTGCGCACCGTGTGGCGCGACACGCCCAGCGCCTGCGCCACCTCCTCCAGCGTGTGGCCGCGCGCCACCAGGCGCAGCACCTCGGCCTCGCGCGCCGACAGCGCGCCGGCGGGGGCCGCGGGCGCCGTCGGCCCGGCCGGCGTGTCTCCGCCCGCCGTGCGCAGCAGCAGCTTGCGCGCCACCATCGGGTTGATCGGGCTGCCGCCCGCGTGCAGGCTGCGCACCTCCTCCAGCAGGGCCGGCGCGTCGAGGTCTTTCAGCAGATAGCCCATGGCCCCCGCCTCGATCGAGCGCAGCACGTGCGTCTCGTCGCCAAAAATGGTGCTCACCATCACCGCGCAGTCGGGCCACTGCTGGCGCGCGGCGGCAATCACCGCCAGCCCCGAGCCGTCGGGCAGGCCCAGGTCCACCAGCAGCACGTCCAGCGGCGTGTCGGGCAGCAGCGCCAGCGCCGGCGCACGCGCGGCGGCTTGCCAAGCCAGGCGCATGTCGGGCGCGGCCTGCACGGCCTGCACCACCGAGGCGCGGCAGGCCGCGTCGTCCTCCACCACCGCCACGCGGATGGCGGCGGTGCGGCTGGGCGCGGGGGTGGACGGCGGCGGCATGGTGGACGGTTGGGGGCGCAGTTCGACATCATCGCCCAGCGCGCGGCCTTTGGCATGTCGCCCAAACGGGCGACACGGCCGGCGTCGTGGCCCGTTCGGGCTACATACAATACGACACAAATCTCTTAGATTCGACACGCTGCAGACCGGCGGGCGACCAGGCGCCACAGGGAGTGCTATCGAATAACAGCGCCCGGCGCCCGCCCGGCCTGGGCTAGCGCGACTTGCGGTGGCGCGCCTGAAGTGCGCGTCGCTCCCCTGAAGGTTTGAAGACAAATCTGCCGCTGGCGCCCGTCCATCAAGCGCGGGCAGCTATCATTTCAGGATCAATCGGCGGGCGGCAAGGCGGCGTCCCAATGCGCCCAGTCCACCGGCGCGCCGGTGTCGATGCGCAGCGCGTGCGCGGCTTCGTCGGCCGCCAGCGGTTCGCGCTGGGCCAACTGCCTGAGCAGTACGGCTTCGTCGGCTTCCGAGGCGTCGCCGCCGCTGGCGTGGCGGCGGCGCACACGCTCGCGCAGCACGGCTTCGGGCGCGTCGAAGGCCAGGATGCGCCAGGGCAGGCCGAGCGATTCGGCCAGCGCGACGAAGGGCTCCCGGCGCGCGCGGCGGATGAAGGTGGCGTCCACCAGCACCGGCTGGCCGGCCTGCAGCAGCGCGCGCGTCGCATCGAGCAGGTGGGCGAACACGCGCTCGCTCACGTCTTCTCCATAAATGCCGCCGGGCACGGCCGCGCTGCTGGCTTCGGGCGCCAGGCCGAACAGGCGCTTGCGTTCGACGTCGGCGCGCAGGCGCACCAGGCCGCGCTGCTCGATCAGCGCCTGCGACTGGCTGCTCTTGCCGGAGCCGCTCACGCCCAGGGTCAGCGCCAACCAGGGCCGGCGCGGCGCGGCCAGGCGGGCGGCCAGGCGCACGTAGCGCTGCGCTTGGGCCAGCGCGGCGGCGCGGTCGGCGGCGTGTTGGCACTGAGTCACGCGCAGCGCCGCTACCTTGGCGCGCACCAGGGCGCGATACACCGCGTCCCAGGGCAGGCGCGCCACGGCGCCAAGGTCGCCCGTGTGCTCCAGCCAGGCGTTCAGAAAGCGCCAGGCCAGCGGCGCCAGGCCGTGGGCGTGCAGGTCCATGAACAGGAAGGCGATGTCGCCGGCGGTGTCGATCCAGCGCAGCGCGGGGTTGAATTCGATGGCGTCGAACAGCCGCGCGCGGCCATCCAGCCACAGCAGGTTGCCCAGGTGCAGGTCGCCATGGCCTTCGCGCACGCAGCCGGCGGCGCGGCGGGCGGCCATCAGCGGGGCCAGGCGGGCGCCTTCGGTTTGCGTCCATTGCTGCAAAGATTGCAGCTGGCCGCGCTGATCGGACAAGGGCTGGAGGTCGAAAAGAGGCTTGAAATTGTCCTGGGCCAGCTGCGCCAGATCCTCGGGCCGGCCCCAGGGGCTGTCCGGCGCCGCCACGGCGGCTTGGGCCTGAAACGCGGCCACCTCGCGCGCCAGGGCGTCGATGTGCGCGGGGCCCAGTGCGCCGCGTGCCGCCCGCGCGGACAGCAGCGCATGGTCCGGAAAACGGCGCATGTGCACGGCCCAGTCGATGGCGTGATCGGGGTCACCGCCCAGGCGCGGCGCCTCGGGCGTGCCGGTGACGGGCAGCACCTGCAGGTAAAGATCGGGCGCGCTGCGGCGGTTGATGCGCAGCTCTTCCTCGCAGGCCGCGCGGCGCTGGGCCCCGGTGGCGAAGTCGAGGAAGTCGAGCGTCAGCGGCTTTTTCAGCTTGTAGGCGTCGGCGCCGGCCAGCAGCAGCCAGGAGATGTGGGTTTCGATGCGCTGCACCTGCGCGCCCGGGTGCTGCGCGGCCAGCTGCCGCCGCAGGGCGTCGACCAGGCGCGTCGTGGCGGCTTCAGCGGGGCTGGCCATGGCACGTCCCGCGCCAGCGCGCTGCGCGATTCGCGCGGGTGAGCGGCCCGGCGGGCGTCCTCAGCACAAGGATTCGGCCATGCGCCGCAAGAAGCGGTCGCACTGCGCGAGCTGCTCGACCTCGACCCATTCGTCGGCCTTGTGCGCCTGCTCGATGGAGCCCGGGCCGCACAGCACGGCGGGGATGCCGGCCTGGCTGAACTGGCCGGCCTCGGTGCCGTAGGCGACCTTGCGCACGGCGCGGTCGTCGGTGAGGGCGCGCACCAGGGCGGTGATGGCGGCCTGCTCGCTGGCGTCCAGCGTGGGCACGGCGGCGCCGCATTCGATGTCGATGCGCGCGCCGGCGTATTCGCGCCGCATGCGCGGCAGCAGCTCGTCGTCCACATAGCGCTGCACGTCGGCCTGGATGCCTTCGGCGCTGTGGCCGGGCAGATGGCGAAAGTCGAAGCTGAAGGCGCACGACTCGGGCACGGTGTTGATGGCGATGCCGCCGGCGATCAGGTTGGTGGTGATGGTGGTGTGCGGCACGTCGAAGGCGTTGTCGTACGGGCCCTGGGTGCGCCAGGTGTCGGCCAGGTCGCGGATGTGGCAGATCAGCCGCGCGGCGTATTCGATGGCGTTGCAGCCCTGCGGCGTGAGCGAGGAATGCGCGGCCTTGCCATGCACCTTGCAGCTGAAGAAGTAGCCGCCCTTGTGCGCCACCACGGGTTTCATCGAGGTCGGTTCGCCGACCACGCAGCCGTCGGCGCGAATGCCGCGGCGTTGCAGCTCGGCCAGCATGACGGGCGCGCCCACGCAACCCACCTCCTCGTCGTACGAGAAGGCCAGGTGCAGCGGCTTCTTGCGCGGCAGGGCCAGCGCCTGCGGCACCAGCGCCAGGCTGGCGGCGATGAAGCCCTTCATGTCGCAGGCGCCGCGCCCGTACAGGCGGCCGTCGCCCTTGTCGGTCAGCTTGAAGGGCTCGCTCGTCCAGTCCTGGCCGTCCACCGGCACCACGTCGGTGTGGCCCGACAGCACGATGCCGCCCTGGGTCTGCCCGTCCTGCGCCGGCAGGGTGCAGAACAGGTTGGCCTTGCTGCCTTCGGCGTTGGCGGCCAGCCAGGGCGCCAGGCCGTGGCCGGCCAGCGCGTCGCGCACGGTCTCGATCAGGCCCAGGTTGGAATTGCGGCTGGTGGTGTCGATGGCGACCAGGCGTTCGAGCCAGGCGAGGGTGTTCATGAAAAATCCTCAGAGGGTGAATCAGACCGATTAAAACAGCCGAACGCAGAGGGCGCAAAGAAAGCGCAAAGGACGCAGAAGAAACCTGAACGAAGTGGATTGTGGATTTTTCTGCGCCCTCTGCAAATCCTTTGCGCCTTCTGCGTTCAGAGGCTTTTTGAACCGAGTCAAGCAGGCGCCCACGGAACCTCGGGGCTTGAATCGGCTCCAATTGCCCCTACCATTCGCGCCAGCCCCGGCACTCGACCGACGGCGGCCATTCTCCGAGGGACTTCATGAAGCGCATCGCACTGTTCGTGCTGACCAACATCGCCGTGATGGTGGTGGTCGGCATCGTCTCCAGCCTGCTGGGCGTGGGCCGCTACACCGGCACCAACACCGGCCAGCTGATGATTTTTTCACTCATCGTCGGCTTTGCCGGCGCCATCGTGTCGCTGCTGATGAGCAAGACCGCTGCCAAGATGAGCATGGGCGTGCACATCATCCAGGCGCCGCAAAACCAGGATGAAGCCTGGCTGGTGGAGACCGTGCGCGGCTTTGCCGACAAGGCCGGCATCGGCATGCCCGAGGTCGGCATCTACGAGGGCGAGCCCAACGCCTTCGCCACCGGCGCGTTCAAGAACTCGTCGCTGGTGGCCGTGTCCACGGGCCTCTTGCGCGGCATGACGCGCGAGGAGGTCGAGGCCGTCATCGGCCACGAGGTGGCGCACGTGGCCAACGGCGACATGGTGACCATGGCGCTGATCCAGGGCGTGATGAACACCTTCGTGGTGTTCGCCAGCCGCGTCATCGGCTCGCTGGTGGACGGCTTTCTGCGCCGTGGCGACGACCGCAGCGGCCCGGGCGTGGGCTACTACATCACCACCGTCGTGCTCGACATCCTGTTCGGCTTTCTGGCCGGCATCGTGGTGGCCTGGTTCTCGCGCCAGCGCGAGTTCCGCGCCGATGCGGGCTCGGCCCAGCTGACGGGCAGCGCGCGCAACATGATCGCCGCGCTGCAGCGCCTGGGCGGCATGCATGCGCAGGGCCAGGACATGCCCAAGAACCTGGCCGCCATGGGCATCGCCGGCGGCATCGGCCAGCTGTTTTCGACCCACCCGCCGATGGAGCAGCGCATTGCCGCGCTGCAGGCGCTGGGGCGCTGATTGATGGCCTGATCGGCTTCAGGCGCTTGCGGGACAAGCGCTGGCAGCTACAAAAATCGCAGCGCGATGGCCGCGCCTGCGGTTTTGTTGTTTTTGGTGCTAATTAGGTCAGGCGCCCTAGTTTTTGATGGTTTTTGGTTGGCAGGCCCTAGGGTTTACCCGCGACAATCATCCCATCGCCATCGTGCATGGCTTTATTTCCAGGAGCTTTCACATGACCAAGCAAACCCTTTCCGCCATCGAGAACCTCGCCGCCGCCAACACCCGCGTGGTCGAGTCCTACAACGCCGCCGCCAAGACCTTTGCCGCCGCCTATTGCAAGGGCGTGCAGGGCGCGCTGGCCCGCATTGCCGCGCGCCAGAACGCCTTTCGCGCGCACCAGCCTTCCGTGCTGAGCGACGCCGCCCGTGACCAGTGGCTGCAGACCGGCGCCAAGTGGAGCGACATGGTGCTGCAGCGCCTGGAGGCCGGCACCAACACCGCCGTCACCGTGTTCGACCGCGTGGCCGTGGCCGCCACCAGCGGCATCGACGCCGCCACCCAGCGCGCCGTGATGATCGATTCGCCTGCCGTGCGCCAGTTCGTCAACGGCGTGGTGTCGCTGCAACTGCCGGTGGCCGAGCTGTCGGCCAAGCTGGCCGACAAGGTCGCCGCCGGTGCCCAGCGCGTCGAAGAGCGCGCCGAGGCCTTCGTCGCCAAGGCCGAGCAGGCCGAGGCCGAGGTGACCGACGTGGTCGCCAAGCCCGTGCGCTCCGCCAAGCGCCCCGCCGCCCGCCGCGGCGCGCGCAAGGCCGCCTGATCGGCCGCCCGGTGGCCCGCACCGGCCATCGTCAGCGTCAGGTCCCCCGAGAAGGCCTGCGCCCGCGCGTCGCTTGCGACCGCGGACGCAGGCCTTCTCCCTTATCCTCGGGTCTTCAGCAGGAGTCATCCATGGCCAGCAAGACCACCGCGCCCACCCCGCCGCGGCGCCAGCGCGCCACGGCCCCGGCCGCTGCGCCCGCCCCGGCAGAGCCGGCGCCCGCCGCCGCCGGCCTGCCCAGCACCGAAGAGCTGCTGCGCGCCGGCCTGAAGGCCTTTCGGCTGGACAACCTGCTGGGCCTGGGCCCGCACGCCAAGGCCACGGGGGCGCCGGCGCCTGCGCCGGGCCTGGGCTTTCCCTCGCTCGACAGCTTCGGCTTTCGCAAGTTCGAGGACGTGTTCGATCAGCGCGTGGCCGGCGCGCTGCAGCGCCTGGGCTGGCCCGGCCCCGACGACGTGGCCGCCCTGCGCGCCGAGATCGCCCAGCTGAAAGCCGAGCTGGCGCAGCTGCGCAAGGCGCCGCGCAAGCCGGCCGCCGCCAAGACCGCGCCGCGCGCCGCGCGCGCCAAGGACTGATTGCCCGCCGCCCGCCGCCGCGCGCCACCATGGCCACCTCCACCCGCGAGCGCATCCTGGCCACCTGCCTGGCGCTGTTCAACGCCGAGGGGCTGGCGACGGTGTCCACCCACAAGATCGCGGCCGAGCTGGGCATCAGCCCCGGCAACCTGCACTATCACTTCAAGACCAAGGAGCAGATCGTCACCGTGCTGTTCGCGCGCTTCGAGCACAAGCTGCAGGCGCTGGGCAGCGGCACGCAGCGCATCGCGGCGGTGGACGACTTCTGGCTGGCGCTGCACCTGCACTACGAGACCATTGCCGAATCGCGCTTCATCTACCGCGACATGGCGCACCTGGCGCGCGAATACCCCGAGCTGGGCCGCCGCACCCAGGCCCTGACGGCGGGCAACCTGCTGTCGGCGCAGGCGCTGGTGGCGCAGCTGATGGCGGCCGGCGTGTTGCAGGCCAGCCACGAGCAGGCGCGCATCCTGGCGCTGCAGATCGTCTTCACCACCACCTGCTGGCTGTCCTTCGAGGGCTTCATCCCCGGGCGCGACGGGCGCGACGCCGACCCCGGCCTGGCCGCGTTCTACACCTTGACCCTGGTGTCGCCCTACATTTCCGGCGAATCGCGGGCTTATCTGGATTACCTGAAGAGCAAATACCTCGGATAACCGCGTGGTACCGTCTTGACCTGAAGGGGAAGCTTCATGAGCGCTGTCACGTACGATCGACCGATTGCACCGCCCTCGCGCCTGCTGCTGCTGGCCGAGGGCCGCGCCCTGTGGGAAGCCGCCGCCAGCGTGGCCTGGTGGCCGCTGCTGCGCCTGGCGCCCAAGGGCGACGGCCACGCGGTGCTGGTGCTGCCGGGCCTGGTGGCCAGCGACGCCTCCACCGGCCTGCTGCGCCGCTACCTGCGCTACCGCAACTACGAGGTGCACGGCTGGGGCCAGGGCCGCAACCTGGGCCCGCGCCCGGGCGTTGAAAAGGGCATGGCCGACCTGCTGAAAAAGCTGGCCGACGACAGCGGCCAGAAGGTCAGCCTGGTGGGCTGGAGCCTGGGCGGCATGTACGCGCGCATGCTGGCGGCCGAGTACACCGGCGAGGTGCGCGACGTCGTCACCCTGGGCAGCCCGTTCGCCGGCAGCGGCCGTGCCACCAACGCCTGGCACATCTACGAGGCGGTGAGCGGCCGCAGCGCCGAAGACGAGGCGCTGTGGAGCCAGGTGCGCCCCACGCCGCGCGTGCCCACCACCTCCATCTACAGCCGCAGCGACGGCGTGGTGGCCTGGCAGTGCAGCCTCGAAAAAGCCGGCGCGCGGGCCGAGAACATCGAGGTGCTGGCCAGCCACCTGGGCATGGCCGTCCACCCCGCCGTGCTGTATGCCCTGGCCGACCGCCTGGCGCAGCCCGAGGGCCGGTGGCAGCCCTTCGACGGCGCCCGCCTGGGGCCCTGGATCTATCCGCGGCCGGCCGAGCGCGCCTGACCATCGAGCGCGCGGCGCAAGAGGCCGTCAGGCGGGCAGGTAACCGTCCACCGACAGATAGCGCTCGCCGGTGTCGTAGTTGAAGCCCAGCACGCGGCTGCCCGCGGGCAGTTCGGGCAGCTTTTTGGCGATGGCCGCCAGCGTGGCGCCGCTGCTGATGCCCACCAGCAGGCCTTCCTCGCGCGCGCTGCGCCGGCCCCACTCGCGCGCCTCGTCGTTGTCGATCGTGATCACGCCGTCGAGCAAACTGGTGTCGAGGTTCTTCGGGATGAAGCCCGCGCCCAGGCCCTGGATGGTGTGCGGGCCGGGCGCGCCGCCGCTGATCACGGGCGAGCCGCTGGGTTCGACGGCAAACACCTTCAGCTGCGGCCACTGTGCCTTGAGCAGGCGCGCGCAGCCCGTCAGGTGCCCGCCCGTGCCCACGCCGGTCACCAGCACGTCCAGCCCCTCGGGAAAGTCGGCCAATATCTCCTGCGCGGTGGTGCGCTCGTGCACGTCGGCGTTGGCCGGGTTGTCGAACTGCTGCGGAATCCAGCTGCCCGGTGTCTGCGCCGCCAGCTCCTGCGCGCGGGCGATGGCGCCGTTCATGCCCTTGTCCTTGGGCGTCAGGTCGAACGTGGCGCCATAGGCCAGCATCAGGCGCCGGCGCTCGATGCTCATGCTGTCGGGCATCACCAGCACGATCTGGTAGCCCTTGACGGCGGCGACCATCGCCAGGCCGACGCCGGTGTTGCCGCTGGTGGGCTCGATGATGGTGCCGCCCGGCTTGAGCGCGCCGCTTTGCTCGGCCGCCTCGACCATGGCCAGCGCGATGCGGTCCTTCAGCGAGCCGCCGGGGTTGGCGCGCTCGCACTTGATCCACACCTGGTGGCCGGCTCCGAACAGGCGGTTGATGCGCACCTCGGGCGTGCGGCCGATGGTCTGCAGGATGTTGTCGAATTTCATGGTCGTTCGGTCCCGTGTCGTGGCTGAAAGCGCGCATTGTGGCCGGCGAAGGCGACACCGTCACCCCGATGGTTATGCGCAGCCGCGATAATGCAGCCCGTGAAGCTCACCAGACCGCCGCTGGCGCAAGTCCCGAAAGGGCGCGCTGGAGGAACGTCCGGACTGCACAGGGCAGCGCAGCAGCTAACGGCTGTCCACCGTGAGGTGAGGATCAGAGCAACAGAGACGAGCCGATTGAGTTCGGGTGAAACGGGCAATCTCTGCGCGCAGCAACACCAAGTAGGCCAGCGTTGACTTGACCCGAGGAGCTGGCGGGTAGGTGGCACCGAGCCGTCCGGGCGACCGGCGGCCCAGATTGATGGCGGTCACGTGCCGGGCAACCGGTGCGCACAGAATCCGGCGTATCGGTGGGCTTCACTTTTTTCTCCCTCGCCCCTTTGGGGAGAGGGTTGGGGTGAGGGGCTTGTGGCGTTGGATGCATCGGCTGGCCGGGATATGCGCCCGGCGGCGCACCCACTTTCTTTTGCGTCGCCAAAAGAAAGTAGGCAAAGAAAAGGCGACCCCACTGGCCGTGTCCCTGCGCTTCGCTGCGGGCAACCTGCGATGCTCGCGTCTGGGGCGGTGCTGCGGAACTCGCTTCGTTCACTGCGCTCACTTCGCTCAGACAACCGCAGCAAGTCAGAACACGAAGCATGGGCATGCTGCGCTGCCCATGCCCGCCCCAGCCGCTGCGCTTCTCGGCACGGCCAGAGGGGAGTGGAAACCCCACACGGGCCATCGCTGCGCTCGGCCTCGGCAAGTACCCGTATCAAACCCCTGTGGCTGCGCCTGCGGCGCGGTGATTGCGGGGTGGCGCGTGCACCGCAGGATGCACGCGCTTCGTGCTCTGACTCGCCGCGGTTGTTTGAACGGAGCGCGCCAGCGCGCAGTGAGTTCTGCGGCGCACCCCGCAAGCGCCGTGACGCAGGTCTGCCCCGTAGCAACGCGAAGGGGTCGCAGACTTGGGGGCGCTTTCTTTTGCCTACTTTTCTTGTGCGCACAAGAAAAGTAGGTGCGTCGCCGGGCGCACATCCCGGCCGACGGCGCTTCCAACGCCCAACAGCCGCTCAATCGTTGCCCGGCGCCGTCGCCTGGATGCGCTCCACGTGCGCCAGCAGCGAGCGCTTGGCCACGGGCCACACCTGCGGTGGCACGTCGTCGTAGACCTTGGCGACCCAGTCGTCCATCGTGCCGTCGGGGTCGGCGCGCATGGCGGCCAGCACCTTGGCCTCGCGCGCCAGGCGGTGCGCCTTGAGGTTGGCGATGACGCGGCGCGCAAAGCCCAGCACGTGGCCGTGCGCGGGCAGGATGAAGTCGACGCCCGCCCCGGCGCAGGCGGCGTCCAGCCGATCCAGCGAGTCCAGATAGGCCGTCATGTCGCCGTCGGGCGGGTCGACGACGGTGGTGCTGCCGTTCAGGATGTGGTCGCCGCTGAACAGCAGGGCGTCCTCCTGCAGCAGCAGGCACAGGTGGTTGGCGGCGTGGCCGGGCGTGTGGATGACGCGCAGGGTATGGGTGATTTCGCCCTCTGGCCCTTGCCCGACAAGCGCGATCAGCTCATTGTTTTGTAGCGATCGGTCGGGCGTGAAGGCGCTGTTGGCGCGTGCCGTGGGCTGCGAGGGCAGGCCCAGGATGGGCGGCTTGCCGGCGCACAGGCGCTGCAGCAGCGGGGCGCCGGGGGCATGGTCGGGGTGCGAGTGGGTGCAGACGATGGCGCGGATGTCGCCGCCGGCGGCGCGCCACAGGCGCTCGATGTGGGCGGCGTCGGCCGGGCCGGGGTCGATGGCGATGTGGCCGGTGCGCGGGTCGCCCACCAGGTAGCTGTTGGTGCCGGGGCCGGTCATGAAGCCGGGGTTGGGCGCGGTCAGGCGCTGCACGTTTTTCAGCAGCGGCACCGGGCGCTCGGTCTGCCAGTCCAGCGCGTGCACGATCTGCCCGTCGGGGCTGACCAGCTGCAGCTCGCCGTAGGGCATCTCGTGCTCCATGTAGCGCGCCTCCTTGCCGGCGAGGAAGCCGGCGCGCGGGCAGCTGGTCCACAGCGGCTGCTCGCCCGCGCAGGCGGCCAGCACGGCGTCCACCGTCGCGTACTTCTGCAGGCGCTCCAGCGTGCGGATGGTGGGAAAGATGATGAAGAACTCGCCCGCCGCGTGGCGCGTCAGCGCGTCCTGCGGGCGCACCCACACCGGCTCGAACTGCTCGGCCTCGTCGGCCACCGGCGTTTGCCCGGCGGGCATGCGGGCCACCAGAAAGGGCACGTCGAAGCGGCGCGGCAGGTCACGGTCGGTGATCCAGTGCGCCAGCACGTAGACCTCGGCCGCGGCCAAGGTCAGGCCGCGCGCGGCACATTGGGCGGCCAGCGGCTGCTCGCGCTGCAGGGCGGCGATGTCTGCGGGCGTGGCCAGGCTGCCGTCGGCCCGGTGCGCCAGCAGCACGCCCAGCTCCTCGAAGCTTTCGCGGATGGCGGCGATCGCCTGCGTCAGGTGCGCGTCGCTCTGCGTCGGCCGGCGCGTGGCCAGCGGGTGCGCGGCGGCATCGGCGGCGTCGATGCCGCCGCCCGGAAACACGTAGGCGCCGGGCGCGAAGCTGGCCGTTTTCGAGCGCCGCGTCATCAGCACCTGCAGCCCATCGGCGGCATCGCGCAGCAGCAGGACGGTGGCGGCGGGGCGGGTGGGCGCGGGTTCGCGCTGGGGATGCAGAAGCTGGCTGGGGCGGGGCATGCGGTCATTATGGGGTGGCGGCGGCGGCCGGCGCCCGATAGCGGGGACTTCCGAGATCTGGCTTGCACGAGGCGGGCAAGCGGCCCTGCCGGCGAAGCAGGGCTTGTCAGGCACCCAGGGGTGCGTCACACTGAATCGCACCGCCGCGGGCCGACCCGCGCGGCGCCCAGGAGATCGACGTGCGAAGCCACCGACCCGCGCCCGATGACGCCGACTGGCGAGGTGCCGAGGCCGCGCGCCTGCGCTGGCGGCGCGAACGGATCGGGCAGCCGGCCGATGCGCCGCGCGCGGGGCTGGCCCTGTCGGGCGGCGGCATTCGCAGCGCCACGCTCTCGCTGGGCGCGCTGCAGGCGCTGGCGCGCGCCGGCCGGCTCGACGGCTTCGATTACCTGTCCACCGTGTCGGGCGGCGGCTATGCCGGCAGCTTCATGGGCAGCCTGTTCACGCCGGACGCGGTGCGCCGCGGCGCCAGCACGCCGCCGTCGCCGGACGAGCTGATGCAGGCGCGCGCCGACGCGCTGGCGCGGCTGGCCGCGGTCGAGCAGCGCGCCGAGGACCTCGAAGGCAGCCGGGCATCCGAGGCAGGCGCGCTGGAATGGCTGCGCGACAGCGGCCGCTACCTGGCGCCCAATGGCGGCGGCGACTACTTCTACATGCTGGTGCTGTGGCTGCGCAACCTCGTTGCGGTGCACTACGTGATCGGCATCTCGCTGCTGCTGCCGCTGGCGCTGCTGGCGGTGCTGAACCTGGCCTCGGCGCCGGTGCTCGCCAGGTGGCTGCCCGCGCTGCCGGGCGCGTGGGCCGCTGGCGCGTTGTATCTGTGGCTCGCGCTGGCGGTGGCGCTGCTGGCGGTGCTGCCGCTGGGGGTGGGCTACTGGTGCACCGAGTTGCCGGCGCGCGCGGGTGGCTCGGCCGCGGCGCGCTGGGCGGCGGGGCTGCTGACGCGCTCGTCGATCCTCGCGTTCGTTGCCGGGCCGGTGATTGCCGGCGCCGGCTGGGGCCAGGCCTGGGCCCGGTGGGCGGTGCTGGCCGGCGTGGTGGCCTGGCTGGGCTGGCTGTGGTTTGCCATTGGCTGGACGTGCGGCGCGTTGGCGCCGGACGGCGGCGGTGCGCGCGAAGCCATGCGGGTGACGCGCACGCGGCTGACGCAGTGGCTGACGCGCGCCACACGCATCGCACTGTCGCTGCTGGCGGTGGCGCTGGTGCTGGTCGCGGCCACGGCCGCCTGGCGCTGGATCGAGTCGGGGCCCGGCCCCAACGGCGCCAGCGTGGCCGCGTTTGCGGCCGTGCTGCTCAGCCTGCAGAAACTCTGGCCGTCCGGTGGCGCAGCGGCGCCGGACGCCGGTGCCAAGCGGATGCTGATGCGCGTGGTGCCCATGCTGCTGGCGCTGCTGCTGGGGCTGTGGCTGTTGCTGATGTGGGGCGTGGCCGCGGTGTGGCTGGCGGGCGAGGATCTGCAGCGGGTGCCCTGGCCGGCGCTGGGGGTGCTGCTGGCGCTGGGGCTGATCACCGGCGTGACCCTGCAGTTTCTGAATCTGTCGACACTGCAGAATCTGTACACGGCCCGCATCGTGCGCGCCTACCTGGGCGCCAGCAACGCGGGGCGCGCCGCCACTGCGCGCGGCGCCGCCATCACCGAGGCGCATCCGCGCGACGACATGTCGCTCGACCAGTACTACGGCAAGCCGGGCGGCGAGCCCTGCTCGCTGGCGCCGCTGCACCTCATCAATGTCACGATCAACGACACGGTGGTGTCGCGCAGCGCGCTGGTCTATCAGGACCGCAAGGGCCTGCCGCTGGCGGTCACGCCCGCGGGCTATCTGGTCGACGGCCGCTTGCACGCGCGCAGCGACGCCGGGCCGGGCGGCTTCGAGCGCCTGTCGCTGGGGCGCTGGATCGGGGTCTCGGGCGCCGCGTTCGCACCGGGACTGGGGCGCGGAACCACGCCCGAGCGCGCGCTGCTGGCGGTGCTGCTGAACATGCGCCTGGGCTACTGGTGGCGGGCCGCCGCCGCGCGCGCCCACGATGTCGGCGCCTGGGTGTTCGCGACCCAGTTGCACCTGTACCGCGAACTGCGTGGCCAGTTTTTCGGCACCGGCGAGCGCTTCTGGTATCTCACCGACGGCGGGCATTTCGACAACACCGCCGTCTACGAGCTGCTGCGTCGGCGCGTCGACTTCATCCTGGCGCTGGACAACGGCGCCGACCCCGACTATCGCTTTGGCGACGTCGCCAACCTGATGCGGCTGGCGCGCGTGGACTTCGGCGCGGTGTTCGAGCCGCTCGCGCCGCCGGCCGAGATGGTCGAGCTGTTCGGCAATCCGGGCGGCTTCGAGCGCGGTTCACGCCAGGGACGCCAGTACCTGCTCGGCTACCGGGTCGCGTTGCCGGCCGCGGGCGACGTGCCGGCCGCCATCTGCACCCTGGTGTTCGTCAAGCCCCGCCTGACGCAGGACGCCAGCCTGGATTTGGTGCAATACCAGGCCACGCACCCGGACTTTCCGCAGGAGTCGACCGCCGACCAGTTCTTCGACGACGCGCAGTGGGAGAGCTATCGCAAGCTGGGCCTGAGCCAGGCTGAATCGCTGCTGGCGCGCCTGCCGGCCGGGCCGGATCCGTGGCGCGTGATCACGGGACGATAATTGGGGTCAGATCAACATTTTTGACCCGAGGTGCCTCATGGCCCGCCAAGCCCGACTGACCGTCCCCGGCTATGCCCATCACATCATCCAGCGTGGCAACAACCGACAGGCGGTGGTGCTGGACGACGAGGACCGGCGCCGCCTGCTGGAGGGCATCCAGGAGCATGGCGCGGCGGCGCAGGTCGCGGTGCATGCCTACGTGCTGATGAGCAATCACCTGCACCTGTTGGTGACGCCGGCGACGTCCGAAGGGGTGCCGCGCCTGATGCAGGCGCTGGGGCGCAGCTATGTGCGCCACTTCAACCGCCGCCATGAGCGCAGCGGCACGCTGTTCGAGGGGCGCTACCGCAGCACGCTGATCGAGTCCGAGCGCTACCTGCTGGCGTGCATGGCCTACATCGACCTCAATCCGGTGCGCGCCGGCATGGCGGCCGGCCCGGCGGACTATCCCTGGTCCAGCTACGGCCATCTGGTGGGTCTGCGCGTCGATCCGCTGATTTCGCCCCACCCCTTGTATTGGGCGCTGGGCAACACCCCGTTCGAGCGCGAGCGGGCCTATGCGCAACTGGTGGGGGCGGCGCAGGGCTCGACCGTCCAGGCCGAGCTGGCGCAGGGCGTGCATGCGGGCCGTGCGCTGGGCGATGCCGCCTTCATCGCCGATCTGGAACGCCGCACAAAGCGCCGCTTGCAGCAGACCCGCCGCGGGCGGCCACCACGGGCGAGCGAGTGAGGT
>OFTX01000066.1_pt1 | contig 62546 bp, 56 predicted proteins | sample 1775051 | NCBI WGS metagenome assembly OFTX01 (sample SAMN08195772, study PRJEB24354) | sludge metagenome | isolation source: sludge from phenol fed wastewater aerobic bioreactor A | place: India: Nagpur | collected 2016-09-15 | reverse complement strand
TTTTTTTTTCAAGCAGAAGACGGCATACGAGATGTGTTCCTGTGACTGGAGTTCAGACGTGTGCTCTTCCGATCTCGCTCGGCGCGGCCGTGCCGAGCCCGGCGGTAAATGCCTCGAACGCGATGACCGCGCCCAGGCCCGAGATGACGGGGCCGGCTTCCGCCAGCCACGCGAAGCCCAGCACCGAGACGAGTTGCAGCACGCCGAACACCCACAACCCGCGGTTGATGCCCAGCTTGATCAGCCAGATCCCGCCGATGATGCCGCCCGCCACGCTCGCCCACAGGCTGGTGGCCTTGGCCACCACGCCGATCTGCGTCTTGGTGAAACCCAGGTCGAGATAGAACGACGTCGCCAGCGACGTCGCCATCGAATCGCCCAGCTTGTACAGGAAAATGAACGCCAGCACGAGTAGCGCCTGCGACCAGCCGCCGCGCGAGACGAACTCATGGAACGGCTCGATCACCGCCTCGCGCAGGGTCTTCGGCGGCGTGCCGCGAATTTCCGGCTCTTTCACCACGAGCGTCATGACGATACCCGGCAGCATGAACGCGGCCGTTGCGAAGAACACCTGCGCCCAGGGCAGATGATCGGCCATGATGAGCGCGAGCGAGCCCGGCACCAGCCCCGCGACCTTGTAGGCATTCACGTGCATCGCCGTGCCGAGGCCCTGCTCGCGATCCGACAGGAGTTCGCGTCGGTAGGCGTCCAGACAAATGTCGAGACTGGCGCTGAAGAACGCGAGCGCCGCCGCGAGCGCCGCGATCGTCATCAGGTCGCGCTGCGGCGAATAGGTGCCCATGAGCGCCACCGCACCGGCCACGAGCAACTGCGTGACGAACATCCAGCCGCGCCGCCGCCCCGGCTTCCAGCCGAAGATATTGGGCGCGAAGCGATCCATGAGCGGCGCCCACAGGAACTTCCAGGTGTAGGGAAACTGGATCAGTGCAAACAGGCCGATCGCCTTGAGATCCACATGTTCGCTGCGCAGCCACGCCTGCACGAGATTGAGCAGGATGAAAAGCGGCAGACCGGAGGTAAAGCCGAGAATCACGCAGATGAGCATCCGCGTGGGGTGGAAGACACGCCCGTCGTCGGGCGGCAGCGAATCGGTCATGGGAAAGGCAATAGGGGCCGGCCGACGACGGTGCGCGGCGCCCGGCCCTGATTGTCCTCACTGTCAGGGGCCAGGCGCTTCGCTGTCCCGCCGGTTGCCGTCGGTTCAGGAACGCTTGACGCGATAGACCGCAAGACTACCACGCCAGTTCGCGCCCACGGATACGAGCCGGCCGTTGTGCAGCACCGCCCGATCGAGGATCTTCACGCCGACATCCGGCGCGAGCGCCTCGAAATCCTTGATCGTCAGTACGCGCACGTTCGGCGTGTTGTGCCACTGGAAGGGCAGGCTCTTCGACACCGGCATGCGCCCCCGCAGGACGGACAACCGATGCGGCCAGTAGCCGAAGTTCGGAAACGAGACGATGGCCTCGCGCCCCACGCGCACCGTCTCTCGCAGGATGTCTGCCGTGCGATGGATGGTCTGCAACGTCTGCGACAGGATCACGGTATCGAAGCTCTGATCTTCGAACAGCCTCAGGCCGTCTTCCATGTTCTGCTGGATGACATTGATGCCGCGCTGCGCGGAGGCAAGCACGCCGGCGTCGTCGATCTCCACGCCGTAGCCGCTCACGTCGAGCTCGTCCATGAGCAGGCGCAGCAGCGAGCCGTCGCTGCAACCGAGATCGAGCACCTGCGACGACGGCTCGATCCATCGGGCAATGACGCGAAAGTCGGGACGGTCCGACAGCGAGGCCGAAATGCGACCGCGCGATGCGGCCAGTTGCGCCGCCTGCGCGCTGGTGACCGGTGCGGTGGACTGACTCATACCCCAATCTCCCGGGCGATACGTTCGTAGTAGGCGCGCACCAGATTGTGATAGCGCGAGTCGGTGAGCAGGAAGGCGTCGTGACCATGTGGCGCGTCGATTTCCGCGTAGCTCACCGTGCGGCGCGTGTCGAGCAGCGCCTTGACGATTTCACGCGAGCGCGCCGGTGCGAAGCGCCAGTCGGTCGTGAACGAAACGATCAGGTACTTGGCGGTGGTGTGCGCCAGCGCCCTGGCCAGATCGCCGCCCACCGTCCTGGCGGGGTCGAAGTAATCGAGCGCGCGCGTGATCAGCAGATAGGTGTTCGCATCGAAATACTCGGCGAACTTGTCGCCCTGGTACCGAAGATACGACTCGACCTCGAACTCCACGTCGAAACTGAAGCGGTAACCGTCGTCCTGTGGGCTCGCGCCTGCGCTCCCGCCCCCCTTACCCGCATCCTTCACCCCGTCGACGAGCGCTTCGGCGCGCCGCAGCGCGCGACCGAACTTCGTCGCCATGTCCTCGTCGGACAGATAGGTGATGTGACCGATCATGCGCGCCACGCGCAGCCCGCGGCGCGGGACCACGCCGTGGGCGTAGTAGTCGCCGCCGTGAAAGTCGGGATCGGAGAGGATGGCCGAGCGGGCCACTTCGTTGAATGCAATATTCTGCGCCGAGAGCTTCGGCGTGGACGCGATGACCAGACAATGTCCCACGCGCTCCGGGTACATGATGCTCCACGCGAGCGCCTGCATGCCGCCCAGGCTGCCGCCCATCACGGCCGCGAACTTGTGAATGCCGAAGACATCGGCCACGCGCGCCTGTGCGTTGACCCAGTCTTCGACGGTCACGACCGGAAAGCGTGCGCCGTACGGCGTACCCGTGGCTTCGTCGAGGCTCATCGGTCCGGTCGAGCCGAAGCACGAGCCGAGGTTGTTCACCCCGATGACGAAGAAGCGATCGGTATCGAGCGGCTTGCCGGGGCCGACCATGTTGTCCCACCAGCCCACATCCTTGGGATTGTCGGCGGCGATACCCGCCACGTGATGCGACGCATTGAGCGCGTGGCACACGAGCACGGCGTTGCTGCGATCGGCATTGAGCTCGCCGTAGGTCTCGACCATGAGGTCGTACCCGGCGAGCGTGCTGCCGTTTTGCAGGGCCAGCGGCTCAGCGAAATGCATCCGCTGCGGCGTGACGATTCCGATTGAAGATTCCATAAATCCCTGTCCGAAACATGCCGGCGCCGGCACCCGGATCAACGAGACGACATTGATCGACGGACGGCGTCCTGAAGTGTTCTGTGCGGGAAAAGGGGTCGACGGAAAAACGGCGGGGTACGCGAACGACCTCTTTAGCCGCATTTTTAGTGAATGTCCCGGCCCGGTGAAACCCTGGCCAGGTCATTCGCGCGCCCGCAAGCGAGTCACCAAATCGGCGCGCCAATCGTCGCGACAAGGCCAGTCGATGATCCGGCAGTCCCGTCGCGGGTTGCAAAAGTATAACGTAATCCGCGCCGGGGGCGCAGACGAGCGGCCTTAGCGCAGCAGCGCCGAGACCTGAGGTTCGGCCCCTTCGGCCGGCGAGCGTTTGAACCCGCTCTTGGCGAAGCGGGTCCAGCGGCCGAGCATGTAGGACACGAGCGGGTTTGCCCGCGAATTGGCGTCGAACGTCTCGGGCAACGTGCCCTGCGCGCTTGCCAGGCGCAAGACCTGGCGCAGCGACGCCTCGATGCGATCGAGCAGCTGGTTCATGCGTTCCTGCAAACGCTCGTGCTCGCCGACCAGCGCTTCGCCGGTCAGCACGCGGGTCATGCCCGGGTTCTTTTCCGCGAAACCGAGCAGCATCAGCACGATGGCGCGGGCTTGCGTCACGCCGTCCTGGTCTTGCGCGGAGATCTGGTTGATCAGGCCGAAGATGGTTTGTTCGATGAACTCGATGAGGCCTTCGAACATCTGGGCCTTACTCGCGAAGTGGCGATAGAGCGCCGCTTCGGAGACATCGAGGCGCGCGGCAAGCGCGGCCGTGGTGATCTTCTCGCCCTTGGGGGTCTCGAGCATGGCGGCGAGGGTCTGCAAGACCTGCACACGGCGCTCACCCGGTTTGGGACGGGTTGCCTTCACCGGCGCGGGCGCGGCCTCCAGCGCATCGGCGACGCCGTACCCGGCGCCGGTCGAAGAATTTTCCTGCTGCATCGTCTGGTCGTTATCGGTAGGGATTTGATTGTCGGGCGGCATGGGCCATGGCCCCGGTCGCAAGGCGAGCCCGTAACTCGCGCAGAGATTGTACTTTGATATCCACGTAGTGTGGGCGCCCACTGCGCGGCATTGCGTCACCCACACTGTTTCTCGCCGGCAGATGCCCTGTGATCCATACCGTCCTGATGCCGAAATGCCGCAAGTGCTTGAGGTGCGAGCGTGTGTCTTCGACCAGCCAGGTGCGATGCGGCGAGAGGCCCTCTCTCGCCAACAGACGGCGCAGCATGATGGCGTCTGGCTTGGCGCGCCAGGCACGCCGGTCGGCCATGTCTTCGATGCTCACACAGCGCTCGAAATGGCGGCGGATGCCCAACGCTTCGACGATCGGCAGCGCGTAGTGCGCCGGTGCGTTCGTGAGCAGTATCTTGCGCCCCGGGAGCCCGGCCATCAGGCGAGCGACGCCGCGCTCCGCGCGCAACACCTCCGCCAGCGGCGGCAGCGCGTGCACGCGCGCCAGGAACTCGTGCGGATCGATCGCGTGATGCCGGATCAGTCCGAGCAGCACCGCACCGTAGCGCGACGTGTAATCCGTGCGCAGCCGGTTGGCCTCGTCGTGCGACAGTCCCAGCTTCTCGACGATATAGGCGGTCATCGCACGATTGATCTGCGGGAAGATCGCGTGCGACGCGCGATGCAGCGTGTTGTCCAGATCGAACAGCCAGACCGGACCGCGCGAGCCATATTCGCTGCGTGCGCGTGACGCGCGCCGGCGTCGGCTCAGAACATGGGAAGAAGGCACGGAGATAGCGCAATCATGCGAGCAGATGGAAGAAGATGACGCCGCCGCATCGACAGCCTCTCGATCCCCGGGCAAGACAATGCGGCTTCGGCAAGGCACGATGCTAGCGCGCGATGCCCGCTTTGACAAATCCGCCCGCGCAGCCTGGCAACGATCGCGCGGCGCGCCGCGCTTACGCCCCGGCGGGCTTCACGCGCGTGCGCACCAGACTCACGACCCCGCCCAGTATCGCGAGTGCGGTGGCGGCGACCATGGCCGCACGCGCGCCGTCGTCACCGTACGCATCGAAGAGCAGCGCCACGACGGCGGCGCCCAGCGTCATGCCGACGGTGCGCGCGATCGTCATCAGCCCACTCGCCGCCCCGCTGCGCTCACGCGGTGCGCCCATCATGATGATGCGGTTGTTGGGTGTCTGAAAGAAGCCGAAGCCCACACCGCACAGCGCCATGCGCAAGGCGATGTCCCAATCGCCGGCGCGCGGCGGCAGCCACACGAGCGAGGCCAGCCCCAGTGCGAAGACGCCGAGGCCGAGCGCGCTCAGGCGAGCGCTGTCGAAGCGGTCCGACAGACGCCCGGCAAGCGGCGCAACGAAAACGATGACCAGTGGCCATGGCGTGATGAGCAGACCGGTCACGGCCTCGCTGCGCGCGAGTGTGTGCTGCAACAGGAACGGCATGCCGACATACGACAGCGTCTGCGACATGTAGCAGGCCACCGACGTGAGCGACGACAGCGCCAGCACCGGCACGCGCATGAGGTCGAGTGGCAGCAGCGGTGTTTCGCGCCTGCGCTGATGACGCACGAGCATCACGGCCACGACGATCCCCAACACGATCTGCAACGTCGCCATACCGCGGCGTCCCGTCTCGCCGAGATGCCCCACACCGATGATGACGAGCGCGAGCGCCGCCGCATTGAGCAGGGCGCCGGGCACGTCGATGCGTCGCGCGGCGCCCGGCGTGCGCGGCAGGCACCGGAACGACGCCGCGAAAGCCACCGCACCGATCGGCAGATTGATGGCGAACAGCCACCGCCAGTCGCCCAACGAGAGAATCGCAGCCGCGACACTGGGCCCCGCGGCGGTGGACAGCGCGACCGTGAGCGCGAGCAGGGAGATGGCGCGTCCGCCCAGATTCGGCGGGAACACCATACGCAACAACGCGGGCACGATCGTCGACATGCACGCCCCGCACAGTCCCTGCGCAACGCGCGCGACGACGAGCCAGGCGAGACTGGGCGCGAGCGCGCAGCCCGCCGAGGCCAGCGTGAAGCCCGCCACGCCGAAGAGAAACACACGCCGGTAGCCGAGCTTCTCGCCGAGCGCGGCCAGCGGCAGCACGGCCATGGCGAAGATCAGCTGATAGGCGTTGACGACCCAGACCGTCGAGGCCGGATCGGATGCCAGATCGTGCGCGATGGTCGGCAGCGCCACGTTGGCGATCGAGGCATCGAGATTGCCCAGAAAGGTGCCCAGCAGGATGGACGGCACGGCGATGCGCCGCGCGTTCGCGCTCAGTCCGTCGGCGAGCGGTGTGCCAGGGGGCGTGGGTCGGGTCATACGGGATACGGGGTGAAACGCACGGGAGAAAAAATGCGGCCCGGGAACACAGTCGCCGTTGCCCAGGCCGGGCAGGAAAATCGCACGCAATGGCGCAGCTCGGGGAATGTTCGGCTGCACACGGTCATGCCGCACGACGTCTGCCGGATCACTCTTTCGTTGTGCGCGACACCGCCACCACGTCGCATGCCGCGCAACTGGGAGTGACGCAGCACCGCGTCACGTGCGACTCGCCCCCCCGGACGTGCCGCACGCGCTTGACGCACGCGATGCCGCGATTTCCGACGCTACTGGCAACGCCCGATCAGAACGTGTGCTGAATGCCCAGCATCGTACCGAACTGGTTGCCGCCCGTCACGACCGAGCCGCCCGCCGCGATTGCCACCGCGCCGTTCTGGCTGTTCGCCACCCAGCCGGCCATGCCATACAGCGACGTGCGTTTCGACAGCGAGTACGTGGCGCGGCCGATGAGCATCGTGGCGTTGGCCTTGCTCTTGAGCTGATAGCGAATGGCCTGTGCGTCGAACGTCCAGGTGATCGTCGGCATGTAGGTCACGCCGAGGAAGTAGATGTCCGAGCGCAGCGATGCCGCGTCGGCGCTCACGTTGCGGTGAATCCAGCCGCCGCCCACGCGTCCCGTCGACCACTTGTAGTAGGCATTGATGACCGAGTGCGAGTCCGTGTAGTTCGAGCTGGTCAGCGGCGCCGCGGCGCCCGTGTTGCCGCGCATCTGGTCGTACGACGCCGAAATGCCGAAGTTCTGGTAGTCGTAGCCGAGCAGGCCGGTGAACTGCTTGCACGCCTGGTAGTTGCCGGCAACGTTACCCGCGCAATTCGTGGCCGACGGCCCGCCCGCGCTCGACCCGTCGCGCCCGAAGCTGTAGGTCGCACCGACGGTCACGCCATCGAACTTGCCCATGTAGCCCACCGCGCTGTCGCTGCGGGCATTGGCGATGTACGGATCGATACTCGCGAGCGAGAAGATCGACGGCCCGATCACATCGGCATTGCCCGTGACGTAGAACGTCATGTTGTTCTGACGGCCAATGAGGAACGTACCCCATGAACCCGACAGACCGACGTTGGCCTGACGGCCGAACAGGCGTCCACCGTAGTTCAGGTTGCCGGTACCCGGCTGGAAGCCGTTCTCCAACGTGAAGACGGCCTTCAGACCGCCGCCCAGATCTTCCACGCCCTTCAGGCCGAAGCGCGACGGCACCTTGCCGGTGAGGGTCGGCTCGCCGATGAAGCTGCCGCCATTGGCGGCGTTGTTGTAATAGGCAACGCCGGTATCGACGATTCCGTACAGCGTCACGTTGCTTTGCGCCTGCGCCAGGCCTGCACCCAGCATCAGGCCTGCGGCCAATGCATGTTTCACTTTCACTTCTGTCCCCTTGTTTTTGAAATACACAGCTACGAGGGTCGCCCCTCAACTACAACCTCCGAACTGGCGCGAAGCCGGTCCAGCCTTTTGTGGAACGGCACTGCGGCCGTCTCGGGTACTGCCCTTCTCAACTGCCTTCCTGCGCTGCCGGGCAACCGGTGCCGCCTCCTGGATGCACCATTCGGCACCGGTACCCGCCGTTTTTCGGCGCGACGTGAGTTGCTGTTTTTTCCTCACGCCTCGCGTACGAAAGTGAAACGTGCTTCGCGCCGGGCGATGCGCCAGCCTTGCGCGGTGCGCACGAACGTATCGTCGAACTCGCCCATCACCTGGCGGCCATGCACCGCACGGCCGAACGGTCCCGGCGCATCCTGCGCCGAGGCGCTCCACAGCAGCACCATGCTGCTGCCGCGCGCCTGCGTCGGCGAAGTGACGTCGATCAGGACATTGCCTACGAGATGCCGTGTGATCCGGTCGGCCGGACGCGCCGCATACGCCTCGGCGATTGCCGCAGGCCCCACGAGGGTGTCGCCGCCCGGGCGCACGAGCACACCCTGCTCGGCGAACAGGGCCCCGAGCCCCTTCGGGTCGCGATGGTCATTGCACGCGGCGAAACGCATCACGAGGTCGTGACAGGCCTGCTTCGCAAGGCACAGCTCGAGACCATCGAGGCCATCGGGGCCGTCGAGCGCGTTGGCCGATTGAGAGGCGAGGTTCGAAACGCTTTCGGTCATAGGGCGCGCGCCTCCGCCTGCGAGAGCCATGCGCGCATCGCGCCGGCGACATCCTCCGGCCGCTCCATCGGACTCATGTGCCCGCTGTGCTCGACCACGCACAACACCGCGCCGGGAATGGCGCCGGCCATGGTTGCGTGGCGGGCCAGCGGGCTCCATGTGTCCTGACGCCCGCACAACACGAGCGTGGGACACCGCACATCGGCAAGCAGCGATGTCGCGTCCGGGCGCCCGAGCAGCGCGCGAATCTGCGCCGCGAACTGATCCGGATGGCTGCGCTCGATCATGTCGAGAATCGCGGCGAACAACGGTGTGCCGATCTGGTCCGGGTGCACCATACCGGTCGCCCACACCTGCCCCATCGCGCGCATGCCTTGCTCACGCGCGCGCGCGAGCAAGGTGCCGCGGCCGGCCCGCTCCTTCTCGCCGGCCTCGCCCTCGGGCAGGGCCTGATAGCCGGTGTCGAGCAACGCGAGATGCGTTACGCGATGCGGGGCGCGGCGCACGACTTCGAGCGCCACGCGTCCGCCCATGGAGTGTCCCGCCAGCGCGAATTGCGGCTCGGCCGTGCTCGCCAGCACGTGATCGGCCATCGCCGCGATGGTGTCGAGCATGCCCCACGCGGGAACGCGGCAATCGTATTGCGGCAGCAGTGCCGCGGTCGCGGTCCACGCCACCTGGTCGCAGAGCAAGCCGGGAAGCATGAGCAGCGGGGGACGTTCGTTGCTCATGACTTCCCTCCCTGCGCCCAGACGTGAAACGGAATGCTCACCTCGCCGTCGAAGAGCCAGCGCGCCGTGCGCAGCAGTCCGGCGCCGGCACCCTCGGGCGCGCCATCGGCGTCGCGGTCGAGCGCCAGACGGACCGTGAACTCGCCAGTCGGATGTTCGATGGCGAGCAACGGCGCGTCGCCCTCGGGCACCACCGCCATGTCGTGGCAGACGGTGCCCGGCAGCGCGGCGGCCGTCGCCACGCTTACGGCCGCGAGCACGCCGATGGACGTGTGACAGCGATGCGGAATGAAACAGCGTGTCGCGAGCGCGCCACCGGCTTGCGGCGGCGCCACGAGACACATTTTCGGCACCGTGCGCGAGCGCACGTCGCCCAGGTTCATGCGCGGCCCGAGCGCGAGACGAATGGCCTCGATACGCTCGCGCAGCGTCTGGAAATCGGCCCCCGACTCCAGCGCCTCACACGGCTCGGCACCGGTCGCGCCCAGGTCCGCCGCGCGCATGAGCACCAGCGGCATGCCGTTGTCGATGCAGGTCACCGCGACGCCCTCGACCGTGTCCTGACGCGCGCCGGTCGGAAACAGTGCACCGCACGACGAGCCCGCGGTGTCACGGAACATCAGCGGAATCGGCGCGGACGTGCCCGGCACGCCATCGATGGCCACGTCGCCCTCGTACTTCACCACGCCGTCCGGGGTCTGGACCGTGGCGACCGCCACCTGCCCGGTATTGACCATGTGAATGCCGACCTCCGTCACGTCTCCACCGACGGCCACGAGCCCGCGCTCGATCGCGAACGGCCCCACGCCGGCGAGGATGTTGCCGCAGTTTTGTCCGTAGTCGACCCGCGCTTCGTCGACCACGACCTGCGCGAACAGATAATCGACGTCGGCATCGGACCGCGTCGCATGCGAGACGATGGCCACCTTGCTCGTGAGCGAGTGCGCGCCGCCCATACCGTCGATCTGGCGTGCGTCGGGCGAGCCCATCGCCGCGAGCAGCACAGCGTCGCGCGCGGCGGGATCCGCGGGCAGATCCTCGGCGAGGAAGTACAGCCCCTTCGAGGTACCGCCGCGCATGACGGCTGCACGAATGCGCGTCTGGGAATGCTTCATGTCGGCCAAGTCGCGCCCCTCACTCGCCTTGCAGCTCGTCGAGTGAGTCGACATAGCGCAGGCCCTTTGCCGCGAGACGCTCACGCATCTTGTAATAGTCGAGTCCGAGCGTGCCGCCGGCGAGCACGCCGCGCTTGTAGGCTTCGTCAGCGCCGCGCGCCTCGGCCGCCCTGGCCACCGCCCGCGCGGTGGCGAACGGCACCACCACCACGCCGTCGTCGTCGGCCACGATCACGTCGCCGGGGTTCACGATCTGGTTCGCGCACACGACCGGCACATTCACCGAGCCGAGCGTCTCCTTGACCGTGCCCTGCGAGGAGACGGCTTTCGACCACACGGGAAACTGCATCTCGGTCAGCGTGCCGATATCGCGACAGCCGGCATCGATGATCAGCCCGGCCACGCCGCGCGCCTTCATCGACGTGGCGAGCAGATCGCCGAAGTAGCCGTCGTCGCACGGCGACGTCACGCCCACCACCACGATGTCTCCCGGTCGGGCCTGTTCCACCGCCACGTGGAGCATCCAGTTGTCGGACGGCGGCGCGAGCACGGTCACGGCACTGCCGGCGACCGACGCGCCGCGATAGATCGGACGCAGGTAGGTGGCCATGAGACCAAGACGGCTTTGCGCCTCGTGCACCGTGGCGCTGCCCGCATTGCGAAGCGTGTCGAGCGTTGCGGCATCGACACGGGGAATCTGACGAACGACGACGCCGCGAATCATGACGGTTGCCCCGTGAATGGTGAGAATGGCTTCATGTATCAGGAGAGTTGCTCGGTCACGACCGGCGTAAGACGCATGAGTCCTTCCGCGTACTTGATGTCGCGCGCGGCCGTGATGCCGATGTTGCGTTTGGCCTGCACGCCGCGCTGCAATGCCACGCGCGTGTAGTAGTCCCACAGATGCTCCTGACCGGCCATGCATTCGATGGCCGCGCGCTTCTTGTCCCACACCGGCGTGATGTCCACGAACGTGTTCGGAATCCACTCGCACTGTTCGGTCTGGTGCGGCTCGAATGCGAGCACGGCCGGCGCACCGATGATCTTCTGCCCCGGGTTGTGCCCTTCGGCCTGCGCGATCACGCGCGCCTCCTGCGTGACGTGCATCGCCAGCGGGTGATCGAAGTTGTACGGGTCCTTCTCGGAGTGGCTCAGCACAAAGGACGGCTGCACTTCGCGATAGATGTCGACGAGCCGGAACAACGTTTCGTCGGACACGCGCATCGGATAGTCGCCGATATCGAGGAACTCGATCTCCGCGCCGAGAATGTCGGCCGCGCGCTGCGCTTCTTCGCGACGCGCCGCCTTGACCTTCGCCTCGGTCATCTCGGCGCCTTTGCGCCAGAGCTTGGCCGATTCGCCGCGCTCGCCAAACGACAGGCAGACGATCTTCATGCGATAGCCCTGCGCGACGTGCGCGGCGATCGTGCCGGCCGCGCGCCAGACGAAGTCCGCCGAGTGGGCGCTGACCACCAGGCCTGCCAGCCCCGGGGCTTGAGTGTTCTGTGATGTGCTCATGTGTTTGACGCCTTTGCCTCTTTGCTTGCTGCGTGTATCGCGGTATCGCGGTATCGCCGCATTACCGAATTACCGAATTGCCGCCGCGCCGATACATGCCGCGCGGCGCATCGTGCGATCAGACGCTCTCCAGTCCCACCAGCGCGCCGAGCAGTTCCGGCGCGGCCGCGAGTTCGCTGCTGCGCCCGGACCAGACTTCGCGGCCGCGGTCCAGCACCAACGCCCGATCGGTGAGTTCCAGCCCGAGCTCCGCGTGCTGCTCCACGAGCACCACGCCCATGCCGCCGTCGGCGCGCAGCTTCCAGAACGCATCGACCAACTGGTCGACGATCACCGGCGCGAGGCCTTCGAACGGTTCGTCGAACAGGATCACGCGCGGGTTGCCGATCAACGCCCGGCCGATCGCGAGCATCTGTTGCTCACCGCCCGAGAGCTGATTGCCCAGATTGCGGCGACGCTCGTGCAAACGCGGGAACAGGTCGTACACACGCTCGAGCGACCAGTCGGACGTCGCGCGCGTGTCGCCGCCCATGGCCGACACTTGCAGGTTCTCCTCGACAGAGAGCGACTTGAAGATCTCGCGCTCCTGAGGCACCAGCGCGAGCCCGGCCCGGGCGCGCCTGTAGGCGGGCCACGAGGAAATGTCGTCGCCGCGATAGCGCACCGCGCCGCCGTGGCGCGTCGTCAGTCCGAGCAGACTGAGGAGCAGCGTGCTCTTGCCCACGCCGTTGCGCCCGAGAATAGCCACGGCCTCACCCGCCGCCACGCGCAGGCTCAGGTCTTCGAGCACGATGGTTTCGCCGTAACCGGCGCTCAGCCCGCCGGCTTCGAGCAGCATGTCAGTCATGATGGCGACGCCCCAGATAGATATCGCGCACGCGCGGATCGCTGCGCACTTCGTCTTTTTCGCCTTCCATGAGCACCGCGCCTTCGACGAGCACGGTGATGCGTCGCGCGAAGCGGAAGACCAGATCCATGTCGTGCTCGATGACCATCACCGCTACGTCCGACGGCAGGCGTTCGAGCAGCTCGAACAATTTGCGACCCTGCCCCGACGGCACGCCGGCCACCGGTTCATCAAGCAACAACACCTTCGGGTCCAGGGCGAGACCCAGAGCGATCTCGACCTGGCGACGCTGCCCGTAAGCCAGTTCGCTGATGCGCTTGCCGGCCAGATCGAGCATGCCGAGATCGCGCAGGCGTTCGGCCGCTTCGTCGACGACCGCCGAACGGCTCGCGAGCGGCCTGCCGATGCGCCCGTCAAGCCCGCGACGCGAGGACAGCGCAAGCGCCACGTTCTCGGCCACGGTGAGCGAGTCGAACAGCGTGTTGAGCTGGAACGTGCGGGCCAGGCCGAGCTTCACGCGCTTGTGCGAAGGCATCGACGTCACGTCCGTGCCGCCCACGCGCACCACGCCGGCATTCGGTCTGAGCACCCCCGTGAGCAGGTTCATCAAGGTGCTTTTGCCCGCCCCGTTCGGGCCGATGAGCGCGTGTCGCGCGCCGACCGGGAGCGACAGGTTGACGTTGCGGGTCACGTCCAGCTGACCGAAGCGCTTGGACAATCCCTGAATTTCGAGTGCGGCGCTCATGGCGTCACCTCCCCTTCCTTCGACGTCGCGGACGCGCCCTGGATGCCGCTTGCGTGAGACGCGTCGGGCGTGACCGTCGTGCGGCGGCGCAAGCGCGCCGTCAGGCGGTCCACCAGACCGATGAGGCCGTCGGGAGCGAAGCGCACGACGACGATCAGCAGCACGCCAAGCGCGGCCAGCCAGTTCGTGGGATCGATGGCCGCGATGCGGTCGGACAGCACCATGAACACGACTGCGCCGAGCACGGCGCCGTAGAGGCGCCCGGTGCCGCCGAGTGCGAGCATCACGAGCACGTTGGCCGAGAGCGTGAACGACAGCGTGTCGAGCGCCACGATATTGTTGACCTGCGCGGAGAGCGCGCCAGCCACGCCGGCCAACGCGGCGGCCAGCGTGTACAGCATCAGGCGGCGCAGTCCCACGCGCACGCCGAGCAGCGACATGCGCATCGCGTTCTCGCGAATGCCCTGCACCGTCAGGCCGAACGGGGAATTCACCAGAAACTGCGTGAACAGGTAGACCACCAGCAACACCGCCAGCGTGTACAGATACGCGGTGTGACCGTAGATGTCGAACTCGAAGCGACCGAGCAGGGGCGCGATGGTGTAACCGGTCAGGCCGTCGTCGCCCATCGTGATCGACTTCGCGACGTTGCCCGCTTCATACAGGAGCGTGGCGCAGACGAGCGTGAGCATGATCTGCGTGAGGCCGCTCACGCGCAGCACGACAACGCCCGTGACGAGCCCCACCAGCGCGGCGACCACGGCGCCGGCGATCAGCCCGAGCAACGGGTCGGGCGACACGTGCAGCGCGAACAGACCGGCCGCGTAGGCGCCGCTGCCGAAGAACGCCGCATGTCCCAGCGTCTCGATGCCGCCGTAGCCCTGCACGAGATCGAGCGAGAGCGCGAAGATGATCATGATCAGCACGCTCGTGGCGAGCGCGAGATACAGATCGGCGAAGAAATAAGTGGCAATCGCGGCGAGCAGCAGCACGGCGTCGAGCGGGCCGAGCCGCTTTCGGCGCAGTGCCGGCGAGACCTGCGCGGCGCCGGCCGGCATTTGGGAAGGCATCATCCGGGACATCGTTACCTCCGCTCAGGCGCGGCCGACCAACCCTTGCGGGCGGATCAGCAGGATGGCCAGCACGGCCAGGTAGATCATGAAGGCGCCGAGCGCCGGCACGTAGTAACGGCCGAGCGTGTCGATCAGGCCAAGCAGCAGACCGGCGTAGAGCGAACCGCGCAGGCTGCCCAATCCGCCCGCGGCCACCACGATCAGCACCAGCACCAGGTACTTCAGGCCGTAGTACGGTTCGAGCGGCAGGATCTGGCTGGAGAGAGCGCCGCCAAGGCCCGACAGGCCACACCCGATGGCGAACGTGATCGAGAACACGACCGGCACGTCGATGCCGACGCAACGCGCCATGCGCGGATTGTCGACGGCGGCGCGCAACTTCGCGCCGAACGACGTGCGCTCGAGTCCCCACCAGATGCCCAGTGCGACCACGGCACTGCACACCAGCGCGAAGATGCGGTACACCGAGACCGAGAACGCGCCGAAGTCCCACGTGCCGCGCAGGCCCTGCGGCACCGGAATCGATTGCAGCTCGGTGCCCGCGAGGTGTTTGGCGATCGCGCAGATGATGAACGCGAGCCCGATCGTCATGAGCAACTGCCCCAGGCCATTGGCCGTGTAGACCCAGCGATACAGCGTGCGCTCGAGCACCGCGCCGAGCACCATCGTGCCGGCCACGCCCACGAGCAGGGCGACGAAGAAGTCGAGCCCGGCGCGCTGCATGGCCCATAGGGTGAAATAACCGCCGATCATCGCGAAAGCGGAATGTGCGAGGTTGACCACGCGCATCACGCCGAGCGTGACCGTGAGGCCCACGGAGATGAGGAACAGCAGCATCCCGTAGGCCACACCGTCGATCGACAACGACAGGAAAGTGGCAAGCGATTGCGTCATGAGGAATTACCGGAACCGAACGAACTGAACGACGTCGCCTGACTTACTTGGCAGCTACCTGGGGGTGGCTCACATGCCACGGCTCGACCACCGCCTTGAACGTTTCGATCGGCTTGTTGCCGAGCTTGCCGTCGATGGTCTCCACGCGGCGGATGTACACGTTCTGCACGATTTCACGCGTCTTCGGATCGATCGACACCGGGCCGCGCGGGCTGGTCCAGGCGAAGCCCTTCACTGCGGCGATCGCCTTGTCGGCGTCCTTCTTGCCCTTGGTCGCCTTGATCATCTGCGCGATGAGCGTCATCGAGTCATAAGCCGACACGGATGCGATCGAGGGCAGCGCGCCCGGGCCGTATTTGGCCTTGTAGGCCTTCACGAACGCCGTGTTCTCCGGCGTCGTCAGGAACGGCGAGTAGTGCAGCGCGGTGATGGTCCCGAGCGCGCTGTCGCCGATGGCGGGCAGATCGGACTCCATCGTCTCGGTCGTGGCGAACAACTGGATGCCGGCCTTGTCGAGCTCGCGCTCCTTGAAGGCCTTCACGAAACCGGCCGACATCGGGCCCACCGGCATGAACAGGAAAACGGCGTCCGGCTTGGCGTCCTTCACGCGCTGCAGGTAGCTCGAGAAATCGGTCGTCCCCAGCGGCACCTTCACTTCGGTGGCGATCTTGCCGCCGGCCTTCTTGAACGTCTCGCTGTAGGCGTCGATGGCGTCGTAACCCGTGGCGAAGTCGGCCACCACGATGGCGGCATTCTTCACGCCCTTGCTCGCGGCGTACTCGACGAGCGGCACGCTCACCGTCCACTGCGTGAAGCCAGTGCGCACGAAATACGGCGACTTCAGCGTCACGCTCGACGTACCGGAGTTGCCGATGACCAGCGGCGTCTTGGTCTGGTTGACCACGTCGGCCATGGCCAGCACGTTCGGCGTGAACGAGCCGCCGAACAGGTATTGCACCTGGTCGCGCACCACGAGTTCCTGCGCGAGCTGACGCGTACGCTGCGGATTCACGCCGCCTTCGTCACGCTCGAGGATCACGATCGTGTCGTTGCCGACCTTGCTCTTGTTCTGTTCGAGCCACAGATTCACGCCACGGCGATATTCCGTGCCCCACCACGACGCCGAGCCCGAGAACAGGCCCAGCATGCCGACTTTGATGTCTTCCGCGTGGGCCGAAACAGCGGTGAATTGGCAAACACTCGCCATTGCCACAGCGAGCCAAAGATGGCGCTTCATCATGGTGTCGTCTCCTCGTCGGCGTCGGGCGCCGCTCCGTTTTTTGATGTGGCGCGCCGGGGGTTGGCGCGCCTTTTCAAGGTATCCGGAACAGCTTAGGCAACCGAAATGGCGACGTCGAATGAAACTCCCGCGTCGAGCGTTGCGTTTTTCGTATATCCCCGAGCTTTCCCCTACGTAATGTGACCTTTTGTTCGGATCGAATTTCGCGCAGCGGGACGCGACACGTTCCGACGGTGGAACGCCCGCCGTGCAAGGCGCGGCGAGGCGTCGTCGATCCGGGGGACGAGTGAAAAAAGTCGCACGCGTGCCCATACGGGGACACATGCAACTCATGGTGAATCCGGCGATTTTCGCCGCGCTGGCGCACGCCGCGACAAGCGGCGCGCGCACGCATGGCCGCCGTGACGTGGCGACGCCTTCGAATCAGGTGGGATGCTGCATCGTCGGCGCAAGCGCGCGCAGTTCGTCGAGCAGTTGTTCGGCAGCCGGCGAGAGCAACCCGTCGCGCCGTGTCGCCACACCGATGGCGCGGCTGGCGTGTTGCAACGCCACCGGCACCACCGAGAGTTCCCCCGTGCGCAGCTCGGACGTGATCTGCACGGGAGAGAGCAGCGCCAGTCGATCGCTCGCCGCGAGCAGTCCGCGAACCACCGGCGAACTGCTCGCATGGACCTGCGTCTTCGGCAACGGCAGGTCCGCCGCGTGGAACACACGCTCGAACACGCCGCGCGCCGGCGTACACGGCAGCGGACTCACCCAGCCGTACTCGGCCAGTTCGGCCAGCGTCGGCGCAGCGCCGGTGGCAAGACACGGGTGGCCGGCGCGGGCGACGACCGACAGATGGTCCTCGAACAGCGCTTCCTGACGAATGTCCGGCGGCACGTCGCTGGCGCGCAATGCGCCGACGATCATGTCGACGTCCGCCTGGCGCAGTTGGCGAACCAGCGCTTCATACGTGCCATCGACGACCGTCACGCTCAGATACGGCGACTTGTGAAGGAGGCTGTCGATTGCCTTGGGCAGCAGAAAGCCGCTCGAGAGCGGCAGCGCGGCCACGATCACGGTCCCCTGCTGACGACCGCCAAAGGGCGCCAGTTCGTCTTCCGCAATCGCGAGTTCGGCCAGCGCGCGCTTGACCGGTCCGAGCAGGGCCTGCGCCTCGTCGGTCAGACGCGTGCCGCGCGGCGTGCGGCGGAACAACTTGATGCCGATGAGATCTTCGAGCTGATCGAGATTGCGCTGGATGGTCGGCTGCGAACATTGCAGCCGGCTGGCCGCGAGCGGCCCGCTGCCGAGTTCGGCGACCGCGATGAAGCTGGTGAGCTGCTGCGGCGCGACGACCGCCGCGAAGCGGCTCGCCGCGCGGGCCCCGCCGTCGGCCTGCGAGGCCGTGGCCGCGAAGGCTTCGCGGTAGCCGTTGGCCAACTCGGCGAGCGCGCGCGTGGCGCGAACCCCGAGGCGCTGCCCGGCCGCATTCGGAATCAGGCCACGGCCGCTGCGATGAAACAGCGGGAAGCCCAGTTCCGCCTCGATGTCGGAGATCGAGCGCGCGACGGCCGACTGCGAGAGATGCAGCACGCGCGCGGCGCGCGCGACCGAATCGCACTCGAGCACGGCCACCATGGCGCGCAGGCCGCGCAGCTTGCGACACAGCAGTGTCGCCTCGCTGCTCTGCGGCGCACGGCTCCAGGTGCCACGCTCGTGACAGGCCAGCGGCGATCCGGCCGGCACATTGGACAGACTGATGACGGTGTCGACGGACATGCGCAGTGCCTTGTGACGCGAGGAAATGTCGGCTCAGCGCATGGTCGGCACGCGACGCGTGGCCATGAACTCGTCGAGCGTCTCACCCCGCATGAGGGCATACACTTCGAGGTTGGTCCTGCGCACCACGCGCGCGAATTTCTCCAGCACGAAGAAGTTCACGCCATGCCGCACGAGCCCCAGCCAGTCCTGTGCCTGCACCATCGTCTGTTCCTCGGGTGTGAGCCCGGCGGCCGTCATCGCGGCGACCGGGTCGCTCAGGTACGTGTCGCGATGCTCGGCGCGGATCATGTGCCAGAAGAACCGATTGAGCTTGAGCGTGCGGTTGCTCACGCGCAGGTCGAACGCATACGTGCCGGTGATCGCCTCGATCCCTTCGAGTTGGGGATTCATGCGGCCTCCTCTTCGTAAAGCGCCACGGTCATGGCGGTGGTCGTCGCCAGGTAGTAGTTCAGATGAAGGCGCTTGATGCGCGGCCCCATCGCGCCACGCATCGACAGCCACATGATCTGCTCCACGCTTTCCGCGCCGCCACGCTCCACGTAGTCGACGTGCTTGAGTTCGGTCAGCCTCTCCGGCTGGTGCTCCAGCAGCTCCAGGAATTCGCGATCCCACGCCTCGTCGTTGTAGCCCGTGCGCTCGCCGTGAATCTGGTGAGACAACCCGCCGGTGCCGACGACCACCACACGCAGGTCTTCCGGATACGACTCGATCGCGCGGCGCACCGCCTGACCGAGCCGATAGCAGCGGCGGCCCGTGGGCAGCGGATACTGCAACACGTTGATGGCAATCGGCACGACCGTGCCCGGCCAGTCCGGCTTGTGCGGCCAGAGCAGCGGCAGCGGCGACGCACAGCCATGATCGATCGGCTTGTCCTGGAACACCGTGATGTCGAATTCGTCGTTCACGAGCGACTCGGCAATATGCGCCTGCAAGGCCACATCGCCGCGAATCGGCGGCAGCGGACGCAAACCGGCCCCCTCGTCGGCGATCGGGAACGACTCGCCCACGCCAAGCGCGAACGTCGGGTACATGTCGAAGAAGAAGGTGGTGGCGTGATCGTTGTAGAAGAACACCAGCACGTCGGCCTGCTTCTCGGCCAGCCACTTCGCCACCGGCTCGTAACCCCGGAACAGCGGCGCCCACGCGGGGTCCTGCTGCTTGCCCTTGTCGTACGCCACACCGATGGTCGGCACGTGCGACGTCCCGATCCCGCCAATGATCTTTGCCACGCTTTCGTCTCCGTCTTGTGTCTTGTATTGCGCGGGCGGCGAATGACGGCCCCCGCATTTATGCAGCGCCGAGTCTATACGGGATCCCATATCTGCATAAACAAGGGTATGTACTGATGCGATTCGTCATTATGGGATCCCATAATGAAAAAAAGCCGGATCGGACGGTATCCCGTGTGTCCGGCAGGCATTCCAGAAAACGAAAGGAGACGCATGCTGCATCCCACGCCGACCACGGTTCAATTGCGCGAGATGATCCTCAAGGGCGAACTGGCCCCGGGCGAGCGTCTGGCCGAGGCCAAGCTCGCGGAGCAGCTCGGCGTGTCGCGCATGCCGATTCGCCAGGCGTTGCCGGTGCTCGCGGAAGAAGGTCTGGTGGTGCGCGCCGGACAGCGCGGATACGCGGTGCGCGCGCATACGCGCGACGAGAGCGTCGAGGCGCTGCATCTGCGTGGCGCGCTCGAAGGCTACGCCGCCCGCTTGCTCGCCGAAAAGGGCGCGAGCGCGGAACTGCTCGCGCAATTGCGCGAGCTGCTTGCCGAGGGCGACGCCCTGCTTGCCGAGCACACCATGACCCCGGAAGTGCAGATCGGTTACGCATCGCTCAATGCGCGCTTTCACGATCTGCTCGTCACGGGCGCACGCAATCCGCTGCTCGAGGGCTTCATCGCGCGCTGCAACCTGGTGCCGTTCGTCGCGCCGCGTACGGTCGCGTTCGGTCACGAGGACCGACGCCAGTACGCCGACATCATCGCGTACGCGCACCGTCAGCATCACGCGATCGTCGAAGCCATTGCCGCGCGCCAGCCCGATCGCGCCGAATTCATGTGTCGCGAGCACATCGTCACACAGGAGCACAGCATGGGGGCGCACGTGCTCTGACTCGCGCCCGGCCCCGATATCCCCCACTTCACCCCCAATCGAAACGAGAGCGCGCCGGACGAAGGCACGCCTAGGAGACAAACGAACATGTTCCTCAAAAACACCTGGTACGTCGCCTGCACGCCGGACGAATTCGCCGAAAAGCCGCTGGGCCGCAAGATCTGCAACGAAGCGATGGTGTTCTTTCGCGACGGCAACGGCAAGGTCGCGGCGCTCGAGGACTTTTGTCCGCATCGCGGCGCCGCGCTGTCGCTGGGCTTCGTGAAGGACGGTCATCTGGTGTGCGGCTATCACGGCCTGACGGTCGACGGCGGCGGCAAGTGCACGAAGATGGTCGGTCAGCGCGTGGGGGGCTTCCCGAAGACGCGCTCGTACCCTTGCGTCGAGCGCTATGGCTTCGTGTGGGTCTGGCCGGGCGACGAAGCGCTCGCCAATGCCGACGAGATCCCGCACCTGGAATGGGCCGTGAGCGACCAGTGGGCGTATGGCGGCGGTCTGTATCACATCAAGTGCGACTACCGCCTGATGATCGACAACCTAATGGACCTTACCCACGAGACCTACGTGCACGCCACGAGCATCGGTCAGGAAGAGATCGAGGAAGCGCCCCCCAAGACCACCGTCGAAGGCGACATGGTCATCACGGCGCGCCATATGGAGAACATCAAGGCGCCGCCGTTCTGGGCAAGTGCATTGCGCGCGAACGGCCTCGACGATCAAATGCCATGCGACCGCTGGCAGATCTGCCGCTTCACGCCGCCGAGCCACGTGATGATCGAAGTCGGGGTCGCGCACGCGGGGCATGGCGGCTACCACGCCCCGGCCGACAAGAAGGCGGGCAGCATCGTGGTCGATTTCATCACGCCCGAGACCGACGAATCGATCTGGTACTTCTGGGGCATGGCGCGCAACTTCAAGCCGCAGGACGCCGAACTGACCGCGCAGATCAAGCGCGGCCAGGGCGGCATCTTCGCCGAAGACCAGGAAGTGCTCGAAGCCCAGCAACGCAATCTCTCGGCGTATCCGGAGAAGAAGATTCTCAAGCTCAACATCGACGCCGGCGGCGTGCAGTCGCGCAAGGTGCTCGACCGCCTGATCGAGGCAGAACGCGCCGGGCGTGGCGTGGAGAACGCGGCATGAAAGTCCGGCTGGCGAACAAACGCGATGTCGCCACCGACATCTGCGAATTCGAACTGGTGAGTGTCGACGGCAGCGCGCTGCCGGCCTTTACCGCCGGCGCGCACATCGACGTGCACGTGGCCAATGGTCTGGTGCGTCAGTACTCGCTGTGCAACCCGCCCGGCGAGACGCATCGCTATTGCGTGGGGGTATTGCGCGATCCGGCGTCGCGCGGCGGCTCCGTCGGCATGCATGCGCTCGCGCCCGGCGCCGAGCTGGAAATCAGCGCACCGCGCAATCACTTCCCGCTCGCCGACGACGCTCAGCACAGCATTCTGCTCGCCGGGGGCATCGGTGTGACGCCGATCCTGTGCATGGCCGAATCGCTCGCGGCGCGCAACGCTTCGTTCGAAGTGCACTACTGCACGCGCGAACCGGCGCGCACGGCGTTTCGCGATCGCTTCTCCCGCGAAGGGCTCGCGTCGAGAACGCATTTCTACTTCGACAGCGAAGGCGCGCGCGCCGATCTGGATGCGATCCTCGCTCAGCCGTCGGGTGGCAAGCATCTCTACGTGTGCGGGCCGGCCGGGTTCATCGAAGCCGTGCTCGCGCGCGCCGAAGCCAAACAGTGGCCCGAGGGCAATGTGCATCGCGAATACTTCGCCGCGCCGGTGCAGGCCGATGCCAATGGCGAGGGCGACCGGCCCTTCCAGGTAAAGCTGCATTCGAGCGGTCGGGTGATCGACGTGAAGGCGGGCGAAACCATCGTCGCCGCCCTCGCGGCACAAGGCGTGGAAGTGCAGATGTCGTGCGAGCAAGGCGTGTGCGGCACCTGCCTGACCCGCGTGATCGATGGCATTCCCGATCATCGCGACGTCTACCTGACCGACGAAGAGCGCGCCGCCAACGATCAGATGCTGCCGTGCTGCTCGCGCAGCAAGTCGGCCATGCTGGTGCTCGATCTGTGACGCCACCGCAGGGCGTGCCGGAGTGACCGGCACACCGAACCCTCGGAGCTCGCCATGAAAAAGCCCCGCTCGCATCGCGAAGCGGGGCTTTTTTTGCGGGCATCGACCGCGGTGCAACGGGGTCGGTGCCCGCTCGAATCGCATCTGCCGCGTCGGTTACAGCGCTCTGTGCCGCGTCTCGCGTACCAGCAGCGTCGAGATCAGCGCCATCGCGGCGAGCACCAGGAAGTAGGCGATGACGGGCCAGATGTGACCGTGACTCCATGCGAGCAGGCTCGCCGCGATCATCGGCGCGAGACCGCCGCCGAGCACGGTGCCGATCTGCTTGCCCAGCGACACGCCCGAGAAGCGCACACGCGTGTCGAAGAGTTCGGAGAAGAAACTGCCCTCGGGGCCGAACATCATCGGGTGAATCACCCCCGCACCGATCACGATGGCGAGCATGACCAGTGCAGCCTCCTTGCTGCCCATCATCAGGAAGAACGGGTAAATGAAGATCGCCGTGGCCGCCAGCCCCATCAGGAACATCGGACGACGCCCGAGCTTGTCGGAGAGCATGCCGAACGCCGGAATGGTGAGCATGGCGAGGATGTTCGCGTAAAGCACGCCGTCGGCCATGACGCTGCGCGGCAGGCCGAGCGTCTTGGTGCCGTACGAGAGCGAGAAGATCGCCACCAGATAAAAGAAGCTCGTCTCGGCCAGACAGATGAAAAACGTGACGAGCGTCGGGCGCCAGTATTGCGTGATGACTTCCGCCACCGGCACCTTCGCGATGTCGCGATGCTGCTCGGCCGCCTTGAAGCTCGGCGATTCCTCCACCTTGAGACGCACATATGTGCCGAGTGCCACGAGCAACAGGCTCACGAGGAACGGCAGGCGCCAGCCCCACGCGAGCAGGTCGTCTTCCGGCAGGCGTGTGATCAGCACGATGGCAAGCGACGCGCCGACGATCGACGTCGGCCCCGCCGCCTGAATCAGACCACCGAAGAGGCCGCGCAGATGCGCGGGAGCGCCCTCGACGGTCATCAGCAGGCCGCCGACCGACTCACCACCCAGCGCGAAGCCCTGAATGAAACGCAACGTGACAAGCATGACCGGCGCCCACATGCCGACCTTGTCGTAGGTCGGCAGCAGGCCGATCAGGGTCGTGGCCACGCCCATCAGGATGAGCGTGAACAGCAGGATCGACTTGCGCCCGATGCGGTCGCCATAGTGACCGAAGACGATGCCGCCAATGGGCCGTGCGATGAAGCCGACGGCGAAGGTGGCGAACACCGCGATCATGCCCGCCATCGGATCGAGCTGCGGAAAGAACAGCCGGTCGAACACGATGGGCGCAAGAAATCCGTAGACGAAGAAGTCGTACCACTCGATGGCGGTGCCAAAACAACTGGCCGCCACCACGCGGCCGTAGCCAGGCGCCGCCGCACGGGCCGCGGCCGGCACGTCGTTGCGATGCCCGTCGCCGGTATTGCCGGCATGACCCGATGCTGCACCCGCCCCCACAGGAGCGGTTTCGAACTGTTGTGACACGATTGTCTCCTCCGGCCGTCTGTTCCGGTGTCCCGGCTGCGGCGGTATGGTGGTATTGCGTTACGTCATGGCGTCCGAGCCGCGCTAAGCTGGCTCAGAACGGGTAATGACGCGGGGTGGTCTGCACCGTCATCCAGCGCAGGTCGGTGAACTCGTGAACGCCGGCCTTGCCGCCGAAGCGCCCCCAGCCGCTCGACTTCACGCCACCGAACGGCATCTGCGCTTCGTCATGCACCGTCGGGCCATTGATGTGGCAGATGCCCGATTCGATGCGTTTGGCCACGCCCATCGCGCGCGCGATGTCGCGACTGAACACGGCCGACGACAGACCGTAAGCGTTGTCGTTGGCACAGGCGACCGCCGCGTCGTCGTCTTTCACGCGCACGATGCCCTTGACCGGACCGAACGACTCTTCGCGATAAATCAGCATGTCCGGCGTGACGTGGTCGAGCAGCGTCGCGGGCATGAGCGTGGACTCGACACGGCCGCCGCACAGCAGCATCGCGCCCTTGGCCAGCGCATCGTCGATCAGCGCGTTGCAGCGTTGCACGGTCGCCATGTCGATCACGGAGCCGAGCACGACCGGCCCCTGGCGCGGGTCTCCCAGCGGCAGCGCGCTGGCCCTCGCGGCAAGCTTCGCGACAAAGGCGTCGGCAACGGATTCCGCCACCACGATGCGCTCCGTGGACATGCAGATCTGGCCGGAGTTGGCAAAGGCGCCGAATGTCACGCCGTCGACCGCATCGTCGAGATCGGCGTCGTCGAGCACGAGGCACGGCGCCTTGCCGCCAAGCTCCAGCACCGCAGGCTTGAGATGCTCGGCGCACAGCCCGGCGATGATGCGTCCCACGCGTGTGGAACCCGTGAAGTTCACGCGGCGTACGGCGGGCTCCGCGATCAGCGCTTCGACGATGGCGCCGGCGTCCTTCGGCGCATTGGTGATGAAATTCACGACGCCGTCCGGCAGCCCCGCTTCGTGGAGCGCATCGGCGATGAGTCCATGCGTGGCCGGGCACAGCTCCGAGCCCTTGAATACGACCGTATTGCCGCACGCAAGCGGCAGGGCGAGAGCGCGCACCCCAAGAATGACCGGCGCGTTCCACGGCGCGATGCCCAGCACCACGCCCGCCGCCTGACGCACGCCCATCGCCAGGCTGCCCGGCACGTCCGACGGGATGATTTCGCCTGCGATCTGCGTGGTCATCGCGGCCGCTTCGCGCAGCCCCTGCGCGGCCAGATGCACGTTGAAGCCGGCCCACAGTCCGGACGCCCCCGTCTCCGCGGCCATGGTCGCCTGAAATTGCTCGATCTTCGCTTCGAGCCTCTCGGCGGCCTTCGTCAACAACGCCCGGCGCTCTCCCGGGCCGGTGTTCGACCATGCCGGAAATGCGGCCCATGCGGCGCGCACGGCGGCGCGGGCGTCGTCGGGCGTGGCGGCAGGCGCGCGCGACGCGATTTCACCGTCGAGAGGATTGCGCCGCTCGAACGTGGCACCGTCAGCTGCGCTCACGCGCTTGCCCGCGATCAGCAGGGTGAGGGCTTGGGGGTCTTGCTGCGATTGCATCGGTTTTCGTCTCCTTGCTCGGTTGTTGGGCGCGCACCGCGCCGCACGCCGTGGCATCGGCGCATGGCGCGGTGCCGTGCATCATGCCACCACGATTTCGATCAGGCGGGTCTCGCCACTGGCCAGCGCCCGCGACAGAACGTCGCGCAACGCCTCCCCCCGTTCGACGCGCTCGGCACCGACCCCCATGCCCTCGGCCAGACGCACGAAATCGAGATCGGGCAGATCGGTGCCCTGCACCGGGTCTGTCGGGCCGAAGCCGAACGACGGTGCGAAATCCTGCAAGGCCGCGTAACGGCGATTGTTAAGGATAACGAATGTTATCGGCAGCTTCGCCTGCGCCGCGCTCCACAAGCCCTGGATCGAGTACATGGCCGATCCGTCGCCAATGAGGCCGATCACGCGCCGCGCCGGATTGGCCATCGCCACACCGACCGCGGCAGGCATCGAATAGCCGAGACCGCCGCTGTTCATGGTGTAGAACGTGCCCGGCCGAGTGAACGGCAGGTACTGCTGCATTACCGGACGCGCACTCGGTGCCTCTTCCACCACGATGTCGCTTGGGTCGCGCACCTGCGCGAGCGTTTGCAGCGCGAAGGCCGTCGACATCGGTTGGCCGGGCGCATTGGGCGTTGCCTCCGGCGGCAAGGCGCGCGCCGGAGGCAGGGCGCGCTCGCCCGGCACGGCACGCGCAAGCAACGCTTCGACGCCCAGGCGCACGTTGCCCACGACGGAGGCGCCAACCGGCGTCCAGGCGGCCACGCCCGGGTCTTCGATCAGCTGGAACAACGACGCGCCCTCGGGCACGTGCGGTCCCTCGCCCTCCACGTGATAGGTGAATGCCGGCGCCCCGATCACGAGAATCAGATCGTGCCCACCCAGCAGGCCGACGATCTTCTCGCGCATCGGCGGCAGGAAGCCCGCGAAGAGGCGATGATCCTCGGGGAAAGCGCAACGCGCGCACATCGGCGCGGTGAACACCCGGGCGTGGTGCCGCTCGGCCAGCGCGACGACCGCGTCGAAGGCGCCCGCGCGATCGATCGACGAACCGACGACGAATGCCGGGCGCTCGCATGTGTCGAGCGCCGACGCCAACTGCACGAGCGCCGCTGGATCCGGCTGCACGCGTGTGCTCACCTGGCGCGGCGGCAGCGGCTGGGCCGCACGATCCCAGTCGTCCACCGGAATCGACACAAAGACCGGCCCTCTGGGCTCCTGCATGGCGACGTGATATGCGCGCGCAAGCGCCAGCGGCACGTCCTCGGCGCGCGCCGGCTCCAGGCTGAGCTTGACGTAGGGCTGCGGCAGCTCCGTGGCACGCACGGACGCGAGGAACGGATCGAACGGCAGAATGGCACGCGCCTGCTGCCCTGCGGTCACGATCAGCGGTGTCTGATTCTTGTAGGCGGTGAAAATGTTGCCCATCGCGTTACCGACGCCCGCCGCCGAATGCAGGTTGATGAACGCGGCATTGCCGCTCGCTTGCGCGTAGCCGTCGGCCATGCCGACGACGACCGCCTCCTGCAAACCCAGCACGTATTCGAAGTCGGGCGGAAAATCGCGGAACAGCGGCAACTCGGTCGAGCCGGGATTGGCAAAGACCTTGGTCATGCCGTGACGGCGCATCAGGTCGATCACGACTTCGCGAACGGTGAGGGTCTGCGGCGCACCGGTCGGCTGACCGGCGCGGACTTCTCGGCTGTCTTTCATGAAGGCTCCCATGGCGATGGGCTGAGTATAGGCAGCCGATATATGCACAGGAATTGCTTTTGCGTGCCAAAGTCATTACGCTTTTGCATGACTTCGGCGCGCGCCATGCCGGCACCGCCGCCCCTCTCCTCGCGGGACCAGCGTCCTCCATGAGCCTCAATCTCCAACAACTGCGCGCCTTCACGACCATCGTGGCCACCGGAAGTCTCGGGCGCGCCGCCGCGGAACTGCATCTCACGCAGCCCGCGCTCAGTCGCACGATCAAGCGTCTGGAGACCGACCTGGGCGCGCCGCTGTTCGAGCGTCACAGCAAGGGCATGGAACTCACGGCGTTCGGGCATGCGCTGTTGCCGCATGCGATGCTGCTCGAGCGAGAGGCGGAGCATGCGCGAGAAGAGATCGATGCCTTGCGCGGGCTGGCCAGGGGCACGATCAAGGTCGGCGCAGTCGGTGCCATCGCGAGCCACGTCCTGCCGCTCGCCGTCGATCAAGTGCTCAACCGCTGGCCAAATCTGCGCGTGGAAATCATCGAGGGCGTCTGGGACCGGCTCGCACAGGGGCTCATGCGTCACGAAATCGATCTGGCGCTCTCGACCGTCGCCCCGGACACCGACGACATCGTCGCCATCACCGATTGCCATTGGGAGGACGAGAGTTTCGTGGTGGCCCGCTGCGACCATCCGCTGCGCCGGCGCAAGCCCCTCACACTGGCGGACACGCTCGGCGAGCGCTGGGCGATTCCGCCGCGCGGCACCGCGCCATACGCGCACATGCAGGGGGTATTTGCCGCGCACGGACTCGGACTGCCGAACATCGTGGTGGAGACACGTTCCGTGCCGGTGCTCAAGAGCATGGTCGCGCGCTGCGGCTTCCTGACCTGGATGCCGGAGCCAATGTATGACGTCGAGGCACAGGCGAAGGTGATGGACACGCTACCGATCGAGACGGTGCGCGCCACACGCACGCTCACGGCCTTTCGCCGACGGCAGGGCATTCTGCCCAGCCCCGCCGCCAAGCTGCTCGACGAACTCCGCCGGCTCACGTCGCCGGAATGACGACGGCCGTCGCGTGGGGAAACCGATGTGCGGTCCCGGCGATTCAATCCCCGGCGGCCACGATGTGCGCACGATGATAGGGCGTGCCGCCGTATTCCTTAGGAGCATGAATTGTTTCGACGCGTTCGATGCGCCAGGGAACCGGCCGAGCAAAGCGCGGACCGTCATAGGCGAACGTGTGAAATTCGCCGTTTTCCCCGCAGGCATCCACCGTCGGCGGCAGATCGGCCAGCAGCGACGTGTCGTACTCGCGGCCCACGAACTCAGGCCCCAGATGCCGCCCGTCCACGCAAACGAGGACCGCCCGGTACCCCAGCGCGATGAACTCGTGCGCGAGAGACAGGCGCTCGCGCTGCCACAGCGGCAACACCGCTGTCATGTCTGCCGCCGCACACACCTTCTCCTCCCAGACGCGATGCGCCTGAAGATCGATGTCGCCGAACAGGCCATGCGTGATGCCCTGCGCGCGCATGGCGTGCAAACGCGCGATGAACGTCGCTTCGTAATCGCGCCAGCCCGCATGTCCGATGTCGAGCGCGATGCCCAGGGCGTCGGCCTGGGCCTGCATCAGATCGCGCGGCAGACCATGCGAGCGCGAGCTGTCGCCCGACTCGTCGAACATCGCCAGCAGACGTCGCACCTCGAAGTGCGGCTCGCCACTCGCATTGCATGAAAGCGCGTGGTGCAGGGCAAGGCAGGAATCCTTGCCGCCGCTCCACGAGAAAAAGGCCAATGAGGTCATGGGGTCCCGCATTACCGTCAGAATGGATGCCACCAATGCAAAGCGGACCCCACGGGGTCCGCTTCTCGACTCGCTGCGGGGCCGGCCGACATCGGCATGGCCCGCACCGCATCAGGCTCAGTGCGAGCGGATCATCGTGCCGAACGGCTGCTCGGTCAGAATCTCAAGCAGCACCGAATGTTCGATACGGCCGTCGACGATGTGCACCGACTTCACGCCGCTCTTTGCCGCATCGAGCGCCGACGAGATCTTCGGCAGCATGCCGCCCGAGATCGTGCCGTCCGCGAACAGATCGTCGATTTCGCGCGCCGACAGATCGGTCAGCAGGTTGCCGTCCTTGTCCATCACGCCCGGAATGTTGGTCATCATCACGAGCTTTTCGGCGCCGAGCACCGTCGCCAGCTTGCCGGCCACGAGGTCGGCATTGATGTTGTAGGCCTGACCGTCTTCGCCCACGCCGATCGGCGAGATCACGGGAATGAAGGCATCGTCCTGCAACGCGCGCACCACGGCCGGGTTGATCGAGTCGACTTCGCCGACGAAGCCGATGTCGATGAACTGACCGGCGTTCTCGCGATCGGGCAGCATCATCTTGCGGGCGTTGATGAGACCACCGTCCTTGCCGGTGAGACCGACCGCCTGGCCGCCGTACTCGTTGATCAGCATGACGATGTCCTGCTGGACTTCGCCGCCGAGCACCCATTCGACCACTTCCATCGTCTCTTCATCGGTCACGCGCATGCCCTGGATGAACGTGCCCTGCTTGCCGATCTTCTTGAGCGCCTGATCGATCTGCGGGCCGCCGCCATGCACCACCACCGGGTTGATGCCCACGAGCTTGAGCAGAATGACGTCGCGCGCGAAGCCCCGCTTCAGTCGCTCTTCGGTCATGGCATTGCCGCCGTATTTGATCACCACGGTCTTGCCGTGATACTTGCGGATGTACGGCATCGCCTCGGCCAGGATTTCGGCCTTGAGTGCGGGAGCGATGTCGTCGATGGAAGACAGTTGCTGATCGGACATGGCAGGAAAGTGCTTTCGCAAATAGAGCAGGTGGACCGGTAAACACGGCGCATTGTACAGCCAAGAAGCCCGGCCGTGCGGGGCTCCGATGGGATTCGGAAGGGGCTGTCGCTTGCATCGGCGAGCTCGCGTGACTACCCTTTGTCACGTACCGCGCGGCATCCGCGAAAGCGGCGATTTTCGCCCCGTGAGCGGCACACCGCGATGGGTGCGTATCACCCCTTTCACTTGTTAACGGACGCCCGTCAGTGCCCGAAATTTCCCCTGTCGTCTTCTCTTGCCCGAATTGCGCCGCGCGTGCGGCCGAGCGCGGCGGCGCCACGGGTGCGCGCGCAGTGTTGCAGTTGCGCAACTCGTCACCCCCCGCAGGCGCGCGGCGGCTTCGCGCCCGGCCGGGCGCCTCTCTCATCGCATGGAAATCGGGGCCCTCGTCTGCGCCACGAGAGGGTGCGGATGCATAGCGCGGCCCCCTTATCGCGCTGCCCGAAGTGTGGTGTCGAGGTCGCCTGTGGGGCAGCGGCATTCGAGGCTTCCGAAGCAGCCCCCGGCGCGGCGGTGCGCTGCTGGTGCATGGACTGGCCTCGCCTGCCGGCTTCCGCACGGCTGGGCGCCAACGCCTGCCTATGCCCCGCCTGCCTTCGTGCGGCGCTGCGGGAAGCCGGTGTGGCCGGTCTGGCGGGCAGCGCCATCGACGCCGCCGACGCCACCGACTGAGCGCTGTTGCCGCCCCTGCACCACCGGCGGCCGAGCGCCGCCCAGGCCGGGTCGTCCCCCCGATCGGGTTCCGGCGATGCCGCGAAACATCAGCTTTTGCCGGGTACCCAGGGATTTGTTGGCCATGGCCGCGCGATTACTGGCTGTGCGCGCCATGCGCCATGCCGGCCATACCCGCCATGCCGCCGCCGTTCGGTGGGCCCGCGGTCAGGTCGCGTACCGTCACCTGGACCTGCTGTTCGGACGTCTTGTGGTCGGCCGTCTCGAAGCGCAACGTCACCGGTACGGTGTCGCCCTTCTTGAGCGGCGCCTTCAGGTCGTTGAGCATGATGTGGTAGCTACCGGGCTTGAGTTGCACAGGCTGATTGGGCGGCAGCGGCAGGCCGTCCTTGAGCGCCCGCATTTTCATGAGCGTGCCTTCGAGCTTCATCTCGTGCACCTCCGCATTGGCGGCCGCCGGCGTGCTGACGCCGACGAGCGTGGTCGCCCGATGCGCTTGCAACGTCATGAACAGCCCCGTGGCGCTCTGGCCGGGAACGGTGCCGCGCACCCACGCGTCCGAGACGTCCACCGACGCCGTCTGGGCGAACGCCGAGGCCATGCCGAGGCTCAGGGCGGCAGCCGCCCATAGCTTGTGCTTCATGCAAACTCCTTTTCGTGATCCCTGGACCGGACGGAGACCCGTCGTCGTTGGCGATGTGCCGCCAGTTCGCCCGGCGCGACACCGTGTCGCGAAAGCCGGGGCGATCCATTGTAGTCGCGCGCCGAAGCATGCGCATGGTGGCCGCATTATGTCTGGCATTACGCGGTACACGCGCCCGTGCGGCAGAGTGTCGCAGCGGTCGGTGCGGCAACAGGGGCGGACACGCGGACTTGGTACACTTCCTGTATGACTCATTTTCCCATCGAGCGAACCAACGTCGTGCAGCTCTTCTGGCTGCGTTGCCTGGCCATCGTCGGCCAGCTCGCGACCATCGGCGTGGCGCAACTTTGGCTCGGCGTGCGTCTGCCGCTCGAGCCGATGCTCACGATCATCGCGCTCGAAGTCCTGTTCAACGTGCTCACGTGGGTGCGCGCGCGACGCGGCGTCGAGCGCGCCAAGCGCCGCACCGATCTCGACCTGATGAGCCAGTTGCTCGTCGACCTGGCCGCGCTGACCGCCCTGCTGTTCTTCTCGGGCGGGGCGACCAACCCGTTCGTGTCGCTCTTCCTGCCGGGGCTCGCCATCGCGGCGGCCGTGCTGCCGTGGCGCAATGCGTCGCAACTGGCACTGCTCTCGCTGGTCGCCTACGGCGCGCTGAATTTCCAGTACGTGCCGCTCGATCTGGCGGACCCCGGCAATCTGCTGCGCCTGCATCTGGCCGGCATGTGGGTCAACTTCGTGGTGAGCGTGCTCGTGATCGCCTGGTTCGTGTCGCGCATGTCGCGAGCCCTGCGCGCACGCGACGCCCAACTCGCGCGCGCCGAGCAACGCCTGCTGCGCGACGAGCGCATGGCGGCCCTCGGTGCGCAGGCCGCGAGTGTCGCCCACGAGCTGGGCACGCCGCTCTCGACGATGGCCGTGGTCGTCGGCGAGTTGCGCAGCGAGAGCCGCGGCAACGACGCCTTGAAGCCGTTCGAACCCGATCTTCAGACCCTCGAGCAACAGATCGCGCTGTGCAAGAGCGCCATCGGCCACGTGCAAACGCGGGCGGCGGCCCCGGTGCGTCAGGCCATGGCCGAGTGGTTGCCCGCGTTCACCACCCAGTGGCGCCTGCGACACCCGCAGGTTCAGTTCCAGCTGCACGTGCCGTCCAACCTGACGGCGCGCATCGAAGACACGGTGCAGGTCGGGCAGATCCTGACGATCCTGCTCGACAACGCCGCCTACTTCAGCCCGTCATCGGTCGCGCTCGACGTGTCGGTCACCGCCGAAGATGTGCGCTTCACCGTTTGCGACGAAGGTCCCGGCATGAGCGCCGACCTGCGAGCGCGCCTGGGCAATTCGCCGGTCATGAGCACGCACGGCGGGCACGGCATGGGGCTGTATCTCGCCTTCGCCAGCGCGCAGCGCCTCGGCGGCGACATCACCCTTACCCCCAACACGCCGCAAGGCACGCGCGCCGAGCTGCGCCTGCCGATGGCCACCTTCTTCTTCGGCTCGCGGAGTCAGACATGAACGCCTCCCACTTCCTCCTTATCGACGACGACGTGGTCTTCGCCGAGACGCTCGCCCGTGCGCTCACGCGCCGCGGCTACGACGTGCAGATCGCCGCCGACAGCGCCGCCGCCCTGCTCGCGGCACGCACGCGTCAGTTCGATCTGATCTCGGTCGACCTGCATCTGGGGCATGACTCGGGGCTGCCGCTCATCGCGCCGCTGCGCGCCTTGCAACCCAAGGCCCGCATGCTGGTTCTCACCGGCTACGCGAGCATTGCGACCGCCGTGCAGGCCGTCAAGGACGGCGCGGACAACTACCTCGCCAAGCCCGCCAACGCCGACACGATTCTCGCCTCGCTGCGCAGCGACGCCAGCGAAGCGCAGGCCGACGAAGCCATCGAGAACCCGTCGCCGCTGTCGGTGGCTCGCCTCGAGTGGGAACACATCCAGCGCGTGCTCGCCGAGCACCACGGCAACATCTCCGCCACGGCGCGCGCCCTGAACATGCATCGGCGTACATTGCAACGCAAGCTGCTCAAGCGGCCGGTCAAACAGTAACGTTCGCCGTCAGCGGGCGCGCGATTCCGACATCGACGCGCCGCTCCCTGTCCACATCACACGCCTGGCACGCATCGCGCCCATCGCCAGCGACGGCGACGGCGACGGCGACAGCGACAGCGACGGCCATGAAAAAACCCCAAAGGCCGGAGGTCACTCCAACCTTTGGGGTTCGGCGTATGCCGGCGACGCCGGTTACAGCACGTAGCGCGACAGGTCCTCGTTCTGCGCCACTTCCTCGAGGAAGCGGTTGACGTACTCGGCGTTGATCGTCACTACCTCGTTCGCCTGCTTGCCGGCGGTGTACGAAATGTCTTCAAGCAGCTTCTCGATGACGGTGTACAGACGCCGCGCGCCGATGTTCTCCGTCTTCTCGTTGACCGAGAACGCGATCTCGGCGAGACGCTTGATGCCGTCCGGCGCGAACTCGAGCGTCACGTCTTCCGTGGCGAGCAAGGCCTGATACTGCTTGACGAGGCTTGCGTCCGTCTGCGTGAGAATGGCTTCGAAGTCCTCGACCGACAGTGATTCGAGCTCCACGCGAATCGGGAAGCGCCCCTGCAGTTCCGGAATCAGATCGCTCGGCTTGGCCAGATGGAACGCCCCGCTCGCGATGAACAGGATGTGGTCCGTCTTGATCATGCCGAACTTCGTGCTCACGGTCGTGCCTTCGACCAGAGGCAGCAGGTCGCGCTGCACCCCCTGACGCGACACGTCGCCGCCGCCCACTTCGCTGCGCGTGGCGATCTTGTCGATTTCGTCGAGGAACACAATGCCGTTCTGCTCGACGTTGCGCAGGGCCAGTTGCTTGACCTCTTCGTCGTTGAGCATCTTCGACGCTTCCTCGTCGGTCAGGATCTTGAGCGCGTCCTTGATCTTGAGCTTCTGACGCTTTTTCTTCTGGTTGCCCAGATTCGCGAACATGCCCTTGATCTGCTCGGTCATCTCTTCCATGCCGGGCGGGCCCATGATTTCCATGCCCTGCGCCGGAATCTCGACTTCGAGCTCGATTTCCTTGTCGTCGAGCGCACCTTCGCGCAGACGCTTGCGGAACGTCTGGCGCGTGGCGTTATCCTCGCCGCTCGGCTCGGTGTCGTGCGCGGCCGAACCGAAGCGAATGTCGCGCGACGACTCGCGCCCCGTCGGCAGCAGCAGATCGAGAATGCGGTCCTCGGCGCGATCCTCGGCCTTGGTGCGCACCTTCTTCATTTCGGCTTCGCGCGTTTGCTTGATCGCGATTTCCGCCAGATCGCGCACGATGCTGTCCACGTCGCGGCCCACGTAGCCGACTTCGGTGAACTTGGTCGCCTCGACCTTGATGAACGGTGCGTCCGCCAGCTTGGCCAGACGACGGGCGATCTCGGTCTTGCCGACACCGGTCGGGCCGATCATGAGAATGTTCTTCGGCGTGATTTCCTGGCGCAGGGGCTCGGCCACCTGCTGACGGCGCCAGCGGTTGCGCAACGCCACCGCGACAGCCTTCTTGGCCTTGTGCTGGCCGATGATGTGTTTGTCGAGTTCGGAAACGATCTCGGAGGGGGTCATATGGGTCATGACGTTCGCCAGATTAGGGGTTCGCTCAGAAGGTGACGCGCGGCCGGCCGACAGTCGTTGTGCCGTCGACCGGCCAATCGCGCCGCAGGAGTCCACCTGCTGCGGCGCGCGCGTCGTCCGTCGTTACTTCGCTGCCTTCGGCGGCAGCGATTCGATGATGTGATTGCCGTTGGTGTAGATGCACATTTCACCCGCGATCGTCAGCGCTTTCTTGACGATCTCGGCGGGCGTGAGCGCCGTGTTCTCGACCAGCGCGCGGGCCGCGGCCTGCGCGTACGAGCCGCCCGAACCGATCGCCGCCACACCGCCCTCGGGATCGAGCACGTCGCCGTTGCCGGTGATGACCAGCGTGGTCTCGGCGTCGGCGACGATCATCATGGCTTCGAGTCGGCGCAGCATACGGTCGGTGCGCCAGTCCTTGGCGAGTTCCACCGCCGAGCGCGTCAGGTGCCCCTGGTGTTTCTGCAGCTTCGCTTCGAAGCGGTCGAGCAGCGAGAATGCGTCAGCCGTCGCGCCGGCGAAACCGACCATGACCTTGCCGTCGTAAATCGTGCGCACCTTGCGCGCCGTGCCCTTCATCACGATATTGCCGAGCGTGACCTGTCCGTCGCCGCCAAGCGCGACCTGATCGCCGCGTCGAACGGAGACGATGGTGGTGCCGTGATATTGCTCCATGCCTGTTCCTTTTCGAGGGGCGACACGCGCCCCGTAACGATTGGCCCGGACGACCGGCGCGTCTCACGACCGTGACGACGCACCCGGACCGGGCGAGACGTCACTGTAGTTTAGGGCAATCGAACGAATATCAAGAGGCGTCGACGGCGAAGCGCGAGCCTCGCTGCCGGGCGCCTGCCGACACCGCGCAGCGCGGCATGGATCGGGAAATTCGCGCGGCGTTACACCGCGCGAATTGATGGAGGTGAAGCGAATTCTCGGAATTTGCTTCGTTTTTGCGGCAGGTTTCCACTCAGAATGTGGTGCGCAGCCCCACCCGCACCGCGCGACCGCCCTGCGGCGCAATGTCGCGCAGCACCGAACTCGCCAGACGCACTTCCTGGTTGGTCAGGTTTTCGCCCTTGAGGTAGGCCAGCCACTGCGCACCGCCCGCCTTGAACTGGTACGTGAGCGACGCGCCGAGCGTGGTGTAGCCGCTCGTCGTGAGGTCGTTGGCCGGCACACGGCCCTGCGCGCTCGCGTGCACCACTTCGAGCCGGGCGCCCCAACGCCCCAACCCGTACACAATCGCTCCCGTCAGACGCAACGGCGCGATGCGCGGCAGAGGTTCGCCCGTATCGCGATTGCGGCCCACGGTGTAGTCGCCGCGCAGTTCGACGTCGAGGTTGCCATGGCCCTGCCAGACACGCGCCCGGCCTTCGGCTTCCACACCATAGAGGTCGGCGGGCACGCCAGCATATTGGTAGACGGGAATCGTGTCGTCGTCGAGCGCCTGCGTGCGGCCGGTATTGTTCAGCGCAATGAAGTTCGAGAAGCGGCTGTAGAAGACGCCCACGCTGCCCTTGTTCGGGCCGTTTGCGTAGCGCAGCGAGACGTCTGTCGACACAGCCTTTTCCAATGACGCCTGCGGGCTGCCGATCTCCCACACGCCGGTCGCCAGATGCGGACCGTTGGCATAGAGCTCGTAAAAGGTGGGCGCACGCTCCGTGTAGGACGTGTTCACCGCCAACGACCATGCCGATGCGAGGCCGAACACGGCGCCGGCGGATACGCTGCCCGGCGTGAAATTGCGCGACGGCAGGTTGTCGAAGCGGGCGTTGCCCCCGGCGGTCGGTTTCACGCTCGAATGCTCGACGCGTGCGCCGAACGAAAGCTTCACCGCCGGATCGACGGCCCACTCCTCGAGCGCGAAGAGCGCCACGGTATTCGTATCGCTCTTCGGCACGAAGGCCTCCTCCCCGAGCGCCGAGAAGGTGTTCTGCGAAAACTGCACGCCGACGGCACCCTCCACCGGCCCGATCTTCGCGTGACGCGCTTCGATGCGTCCCTCGTAGCCATGGTTCTTGAACGTCGTGCCCGTCTCGCCGTTTTCGATTTCCTTGTGCTCGTAGTCGGTGTAACCGAAGTCGAACTTGAACGCCGTGAACGGACCGCTCAGATTGCGCACCTCGCTTGCCAGCGCCACGCGCTGCTGACGCAGGCGAATGCGCGTGTCTTCCTCGGCAACGGTGCCGTAGTCGGAGTCGTAACCGGAGTACGACAGCCCGGCGTAGCCGTCGGCCCACGTCCACGACGCCCCGGCAGCCGCCCCGCTGACCTGCCCGTCGCTGTTGGGCAGCGTGCCGGACGCTTGCGGTGCCTCCTCGCCGTCGAGTGCGCGACGCTGTGTCGAGTGGGCGAAGCCGGGAATGCGCAGGTCGGCGCTCTTGCGCGCGAAGCCGTCGACATGGAAGGCGAACTGGCCGTTGCCGAATTCGAGTTGCGCAGCGCCCGCGCGCTCGCGGTTGGCCCCGCCGTAGCTGAAGTCCGTTGCACCGGAAATCCCTGTGAGCGACTCGCGAGGAATTCGGTTGTCGATGGTGTTGACCACACCACCGACCGCATTGCCTCCGTAAAGCAGCGCGGCGGGGCCGCGCACGATTTCGACGCGCTCGATCGACAGCGGATCCTGCGCCACGGCATGGTCGTAGGACAGCGACGAGGCATCGAGCGAGGCGGTGCCGTTTTGCAGCACGCGAATGCGATCGCCGTCGAGGCCGCGGATGATCGGACGGCTGACGTTCGGGCCGTAGGATGTGGCCGAGATGCCCGGCAGGCCGTCCAGTGTCTCGCCGAGCGTGCCGGCGCGACGCAGCGCCAGCGATTTGCCGTCGAGCTCGGTCACCGGCACGGTCAGCTCCGCGGCCGCGCGCCCGAGCGGGTTCCCGGTCACGAAAGTGGCGGGCAGTACGGCTTCCGGTACGGCGCTCGGCGCGGGCGTGGCATCGGCGGCGCGGGTGGACGGGCTCGCCAGCGCGAGCGCACCGACGCTCAGCGCGGCGGCCAGCGGTAGCGGCTTCACCCGACGGCGTGCGCGGCGCGCGGGCGGGTGGCCGGCAACGAAAGGAACGGCCAGGGAAACGGCCGCGAAGGCAGAGGCGAGCGAAGACACCGCGGAGGCTTCCGCGGCGTTGGAAACTAGGTTGGCCATGTCGGTCTGTTTTCTTCGAGTTGGGTCGGGACGCTGTCGTGCGGCGTCCGAATACCCCGTGAATCGACGCGAACGAACGCCTGCCCCGCGCAGATCGCGCGGTCGCACGCCTGCCTCGCGGCTCCGGAGGCCACGACGGTCAGTCGGGAAGTCGGCAGGGATTCGCGCGGAACGTGCGCGTGAAATCAGACTGCGGCCGGCGGCGCGCGGGAATCGAATGGTCGTTGTGACGCACTGACGTGCCGCCGGCCAGTGGTGCGGGTCGGCACCGTCGCATCGGCGCCCGCGTGCTTCCACACGAGTATCGCGACGGCGAAGGCCACGGCGAGCGTGGCGCCCTCGAACAGATGGCAATGATGTTGGTGGCCGCCCAAGCCAATCCGGCTGGCGTACGAGGATTGCTCCGGCAGGATCGCCGCATCGTCGTCATCGTCGTCGGCAGCGATGGCCGCCACGGTGTCCGGCGCGCCAGGCGGCACATCGGCGCCCGGCACGGCGCGTTGGGTGAGCGCACGAGACGTCGCCTGGGCTGCCGCCCCGGAGCCGTGCGCGACGACCTGCGTCAGCCCCCGCGCATGCACGATCTCGTGTTGCAGCCCCCAAATCTGCACGCAAACCAGCGCAACGATGAGCCACGCCGTCCAGCCGCCGCAGGCACGGCCGCGCGCCGCGCGAAGACAAGCGCGCCGGCGTCGGGAGGCGGGATCGATGGACAGCATGGGAGGATGAATTTGCAACTGAGTTGCAATTCTGCCATAAAGTGGGACGTCCCGGGAGGCTTACTGCGCGTTGCACGCAAGCCACAGTCGCGGGCGGGCCGACGGCCGGTCGGCGGCGATGGCGAAATAAAAAAGGCATGTCGTGCAGACATGCCTTTGGCAAACCGAGGGGTCCGACGACCTTGCGGCAGCCGCCACCGCGCGGCATCAGACCGGATTGCGCGTGCGGATCAGTCGCCGAACAGCTTCTGGCGCAGTTCGCGGCGCTCCTGCGCTTCGAGCGACAGCGTGGCCGTCGGACGGGCAAGCAGACGCGGCACGCCGATCGGCTCGCCGGTTTCCTCGCACCAGCCGTATTCGCCGGACTCGATGCGGGCGAGCGACTGCTGGACCTTCTTCAGCAGCTTGCGTTCGCGATCGCGGGTGCGAAGCTCCAGAGCGTGCTCTTCCTCGATCGTGGCGCGATCGGCGGGATCCGGCACGACGACGGTTTCGCGAAGGTTTTCGGTCGTCTGACCGGCGTTGCGCAGAATTTCAGCTTGCAGATTTTCCAGACGATCCTTGAAGAAGGCGAGTTGTTCTTCATTCATGTAGTCCTTCTCGCCCATCTTCAGAATTTCGGCCTCGGTCAAAAGTCTTTTCTTGCTCATGGGTTTTTGTGGCGTCTCTTTCGGATAGTCCGGCGACGCCCCTGCAGCGGGTGGGACGTCTTGCTTACCGGCGATGCCGCGGGCGGCTTCTTGGGTTACGTTCCTGCCGGACGATTTGGGCGCCCCCTTTTTGGCGGCGGCCTTTTCGCCCGTCTTCGAATTGCCTGCTGGAGCACGCTTGGCGCCCGCGTCCGGCGCCGGTTCTGACCGGCGCGTGGGGCGTGCGGTGGCAGTCTTGCGAGAGGCGGTGGCCATGGCGGTGCTCCCCTGCCTACCCTCCGGAATGCCGCGTCAACTCGCTGGCGGCAGCCCAGTGGGCAGGTATTGTAACCGAATCGTTCGACGGCCCCGGTTAAGGGGTTTCCCGTTGCACGGCTCGGCAGTCCCGTTCAGACCAGACAGCGCTCCAGCCCTTGCAGGATGATGTCTTTCGGCAGCTCGGCACCAATGAACACCATCTTGGTGTTCGGCGTCTCACCGGGTTGCCATTTCGCGCCCACGTCGCTGCCCATCATCTGGTGCACGCCCTGGAACACGACCCGGCGGTCGATGCCACGCATGTTTAATACGCCTTTATAACGCAATAAGCGTTCGCCGTACACCTGCAGGATGCTCCCGAGGAAATCCTCGAGCTTGGCCGGATCGAATGCCTTGTCGCTACGGAACACGAACGACTTGATGGCGTCGTCGTGGTGGGCGTGGTGATGGTGGTGGTGCCCGTGGTCGTGCCCTTCGTGGGCGCACTCGCCATGATCGTGATCGCAATTCGCGTGATCGTGGTCATGGTCATGGTCGTGGTGATCGTGGTCGTGCGAATGCTCGTCGGCTGCGAGGAATTCGGGATCGATGTCGAGCTTGTCGTTCAGGTTGAAGCCGTGGATATCGAAGATTTCCTTGAGGTCGGCCTGCCCGAAATCGACCACCTGCTGCGGCGCCCGCGGGTTCATGTGCGCGAGGCGGTGCTTCAGGTCGTCGAGCGCCTCGGGCGTGACCAGATCGGCCTTGGTGATGAACAACCGGTCGGCGAAGCCGACCTGACGCTGCACCACTTCGTGCTGGTCGAGTTGCTGCTGGCCGTGCTTGGCGTCGACCAGCGTGATGATCGCGTCGAGCCGGTAGGTGTCGGCCACCTCGTCGTCGATGAAGAACGTCTGGGCCACCGGGCCCGGGTTGGCCAATCCCGTGGTCTCGATCACAACCCGGTCGAACTGGATCGTGCCGGCGTCGCGCTGGCTGTTCAGGTCCGACAGCGCCTGCACCAGGTCGCCCCGGATCGTGCAGCAGATGCAGCCGTTGCTCATTTGCACGATTTGCTCGGCGTTGTCCTGCACGAGGATGTCATTGTCGATGTTCTCTTCGCCGAACTCATTTTCGATGACGGCGATCTTCATGCCGTGCGCTTCGGTCAGGATGCGCTTGAGCAGCGTGGTTTTCCCACTGCCGAGAAAACCGGTCAGGATGGTGACGGGGGTCATGAATGCAATGTCCTGTTGTGAAGCGGCGTACCCGGTGCCGCCGGAATGTCACTTACTGTACCCGAGGTGACGAAAAGCGGCATGGGACGCGTCAGTTGGGGGCGCCCGCGCACTGCGCGCAGGTGCCGTGAATCAGCAGCTCGACCTGTTCGCCCACGAACCCCCTGGGCAGGCGCTTGAGTTCGCGCTCACTCAATTGGGGATGCTGGGGCCAATCGTCAAGGCAGAAAGTGCGATGGCAGCGTACACAGCGGAAATGACCGTGCTGCGTATGCGGCCGGGGCGAAGCCCCGCGCTGGGGGTCGACGTGCTCCGCCATGACGAAGCGGAAAATGCGGTCGTCGCCGGCCTGCTTGATGGCCCAGCCCTGCGCGACCAGCCAGTCGAGCACGCGATAGGCCGTCACGCGGTCGAGCGGATCGGCGTCGGTCGCCAGGTCGGCCAGCACTTCCTGATGGGTGAGCGGGCGGCCTGCCTTGAGCAGCAGCGCCAGCACACGTACACGCCCCGAGGTCACGCGGCCCGATTGCTCCTGCAAGCTCGCGCGGGCGGCTTCCAGATACGGTTGTAGTTGAGTAAGGCTCATGAATCGATTTAAGCACACCCCCGTGAGCGCTGCAACCGAGTTGCAAAAACTGTCGATGCCGGGGCAGTCGCGAGGAAAAAGGCGCCAACTTGACCGAAAGCGGGTGCGCGACGCGTCATACAATTGACACAAAAATACCCGCCACCATGTCGCCCACCGCTCTCGCCCTCGTCGTCACCGCCGCATTCCTGCACGCCACCTGGAATTTCCTCGCCAAGCGCATCGACACGCGTGAAGGAGGTGGCCCGCAGCTCGTCTTCATGTACGCGCTGTCCACGGTCGTGCTCTATACGCCGCTCGCCCTGTATTTCCTGATCGGCTCGCATGCCGACTGGCCGAGCGCACTCGGCTGGGGCGTCATCGCGCTGAGCGCCTTTCTGCACTACGGCTACACGCTGGTGCTCCAGCGAGGTTACCGGGTGGGCGACCTGTCGGTGGTGTATCCGCTTGCGCGCGGCACCGGCCCGCTGCTGTCGTCGCTGGGGGCCATCGTGCTGCTCGGGGAGCGTCCGGGCTGGCTCGCGCTGAGCGGCATCGCCCTGGTGGTGGGCGGCGTGCTGATCATTGCGGGCGGCGAGCGCCTGTTCCGGCGCGGCAGCATGCACGCGGGCGCCGGCTGGGGCGTGCTGACGGGCGGTTTCATCGCGGCCTACACGCTCGCCGACGCCTACGCCATGCGCTCCCTGCTGCTGGCTCCGCTCGTCTATTACTACCTGGAAAACGTGCTGCGCGTCGCGCTCTCCGCGCCGGCGGCCTGCGCGCGGCCGGCCCGCATGGTCATGCTATGGCGGGCGAACTGGCGCAAGATCGTGCTGATCTCCCTGATCTCGCCCATGTCGTACTTTCTGATCCTCACGGCGCTAAAGTACGCCCCGGTCTCGCACGTGGCCCCGGCCCGGGAGATGTCGATGATGATCGCCGCGCTGCTCGGGGTGCGCGTGCTGCGAGAGGGCGAAGTGCACCGCCGTATCGGCGGCGCCGTCCTCATTGCGCTCGGTGTGGTGGCGCTGACGCTCGGCTGACGACCCACCATCGACCACGAAGTGATTGCTTACATGCGCTGCAACCAAAGTCCCTTGAGGTATTCACCTTCGGGAAACTGGGTCAGCATCGGGTGATCCATGCCGGCTGAGAGACGGCGCAGAATGCGCGCGTCGACACCGGCATCGACGGCCGCGCCGGCCACGATCTTCTGGAACAGGTCGGCGTCGATGGCGCCCGAGCATGAGTACGTGAGCAACTGGCCGCCCTGGCGCAGCAGCCTGAAGCCGGCCATGTTGATGTCCTTGTACGCGCGTGCGGCACGCTCCACGTGATGCGCCGACGGCGCGAATTTGGGCGGATCGAGCACGATCATGTCGAACGTGCGGCCCTCGTCGCGCAACGCGCGCAACGTCTTGAACACATCGGCATCGCGCCACTCGGCGCGAGCGGCGTCGAAGCCGTTGAGTTCGACGTTGCGCGCGCCGATCGCCAGCGCTTCGCCCGACGAATCGATCGACAGCACGCTTTGGGCGCCGCCGGCCAGCGCCGCCAGCGAAAACCCGCCCGTGTAGCAGAAGCAGTTCAGTACGTCGCGGCCCCTGGCCTGTTGCTGCACGAGCAGACGGTTGTCGCGCTGGTCGACGTAGAAGCCGGTCTTGTGGCCGTTGCGCACGTCGACGTAATACTTCACGCCGCACTCGTGGGTGGTGAGCAGGTCAGGCGCCTGCGGCGGCTCGGCGCCGGCCAGCACGCCGGTGAGGCTCGGCAGGCCTTCGCGCTCGCGCACGGCGGCGTCGGAGCGCTCATAGACATTGGGGCAGCCGGTTGCGCCGACGAGGGCGTTCACGATGGCGTCCTTCCAGGCTTCCACGCCCGCGGCCATGAACTGGCACACGAGCTGATCGGACACCGGAGCGCCGGGCGCCGATTGGTAGCGGTCGACGATCAGTCCGGGGAGCCCGTCGGCCTCGCCGAAGATCAGGCGCGTGGCGCCCGTGTCGCGCACCATCTGCTGCCGATAGGCGAGCGCGGCACTCACACGACGCTTGAAGAATGCGTGGTCGACCGGCTCGCCCTCGTCGAACGTCCACACGCGGGCGCGAATGGCCGAGACCGGACTGAAGGCGGCGCGGGCGAGGAAGCGGCCGTCCGCCGCGCGCACCACGACCGTTGCGCCGGAAGTCGGCTTGCCGTCCACGCGCGCCACGGCGGTGGCGTAAATCCAGGGGTGACGGCGCAGCAAGGACTTTTCTTTGCCGGGCTTGAGGGTCAAGGTATTCATGCGGGACGGACCAACGGTTGCATTCGGAGTGGCGGCAAGTCGCGGGGCATGGCTGGGCGGTCTCGCGCGCGTGAATCGACCAACGGAACGATGCCGACGCGCACGACGCGGGTCACCTGCCGGACTTGCTGGGGAAGGACGCGATTCTACACCGAGTCGCGCCGTCGGCCGGAAAGCCTCAGGGCTTCTTGCGCGAGCGCGGATGCGCCTGATCGTAGACCTTGGCGAGATGCTGGAAGTCGAGCTTCGTGTAGATCTGTGTCGTGGAAATGTTGCTGTGGCCGAGCATTTCCTGCACTGCGCGCAGATCGCCCGAGGACTGCAACACATGCGTGGCGAACGAGTGGCGCAGCATGTGCGGATGCACGTGCGTGGGCAGTCCGGCCGCCTGCGCGTGATGCGCGAGCCCCTGCTGCACCGCGCGCGACCCGATGCGTTTGCCGCGTGCCGACAGGAACAGCGCATGCGGCTCGGCGGTGGCAAGCGGTGCACGCTTGTCGAGCCACTGGGCCAGCGCCTGCGCGGCTTTCTCGCCCACGGGCACCCGTCGACGCTTGTTCCCCTTGCCGGTGACAACCACTTCGCGCTCCGGCAGGTCGAGCCAACTGATCGAGCGGTATCCATCGGCGTCGACGTAGCGATGGTCCAGGCTCGTGAGCTCGGAGAGCCGCAGCCCCGACGAATACAGCAACTCGAACATCGCGCGGTTGCGCACGGCCTCGGCCGACGTGCCGGATTCGAACTCGACGAGCGCCGAAGCCTGATCGGGTGAGAGCGCCTTGGGCAAGGGCTTGGGCTGCTTCGGCGCACGCACGCCTTCGACGGGATTGGCCACGAGCGCGGTGCGCTGCGCGAGCCATGCGAAGTATCCGCGCCACGCCGAGAGCTTGCGTGCGATGGAGCGGCCGACGAGGCCCTCGCCGTGCAGTTGCATCACGAACCGGCGAATATCGCCGTGCTGCAGTGACTCGAGCGCACGTCCGCCCGCCAGACGCTGCAACTGACGCAGGTCGCGCGTGTAGTTTTCCAGGGTGAGGCCGGCGAGCTTGCGCTCGCTGGCCAGCGAGGTGAGATAGGCGCGAATGCCGGGTTCCAGCGGTGGCGTGTTGCCGTCGGGTCCACCGTCGCCGGCGCCGGCCGGCGTGCGGGCTTTCGCCTTGCCGGACGCGGCCTGCCGGGCTGACATCAGTCGTGCGCGCGCAGCTTGCCCAGCGCCGCGCCGGCCAGCTCGCCGATCTGCGTCAGGAAGTCGGTCGCCATGCCCTCGTGGAAACGGCGCGCGTCTTCCGAGCCCATCACGAGCAGGCCGAAGACCGGCCCGTCGGTGACCTGCGGATCGCGAAGCGCAAGCAGCGCCACCGACGCGGGATCGCTCGGCGCGCCGAGCCACGTCACGGCTTCGAAACCGGTGTTCGCACCGCAATACGGCGTGACCAGGCTCGACGCGAAGATCTTCACTTCCTCGCTCACGCTGCGGGCGAAATCGGCCGGCTGATAAGGCGCAGCCACGCTCCACAGACGCACGGCGGCGTACGGTACGTTGAAGACGTCGCGCAGGCCGCGGGCAATCGCCTCGGGCAACGCATGCGGATCACGCTCGCCGAGAAGGCCGAGCGTCCAGCGGTGCAGCTTGGCCGAGATGTCGTCGTTCTCGTGGCCGTAGCGCATCAGTTCGGCGAGGCGCCGCTCGATCTGCTTGGTCTTCTCGCGCTGCATCTCGATCTGGCGCTCCTGCAGCGACACCGCGCGCTGGCCGTGCGGGCTGGTGAGCCGCACGCCGGCCAGCAATTCGGCATGGCGCTCGAAGAAGTCGGGATGCGCAATCAGGTATTCCGCAATATCTCGGTCGTTCATGAGTGTCCGTCTGCTGTTCGTCAACTGCCGCGAGCCGCCCCCGAGCTCAGGGGTGGCCTGCGGCCGCCTGGGTCGCTAAATCAGTATTCGTCAGAAACCAAATATCGTACAGACCTTCCGGGCGTCAGGTCCGACGCGCCGACGTCGCCTGTCAGATCTCGATCGTGCCCTCGAAGACCGTGGCGGCCGGCCCCGTCATGATGACTGAGCCGTTCGCACCGTCCCAGTCGATGGTGAGCGTGCCGCCGTGCGTCTCGATCGCGACCGGTGCGCGCAGCAGCCCGCGACGGATACCCGCCACCGCCGCCGCACACGCGCCGGTGCCGCACGCGAGCGTTTCGCCCGCACCGCGTTCATACACGCGCAGTCGCGCCTGGTGCGGCCCGACCACCTGCAGGAAGCCGGCGTTCACGCGGCGCGGGAAACGGGCGTGTCGCTCGACGAGCGGACCGTCCGTCTCGACCGGTGCGGTGTCGACGTTGTCCACGACCTGCACGGCATGCGGGTTGCCCATCGACACCACGGAAATCCACGTGGTCTTGCCAGCCACGTCCAGCGGCCAGAGCGTGTCGTCACCCTCGCCACGCCCTTGCAGGCCGGCGGTGTCGAACGGCACGTCCGACGGCGTGAGGATCGGCGCGCCCATATCCACGCTGACCTGCCCGTCCTCGCGCATCGTGAGCGTGATCACGCCTTGCTGCACCTCCACGCGCACCGAGCGCTTGTCGGTCAGCCCGGTGTCGCGCACGAACTTCACGAAGCAGCGCGCGCCGTTGCCGCAATGCTCGACCTCGCCACCGTCGGCGTTGAAGATGCGGTAGCGGAAGTCCACGCCCGGCAGCGTGGAGCGCTCGACGAGCAGCAACTGATCGGCGCCGACGCCAAAATGACGGTCGGCGAGCGCACGCCACTGTTCGGGCGTGAAATCGATGGTCTGCGAGATGCCGTCGATCACGACAAAGTCGTTCCCGGCACCTTGCATCTTGGTGAATTTGAGCTTCATGCCGCTATTGTAGTGGAGAAGGTCGACGCGCATCCGGCCCCATCAATACACGCCGGGCTGGCCCTCTGGGCGCGTCTTGAAGCGCTTGTGCACCCAGTAGTACTGCTCCGGCATCTTCAGGATTTGCTCCTCGAGGAAGGCGTTCATGCGGCGCGCGTCGGCTTCGGGGTCGCCGCTCGGGTAGTTTTCCCAAATCGGAAAGACTTTCAAGCGATAGCCCTTGTAGTTGGGCAGCACCTCGCCGATGAAGGGAAGCACCTGGGCACGGCCGACCTCGGCCAGACGCGAAACCGACGTCAGGGTGCAGGTCGGTACGCCGAAGAACGGCACGAACACCGAATTGCGCGCGCCATAGTCCATGTCGGCGGCCAGCATGACGGGCTTGCGCTTGCGGAACATGCGCAGCACGTCGCGGGCGCTGTCGCCGCGCGGGATCATCTCGGCGTCGAACCGCCCGCGCTGCTCGCGCGCCATGGCGTCGAACGCCGGGTTCGACATCGGCGTGTAGAGCGACGCGCACGGCCGGTCGAGCAGGTAATTGATGAAGACCGACGCCATCTCGATGCCCACGAAGTGAAAGCCCAGCAAGATTGTCGGGGGCATGTCCGGCGCCTTGAGGTCGACGGCCGAATCGACTTCGATGAGCCGCTCGAGCTTCTTGCCGTCGGCGAACCACTGCACGCTGCGCTCCGCGTAGCTTCGGATCGCATGCACGAACGACGCCTTGGCGACGCGCTCGCGCGTGGCGTCATCCCAGTGCGGAAAACACAGGCGCAGGTTGGTATGCACAACCCGCTTGCGCGAGCTGGGAATGGCGTAAAGCAGACGCCCCAGCCCCGCGCCGAAGCGCGCGACCCAGCTGTAGGGCAGCAGGTTCAGCCCGCGCAGCAGGCCGACGCTCAGGTAGTACCCGAAGGATTTCTTGGTAGTGGATGCCATGTCGCAAGCAGGATTTCTTCAGGGGCGTATAATAAGCGACATCGCCGAGTTAACTGACAACTTGCGGGGCGATTCGGGTGAGCGACCTTACCGGCAGCGCATCCGACCAATTTTCCGCTAAAGCGTCGCCGCTTCGCCTCCGATGACGGCAACGTGAGTCGCCAAATTCGTACAGAGGAGCCAGAAGTGGCGAACGATTATCTTTTTACCTCCGAATCCGTCTCTGAAGGCCACCCGGACAAGGTTGCCGATCAAATCTCCGACGCCGTTCTCGACGCCATCCTGACGCAGGACAAGTACGCACGTGTTGCCGCGGAAACGCTTTGCAACACCGGCCTCGTCGTGCTCGCCGGCGAAATCACCACGACCGCCACGGTGGACTATCAGCAGGTGGCGCGCGACACGATCCGCCGCATCGGCTACGACAACACCGACTACGGCATCGACTACAAGGGTTGCGCCGTGCTGGTGGCCTACGACCGCCAGTCGCCGGACATCGCCCAGGGCGTGGACCGTGCGCATGACGACAACCTCGATCAGGGCGCCGGCGACCAGGGTCTGATGTTCGGCTATGCGTGCGACGAAACGCCGGAACTGATGCCGCTGCCGATCTACCTGTCGCACCGTCTGGTGGAGCGTCAGTCGCAAGTGCGCCGCGACGGCCGCCTGCCGTGGCTGCGTCCGGATGCCAAGTCGCAGGTCACCATCAAGTATGAAAACGGCCGCCCGCACAGCATCGACACGGTCGTGCTCTCGACGCAGCACCATCCGGACATCGCGCTGGACGCGCTGCGCGAAGCCGTGATCGAGGAAGTCATCAAGCCGGTGCTGCCGGCCGACCTCATCAAGGGCGACATCAAGTTCCTGGTGAACCCGACCGGCCGTTTCGTGATCGGTGGCCCGCAGGGCGACGCCGGCCTCACGGGTCGCAAGATCATCGTCGACACCTATGGCGGCGCCGCGCCGCACGGCGGTGGCGCGTTCTCGGGCAAGGACCCCTCGAAGGTGGACCGCTCGGCAGCCTACGCCGGCCGCTACGTCGCGAAGAACATCGTGGCCGCCGGCCTGGCCTCGAAGTGCGTGATCCAGGTCTCGTACGCCATCGGTGTGGCACGCCCGACGTCGGTGATGGTCAACACTTTCGGCACCGGCAAGATCAGCGATCAGCGTATCGCCGAACTTGTCGAGAAGCACTTCGATCTGCGCCCGAAGGGCATCATCCAGATGCTCGACCTGCTGCGCCCGATCTACGAGAAGACGGCCGCCTACGGTCACTTCGGCCGTGAAGAGCCGGAATTCTCGTGGGAAGCGACCGACCGCGCCGACGCCCTGCTCGCCGACGCCGGTCTGCGCGCCGTGGCCTGAGCTGCATTGCACGCAAGCTGGCGCCAACCCGCCGGCACCGAAAGACACAACCCCCGCCCGGGTCGCCCCGGCGGGGGTTTTGTTTTCAAAGGCCAGCGACGGCGATATGGCCACAATATCGTTGCGTGATCACCGCGCCACGGCCGGTTTGCGACCCGGGCGCCGCGGTCATCGCAGAAATCGCCGGATCAGCATGCCGAATGCCTTGCCGTAGGGCGGATTGAGCAGCGCCGTGCCGTTCCAGCGCGACTGCCGGAAGATCGGTTTCTCCTTGGAGAACGTGCGAAAGCCCGCTTCGCCGTGATAGCCGCCCATGCCTGACGGTCCCACCCCGGCAAACGGCAGCGTATGCTCGGCCACGTGCAGCAGCGTGTCGTTGATCGTCACGCCACCGGAGATCGTGTTCCGGACCACGTGATCGATGCGCGTATTGTCGGTATCGAACACATAGAGCGCGAGCGGATGCGGCCTCTCGTTCACGTAGGCAATCGCCGCGTCCAGATCGTCATAAGGCACGACCGGCAGCAACGGCCCGAAAATCTCCTCTCGCATCACGCGCATGCCGTCGTGCACACCCGTGAGTACCACCGGGGGCATACGCCGGCGCGCCGCCTGCGGCTCGGCGTCGAAAAGCGCATGTGCCGTGGCACCCTGCGCCGTGGCCTCGCTCGCGAGGCCGGCCAGGCGCGCAAAATGCCGCGGCGACACGATGCTCGTGTACTGCGGATTGTCCACCGCATTCGGATAGAGCCGCGCCGCCGTCTGCCGTGCGGTCGTCAGGAAGGCGTCGAGTTTCTCGCGCGGCACCAGCACGTAATCGGGCGCGATGCAGGTCTGCCCCGCATTGACCAGCTTGCCGAACATGATGCGCTCCACCGCATGGTCCCAGCGTGCGCCCGGGCCGATGATGGCCGGCGACTTGCCGCCAAGTTCCAGCGTCACCGGCGTGAGATGCTCGCTCGCCGCGCGCATCACGTGATGCCCGATCGAGGTCGCGCCGGTAAACAGCAGATGATCGAATGGCAACGTGGAAAATGCGCGGGCGATCTGCGCGTCGCCGGTCACCACCGTCACCCATTCCGGCGCGAAGGTATCAGCCACGGCCGCCGCGAACACCTCCGCAAAGCGGGGCGTGATCTCCGAGACCTTGATCATCACGCGATTGCCCGCCGCCAGTGCGTCGGTGAGCGGGCCCACGGCGAGCAACAGCGGATAGTTCCAGGGCACGATCACGCCGACGACGCCCAGCGGCTGCGGCACGACCGACCGGCGTCCCGGCAGCAGCCACAGGTGCGCCCAACCGTGCGCCCCCCGCATCCAGCGCCGTGTGTGCGCGAGCGCATGCTTCAGGTTGCCATGCGCGGGAAACAGCTCGAGCATGTCGGTTTCCTGCGACGAGCGTCCGCCGAAGTCCGCGTCGATGGCGGTCGCGAAAGCGTCGCGATACTTGTGCAGCATGGCCTGCAGCGCCTCGAGCTGGCGCTTGCGCATCGGCCAGTCGACGTGCGGCGACGCGTCGTGCGCTCGCCGCATGGCGTCGAAGCGCGGCAGCAATTGCGCGCGCGCGATGTCGTCGTCGACCGAGGTATCGAGTGTTATCGGCGTCGCCTCGTGCAGCCCGCCCGGTTCGTGATTGTGACCCATGCCCTGCTCCTCCCTGCCCGCACTGCGATGCGGGATTGCATCGTGTCGCGGCGTTGTTATGTCGATCTGTTATGTCGTGACGCGCGAAGGACCGTACCGGCATCGCATTCGTGTCAGCCCGCAGCGCCCGGGAACGCCCGGTCCAGCCACGCGCGCTGCACCGCCGTGGCGAGCGTGTCGGGCATCACCCCGTAGACACGTCCGCCGTGCGTGGCGAAACGGCTCTCGATGAAACCGTGTGCGAGCTCGATCGGGGCATGTTCGAGCAGCAACGCCGCCTGCGCGAGCAACACGATCTGCTGCGCGATGGCGCGCGCGCGCACCGCGTGCGTTGCCGGATCGGCGGCCAGCCACCCGTGGAGCTGCGCCAGCGCCGCGCGCAGTACCGCATGCGAGCCCACGCGTTCGGTCAGCCATTCGAACCAGCATTGGGCGACGTCGGGTTCACGACCGATCGCGCGCAACACGTCGAGACACATGACGTTGCCCGAACCTTCCCAGATCGAGTTGACGGGCGCCTCGCGGTACAGCCGCGCGAGCGGCCCCGTTTCCACGTAGCCGTTGCCGCCCCACACTTCCATGCACTCGCCGGCCAGCTCCAGCGCGCGCTTGCATACCCAGAATTTCGCGGCAGGCAGCACCACGCGCCGCCATGCGCGCTCGACGGGCGAGTCGTCGTCAGCGGCGCTCGCATCGAACGCACGCGCGAGCCGCATCGCCAGCCACGTCGCCGCCTCCGATTCGAGCGAGAGATCGGCCAGCACCGCCGTCATCAGATCCTGGTCGACGAGCTTCGCGCCGAACGCCGCGCGATGCCGCGCATGGTGGATCGCCTGCACGACGCCCGCGCGCATCATGGCCGCGCTGCCGATCACGCAGTCGAGCCGCGTGTACGTCGCCATTTCGATGATGGTGGGAACGCCCCGACCCGGTGCGCCCACGCGCGTGCCATACGCGCCCAGAAACTCGACCTCGCTGCTGGCGTTCGATCGATTGCCGAGCTTGTCTTTCAGGCGCTGCACCTGCACGGCATTCTTGCCGCCGTCGGGGCGATACCGGGGAACGAAGAAACACGAGAGCGCATCGGTATCGCCCTCGCGCGCGAGAACCAGATGGGCGTCGCACTGCGGCGCCGAGAAGAACCACTTGTGGCCGACGAGCGAAAACTCGCCGCGACCGCCGTCGGTCGCCACCGTCGTGTTCGTGCGCACGTCGGAGCCGCCCTGCTTCTCCGTCATGCCCATGCCGACGAGCATGGCGTGCTTCTGCGCGAGCGGCACGTCGCGCGGGTCGTGCTGCGGCGCGAGCAGTTTGTCCTTGATCGAGGGGAACAGCGCGGCTTCCTTCATCAGCACCGGAATGCTCGCGAACGTCATCGTCGTGGGACACAACGCGCCGGCTTCGTTCTGCGCGTGCAGGAAATATGACGCCGTACGCGCCGCCATGACCCCGCCGCGCGGATGCGCCCAGGGCAGCGACTGCAATTGTGCACCGCGCAACAACCCCATCAGGGCATGCCACGCAGGATGAAACTCGACGTGATCGATGCGATTGCCTCGCGCGTCAAACGATTGCAGCTCCGGTTCGTGACGATTGGCCGCCTGCGCCCACTGCTGCACTTCCGCCTCGCCCAGACGCGCGCCCTGACGATGCAGTTCCTTCGCATGCCAGTCGGCATCGAAGACGGCAACAGCGGCCTGCAACGCCGTGTCGGTCGCGTAGAGGTTGTAGTCGACGAGCGGCGGTACCTGATTGGTCACGTCGTGGGTCTGCCAGGCTTCAGTCATCCGTGTCTCCATGGGTCATGTATCGGACGGTCACCCGAGGCGATCATTTCATCATAGCGGTTGGCGTCGGACGTTCGCAGAAATTAGAGGAATGCTTCACTTGCCCCCCGCGCACACGGTTTGTCTGCCTACAATGAGTGCCGCCGCGAATTGACGCTTTGGCGCCGAGAAGCCCCACCGCGAAGTGCCGCCCGTCAGAGGTGTGCCCGCCGCCGGTCGCGCGATGCGCAGCATGGCATCACGCACGAAGAGAAGCACCACGACAAGTCGAACGACACGCCGTGCGGAGCAAATCCGTCGGCCAAAAGAAAGCGGCCGGACAGCCGCGCAACAGCGATAGCAGTGCCCATCCAAGGGAGGATGACAGCATGGACTACGACTACGTCATTGTCGGCGGCGGTTCGGCCGGTTGTGCATTGGCCGCGCGACTGGCCGACGGTGCGCCGCAGTGCACGATCGCGCTCATCGAGGCGGGTCCGCCCGACGACAGCTTTCTCGTTCGCCTGCCGCTGGGACTGGCGGCACTCGTGCCGTTTCGCTCGCGCCGCAACTATGGCTATCGCACCACGCCCCAGGCGGGATTGGGTGGCCGCCAGGGTTACCAGCCACGCGGACGTGGCCTGGGCGGGTCCAGCTCGATCAACGCCATGATCTACACGCGCGGCCACCCCGACGATTACAACGACTGGGCGCAGGCCGGGTGCGACGGCTGGGGATGGAGCGACGTGCTTCCCTACTTCCGCCGCAGCGAGAACAACGAGCGCAACACGCATGGCGCCGACGCGTGGCACGGCAGCGGAGGTCCCCTCAACGTTGCCGACCTTCGCACGATCAACCCGTTCTCGCGTCATTACGTCGACGCCGCGCGTGAGGCCGGATTTCCGGTGACCGACGATTTCAACGGTCCGCAGTACGAAGGCGCGGGCATCTATCAGGTGACGCAAAAGGATGGGCAACGCTGGAATGCGGCGAGCGCCTATCTGCATGGAAAATCGCGCGCGAACCTGCATGTCATCACCGACGCGCTCGTGCAGCGCATCGTCTTCGACGGCAAGCGCGCGACTGGCGTCAAGCTGCAACGTCGCGGCGCGCTCGAGACGATTCGCGCCCGCGCCGAAGTGGTGCTGAGCGCCGGCGCGTTCAACTCGCCGCAGCTGCTCATGTGCTCGGGCATTGGCCCCGCCGCACAACTTCGCGCACACGGTGTGGCCGTGCTCGTCGACGCGCCGGGGGTGGGAGAGAACCTGCAGGACCACATCGACTTCATCATCAACAAGTACGTTGCGCACCGCGAACTGGTCGGCTACACCCCGGCGGGGCTCTGGCATCTGCTCACGCAGGGTTTCGAATATCTGCGCACACGCCGCGGGCTGTTCGCGAGCAACGTGGCCGAAGCCGGTGGTTTCCTGAAGAGCGATCCGGCGCTCGCGCGGCCGGATCTTCAGATGCACTTCCTGGTCGGGGTTTGCGACAACCACAATCGCCGCTTGCATCTGCCGCGCGGGCTGTCGCTGCACGCTTGCGTATTGCGGCCCAGGAGCCGCGGGCGCGTGACGCTTGCCTCGGCGGACATGCGCGACGCGCCGCGCATCGACCCCGCTTTCCTGCAGGCGCAGGAAGATGTCGATACCTTGCTGCGCGGCGTACGCGTGATTCGCCGCATCCTCGCGGCGCCGTCGCTCGCACGATTCGGTGGGCGGGAGTTGCACACCCGCGGCGTGGAATCGGATGAAGCGCTGACCGCGCTGATCCGCGAACGCGCCGACACCATCTATCATCCGGTCGGCACCTGCCGGATGGGCAGCGATGCGACGTCGGTCGTCGACCCGGCGCTGCGGGTGCGTGGCGTGGAGGGCCTGCGCGTCGTGGACGCGTCGATCATGCCCACGCTCATTGGCGGCAACACCAACGCGCCATCGATCATGATCGGCGAGAAGGCGGCCGACCTGATGCTCGCGCACGCCATCGGCTCGCCGCAGGCAAACGCCGCCGCCGCGCGCGCGTCGTCGACACCGTCGGAAGGTACGCCGGCCTTAGCCGCCCGGATACAGCCACAGACCTAGGAACGGCTCGCCCCACAGCGCGCTCGCCAGCGCGCCGAGACTCAGCCACGGTCCGAACGGCAACGGTGCACGCACGGCGCGACCGCGCCAGAGCGCCAGCACGGCAAAGGCGAGCGTGGCCGCGGTGGCGCCGAACGCGAGCATCAGCGGCACGCCAACCCAGCCGAGCCACGCACCGCACGCGGCCACGAGCTTGGCGTCGCCCCCGCCCAGACCGTCCTGACCGGTCAGCGCGCGGTACGCGCCGGCCATCGTCCACATCGCCCCGTATCCCAGCGCGGCCCCGGTCACGGAGGCGTCGACGGGCAGCGTCACCCCCGCGGCGCTGCACAGCAATCCGGCCCACACCAGCGGCAACGTCAGCGCGTCGGGGAGCAGGCGTGTGTCCACGTCGATGAGCGCGAGCGCCAGCATCGTCGCGCCGAACCCACACCAGGCGAGCATGGGCAGATACTGCCTCGAAGGCAGAAAGTGCCACGCAATCGCCGCGAACATGGCCGCCACCGTCACTTCGACGAGCGGATATCGCATGGAGATCCTTGCGCCGCAACCGGCACAGCGTCCGCGCAGCCAGAGGTAACCAAGTACGGGGATGTTGTGCCGCAGGGCGATGCGCGTCTCGCAACGCGGACAGCGCGATGGCGGCCAGGCCAGATTGAAACGTGGCGCAACCGGTGGCAATTGCCCGGTCCATTCGGCCACCTCGCGCGCCCATTGCGCTTCGAGCATGCGCGGCACACGATGCACAACCACGTTCACGAAGCTTCCGACGAGCAGGCCGAACGTCCCCATCATCGCCACCGCGACATCGTTGGGCAATGCGTACAGCGCCTGCCAGAGCGGATCGAGTGACGACGGCATCGTCAGAACATCGTGCGGGCGTATTCGCCCGCCGCATGACCGATCTGCAACATGCCGCCGACCGTGAAGATGATGGTCAGGCCCACGAGCGCCAGCAACACCGAGCGCAGGGTCGCCGAACGCAGTTTGATGCGCTCGGCCACCTCCTCGATCGTCATCAGCCCGATCTTGCGGATGCCGGCGTCGAAGTTGGTCCGCCCCGAATACTCGACAAGCCGGTCGAAGATCTCTTCATTGAAGATGCCCGTGTCCATCGCCTTGATCATGCTGCGTTCGCTCTTGAGCGAGGCGCGCATGCGCAGCAAATGCCATCGCAGCCAAGGCGACGCACGCCCGAGCAGCAGGGAGATGGCGTCGAACACCGAGGTCTTCGCGCCGGTCAGGGCAGCGAGCGCGACCAGAAACTCGCCCGCCCGCACGTCGCGGTACACGGCGTAGGGGCCGATGGTATCGACGCGCTGGCGCAACGGCCCCGTCCACCGACTGAACGACAGCGACATCAGGACGACGAGCGCGACCGGCACGCCATAGAGCAGCGGCCACCAGTTGGCGACGAAGCGCGACATGGCGTACAGTCCCGCGCCGACGAGTGGGAATTTCTCCGGCGGCATGATCTCCGTCATGATCGGCATCATGCCGTACGCCACGCCGAGCTGGATCGCGGCGAGCAGCACCGACATGAAGATCGGCAGCGCCACGGCACCGGCAATGGCCGCGCGCGTCTGTTGCTGGAGCGTGACCACGCGCGCGAGGAATCGCAGCGTGCCGGGCAGGTCACCCTTCTCCCCTGCCGCGATGACGACCAGGTCTTCGTCGGGGATGGTGCCCGCCCATGACTTCTGCAGGTTCTTCGAGCTCGCGCGGTCGCGCCAGACGGCGTAAAGCGGCGCCATCGGATTGCGGCGCTCCTTGGCGCGCGCATACCGGCGCGAGAAGAGCTCGAACGGATTGGCGCCGTCTTCGATGGCGTCGGCGAAATCGCTGTAGAACTTTGCGCGGCTCTTGCGAAATCGCCGCTTCGCCTTCGCCAGTCCCGGATAGGGATCGCGATCGGCGGTGAGCCTGGCGAGCAGGCGGTTGGCAGCTTCGATCATGAGAGGAACCCGGAGGTGTCAGACATGGCGCGCCCGCGCTCACACACAGGCAAGCCGGCGCGACGCGGCACCGCCCGGCGACGCCGTCTGACGAAGATGAAATTTCTTGAGCTTGCAGAAGGCCGCTTCGACGTCGCGCGGATCGACGAGACCCTGCGACATCTTGAATATCGCGTGCTCCATCGCCGACTTGCCGGTCATGTTCGGGCTGGCGAGATCGCCGTCGTGGCTCGCGCGCCAGTGGCGCTCCGCCTCCCAGAACTGGCCGGCGCGCAACAGCTCCAGCAACTCGTCGGTCAGCTCGCACACTTCGGCGACGACCGTCTGCCCACTGGTGCCGCGCCCGTGACACCGCTCGCAACCCGGCCCCTCCACGCGCAGCGCCGCGGCGTCAACGCCCAACGCACCGATGATCGCGAGCGTGGCATCGTCGAGCCGTTCGCGCGCGGGCCGCTTGCAGTGCTCGCAGAGCACCGGAATGAGCTTCTGATAGATGATCGCCGTGAGAAAATTCGGCGCGGCCACGGCGGCCAGCGGCATGCCGATCTCGTCGCTCACGAGGCGCGACACGATTCCGAACGCGCTCGACGCATGCACGGTCGAGAGCACCTGATGGCCCGTCTCCGTCATCGACTTCGCGAACGACCCGGTCTCCGCGTCGCGAATCTCGCCCGGCATGAGCTTGTCCGGATCTCCCCGCAGCAGCACCTTCGCGGCGGCGCCGAACGCGGAATCTCCCGGACCGTCTTCCGCACGACGCTGAATCGGGATCTGCGTCATGTGTGGCTGGATGTACTCGACGGGATCCTCGATGGAGAAGAATTTCTTGCCGGAGTCGCGCTCGTACGTCATGAGCGTGCGCAGCGTCGTCGACTTTCCCGACCCCGTCTCGCCCGCGATGACGGTCAGCCCGGGGCTGCGATGCACCGCGTCTTCCAGGATCTCGATCTGGTCGGCGGAGTAACCGAGTTGCGCGAGCGTAAGCACGTCGCCTTCCGTCGCCTCGTTCACGAGCAGGCGCAGCACCACGTCCACCCCGCGATTCTCCTTCACGCTCTGGAAGCGCAATTGATACTTGCGCTGGCGCAGCGTGACCGGAATGGAGCAGCTCTGGTGCTGCGCTTCGTCGAAATGATTGTGGCTGCGACTGCTCGGATCGGCCCGCGAGTTGTACGCAGCGGACACAGCATCGAGCATCGCGTGATAGTCGCGTGCGAGACGATCGCTCTCGCCCGTCACGCGCAGCTTGCCATGAATGCGCATGCGCACCCGTACCTGGCGATTGTCGCGAAATTCGAAGTGAATGTCCGACGCCCCCGCGTCGATGGCACGCTCGATGATCAGATCGAAATTTCGATAGGCCCCGGTGCGGCGCTCGTCGTGCCGGTCGTCGCCGTCGCCCTGCTGCTGCAGGCGTGACTGCATCAGCAGGATTTCTTCGGTGGTGCCGACGTAGATGCCCTCCAGATCGAGGCGATGCCTGGCGCGCACCGCCTGGTCGAAGCGTTCGAGCAGATCGGAGCCCTGTGTGCGCAGGAATGTCGTGTGTTCGAGCAACACCAGATACAGGCGCGGCTTCATCGCCACGAGGACCAGCGAGCCGTGCTCGGCACCCGCCAACGTGATGCCGAGGTCCTGCCGCCAGCCGAACGCCTGGATCTCCGGCTCGCGCAGGTCGGCAATGGGCTGGGCCATGACGCGCGCACCGGAGCGGCGCCCCAGACGCAGCAGCGCAGCGCGCAGACGCTCAGCGAGGGGACGCATAGGACAACTCCGGCGACGCCCGTCCGCCCGCCGAACGATCCTCGGCCTGCTCCGGCGCCACGGGCGCGGCGCCGAACGTGTTGGGCAGCAACAGGCGGCGCCGCTGCGCCCCACGACGCACGTCGACGAAATCGTCGCCGATGGCCACGATCTGCCAGTCGCCCACCTTGTCGCCGCGGGTCACGTTGCGGCCATAGCGGCCGTCCACGCGAAGATAGGCGACCGTCGTGTTCTCCACGCCGTAGATGAAGAGCAGCTCGGGCGGCACGTCGGGGCGCGCCGGTCTCGCCACAGCCGCCCCCGGTACCTTGTGGGCGGCCTGCGCCTCCCCGGCATCCTTCGCGGCCTGCGCCGCCTGCGACGCCTTCAGATGCGCGCGCGCGAACGCGTCGATGGTCTCTTCGGCGTGCGCGCCGGCAGCCGTCGCGAGCATGCACGGCGCGACCAGCAGCACCACGCATGCCGGGTGGAAGGACTTAATGGACATAGTAGGTTCCTTGAGCGGAGAAGACGGGTTTGCCGTCGTCGATCACGACCTTCAGCTCGGAGAGCGACATGTTGCCCGCCCGCATCATCAGGCCGGCGACCGAATCGACGAATGCCAGATGCCCGGCCATCTTCCATTCGCCTTTCGACAGCGGAGGCGGCACGTCGTCGCGCGACGTCACGCCCGGCGGCACGGGCACGAGCGGTTCGGGCATCGTGAGCGCGATGTCCATGCCGTAGTCGCCCAACGCCTGAAGTCGTGCGCCAGCGGTGCGCAGGAATTGATTTCGTGGCACCGGCGTAACGCGCGCCTCGCCGTCGTCTTCCAGCGACTCGATCTCGTTCCGGGCCGAGGCATCGCCTTTCGCGGCGCCCAGCGACGCCACCACGGTGCTCGCCGCATGCGCCTCGTCCGGCGCGATCGAGACGGTTTCGCGAGCGTGGTCCAGATCGACGATCCTGGCATCGGGCCGTTGCGACAGGAGCAGGTCGAAGGTGCCGCCGTCACGACGGCGCCAGTCGATCTCGCATCGTTGCGCCTTGCAATCGATGCTCGCCGGTCGCCATCCGCCGGCATTCGCCGGCAACTGCTGCACGACACGCTGCAAGTGCCGCGCGTACGACGCGCCGGCCGAGAACGGCTCCGCCGCGATGGCCCGCGCCAGCGCCTGCCGGTACGCTTCGATCGGATCGACCCGATTGGCGGCCGCGCGTTTGGCCTGTTGCGCGTCGTCGTACCATCGCCACCCCCACCATCCGGCCGCCGCCACGACCAAGAGCATGACCAGCACACCGCCCGCGAGCCGGATGGCCCGCGTGGGCAAGGCCTTTCGCACCGGCTTCAGACGCGCCTGCGCAAGCGCTTCGTGCCCGGAGGAAGCGACGATGTCGTCAAGCGTCAGCACCACGTCGGCATGCGGCAGATTGGCGCGCTGGACGCCCGCAATTTTCACCGGCCCGTCGACCTCGGCACACCATTGCTCGAGACGCGGCCTGATCTGCTCGGCCGGCACACTCAGATCGAGCTCGGGACGCCGGTCCCGAAGCGTGACGAACAGGATCATGGCCGGATCGTCGGGGTCGGGATGCAGGAAGGCGACGTTCGGTCCGTCGACGAGCGCGCCGAGCAGGCACGCCAGCGCGGGGCCGCCAGGCTCGGTGCCGTCGGCGGCGTGCGCGGGCAACGACACGAGACCCACGGTACGTGTCCCCGCGCCGTCGTCGATCACGACGAAGTGCGAGGCGTCACGGCTGCGAGCGAGACTGCGGATCTCGGCCATCTCCTTTTGCAGCCCGATGAGCGTCTCCCACTGCGCGCCCACGACCAGGTGATTCGACAATGCGCGCCCCATGTCACACGCCCTCGGTCAGTTCCGGCGAGATCAGGATCACGATCTCGTTCACACGCTGGTGCGCCTCCTTCGTGCCGCCCTGGTAGTTGAAGATGCCGTCGCGGTCGGTGCTGTCATCCTTGCGGCGAAAGCCGCTGAGCACAAGCGTATCGCCCGATTTGAGCGAAGCGCGCTGCATCGTCTGGACCGACGCGGTCAGCGGCAACTGCATGAACGTGCCAATGCCCAGGCCGTCGTCGCTGCGATCGCGCCGATCTCGCCGGTCCCGCGCATCGCCGTCGTCGCGGATGTCCACGCGCGGCCCCTTGCCGTCCTCACCCAGCCGCACGCGCGCGCTCGCGCCGTCGCCACCGCTCTCCGACTCCTTGCCCGTGCGCAGGTTGATCTTCTCGAGCCGCTTGAGATCGGACATATCGATCTGCACCTGAAGCATCACGCTGCGGTTATCCATCAGCGTGGGCAGCAGGTTCATGACGAAGCCCGTGGTCAGCACTGCCTGTTCGGCCGTGACCACCGCCTGCCCACCGTAGTTGCCCGGCGTCATCTTCGTTTGCGCGACAAAGCCCTGATTCTGCGTGACGGCCACCGGCGCGGGCTGGTTGTTCAACGTGACCACCGTGGTGTCGATCACCGTGCTCACGCGCCCCTGCTGACTGAGCGCCTTGAAGAATGCCGTGGAGCCGGCCAGGCGCCCGTTCGGAATCTTGGTGAGACTCAGGCCGCCGCGATCGCCCATCAAACCGCCGCTCAGCGCCGGACCTGACAAGCCCGCCACCAGGCCGCTCGCGGACTGGTACACCAGCTTCCAGTCGATGCCGGCCGCCGAACGCTCGGTCAAATCGACGGAATAGACCTGCACCCGGAGTTTCACCTGCCTTCCAAGTACGGCGTTCTCGGCGTCGATGTAACGCGCGACCCGTTCGACGACGTCCGCCGTATCGGTGACGACGAGCGAACTCGTGACGACCGACGGCGTCACGCGCCCGCCCGGCGAGAGCATGTCCGTCACGGTCTTGACGAGGTCCGCCCAATAGTCGAGTTCCGACGCCACCGTGACGTTCGCATCGGCGTTGAAGCTCAGGTCGACACCGCCCGGCGTGCCGCCCCCGCCGCCGTCGGTCGAACCGCGATCGGCCTTCATCTTCGAGGCCTTGCCGACCGACGCGCGATACGACGAACTGCCGGGCATCATCTTGATCTGGAAGGTCTGCGTGACATAGCGCGCGAACTGCACCACGCCGTCGCGATAGCGCCAGTGGGTGCCCGACCGGTGGGCGATGGTATCCAGCAGGCCGGAGAGCGTGCCCTGGTATTGCAGCGGCACGGCAGGCTCGCCCGACTCGGTGCAGTTCACCTGAAAGAGGGCACCGGCACCATGACCGACGGATCCGCCTGGTCCGCTCCTGCCGTCGCGCAGGTCGCGGCCCATGTCGCCGGCGGTGTCGCACGCCACGTCGGAAGCCAGGCGAATCGTCAGCCCGTTGCCACGCGCGACCTGCGCGAGCAACACCGACATGGGCAGCGGGGCGCCGGTCGAGAAGCGCACATTGCGCTTGAAGAATTCGGGAAGTGCGACGGTCGCGCTCACGGCAACCGATTTCTTCGACAGCCACGCGCCGTCGACGTGCTCGATGGCGCGGATCGGCGGCGCCGAGTGCGTTGCCATCGACGACTGTGCGGCAGCACGCGTCTCGGTGACGTTCTCGTCTGTCCTGGTCAGCATCCCCGGCGTGCCGCACGCCGCCAGTAACGTGATGGCGCACAACACGCCGAGTCGCTTTCTCATGGATTACCGCTTCCGTAGTCATTGGCCGCGCGAGACGCGGCACTTGTCATTGTGTGGCGTGCACCACGCGCAGCACGCGGTTGGCGTCGTACACCTTCACGCGAATCGGCGCGTCCGTGTTCTGCAGCGAGCGCACGATCTGTTCGACGATGCCGAGAAAGTCCCCGCGAAACGTGGCCGGATACTCGATCGGGAAGTCGCGCTCGATTTCCCACGCGAGCTGCCAGCCGTGGCGCTCGGCGTAACGCCGCATGGCCTGCGAGACGCGGCCGTCCGCCGGCCGCAGCACGAGTTCGAGACCGGCCGCGCCAGGCGACGGCGAGGCCCCCGGTGGCGCCACGAGGCGCTGAGCGCCGCCGACGGACGCCGGCCGGAGATCGCCGCCGCGCGCCTCCAGCGCCTTCAGGATGCCCAGGTTGATCGCCTGCTGGATGTCCATGTACTGGT
>OFTX01000065.1_pt1 | contig 63058 bp, 54 predicted proteins | sample 1775051 | NCBI WGS metagenome assembly OFTX01 (sample SAMN08195772, study PRJEB24354) | sludge metagenome | isolation source: sludge from phenol fed wastewater aerobic bioreactor A | place: India: Nagpur | collected 2016-09-15 | reverse complement strand
CCGGGGCCCCTATGGCGCGGCGGGCGGGTGGAGGAAAGTCCGCAGGATGGCCCGCACGGATGCGGGCCAGTTTTTCGCCGGGACAGGAGTCCCATCGAAAAACCCCGTAACCCGCCCGCGCACCCGCAGGGCAGGATGCCCGGAGGGCGCGCCATCGGGGTGTCGTTTCCTCTTGGTTACTTCTCCTTTGGACAAGCAAAGGAGAAGTAACTCGGGCCGCGGCAGCGGCACGAAACCGCTTTGTTCCTTGCGAGAGCACAGAAGCAGAAGCCCCCCTCACCCCAACCCTCTCCCCCAACGATGAAGCTGTTGGGGGAGAGGGGGAACGGCACGCGGGCGAGGAGAGGCCAGGCACGTGCGACGGCTCTGAATCACGCGACAGCGGAAGAGAAGGCACCCTCATGGGATCAAATACCCCGCCCCCCGCCGCGTCTCGATCAGCCCGGGCACGCCCGCCGCATCCAGCTTGCGCCGCAGACCGAACACCAATACCTCCACGCTGCGGTCGGAGGCTTCGCTGTCGCTGCCGGCGGTGCGGTCGAGGATTTCCTGGCGGCTGAAGGCGCGGCCGCGGTGGCGTAGCAGCAGGCCGAGTACGGCGAATTCGCGGGGGGTCAGCGCCAGTGGCTGGCCGTCCACGCTGACGCTGTGCGAGCGCGGGTCCCAGGACAGCGCGCCGTGGTTCAGCACGGTGGGCTGGGCCTGCTGCGGGCGGCGCGCCAGCGCATGCAGGCGGGCGACCAGTTCGTCGAAGGAGAACGGCTTGACCAGGTAATCGTCGGCGCCGGCGTTCAGCGCCTCGATGCGGTCGGGCACCTGGTCGCGGGCGGACAGCACCAGCACGCGCGGCCGGCGCCCGCCGGCGGGCAGGCTGCGCAGCACGCCGATGCCGTCCAGCCGCGGCAGCATCAGGTCCAGCACCACCAGTTCGTAGTCGTAGCTGGACAGGAAACCGCAGGCCTCCACGCCGTCGCCGGCCGCGTCCACGGTGAAGCCGGCGCCCTGCAGGCCGTGGCGCAGGGTCTGGCGCAGGCGTTCGGAGTCTTCCACCAGCAGCAGTTTCATGCCGGATCCATTGTCGAAGCCGGGGGCAGGGAACCCCATTGTCGCCGTTCGGGCTTAGCAAAACATTCGGTTGCCCGCACCGTGCGCCGCGCATCGACAGTCGGCGCGGGCTGCCGCTATAAAGGCTGCCTATCCGGGGAGTGGACCGTGAGTGAAGAAATCCTGATCAACGTGACCCCGCGCGAGACGCGGGTGGGCGTGGTCGAGAACGGCATGTTGCAGGAAGTGCATGTCGAGCGCGCGTCGAGGCGCGGCTACGTGGGCAACATCTACAAGGGCCGGGTGCAGCGGGTGATGCCGGGCATGCAGGCCGCGTTCGTGGAGATCGGGCTGGACCGCGCGGCCTTCCTGCACGCTTCGGACATCGTGCGCCCGCCGGTTGCCGAAGGCGCCGAGGGCAACGGCCACGGCAACGGCCACACGCCGCCGATCAGCGAGTTGGTGCACGAGGGCCAGGAGATCGTGGTGCAGGTGGTGAAGGACCCGATCGGCAGCAAGGGCGCGCGGTTGTCGGCGCACCTGTCGATCCCCTCGCGCTACCTGGTGCTGCTGCCGCACGCGCACACCCTGGGCATCTCCGCGCGCATCGAGGACGAAGCCGAGCGCGCGCGCCTGCGCGAGGTGATGGGCGCGCTGGTCGGCGAGCAGTCGCTGGGCTACATCGTGCGCACCAACGCGGAGGGGCAGAGCGCCGAGTCGCTGGCCTTCGACGTGACCTACCTCGGCAAGGTCTGGCGCGTGGTGCAGGAGAACATCGCGAAGACGCGCGTGGGCGAGCGCGTGTACGAGGAGCTCTCGCTGCCGCTGCGCAGCCTGCGCGACATGCTCACCGACGACATCGAGAAGGTGCGCGTGGATTCGCGCGAGACCTTCGAGAAGGTGGTGAAGTTCGTGCACAAGTTCATGCCCAGCCTGGACGACCGGGTGGAGCACTACGACGGCGAGCGGCCGATCTTCGACCTGTACAGCGTGGAGGACGAGATCCAGCACGCGCTGAAGAAGGAGGTGCCGCTGAAGTCGGGCGGCTACCTGGTGGTCGACCAGACCGAGGCGATGACCACGATCGACGTCAACACCGGCGCCTACCTCGGCACGCGCAATCTCGAAGAGACGGTCTACCGCACCAACCTGGAGGCGGCGCAGGCGGCGGCACGCCAGCTGCGGCTGCGCAACCTCGGCGGCATCATCATCATCGACTTCATCGACATGGTGGACGAGGAGCACAAGCGCCAGGTGTTGCGCATGCTGGGCAAGGGGCTGGCGCGCGACCACGCCAAGACCACGGTGTACCCGATGTCCTCGCTCGGCCTGGTCGAGATGACCCGCAAGCGCACCACCGAGAGCCTGGAGCGCCAGCTGTGCGAACCCTGCCCGGCCTGCGGCGGGCGCGGCACGCTGAAGACCGCCGAGACGGTGACCTACGAGATCTTCCGCGAGATCACCCGCGCGGTGCGCCAGTTCAACGCCGAGAAACTGCTGGTGATGGCCAGCCCGGCGGTGGTGAACCGCATCCTGGAGGAGGAGTCCGCCGCGGTGGCCGAACTGGAGGAGTTCATCTCCAAGAGCATACGCTTCCAGGCCGAGGAACATTATTCGCAGGAACAGTTTGATGTGGTGTTGCTGTAAATCGGCCGGCGTCGCGGTCGCATATCGATGAACGCATCGTGGCAGCGTCGGCTGCACCTCGGCGCGCGCGCGCTGGGCTGGGTCGCCGGCATCGGCGTGATCGCGCTGGCGGTGCTGCTGGCGCTGGCGCAGCTGCTGTTGCCGCTGCTGGGGCGGCATCCGGAATGGGTGGCGCAGGAGCTGTCCGCCAAGCTGCACCGCCCGGTGAACTTCGCCTCGCTGCAGGGCCGCTGGACCGGCTCCGGCCCGCTGTTCGTGCTGCGCGACGTCACCGTGGGCGTGCCGCCGGGCGGCCACGGCGCGCCGATCGAGATCCCCGAATCCGAGCTGCGGCTGGACTTGGCCGGCTGGCTGCCCTCGCGGCACCTGCTCAACCTGCGCGTGAGCGGCCTGCAGCTGGACCTCAGCCGCGACGCGGACGGCCGCTGGCACGTCAACGGCTTCGGCACCGGCGAGGGCGCGGAGCAGCAGGCCGGCTTCAGCCAGCTCTCGGTGGCGCTGTGGCTGGACAACCTGCGCCTGAACATCGCCAGCGCGGCCAGCGGCCGGCGCTACGCGCTGATTGCCGACCACTTGCGCCTGAGCCGGCAGGGCAGCCACATCCGCGTGGGCGCGCTGCTGCATCGCGAGGGCGCGCCGGGCGTGCTGCGCGGCGCGGGCCGCTTCAGCGACGACGGCAGCAGCGGGCGGCTGTGGCTGTCGGGGCAGAAGCTCGACCTCGCCGCGCTGTTCGCCGGCATCGACCTGGGCGGCTACGCGGTGCAGGGCGGCCACGGCGACGTGGCCGCGTGGCTGGACTGGAAGCAGGGCAAGGTGGTGCGCAACTTCAGCCGCCTCGACTTGGACGGCCTGCGCATTGCCGACGCGAACGGCCAGGTCGAAGTGCCCGCGCTGCGCGGCGAGGCGGAACTCGGCCAGACCGCCGACGGCTACGAACTGCGCTGGGCCGGCAATGACCAGGGCGCGCTGGCGGTGTGGCTGCACCATCCCGGCACGCCGCAACTGGCGGTGCAGGCGGCCGCGCGCGACCTGCAGCTGGCGCCGCTGCTGCCGTGGCTGGGCCTCGTGCCGAAGCTGTCGCCGGCGCTGGCGGCGTGGCTGGGCGAGGGGCATCCGCACGGCAAGCTGGACAATGTGGCGCTGGCCTGGACGCAGGCCGGCGGATTGGAGCGCCTGACCGCCGATTTCAGCGGCCTCGGCATCGACCCGGCCGGCGCGCTGCCGGGCGTGGACCATCTCTCCGGCCAGCTGCGCGGCGACAGCGAGGCGGTGTCGCTGGAACTGCCCGCGCAGGCCGCCACGGTGCGCATGCCGCATGTTTTCCGCCAGCCGTTCGTGCTGGCGAAGCTGGGCGGCACGCTGGCGGCCTGGCACGCGGACGGCGATTGGCACCTGGGCCTGGCGCCGCTCGACTTCGAGGGCCAGGGCTACGGCGGCCAGCTGCGCGGCGAGCTGGCGCTGCACGACGCCGGCGGCCCGCCCTTCCTCGACCTGTACGCCGCGCTGGGCCACGGCGAGGTTCCCGCCGCCAAGCTGTTCTGGCCGGTCAACGTGATGCCCAAACCCACGGTGGAATGGCTGGACCGCGCGCTGGTGGGCGGCAGCATCGATCACGCCGAGGTGGCGGTGCGCGGCGACCTCAAGGACTGGCCGTTCCACCAGCACGAGGGGCGCTTCGAGGCGCGCGCCGAGATCAGCGACCTCACGTTCCGCTATGCGCCGGACTGGCCCGAGGCCACCGGCGTGCACGCGATCGCCAGCTTCGTCGACAGCGGCATGCTCGTGCAGGCCGACGGCGGCTCGTCGCTGGGCGTGAAGGCCGACAAGGTGGTGGCGCTGATTCCCGAATTCGCCGACGGCACGCTCGACCTCAACGTCGACGGCAGCGGCAGCGGCGCCAGCCTGCTCGGCTTCGTGCTGAAGAGCCCGATCGCCAGCAGGCAGGCCGACGTGCTGTCCAAACTCAAGCTGGGCGGCAGCGGCAGCTTCGGCTTCCACCTCTCGCTGCCGCTGGGCGCCGCGGAAAACTTCACCCTCGCCGGCAACGCGCAGCTCAAGGGCGTGGACGCGAGCGAGCCGGACTGGAACCTCAAACTGGACCAGCTCAGCGGCCCGGCCACGTTCGACGGCCACGGCTTCCACGCCGGCCCGCTCAGCGGCCTCGCCCATGGCCAGCCGTCCACGCTGGACCTGGCGATCGCCGGCGCCACCGGCGAGCCGAACACCGTGCTGGCGGCGAAACTCAGCGGCAACTACAGCTTCGCCGACCTCACCGAGGGCCTGCCCTCGCTCGACTGGCTGAATCCGCTGGGCGACGGGCGCAGCGCGTTCGACATCGGCTTCAAACTCACCGAGCCGGCGAACGGCGGCGCGCTGGCGCAGACGCTGACGATGGATTCCAGCCTCGCCGGCATCGCGCTGAACGTGCCGGTGCCGCTGAAGAAGCCCGCCGCCGCGAGCCTGCCGCTGCACCTGACGCTGGCCCTGCCGCTGCAAGGCGCCGACCTCAAGCTGGCGCTGGGCGAGGCGGCACGCGGCCACCTGCGCCTGGCCGACGGCAGCAAGCCGCTGGCCGGCACGCTGGCGTTCGGCAGCCAGATGCCGGACGCATTGCCCGCGCAGGGGCTGCGCATCCGTGGCCATGCGGCCACGCTGGACGTCACAGGCTGGGTGCAGCAGGCGATCGCGCTGACCGCGGGCGGCAACGGCACCGCGGGCAACACGGGCAATACGAACAACACGGGCGGCGGCCCCACGCTGGAAAGCGTGGACGTGGGCACCGACCACGCCGAATGGTTCGGCCGCCCGCTGGGCGCGATGACGCTGCGGGCCACGCCGGGCGCCGACAACCTGCAGGTGGACGTGAACGGCCCGGCGATGGCCGGGCGCTTCAGCGTGCCCAACCGCGAGCTGGACAAGCGCGGCATCACCGCGCGCCTCGACCGCCTGTACTGGCCGGGCAATCCGCCCGCGCCCGCCGGCAAGGCCGTCGCCAATCAGCCGGAGGAGAACCCCGCCAACACCGGCATCAACCCCGCCGCGCTGCCGCCGTTCCACCTGTGGGTGGGCGCGCTGAGCTTCGGCGACGCCAAGCTGGGCGAGGCGCGATTGGAGACTTGGCCCACCGCGCAGGGCATGCACATCGACCAGCTGCGCGCGTTGTCGCCCAGCGTGCAGATCACCGGCAGCGGCGACTGGAACGGTACGCCCAGCGACAGCCACACGCGCATGCGCATCGGCTTCGCCGCCGCCGACCTCGGCCGCATGCTCACCGCGTTCGGCTACACCGGCCTGGTCAACGGCGGCAAGACCCAGGACCAGCTCGACGCCAGCTGGCCCGGCGCGCCGTCGGCCTTCAGCCTCGCCAACGCCACCGGCACGCTGGCCATCCACGTCAGCGACGGCCGCATCCCCGAGGTGGGGCCGGGCGTGGGCAGGCTGTTCGGCCTGGTTTCGCTGGCCGAGCTGCCGCGCCGCCTGACGCTGGATTTCGGCGACGTGTTCGGCAAGGGCCTGGGCTTCGATTCGATCAAGGGCGACTTCCGCCTCGCCGACGGCAACGCCAGCACCGACAACCTCGTCATCAAGGGGCCGGCGGCGCAGATCGGCATCAGCGGCCGCACCGGCCTGCGCGCCAAGGATTACGACCAGCAGGTAGTGGTGGTGCCGCACATCGGCAACAGCCTGCCGGTGATCGGCGCGGTGGTGGGCGGCCCGGTGGGCGCCGCCGCCGGCCTCGCCGTGCAGGGCCTCTTGGGCAAGGGCCTGAACCAGACCGCCAGCGCCCGCTACCACGTCACCGGCAGCTGGGACAAACCGGTGATGACCCTGGTCGAGAAACACGAACTGCCGGCCGCCCCCACGCCGCCGCTGGCGCCGATCAGCGTGCCGAGCCCGGCGACCACGGTGCCGCTGCGCGAGCCCGCGCCGGCCGCCGCCAGCTCCGCGCAACACTGAATCTGGAGGCCAGGTCCGGCGGTAACTGCCACCGGACCAGCCTCGCGGCCATGCGGTCAGTACACGCGAAAGCCGTAACTCGCGGGTTCGGGCAGGTAGCTGCTGGAACCGACCCGGCGGACGTGGGCGCGCAAGCCGGCTTCGGCGCAGCGGACCTGCTCCCAGTCCTTGCGGCTGAAGCTGAATTCGCCGACCGCGCAGCCGCGCAGTTCGGCCTCGATCGCGCGCAGGCGGCAGTAGTCCAGGTAGCTGTCCACCTCGCCGGCCAGTTGCGGCCAGGCGGCGTCGACCAGGATGGCGTCGTCGAGCCGGTCGACCGGCGCGGGCTGGTGCGGGATCAGCACATGCTCACCGTGCACGTAGTCCACCACCACGCGGGCCGGCGCCGCCGCCTGGCTGGCCGGTTGCCAGTCCGGGTCGGCGATCATCCGCTCGACCGCGCCGGCCAGTTGCAGGCGCTGGCGGATGCCTTCCAGCGCGCCGCCCTGCGGCTGGCCGACCAGTTCGCGCGAGGCGGTGGCCAACTGGTCGCGGTCCAGCGGGAAATGCTGCAGGCGCGCCAGCAACCGGTTGAAGCGGGCCAGCGCCTCGGCCCGGATCGGGAAACGGCCGATGCTGCGGCGGCGGGCGGGGTGGCGCGGGCCGGCCCATGCGGGCGACTGCAGGGCGGCGGGCAGGGGGTTCAGGGTGGCGATCGTGGCGTTCATGGCGTGTCTCCTCAGGGGTGATGCGCCGCGGCTTGCGGCGCAGGGGCAGATTCCCCCTCGGGGCCGATTTGAGTCATGATGGATCCCGCAGGTTTGTACGAGCGAAGGCTGAAGTTTGTGTGAGCGCCTGAGGGTTTCCCGATGGACTGGACGGAACCGGGGGCGCGCAGCAGGGGAGCTGCGCCTTATCGCTTCGCCGATGTCGTGGTCGACCCGGCCGCGCATGTCCTGCTGCGGGCCGGCGTTCCCCGGCCCTTGGAGCCCAAGACCTACGCCGTGCTGCTGGTGCTGCTGCAGCACCCCGGCGAGCTGATCGGCCGCGACGACCTGCTCGACCAGGTCTGGGGCCACCGCCACGTCACCCCCGGCGTGCTGACCCGCGCCATCGCGCAGCTGCGCCACGCGCTGGGCGAGGATCCCCATCAGCCGCATTACATCCAGACCCGGCATGCGCTGGGCTACAGCTTCATCGGGCAACTGGAGGAGCCGCCGCACGCCGCGGCGGAACCGGAGCCGGAGGCCGCTGCGCCGGCCGTCGCCGATCCGGTCCCGGCGACGGAGCCGGTCGCGAAGGAACCCCCGCCGCAGCCGGCGGACGCCGCCGTGCTGCCCGTTTGGGGCGCGGCCGAGCCGATGGCCGCCGGGCACGAGCAAGCCCGGCGCTGGCTGGCCTTGGCCGCCGCCTTGCTGCTGGCGGCGCTGGCGGCCGGGTTCGCGGTCGAACGGCTGGTGGCGCCGTCGAAGCGCGTGGCGGCCTCGGTCGCGGTGCTGCCGTTCGCCAACCTCAGCGGCAACCCCGGCGACGACTACTTCGCCGAAGGCCTGGCCGAGGAAATGCGCGACGCGCTGGCTGGCGTGAAGGGCCTGAAGGTGGTCGCCTCGGTGCCGCCCGCCGCGAAAGGCCAGGCGGTCGACATCAAGCAGCTGGGCGATCGGCTGGGCGTGGCCGCGGTGCTCGGCGCCAGCGTGCGGCGCGAGGGCCAGCGTGTGCGCATCACCGCCCGGCTCACCGACACGGCCACCGGCTACACGCTGTGGAGCCACACCTACGACCACGCGCTCGCGGGCATCTTCGACACCCAGGGCGACATCGCCGAGGAGGTGGTGCACGCGCTGCTGGGCTCGATTCCCGACGACGGCAAGGTGCTGACAAGGCGCCTGACCCCCACCCGCAACGAGGCGGCGTTCGACACCTATCTGCGGGGACTGCAGCTGCTGCACCGTGCCTTCCAGCCGGCGGCCGCCGATCAGGCGATTGCGCGCTTCGACCAGGCGCTCAAGCAGGACAGCCAGTTCGCGCGGGCCCAGGCGGGTATCTGCCGCGCCGAGATCTGGCGCTTCCAGAGCCAGCACAGCCCGGCCGCATTCGACAACGCCAAGGCGGCCTGCCAACGCGCCGAGCAGATGGACCCGACGCTGGCGGAGACGGATCTGGCGCTGGGCGACCTGTACCGCGCCGCCGGCGACCTCGAACGCGCGCTGCAGCACTATCGCAGAAGCGCGCAGACGCCGAGCCAGGCGGTGAACGCACATCTGGGCATGGCCAGGGTCTACGCAGCGCAGGGGCGCAGCGATCTCGCGCTGGCAGAGTTCCAGCAGGCGCTGCAGCTGGATCCCGGCAGCGCCAGCGTGCATGCCGAGCTGGGCTATCAACAGTATCTCGACGGCAAGCTGCCGCAGGCCGTGGCCTCCTATCGCCGCGCAGTGGAGTTGCAGCCGGACAGCGCGAAGCTGTGGGGCACGCTGGGTGCACTCTACATGGAGGCCGGCAACGATGCCTCCGCGGAGGCGGCGCTGGAGCACGCGATCGGCATCGCACCTGCCGTCGATACCTTGACCGATCTCGGCTTGCTCAAGTACCAGCACGGCGACTACGCCACGGCAGTGGTGCTGCAGCGCCAGGCGGTGGCGCTGGACGACGAGGACTTCATGGTCTGGGGCAACCTGGGCGAGACCCTGAGTGCCGATCCGGCATCGAGTGCCGCGGAGGCACGCAAGGCCTTCGCGGAGGCTGCGACGCGTGCGGAGAGCTACCTCAAACTCAAGCCCGACGATGCCCGTGCCGTCGCCGCGCTGGGCCTGTACCGGGCGGTGTTGGGCGACCCGGCAGCAGCACGGCAACTGGTCGCCCGCGCCGAGGCATTGCACGGCCAACCCGGCGAAGTGGCCCTGTTGAACGCCGAGACGCTCGCGTTGCTGGGCGATCTCGGCGCGGCCCGTGAACGCCTCGTGGCCGCGCGCGCCGCCGGCATGGCCGAGACGCTGATCGCCGGCAACCATGTCTTCCGTCGCCTGGGCCTGCTGCCGCCGCTGTCCGCGGCAGACAAGCCCGGAGGCACGGAGCCACCCGCCCCGCACGCGAGTGCGGGGCTATCAACCGGAGGATGATCATGGGTACCAGGCTCAAGCGTGACCAGTTGCGTGTCGAAAATGCACCTGCCATCGGTGCTCAAGCCGCTGCCTCGCGGCAGCGCGGAGGCGGCGAGGCCAGGCGGAAAGTCCCGCCGCCGGTGCGCGAACTCGCGACCTACAGTTTCGATCTCGCCGACATCAGGAGCATCAGTATTCGCCTGATATCCAAGGGTGTGGTGATCAATCCACCGCCGCCTCATTTCGAGATCGAATTGACTGTCGAGCAGGCACGCAGGGCCTGAAATCCCGGTGCGGGCAAGGGGGATTCAGGCGCGTGCGGCTGCATGTACCAAGCCCGGCCAAGTGCCGGGCTTCTTCTTTTCGCCCGCACGTGCGTTGAATCGGCGCCGCATGCCACCATTGTCGTTTCCACCGTATCGAATGGCCCATCCATGGACTCCCTCATCACGCAGGCGCAAAGCCGGCTGCTCACCCCCGGCGGCCTCGCCACCGGCGACCTGGAGCGCGTGTTCGCGCAGCTGATGGGGCCGTCCATCGACGCTGCCGACCTGTATTTCCAGCATTCGCGCAGCGAGTCGTGGACGCTGGAGGAGGGCATCGTCAAGGACGGCAGCCATTCCATCGAGCAGGGCGTGGGCGTGCGCGCGATCTCGGGCGAGAAGACTGGCTTCGCCTACTCCGACGAGATCGTGCTGCCGCAGTTGCTGGAGGCCTCGAAGGCCGCACGGGCGATCGCGCAGGACGGCCGCGGCGCGGGCAAGCCGCTGGCGCTGGGCAACACGCGCGCCTTGTATCCCGCCATCGACCCAGTGGAGAGCCTGCCGAACCCCGACAAGATCGCCCTGCTGCGCGAGGTGGATGCGTATGCGCGTTCGCGCGACCCGCGCATCACCCAGGTGATCGTGAGCCTTGCCGCCACTATCGACACCGTGCTGATCGCCGCCTCCGACGGCACGCTCGCCGCCGACGTGCGCCCGCTGGTGCGCATCAACGTGCAGGTGATCGCCGAGGCGAACGGCCGCCGTGAGCAGGGCTACGCCGGCGGCGGCGGCCGCTACGGCTACCGTGAGCTGATCGAGAACGGCCGTGCGTTGGCCTTCGCCGACGAGGCCGTGCGCCAGGCACTGGTGAACCTCGATGCGGTCGATGCTCCCGCCGGCCAGATGACCGTGGTGCTCGGTCCCGGCTGGCCCGGCGTGCTGCTGCACGAGGCGATCGGCCACGGCCTGGAAGGCGACTTCAACCGCAAGGGCAGCTCCGCCTTCGCCGGCCGCCTCGGCCAGCGCGTGGCCGCGCCCGGCGTCACCGTGGTGGACGACGGCACGCTGCCCGGCCGCCGCGGCTCGCTCAGCATCGACGACGAAGGCACGCCGACGAACTGCACCGTGCTGATCGAGGACGGCATCCTCAAGGGCTACATGCAGGACAAGCTCAACGCGCGCCTGATGGGCATGGCGCCCACCGGCAACGGCCGCCGCGAGTCCTTCACCGCGCTGCCGATGCCGCGCATGACCAACACCTACATGCGCAGCGGCGACGCCGATCCGGAGGAAATCGTCCGCTCGGTGAAGAAGGGCCTCTATGCGCCGAACTTCGGCGGCGGCCAGGTCGACATCACCAACGGCAAGTTCGTGTTCTCCGCCAGCGAGGCCTACCTGATCGAGGACGGCAAAATCACCGTCCCGGTGAAGGGCGCCACGCTGATTGGTTCGGGCCCCGACGTGCTCACCCGCATCTCCATGATCGGCAACGACATGAAGCTCGACGAAGGCGTGGGCGTGTGCGGCAAGGACGGCCAGAGCGTGCCGGTAGGCGTGGGGCAGCCCACGCTGAAGATCGACGCGATGACGGTGGGCGGCACGGCGGCGTAGCTCGTGCCTTCGCCTCTCCCGCTTGCGGGAGAGGCTGCCCGCAGGGCTGAAGAGGGGCTTTTGAGCCGTAGCGCCGCGTGCCGGCCGGGCATCCATGCGGCCGATACGCCGGACTTGCTGTATATTGCGCAAAGAGCAATATATGGTGCAGGATGCAACGCATGGCCGATGCGGTGCTCATCATCCACTCCAAGGCGCTACACGGCCGCTGGATCGTCCAGCGCAAGGTGTGGGTACTCCCGGAAGCCAGCGCCGAGCGCCCGCACGGACTGAAGTACAGCCTGTTCTGCGGCGATGCCGCGCATTGCCTGGTGCGCTACGACAACGAGGCGGGCAAGGGCGACCACCGCCACTACGGCGAGCATGAAGAACCGTATGCATTCACCACGCTGGAAGCCTTGCTCGAGGATTTCCAGGCCGACGTGATCCGACTGACGCAGGAGTGAGCCATGAAAGCCATCATCGAGATCGCCAGCAATGCCGACATGCATCGTCGCGCCGTCGATGCGGCCCGCGCGCTCGCTGCCGGCAAGGCGAAAGCCACCGACTTCCGCATCGGCTTCGAGAATGCCGCGCAGGTGTTCGCCGAACTCAGCGCCGAACGGCTGCGCACGCTGGAAACCCTGCGACGCGAAGGCGCGCAGAGCATCTACGCACTGGCCAAGGCGCTGGGCCGCAACTACAGCAACGTGCATCAGGACGTGCAGCGCCTGATGGCGCTGGGCCTGGTCGAGCGCGACGACGAGGGCGTGCGGGTGCCGTTCGACGAGCTGGAGATCCACGTGCCGCTGGGTGCGAAGGCGGCATGACCCGAGCGGCGGCGCCAAGCGCCTCCGCTTCCAAACCCGTAAAATACCCGCCTCGCGCGGCCGCCCGGTCCGTCCAGGAACACATCGAGCATGAACATCATCGAAGGCGATTTCGCCACGCCCAAGGGTCGTTTCGCCATCGTGGCGGGCCGTTTCAACGGTTTCGTCGTGGAGCCGCTGGTGGCCGGGGCGCGCGACGCGCTGCTGCGCCACGGCGTGGCGGACGACGCCATCGACCTGGTGCGCGTGCCCGGCGCGTGGGAGATCGCGCTGGCGGCGCACAGGCTGGCGACGTCCGGCAAGTACGCGGCGGTGATCGCGCTGGGCGCGGTGATCCGCGGCGCCACGCCGCACTTCGACTACGTGGCCGGCGAATGCGCCAAGGGCCTGGCCAAGGCGGCGCTGGACGCCGGCGTGCCGGTGGCGTTCGGCGTGCTCACCACCGACTCCATCGAGCAGGCGATCGAGCGTGCCGGCACCAAGGCCGGCAACAAGGGCGCCGACGCGGCCATCGCCGCGCTGGAGATGGTCAACCTGTACGGTCGGTTGTGATGCACGCGCAGGAGAGCCTGTCTTCATATGCCAAGTGCCTCGCGTTGCACCTGGGCGACCGCCAGGTGGTAGTGCGTGGCGCAGCGCCTGACTGGCCGTCAGGTCAAGCCGCGCGCTGCCGCATGGCGGTCGCCCAGGTACAACCCGAAGGGCCGGGTCTGTTTGCCCGCAGGGCTGCGTCATCACTCAGTCGTGTATCGACATACACTCCTTCGTTCTTCCTTGCCCTGCGGGCAAACAGCTCCCGGCGCGAGGTACTTGGCATATGAAGACAGGCTCTGAAGGTATTGATCTCGCCGCGCGCTCGCGCGCCCGCCGCCGCGCGCTGCAGGCGCTGTACGCGTGGCAGCTTTCCGGCAGCCACATGAACGCGGTGATCGAGCAGTTCCGCCACGAGCAGGACATGGAAGTGGCCGACCTCGACTACTTCGAGGATCTGCTGCACGGCGTGGAGAAGAACGTCGACGCGCTGGACGCCACGCTGCGCCCCTACCTCGACCGCGAGGTGGCCGAGGTCGATCCGATCGAGCGCGCCGCGCTGCGCCTGGCCGCCTACGAGCTGAAATTCCGCCCCGACGTGCCGTACCGCGTGGTGATCAACGAGGCGATCGAAGTCACCAAGCGCTTCGGCGCCGACCACGGCCACAGCTACGTCAACGGCGTGCTGGACAAGGTGGCCGGCGCGCTGCGCAGCGCGGAGAAGCGCGGCTGATGGATGCCGGCGCCCGCGCGGAAGAACGCGTGCCGGTGCTGGAAACCGCGCGGCTGCGCCTGCGCGGCCACCGCGCGGACGATTACGCGGCATCCGCCGCGCTCTGGGCCGATCCCGAGGTGGTGCGCTACATCGGCGGCAAGCCGTCCACGCCGCAGGCGAGCTGGCTGCGCCTGCTCACCTATCCCGGCCTGTGGTGCCTGCTCGGCTATGGCTACTGGGCGATCGAGGAAAAGGCCAACGGCCGCCTGATCGGCGATATCGGCTATGCCGATTTCAAGCGCGGCATCGATGGCGCGTTGGATGGCATGCCCGAGCTGGGCTGGGCGCTGGCCACCGCGGCACAGGGCAAGGGCTACGCCAGCGAGGCGCTGGCCGCCGTGCTGGCCTGGGGGCAGGCGCATTTCGGAGAGTGTCGCGTCGCCTGCATCATCGCGGCGGAGAACGCCGCCTCGATCCGCCTGGCGACCAAGGCCGGTTTTCGCCTGGAGCGGGAAATCGCGTACCAGGGATCGCCGCATCTGCTGTTCCTCCGCTGATACGGCGCGCGCCTCGTGGAATTCCGCCTGATCGACCGCATCCGCGAACGCACCGCCCAGCCGCGCGACGACGTGCGTCTGGGCATCGGCGACGATGCCGCGCTGCTGGCGGTGCCGGCCGGCATGGAGCTGGCGGTGGCGGTGGACACCATGGTCGAGGGCGTGCATTTCCTGCCCGGCCAGGCGGCGTTCGACCTTGGCTGGAAATCGCTGGCGGTGAACCTCTCCGACCTCGCCGCCATGGGCGCGGAGCCGGCGTGGGCGCTGCTGGCGCTGACCCTGCCGACCGCGCAAAGCGCGCAGGCGCGTGCCGACTTCGTCGATGGTTTTGCCGACGGCTTTGCCGCGCTGGCGCGCGAACATCGCGTGGCGCTGGTGGGGGGCGACACCACGGGCGGGCCGCTGGCGATGAGCGTGACCGTGCACGGTTTCGTGCCGCCGGGGCGGGCGCTGACGCGCGCCGGCGCCAGGCCGGGCGATGCGGTGCTGGTCACCGGCACGCTGGGCGATGCGGTGGCCGCGCTGCATCTGCTGCGCACGGAAACGGCGAGCGGGAGCGACGCGCCGCTGCTTGCGCGCATGCATCGGCCCACGCCGCGCGTGGCGGCAGGCCTTGCGCTGCGCGGTCGCGCGCATGCCTGCCAGGATATTTCCGATGGCCTCGTGGCCGACCTTGGCCACATCTGCGCCGCCAGTGGCGTGGCGGCCGAGATCGACGCGGATGCGCTGCCGCGTTCGCCGGCGCTGGTCGCCCGCTTCGGTGCGGCTGCCGCGCGCGATTTCGCGCTGGACTGCGGCGACGATTACGAGCTGGTGTTCACTGCGCCGGAAGCCGACGTGGCCGGCATCGTCGACGCGTTGGCGCGGCTGGGCTGCGGCGCCACGCGCATCGGCCGCATCGTGGCGGGCGAGGGCGTGCGCGTGCGCGATGCGGATGGCCACTGGCTGGAGCCGGCGCATCGAGGCTGGGATCATTTCCCAACGTAGCGTGGATCGGATGTAGGTCGGGCTTCAGCCCGACATCCCGCCAAGTCGGGCTGAAGCCCGACCCACGCTCGGTTCACATGCACGTTTTGGACGCCTCATGACCGCTTCCGCCGAACGCAAGACGCTGACCCCCGCACAACGCCGCGCGCTGCTCGCCACGCCCGCGGGCTGGATCGCCTGCGGCTTGGGTTCGGGACTCGCGCCGGTGGCGCAGGGCACGTTCGGCTCGCTGGCGGCGATCCTGCCGTGGTTGCTGTTGCGCGAGCTGTCGCTGCCCGCGAACCTGGCAGTCATCGTGCTGGGCTTCCTGCTCGGCGTGTGGGCTTGCGACGCGGCCAGCCGCGCGCTGGGCGTGGACGACCACCGTGCGCTGGTGTGGGACGAATTCGTCGGCCAGTGGATCGCGCTGCTGCCCGCGCTGCTCGCGCCGTGGTGGGCCGCCGCCCTCGGCTTCGCGCTGTTCCGCCTGTTCGACGTGTGGAAGCCGTGGCCGATCCGCGTGTTCGACCGCCGCCTGCACGGCGGCTTGGGCGTGATGGTGGACGACGCGATCGCCGGCGTGTTCGCCGCGGTGGTGCTGGGCGCCGCGCTGCATTTCCTGCGCTGATTGGCGCAGGGCGGCTTGCATTCGCCGCCATCGCAGCGACAGCATGGCGGATCGTTTTCGCGCCTTGCGCAGGAGCCTGCCATGCAATACCGCCGCCTCGGCCGTTCCGGCCTGCAACTTTCCGCGCTGTCCTTCGGCGCCTGGGCCACGTTCGGCAAGAGCGTGGATCGTTCGCTGGCGCGCGAGCTGCTGGCGCTGGCCTGGGATCGCGGCGTCAACTACTTCGACAACGCCGAAACCTACGGCGAGGGCGCGGCCGAGTCGCTGATGGGCGACGTGCTGGCCGACCTGCGCCTGCCGCGCGACAGCTGGTGCGTGTCGAGCAAGGTGTACTTCGGCGCGTACGACAAACCCCGGCCCACCCAGCGCGGCCTCTCGCGCAAGCACGTGGTCGAGGCCTGCCACCAGGCCATGCAGCGCCTGCGCGTGGATTACCTCGACCTCTATTTCTGCCACCGGCCCGATCCGGAGACGCCGATCGCGGAAACCGTGGCGGCGATGGACATGCTGGTGCGCCAGGGCAAGGTGCTGTACTGGGGCACCAGCGAGTGGCCGGCGGAGGCGATCGTCGAGGCGCAGCGCGTGGCGGCGGAAAACCACCTGACCGCGCCGGCGATGGAGCAGCCGCAGTACAACCTGCTGCACCGCGAGCGGGTCGAGGTGGAGTACGCGCCGCTGTACGCGGCCTACGGCATGGGCACCACGATCTGGTCGCCGCTGGCCTCGGGCCTGCTCAGCGGCAAGTACGACGACGGCGTGCCGGCCGGCTCGCGGCTGGCGCATCCCGATTACGCCTGGTTGCGCGAAAGCGTGTTGGGCGAACACGGCGAGCGCGTGGCGAAGGCGCGCCAGCTGAAACCCATCGCCGAAGAGCTGGGCTGCAGCAGCGCGCAACTGGCGATCGCCTGGTGCCTCGCCAACCCGCATGTCTCCACGGTGATGCTGGGCGCGAGCCGGCTCGCGCAACTGGAGCAGAACCTCGGCGCGCTCGACGTGCTGCCGAAGCTGGACGCGGCGGTGCTGCAGCGGATCGGGCAGGCCGTGGCCTGAGCCAGGGCGCGACGGCGGCCATCGCTGGCCGCCTGCGCGCAGCGATCGGCTGATCCGCCGCCGCGTCCGCTGTCCGCACACTGTCCGCGGACACTGTTCTCCCACGGCGGCGTGAGCGCAAGTCACGGATATCGCGCGTGTTTTTTCGGCACGCCCAGCTGGCACGCAGCTTGCTGAGCTAAGTGCAAAGCCGCACTGTCCGCGGCCGGGGAATGCACGATGATCCGCGACACGTCCGCACAAGACCGCCTGGTCGAGGTGAAGCCCAACCGCAAGCGCCGCCTGCTGTTCATTGGCGGCGGCGTGGCGCTGCTGGTGGCGCTGGCGATCGCCATGCCCGGCATCCTGCGCCTGTTCTCCGCCGACGCTTCGGTGAGCGCGTCGCGGCTGGCCTTCGCCACCGTCGAGCGCGGGCCGTTCGTGCGCGACATCGCCGCCGAGGGCAAGGTGGTGGCGGCGAACAGCCCCACGCTCTACGCCACCTACGGTGGCGCGGTGGTGCTCAAGGTGCACGCCGGCGACGCGGTGAAGAAGGGCCAGGTGCTGGCGGTGGTCGACAGCCCCGAGCTGCGCAACAAGCTGGCGCAGGAACAGAGCAACGCCGACGGCATGAAGGTGGCCTGGGAGCGCGCGCAGATCGACGCGCGCAAGCAGGGCGCGCAGTTGCAGGAGGCGTACGAGAACGCGCACATCGACGAGCAGACCGCCGCGCGCAACCTCGACCGCTACCAGACCGCGTTCGCCAAGGGCGCGGTGTCCAGCATGGACGTGGACAAGGCCAAGGACGCGCTGGAAAAGGCGCAGATCGCCAGCCGCCAGGCCAAGTCCAACCTCGGCCTGGACAAGGACAGCTCGAACTTCGACATCCAGGCGAAGAAGCTCGCCTACGAGCGCCAGCAACTGCTGGTGCAGGATCTGCAGCGCCAGGTGGACGACTTGAACGTCAAGTCGCCGGTGGACGGCCAGGTCGGCCAGCTGTTCGTCGCGCCGGTGGCCACGGTGGCGAAGGACGCGCAACTGCTCAGCGTGGTCGACCTCACCGCGCTGGAAGTGGAAGTGAAGGTGCCGGAGAGCTTCGCCCGCGACCTCGCGATCGGCATGACCGGCGAGATCAGCGGCAACGGCAACACCTGGAAGGGCCTGGTCAGCGCGATCTCGCCCGAAGTGGTGAACGGCGAAGTGGCCGCCCGCGTGCGCTTCGAGGGCGAAACGCCCAAGCAGTTGCGCCAGAACCAGCGTCTGTCCGTGCGCATCCTGCTCGACAAGCGCGACAACGTGCTCACCGTGCAGCGCGGCTCCTTCGTCGACGAATCCGGCGGCGCGTACGCCTACGTGGTCCGGGACGGCATCGCCACCAAGACCCCGATCCGCGTGGGCGTCTCCAGCATCGACAAGGTGGAGATCCTGCAGGGCCTGAAGGAAGGCGACCGCATCGTGATCTCCGGCACCGACAGCTTCAAGGGCGCGCAGACGGTAGCTATCGCGCGTTGACAGATTTCCCTTCCCCCTCCGGGGGAAGGTGCCCACCTGCAGGCGCAGGAAGCGCCTGCGGAACAGCGAAGCTGGCCCCGCAGGGGTGAGCGACAGGGATGGAGCGAATACAGGGCGGATGGGGGTACGGGCGGAGCGAAACATTCGCCTTGGCCGAACACTCACCCCAACCCCTCTCCCGGCGGGAGAGGGGCTCCAAGAACCACCACCACCGAAGGACGCACAACCATGCTGAAGATGACCCACCTGTCCAAGGTCTACCGCACCGAAGTGGTGGAGACCTACGCGCTGCGCGATTTCAACATCGACGTGAAGGAGGGCGAGTTCGTCGCCGTCACCGGGCCGTCCGGTTCGGGCAAGACCACCTTCCTCACCATCGCCGGCCTGCTCGAAACCTTCACCGGCGGCGAGTACCACCTCGACGGCATCGAGGTGAGCAACTTGAACGACAACGCACGCTCGAAGATCCGCAACGAGAAGATCGGCTTCATCTTCCAGGCGTTCAACCTGATCCCCGACCTCAACGTGTTCGACAACGTGGAAGTGCCGCTGCGCTACCGCGGCATGAAGGCGCCCGAGCGCAAGCAGCGCATCATGGACGCGCTGGAGCGCGTGGGCCTGGCCTCGCGCTACAAGCACTACCCGGCCGAACTCTCCGGCGGCCAGCAGCAGCGCGTGGCGATCGCCCGCGCGCTGGCCGGCAGCCCGCGCCTGCTGCTCGCCGACGAACCCACCGGCAACCTGGACACGCAGATGGCCCGCGGCGTGCTGGAGCTGCTGGAGGAGATCCACCGCGACGGCGCCACCATCGTGATGGTGACCCACGACCCCGAGCTCGCCGCGCGCGCGCAGCGCAACGTGCACATCATCGACGGCCAGGTGGTGGATCTCTCGGTGGACCCGCGCTTCCACGCCGCGCACCACGCCGCCAGCGAGGCGCACGGTTGAGGCCTGAAAGCCCTCTCCCCCGGCTGTGCCGGGGGAGAGGGCTGGGTGAGGGGGCTGTTCGCGCGCAAAAAACACTCCCTCACCCCAACCCTCTCCCCCAATGCTGTTGGGGGAGAGGGCGCCAACCACCACCCGAGATCACGATGCTCGCCTACTACTTCCACCTCGGCCTGCGCAGCCTGCGCCGCAACCCCGCCCTCACCACGCTGATGGTGATGGCGGTCGGTTTCGGCGTGGCCGCGTCGATGATCACGTACTCCGTGTTCCGCGCGGTGTCGGGCAATCCGATCCCGGACAAGTCGGCGCAGCTGTTCATCCCGCAGATCGACGGCTGGGGCCCGCAGCAGAACCAGAAGGGCGAGCCGGCGGAAGCGCTGACTTACAACGACGCGATGGCGCTGCTGCGCGCGCACGAGGCGAAGCGCCAGACCATGCTGTATCCGGTGCAACTCGCGGTGTTGCCGGACGGCAAGCGCGACCTGCCGCTGAACGCGAGCGGCTACGCCGTGGGTAGCGATTTCTTCGCCATGTTCGAGGTGCCGTTCCGCTACGGCGGCGGCTGGAGCCTGCAGGACGACGACGCGCGCGCCGCCGACGTGGTCATCAGCGGCGAGCTCAACCAGAAGCTGTTCGGCGGGGCCAACAGCGTGGGGCGCACGATCGACCTCGGTGGCCACGACTACCGCGTGGTGGGCGTCGCCAGCCACTGGAACCCGCGCCCGCGTTTCTACGACCTGTTCAGTACCAGCGGTTTCGCCGACGAGCCGGACTTCTACCTGCCGTTCGCCCGCGCGCTGGATCTGCACATGTACACCGGCGGCCGCAACAGCTGCCGCGGCGAGCTGAGCTTCACCAACTGGACGGACTACACGCAGAGCAACTGCGTGTGGATCACGCCGTGGGTGGAACTGGACACCCCCGCCGAAGTCGCGAGCTACCGCAGCTTCCTCACCCACTACGCCGCCGAGCAGCAGCGCGCCGGCCGCTTCAACTGGGCGCCGAACGTGCGCCTGCGCGACGTGGCGCAGTGGCTGGACCACGAGCGCGTGGTGCCGCCCGAAAGCCGCATCTCGCTGGCGGTGGCGCTGGGCTTCTTCCTGATCTGCCTGGTCAACACCATCGGCCTCTTGCTGGCGAAGTTCCTGCGCCGCAGCGGCGAAATCGGCGTGCGCCGCGCGCTGGGCGCCACGCGCCGGGAGATCTACACGCAATACCTGATCGAGGCGGGCACGGTGGGCCTGGCCGGCGGCGTGCTGGGCCTGCTGCTCACCGCGCTGGGCGTGGGCGGCGTGGGCGTGCTGTTCCCGCCGCAGATCGCGAAGCTGGCGCAGCTCGACGCCTCGCTGGTGGGGCTCACGCTGGCGGTGGCCATCGTCGCCACCGTGCTGGCGGCGTTCTATCCGGCCTGGCGCGCGGCGCACGTGCAGCCGGCCTGGCAATTGAAGTCGAGCTGAGGAGAGGACGATGAACCTGCCCATCCGCCCCATCCTCGTCGCGCTGCGCCGGCACAAGGCGGGCACCGTGCTGATCGCGCTGCAGATCGCGCTGACCCTGGCCATCGTGTGCAACGCGCTGTTCATCATCCACGCGCGGCTGGCCAACCTGTCCGAAGCCAGCGGCGTGGACGAGCCCAACGTGTTCGTCATCAAGAACCAGTGGGCGGCCGAGCGGCCCACGGCGCAGGTGGATGCGCAGGTGCAGGCCGACCTGCTCGCGCTGCGGCAATTGCCCGCCGTGCGCGACGCCGCACCGGCCAGCGGCTACCCGCTGCAGGGCGGCGGCTGGGACAACCTGGTCACGCTGACGCCCGACCAGACCCATCCGATCACCGATTCGGCGGTGTACACCAGCGACGAGCATTTCATCGACACGCTCGGCGCGCGGCTGGTCGCGGGGCGCAACTTCCGCCCCGACGAAGTGATGGTGATGGGTACGCAGCAGTCGATCACCCCGCCCACGGTGATCGTGACCCGCGCGCTGGCCGACAAGCTGTTCCCCGGCGGCCACGCGTTGGGCAAGAGCTTCTACGCGATGGGCACCACGCCCAGCACCATCGTCGGCATCGTCGACCCGCTGCACCGGCAGGGCGTGAGCCAGTGGAACAAGGCCTATGCCGGGCAGGCGCTGATCTGGCCGCTGCGTGCGGACGATGCGCGCGGCATCTTCTACATCGTGCGCGCCAAGCCCGGCCAGCTCGCCGCCGCGATGCGCGAGGCGCCCAAGGCGCTGTATGCGCAGAGCCGCATGCGCATCATCGATCCGAAGGACGGCGTGCAGGACTACGCCGCCATCCGCCACAAGGTCTACGACAGCGACCGCGGCATGGCGATCCTGATGGGCATCATCTGCGCCGTGCTGCTGGCGATCACCGCCGCGGGCATCGTCGGCCTCACCAGCTTCTGGGTCGGCCAGCGGCGCAAGCAGATCGGCGTGCGCCGCGCGCTGGGCGCGCGCCAGCGCGACATCCTCGCCTACTTCCTCACCGAGAACTTCCTGATCAGCGCGGCGGGCGTGCTGCTCGGCGTCGTGCTGGCGGTCGCCTTCAACCTGTGGACGGTGACCCGCTTCGAGCTGGATCGCATGTCGCTGGCCTATGTGGGCGTCGGCGTGCTCGTGCTGTTGCTGCTGGGGCAGGGCGCGACGTTCGCGCCGGCGCTGCGCGCCTCGCGCGTGTCGCCGGTGGAGGCGACGCGCAGCGTGTGACTGCTTTGCTCCCCTCTCCCGCAAGCGGGCGAGGGGAGACCAATCACGGAGGCTTTGAATGTTTGCCTACTACATGGAACTGGCCCTGCGCAGCCTGAAGCGCAGCCCCGGCCTCACCACGCTGATGGTGCTGGCGATCGGCTTCGGCGTGGCCGCCTCGATGACTTCGTGGTCGGTGTTCCGCGCGGTGTCGGGCGACCCGATCCCGTGGAAGTCCGCGAAGCTGTTCGTGCCGCAGATCGACAACTGGGGATCGAACGGCCGCAGCAGCGACGGCGAGCCGCCGAACGCGATGGACTACGCCGATGCCATGGCGCTGATGCGCCAGCACCGCGCCAAGCTGCAGTCGGCGATGTACCAGATCTCGCCTTCGATCGTGCCCGCGGAAGCCTCCCGGCATCCGGTCAACGTCGGCGGGCATGCGGTGTACGGCGAGTTCTTCCCGATGCTGGACGTGCCGTTCAAGTACGGCAGCGGCTGGAGCGCCAGCGACGATGCCAACCGGGCGCAGGTGGTGGTGATCGGCAGCAAGCTCAACCAGAAGCTGTTCGGCGGCGCGAACAGCGTGGGCCGGAGTGTCAACATCGAGGGCCACGACTACCGCGTGGTGGGCGTGCTGGACCACTGGAACCCGCAGCCGCGCTACTACGACGTGGTCAACTCCGGCGGCTTCAACAGCCAGTCCGACGACGTGTTCCTGCCGTTCCAGACCGCCATCCAGGCGAACATCCAGAACGACGGCAACACCAACTGCTACGCGGTGCCCAAGGAACCCGGCTTCGTCGGCCTGCAGCACTCCGAGTGCGTGTGGATCGCTTTCATGGTGGAGCTGGACGACGCCGCGGCGGTGAGCGCGTACCGCAGCTACCTCGATGGCTACGCGAAGGAACAGCAGCAGGCCGGTCGCTTCGGCTGGGCGCCGAACAACCGCCTGCGCGACCTGCCGGCCTGGCTGGACAACCAGCACGTGGTGCCCAGCGACACCAAGGTGTCGCTGCTGGTGGCGCTGGGCCTCTTGCTGGTGTGCCTGGTCAACACCATCGGCCTCTTGCTGGCGAAGTTCCTGCGCCGCAGCGGCGAGATCGGCGTGCGCCGCGCGCTGGGCGCGCCGCGCCGCGCGATCTACCTGCAATTCCTCACCGAGGCCGGCATGGTCGGCGCGGCCGGCGGCGTGCTCGGCCTGCTGCTTACCTGCGCCGGCGTGGCCAGCGTGGGCTGGGTGATGCCCAAGGACATCGCCAGCCTCGCGCGGCTCGACGTCTCGCTGCTGGTGCTGACCCTGCTGGTGGCGGTGCTCGCCACCATGCTGGCCGGCCTGTACCCCACCTGGCGCGCCTCGCGGGTGCAGCCGGCGTGGCAGCTCAAATCGAATTGAGGCGAGCCATGTCGCATGTCGCTTTCCCGATTCGTCCTGTGCCATCGCCTTCCACCGTTCGCCCTGAGCGTAGGCGCGTAGCGCCGAAGTCGAAGGGCATCACCCATCAGCCTGTGGTTCCGTGCCCTTCGACTCCGCTTCGCTACGCTCAGGGCGAACGGGTGCGCGTTGGCCATGCCTCACCGAGGAGCACCCCATGAAACTCCACCCCATGATTGCGGCATTGCGCAAGCACAAGGCGGGCGTGGTGCTGATCGCGCTGCAGATCGCGCTGACCCTGGCCATCGTCTGCAACGCGATCTTCATCATCGGCCAGCGCATCAGCCGGGTGAACCGCCCCACCGGGCTGGACGAGAGCAACCTGTTCCTGGTCAGCCAGCAATGGGTGGGCGCGCCCAGCGCCGATTCCGCCGATGGCGTGGCCAAGCTCGACGCGATGCAGAAGGAGGATCTCGTCGCCTTGCGCAACCTGCCCAGCGTGGCGTCGGTGGCGCCGATCAATTCGCTGCCGCTGCTGAATTCTTCTTGGATCGGTTCGGTGTCGCTCAAACCCGATGCCAAGTTCAGCGACAAGGCAGGCAACGCGCGCACCGCGTACTACTTCACCGACGAGCAGGCAATGTCGACACTGGGCGTGAAACTGGTGGCTGGCCGCTGGTTCAATGCCGGCGACGTGCAGCATCAGGGTTTCCGCGACAATCCCCCGCATCCTGTCGTCATCGTCACCAAAGCGATGGCGGACAAGCTGTTCCCAGCGGGCGATGCGGTGGGCAAGGCGGTCTACGCCGACGGCAGCAGCTCGCCCAGCACCATCGTCGGCGTGGTCGCGCGCCTGCAGGTGCCCGCCACCGGCAGCTGGGTCAACGACTTCGCGTGGAACGCCACCCTGATCCCCACCCGGTTGAACAGCAATGGATCGCGCTACGCGGTGCGCGCCAAGCCGGGCCAGCTGGAGGCAGCGATGAAGGCCGTGGCGCCCACGCTGTACCGGGTGAACCCGCTGCGCGTGCTCGACGACGACAGCGTCAAGTCGTTCGCCGACATCCGCGCCAAGGCCTACCGCGCCGACGTGGGCATGGCGATCCTGATGGGTGTGATCTGCCTCGTGCTGCTCAGCGTCACCGCCGCCGGTATCGTGGGCCTTACCAGCTTCTGGGTGGGCCAGCGCCACCGCCAGATCGGCGTGCGCCGCGCGCTGGGCGCGCGCAAGGTCGACATCCTGCACTACTTCCAGCTGGAGAACCTGCTGATCGCGGGCAGCGGCGCGCTGATCGGCATCGGCCTGGCGCTCGCCCTCAACCTGTGGCTGATGCGCCACTACGAGATGGACCGCCTGCCGCTGCCCTACACGTTGATCGGCGTGCTGGCCGTGCTGGTGCTCGGCCAGTGCGCGGTGTTCGTGCCCGCGCGGCGCGCCTCCAACGTGCCGCCGGTGACCGCCACGCGCGCGGTGTGACTGCTTGAACCCTCTCCCCCGGCTGCGCCGGGGGAGAGGGCAGGGTGAGGGGGGCTTCTGCACTGCTCGCGTGGCGAAGAGCGCCCCCTCACCCCGACCCTCTCCCCCAACGAAGTTGGGGGAGAGGGAGTCTGAAAACTGAGGAAAGTCTGGAATGTTTGCTTACTACCTCGACCTCGCCCTGCGCAGCCTGAAGCGCAACCGCGTGCTCACCGCGCTGATGGTGCTGGCGATCGCCGTGGGCATCGGTGCCAGCATGACCACGCTGACGGTGATGCACATCCTGTCCGGCGATCCCATGCCGGGCAAAAGCGCGCGGCTGTATTTCCCGCAGCTCGATCCCGCCCCGGCCGACTGGAAAACGCCGTTGCATCCGCGACCGATGATGGACTACCGCTCGGCGATGGATCTTTGGAGCGCGCATCGTGCCGATCGGCAGGCGCTGGTAGTGCAAAGCCCGGTGAAGGTCCTTGCACCGGGTACGGGGCGCCCGCCATTGATGCTGATGATGATGTCGACGACGACGGATTTCTTCCCGATGTTCGACGTGCCGTTTGCGTACGGTGGCGCGTGGACGCCCGCGGACGAGGCCGGTCGTGCGCATGTGGCGGTGATATCGAGCGACCTCAACGACAGACTGTTCGGCGGTGGCAACAGCGTAGGCAGGACCTTGCATCTCAGGGACGCCGACGTGCGCATCGTCGGCGTGTTGAAACCGTGGCGTCCGACGCCCCTGTTCTACGATCCCGTGGGTGGCATCACCGGCAGCATGACGCCTACGGGCTTTTATGGCAGGCCCGAGGACGTCTTCATGCCGTTCCTCGCCGGCCTCGACGTCAACGACGGCAACTTCTTCCAGTACACCTGCTGGGGCAGCGGGCCGGCGAAACCCGGGCATTTGCAGGACGCGCCATGCCTCTGGCTCGCCTTGTGGGTGGAGCTGGACAGCCCCGCCAAGGCAGCCGCGTATCGCTCGTTCCTCGACGGTTACGTGCGGCAGCAGAAGGCACTGGGGCGTTTCGCGCACATCGACACGGACATGCCGGACCTGATGCAGCAGCTGGACCGGGCGCACGCAATACCGGCGAACGTCCGGCTGCAGACCTGGCTGGCGCTCTCCTTCCTGGCGATCTGCCTGTTCAACATGGTGGGTCTGTTGCTGGCCAAGTTCCTTCAGCGCAGCGGCGAGATCGGCGTGCGCCGCGCCTTGGGCGCGTCGCGGCCTGCGGTGTTCGCGCAATGCCTGGCCGAGGCCGGATTGATCGGTCTGATCGGTGGCGTGGGTGGATGGTTGTTGACGCTCGCCGGGCTGTGGCTGGTGCGCCGCCAGCAGTTGCCGTACTCCGACCTCGTGCATATGGACATGCCGATGTTCGCGAGCACGTTCGTGCTGGCGGTCGCGGCCAGCTTGATCGCAGGGTTGTTGCCGGCATTGCGTGCGAGCAGGGTTGCGCCAGCGCTGCAGTTGAAGACCTTGTGAGGACAATCATGCAGATCAAGCCCATCTTATCGGCTCTGAAAAAGCACAGGCTCGCGACCTTCTTGATCGCTATGGAAATCGCGCTTGCCTGCGCGGTGCTGTGCAACGCGGTGTTCATGATCGCCAATCGCCTGACGGCGATGAACCTCGACAGCGGCGTGGACGAGTCTTCGCTGGGTGCGATCACGGTGACTGGATTCGACCCCGCGCAAGCTACCGATTTGAACGCGCGGATGGTGGCGGGCCTGCGCGCGGTGCCCGGCGTCGAGTCCGCGCAGGTCATCTCCTCCGTGCCGTTCGGCGCGCAGTCGCTCGTGGCCGGCATCAGCCTCGACCCGTCCGGCAAGAAAACACCGGCCGTGGTCCAGTTCTACCAAGGTGCCCCCGGAACCATCGACGCGCTGGGCTTGAAACTGGAGGCAGGGCGGCTGCCCGCGACGAGCGACTACCAGCCCTTGTCGGGGCAGGAGTATTTCCCAGCCGTGTCGCCGGTGCTGGTCACCCGCGCGCTGGCCGAGCATCTGTGGCCTGGCCAGAATCCGCTGGGCCGCGAGTTCTGGATGGCCAAATGGCAATTCCGCGTCATCGGAGTGCTATCCCACCTTTCGGTGTCCCAGTACACCGAGTACGCCGAACAGGGCGCGGAGTGGACCGTGTTCGTGCCAACCCTGCCGGGTGGCCAGTTGGCGGGCACCTACCTGATCCGCGCAAAGCCGCAGGACATCGAGAGCGTCATGACGACGGCGCGTGCCGCAGTGGCGAAGATCGCACCGGAAGTGGTGCTGGATCACGAGAACAGCCATTCGGTTTCCTTCCTGCGCGAGCGTTTCTTTCGGACCGATCGCGCCATGGCCGGCATGCTGGTGGGCGTGATCGTGGCGCTGCTCGGCGTCACCGCACTGGGCATCGTGGGCCTGGCCAGCTTCTGGGTGGCGCAGCGGCGCAAGCAGATCGGCATCCGCCGCGCGATCGGCGCCACGCGCGGCGACATCCTGCGCTACTTCCAGACCGAGAACTTCCTGATCGTCACGTTCGGCATCGCGCTCGGCATGGCGCTGGCCTTCGTGCTCAACGCGGTGCTGATGAAGTTCTACGAACTGCCGCACCTGCCGCTGTACTACCTGCCGGTCGGCGCACTGGCGCTGTGGGCGCTGGGCCAACTCGCCGTACTCGGCCCCGCCCTGCGCGCCGCGAACGTGCCGCCGGTAGTGGCAACCCGCAGCGTGTGACGCTTAAGCCCTCCCCTTCAAGGGGAGGGTTGGGTGGGGATGGTTGCGAGGGGTGGCGTTGGGTGGGGATGGTTGTTCTGCGGAGTGTTGGGAGGGGATGGTGTGGTGGCATCGCGCACTGGCCGAACCCTCTCCCCCCCCAACCCCTCTCCCGCAAGCGGGCGAGGGGAGTGATGAAGGGCCTCTCCCGCGGGGGAGTTCAATCAAGGAGGGAATGGATGTTTGCTTACTACCTCGACCTGGCATGGCGCAGCCTGAAGCGCACGCCTATCCTCGCCGGCCTGATGGTGCTGGCGATTGCGCTGGGCATCGGTGCGTCGATCACCATGCTCACGGTGCTGCGCAACCTGTCGGGCAACCCGCTGCCGGGGCGCAGCGAGGTGCTTTTCCATCCGCAGGTCGATCCGCGGCCGGCCGATCTGCCGGGCGCCAAGGAGGAGCCGCCGGACGACCTCACTTATCTCGATGCGGTGAACCTCTACCAGCTCGGCATCGCGCCGCGTCGCGCGGTGATGAGCAGCAACTGGCTGCCGGTGCGCAAGGACGCGCCGGACAGCCCGCTGGCGATGTTCAGCGACCGCGCCACCACCGCGGATTTCTTCGCGATGTTCGGCGTGCCCTTCGTTTACGGCTCCGCGTGGTCGGCGCAGGACGACGCGAACCACGCGCAGGTGGTGGTGCTGTCGCGGGCGATGAACCAGAAACTGTTCGGTGGCGAGAACAGCGTGGGCAAGACCCTGGTGATCGCCACCAAGACCTTCCGCGTGGCAGGCGTGGTCGACGACTGGAACCCGCAGCCGCACTTCTACGATTTGAACGGTGGCGCCTACGGCAAGGGCGAGCAGATGTATCTGCCGTTCTTCACCTGGCTCGACTTGCCGCAGGACTACGGCTACGGCCCGATGCAGTGCTGGGGCAACGACCCGAACGCGGGCACGCACGATCCCAAGGCGAAGCAGTGCACCTGGGCGCAGTTCTGGGTGCAGTTGGACACGCCCGCGCAAGTGGCGGACTACCGCGCGGCGCTCAACCAGTACAGCGCGCAGCAGCACCAGCTCGGCCGCTACCAGCGCGCGCCGGACGTGCGCCTGCGCGGCCTGCTCGACTGGCTGGACGCCAAGCACGTGATCCCGGTGACGGTGCGCATGCAGACCTGGATCGCCTTCGGCGTGCTCCTGATCTGCCTGGTCAACACCGTGGGCCTGATGGTGGCGAAGTTCCTGCGCAAGTCGGGCGAGATCGGCGTGCGCCGCGCGCTGGGCGCCTCGCGCCGCGCGGTGTTCACGCAATGCCTGGTGGAGGCCGGCGTGATCGGCGTGGCCGGCGGCCTGCTCGGCCTGCCGCTGGCGTGGCTGGGCCTGTGGATGGTGCGCCAGCAGCCGGTGAGCTTCGCTGCCTCCGCGCATTTCGAGCCGTCCATGCTGGGCGCGGCGCTGGCGCTGGCCGTGTTGTCGGCGCTCGCCGCCGGCGTGTGGCCCGCGCTGCGCGCCTCGAGCGTGGCCCCCGCCCTGCAGGTGAAGTCGCTATGAGAATCCTCCATCAGATCCGCCCTATCCTCGCCGCGCTGCGCAGCCACAAGACCGCCGTGATGCTGCTGGTGCTGGAGATCGCGCTGACCATGGCGGTGCTCGGCAACCTGGTGTTTATCGTGTACGACACCATCAACCGCTCGCATGTGTCCACGGGGATTGCTGAGAGCCAGATCGGCTGGCTGCAGAACATTGGCGTGGTCGGCCAGGACAATCCCGTTACGGGTGCGGAGAATCTCGCTGTGCTGCGTGCCGTACCCGGCGTAGCGGATGCAGCCTATGTCAGCCCGCCACTCGTGTATGCGCAGCGCAATCCTCTCTTCATCGATCCATCGCGCAAGCAGCCTGTTGCACAGGTATACGAGTTTCAGGGCAGTCAGGGGCTAGTCGATACCTTCGGACTGCACGTCATCCAGGGACGGGAGCCCACGCTCGATGAACTGCCGGTGGCGGCCACCGTCACGAGTGACGCCGTGTTTCCAGTGTTGGTGACCCAAGCCTTGGCCGCGCACCTGTTCCCCGACGGTCACGCGTTGGGCAAGCTGATCTACGACGGCGGCGGCAATCCGATGCGCATCGTTGGCATCGTGGATCACTTGCGTGGCGAGATTACCGGGCGCGTCGATGACGACTATGCGGTCGTCACCCAGTTGTTGCTGGGCGCTCAGAATGTTGGCGGCGGTTTCACCATACGCGTTCACGAGGCCACGCAGTTGCCGCAAGTGTTGCAAGCTGCTGCCATCGCCCTGCAGAAAGCCAACCCGGGCCACGTGCAGAACGCTGCTCTCACCATGGCTGAGGCGCGCGAAAGCTATTTCCGCAACGCTCTCGCCGCCGGCCGCATGTTGGTGGCGATCATGCTGATCCTGCTGGTGGTCACCGCGCTGGGTGTGAGCGGCTTGGCCAGCTTCTGGGTGCAGCAGCGGCGAAGGCAGATCGGCATGCGCCGCGCGCTGGGTGCCACCCGTCGCGACATCCTGCATTACTTCCAGATGGAAAATCTGCTCATCGTCAGCGGCGGCGTTCTGCTGGGCACGCTGTTCGCGTATGCGCTGAACCTGTTCCTGATGCACCGCTTCGAACTGGCCCACCTGCCGGCGCATTACCTCGTGGTCGGCGCGCTGGCGCTGTGGGCGCTGGGCCAACTCGCCGTACTCGGCCCCGCCCTGCGCGCCGCGAACGTGCCGCCGGTAGTGGCAACCCGCAGCGTGTGACGCTTAAGCCCTCCCCTTCAAGGGGAGGGTTGGGTGGGGATGGTTGTTCTGCGGAGGGTTGGGTGGGAATGGTGTTGCGGCATGGCGCGCTGGCCGAACCCTCTTCCCCAACCCCTCTCCCGCAAGCGGGAGAGGGGGGGCGATGAAGGGCCTCTCCCGCGGGGGAGTTCGATCAAGGAGATGTGGAATGTTCGGCTATTACCTCGACCTGGCGCTGCGCAGCCTCAAGCGCAACAAGGCGCTCACCGCGCTGATGGTACTGGCGATCGCGCTGGGCATCGGCACCAGCATGACCACGCTGACCGTGATGCACGTGCTGTCGGGCGATCCGATTCCGCAGAAGAGCGCGCAGCTGTTCCGTGTGCGCATGAACGTGTTTCCGGACGACAGTTTCCGCCCGGGCGACAAGGTGCCGGACAACCTGACCCGCCGCGATGTCGAGGCGCTGCTGCGCGATGCGCGTGCCGACCGTCAGGCGGCGATGTCGGCCGGCGCGATGGTGGTGGCCGCGCAGGGCGAGCCGCTGCGCGTGGCGACGCGTTACACCGGCGCGGATTTCTTCCCCATGTTCGACGTGCCGATGCGCTACGGCCGCGCCTGGAGCCGCGCCGACGATGCGAGCCGTGCACGCGTCGCGGTGATCTCGAGCGTGCTGAACGAGCAGCTCTTCGGCGGCGTGGACAGCGTGGGCAAGACGTTGCAGGTGGGCGAGCAGTCCCTGCGCATCGTCGGCGTGCTGGGCGACTGGAACATGAACCCGCGCTTCTACGACCTCAGCAACGGCCAGTTCGGCGACAGCGAGCAGGTGTTTCTGCCGCTGTCCACGGCGCTGGACCTGAAGCTGTCCAGCAGCGGCTCCACGAATTGCTGGAGCCGCACAAATGATGCACGCGCCGCCGATGCGCCCTGCATCTGGCTGCAGTACTGGGCGGAACTGGACACGCCGGCGAAGGCGGCGACCTACCGGCAATACCTGCAGAACTACATCGCCCTGCAACAACAGGCCGGGCGTTTCAGCCATGCCGGCCAGGCCGAGGCGCTGGACGTGATGCAGTGGCTGGACGCCAAGGGCGTGGTGCCCGCCGACGTGCGCCTGCAGACCTGGCTGGCGCTGGGCTTCCTCGGCATCTGCCTGCTCAATACCGTGGGCCTGCTGCTGGCGAAGTTCCTGCGCCGCAGCGGCGAAATCGGCGTGCGCCGCGCGTTGGGCGCTTCACGCCGCGCGATCTTCCTGCAGTGCCTGGTCGAGGCCGGCGTGGTGGGGCTCGCCGGCGGCGTGCTCGGCCTGGCATTGGCGGCCCTGGGTCTGGTGCTGGTGCGCCACCAGCCGACCGACTACGCCGCCTACATCCACATGGACCTGCGCATGTTGCTGGCCACCTTCGTGCTGGCGCTGGCGAGCAGCCTGCTGGCCGGCCTGCTGCCGGCGTGGCGGGCCATGCAGGTGGCGCCCGCCGTGGCGCTCAAGTCGAACTAGACCGTCAGGCGAGAGGACTACGCGATGCACTTCCGTCACATCCTGAGCGCGCTGGGCCGCCACCGGATCGCCGTTGGCCTGCTGGTGCTGGAGATCGCCTTTTCCTGCGCGGTGGTCTGCAACGCGCTGTTCCTCATCGGCAGCCGGCTGGAGCGCATGCAGCGGCCCACCGGCGTGGACGAGGCGCACCTGGTCGAGATGTTCATCGGCAGCGTTACGCGCGGCTCGGCGGACGCGGTCATGGCGCAGACGCGCACCGACCTGGCCGCGCTGCGGGCCATTCCCGGTGTCGCCAATGCCTCCGTCGTCAACCAGACGCTGTTCGGCAACTCGCTCAATGCCAGCGGCGTCAGCCTCAGTGACGAGGCGAAGGCGCCGAGCATCCCGGTCACGCAGTACATGGGCGATGCGCAACTGGCCGACACCCTGGGCCTGAAACTGGTGGATGGCCAGTGGTTCAAGCCGGACGAATTCATCACCGAGGAGCAGCTTGAAAGCGGCCACTCCGGCCTGCCCGTGATCATCACCAAGGCGTTGGCAGACCATTTCTTTCCGGGCCAGTCGGCGGTCGGCAAGACCATCCATGCCTTCGGCACCAACCGCGTGGTGGGGGTGCTGGATCGGCTGGTGCAGCCGCACGACTCCGGCCCTGCGGAGTATTACGGCTACGCCATGCTGTTTCCGGTGAACCTGCCGTACACGGAAGGCGCCTACGTGATCCGGGTGAGGGATGCGGCGCAGCGCGCCGCGGTGCTCCAGGGCGCATTGCGCGCGCTGAAGGCCGACGGCCCGCTGCGGCTGATCTCGCCGAAGTACGCCTTCACGCTGGAGTCGCAGCGCGACAAGTACTACCGCAACGACCGCGCGATGGCCTGGATGCTGGTGGGCGTGTGCCTGCTGCTGCTGGTCGTCACGGCGGTGGGCATCGTGGGCCTGACCAGCTTCTGGGTGGCGCAGCGGCGCCGGCAGATCGGCATCCGCCGCGCGATTGGAGCCACGCGCGGCGACATCCTGCGCTACTTCCAGACCGAGAATTTTCTGATCGCGACGCTTGGCATCGCCCTGGGCATGGTGCTGGCCTTCGGCCTCAACCTGCTGTTGATGCGGCACTACGAACTGGGGCGTTTGCCGGGCTACTACTTCCCAGTGGGCGCCATCGTGCTGTGGCTGCTCGGGCAACTCGCCGTACTCGGCCCCGCGCTGCGCGCGGCGGCAGTGCCGCCGGTGGTGGCGACACGCAGCGTGTGACGTACAAGCCCTCCCCTTCAAGGGGAGGGTTGGGTGGGGATGGTTGCGAGGCGTGACGTTGGGTGGGGATGGTTGTTCTGCGGATGGCGTTGGGGTGGGGATGGTTGCGGTGGATGGAGTTGGGTGGGGATGGCGTAGCGGCATCGCCGCGCGCCGGTCAGCGAAGGTGGAGGTCGATTCCGTGCAAGGACAAACCAACCCGTCGATTCTCCGGCCGAAGCTGCAACGCCGGTTGCGAAATGCCCCGACCGAGGCGGAGCGTGTGCTGTGGCGGCATTTGCGCGCGCCAGCTGGATGGATGCAAGTTCCGCCGCCAGCATCCGTTCGGCGACTTCATCCTGGACTTCGCATGCCTGGAACGCAGGCTCGTGATCGAGCTGGACGGCGGCCAGCATGCAGAGCGGGCGCGGGCGGATGCCTTGCGCACGGCTTTTCTGGAGCGCGCCGGATTCCGGGTGCTGCGGTTCTGGAACAACCAGGTATTCGAGGACATGGAGGGCATGCTCGAGGCGATCCGGCAGGCGTTGATGATGAGCGGCGGCAACCATCCCCACCCCAATCCTCCCCGGCACCACCATCCCCACCTCGGCGCCACCTATAGCAACCATCCCCACCCCAACCCTCCCCTTGAAGGGGAGGGAGAAGGCAAGGAGGACTGACATGTTCGGCTACTACCTCGACCTTGCGCTGCGCAGCCTGAAGCGCACGCCCATCCTCACCGGCCTGATGGTGCTCGCCATCGGCCTGGGCATCGGCGCGGCCATGACCATGCTGACGGTGCTGCACGTGATGACCGACGATCCGCTGCCGGGACGCAGCGCGCACTTGTACACGCCGCATCTCGATCCCTTGCCGCTCGACTACAAGCAGGGCGGCGACGGCCCCGACCCCACCGACGACCTCACCTGGCCCGATGCGATGGCGCTGCTCAAGGCGCAGCGCGCCACGCGGCAGGCGGCGATGGCGGGCGGCTCGTTGTTGCTGCGGCCGGGTCGTGCCGACCTGCGTCCGTTCTATGTGGATGGCCGCTACGCCACGGCGGATTTCTTCGCGCTGTTCGGCGTGCCGTTCCTGCAAGGCAGCGGCTGGAGCGCCGCGGACGACGCGGCCGGCGCGCAGGTGGTGGTGCTGGTCGACGCGCTGGCGCGCAAGTTGTTCGGCACGGGCAACGCGGTGGGCCGGATGGTGCGCCTGGGCGAGCACGATTACCGCGTGATCGGCGTGACGCGCGATTGGCAGCCTGCGCCGATGTTCTACGTCGACGCTTCGGCCAAGCGTTACAGCGATGGCGACATGTTCTTTCTGCCGCTGGCTACCGCGGTGGATCGGAAGCTCGACGTCAACGGCAACTTCAGCAGTTGGGGCGAGGATCGTGCCGAGACGCGCATGGTCAGCCCGACCACGACCTGGTTGCAGTTCTGGGCGCAGTTGGACACACCGGCACAAGCGGCGGCGTATCGCCAATACCTGGTCGATTACTCCGCGCAGCAGAAGGCGTTGGGCCGTTTCCAGCGTCCGCCGGCGAACGCGAAGCTGTACGGCCTGATGGGTTGGCTGGCGCACGAAAACCTGGTGCCCGGCGACGTGCGCCTGCAACTGTGGCTGGCGCTGGGCTTCCTGTTCGTGTGCATGCTCAACATCGTGGCCTTGCTGCTGGCGAAGTTTTTGCGCCGCAGCGGCGAGATCAGCGTGCGCCGCGCGCTGGGCGCGAAGCGGCGCGACATCTTCGTGCAGCTCGGCATCGAGTCGGCGCTGATCGGCGTGGCCGGCGGCGCGCTGGGCCTGGCCATCGCGCAGCTCGGCCTGTGGAGCATCCGCCAGCGCCCGGACGACTACGCCAGGCTGGCGCAGATGGATATGCCGATGCTGCTCGGAACCTTGGCGCTCGCCGTGCTCGCCAGCGTGCTGGCCGGCCTGCTGCCGGCGTGGCGCGCGTGCCGGGTGCCGCCGGCGCTGCAACTCAAGATGCTTTGACGGAGGCGGCATGGAACTTCGACCGATCCTTTCCACCCTGCGCCACCACAAGCTCACCGCCAGCCTGCTGACGCTGCAGGTGGCCTTCACCTGCGCCATCGTCTGCAACGTGGTGTTCATGATCGCGAACCGCGTGCACCAGATCAGCCTGCCGAGCGGGCTTGCCGAGAGCGAGTTGTCGATGCTGAAAATCGCCGGGATCGACCCGGGGGAAAATTCGCAGGCGCGGCATGCCGCGGATCTGGCCGCGCTGCGGGCGATCCCCGGCGTGCAGGCGGCAGTGGCGGTGGACAGCCTGCCGCTGGGCCGCAACGACTCCAGCTATGGCACCTGCGCCAACCAGCAAGCGTGGAACCGCGCCATGGCGGCGCGTTCGCTCAATGGCGTGCAAGGCTGCCTGAACCCCAGCGTCTACAGCGGTTCGCCCGGCGAGCTGGAGGCGTTGGGACTGCACCTGGTTGCCGGGCGCGATTTCCAACCGGATGACTATGTGCCGGCAAAGCCCGGCTACGTCGCGGCCAATGTGCCCAGCGCCATCGTCACCCGCAGCCTGGCAGCGAAGCTGTATCCGGGACGGGACGCGCTGGGGCAGAGCCTCTACATGGGCGGGCGTCCGCCCATGCGCATCGTCGGCGTGGTGGAAAACCTGCTGCGCCCGCGCCTGCGCGAGCCGGGCGTGAATCAATACAGCGTCTTGTTGCCCTCGATCCCCGGCGAACCGTCGGTGACCTACGTGCTGCGCAGCGCACCGCAGGATCGGGCCCGCGTGCTCGGGTCGGCGGTTGCCGCGTTGACGCGGCTCGACCCCAACCGCCTGATACCGCCGGATGGCGTGCGCACCTACACCCAGATCCGCCACGCCTACTTCCAGCGCGACACCACCATGATCGGCCTGCTGATCGCCTCGGCGCTGGGCCTCTTGTTCGTCACCGCGCTGGGCATCGCCGGGCTGGCGAATTTCTGGGTGCAGCAGCGCACGCGCAGCATCGGCATACGTCGTGCGATTGGAGCGACCCGCGGCGATATCCTGCGCTACTTCCAGGCCGAGAACTTCCTCATCGTCACGGTCGGCATCGTGCTCGGCGTGCTGCTCGCCATCGTGCTGAACCTGCTGCTGATGACGCATTACGAACTGCCGCGCCTGCCGCTGTGGTACCTGCCCATCGGCGCGGCGGTGCTGTGGGCGCTGGGGCAACTCGCGGTGCTCTCGCCGGCGCTGCGCGCCTCGCATGTGCCGCCGGTGGTGGCGACGAGGAGCGTGTGATGGAGCAGGGCGACGAGAGGGGCGGAGCCGGATTCGGCAAAGCGACGGAGCAGGTTCCCTTACGGGCTTTCGCTGACGCGATGCCGCCAGTATCCCGGTTGGCGGTGGCAGTGCATCACCGCAAGGATCAGCACATCGTCGGATTCGACGGTGTAAAGCACGGCATAAGGAAAAACGCGCGGGAGCCGGCGACGGATGTCCTGCTCCAGCAGTGCGCCCGCCAGCGGCTGTTTGACGATTTCGCCGATGGCGCTCTCCATGCAGGCGATGAAACGCGTGGCGAGATTCGGACTGATCGACGCGTAGTGGAGCGCCGCCTCCTCGTACTCCGCCAAGGCTTCCGGGTGGAACGCAAAGCTCATCGCGCGAGGCGGTCGCGCACGCGCTGCAAGGCCTCGTTGCCGGGGATGGGCTGGATATCGCCGCGGCGCAGCTCGTCGCGGCGTCGCACGGCTTCGGCCGTCCACGCAATCTGGATTTCGTCGTCCTGCCCGGGGGCGAGGCTTTCCACCAACCGGTCGGCCAGTTGCGCGCGGGCTTCGCTGGGTAGCGACAGCGCGGCTTGCGTGAGTTGTTCGATGCTGATGGCCATGGGACAGACCTATGCGGGCAGGTGGTGGAGCTTGACGGCTTGCGGGCCGACCTCGTTGTCGAAGTGGCAGCGCACGGTGTCGCGCAATTCAACCAGCGATTCGGCATCAGCGAAGAGCGCATGTCCGAATGCTTGGGCCATGTACGCGCCCTTCGCGGTTTCCTCGACCTGGAAAACACTCTCGTGCACGGCGTGCTCCGGTTCGGGAATCCATCTTACTTCAATGCCTTGGGCGAGGGAGTTCTGAATGTTCGACTACTACCTGCGCCTCGCCCTGCGCCGCTGCCGGCAGAACCTGGCGATGGTGGGCCTCTTGGTGCTGACCATGGCCATCGGCATCGCCGCGACGATGACGGCGATGACGATCTTCGGCGCGCTTGCCGGCGATCCGCTGCCGGGCATCAGCCCGCACCTTTACGTGGCGACGATGGATGCGCGCGAGGCGGTGGACAAGGACAACCCCGACTACAAGCAACCGGACAGCTGGCTCAAGCTCGGCGACGCCAAGGCGCTGGTGGATGCGCACCGCGCGCCGCAGCAACTGGCGTTGGCGCAGAGCCTGACCACGATGGACAGTCCCGACGGCAAGCACAGCGAACAGGCCTGGGGCTTCATGGCCTACGGCGAACCGCTGGGCATGCTGGGTGTGCCATTGCGCTTCGGTCGGCCGTGGACGGCGCAGGAGCTGGCGGCGCGTGCGCCGGTGGTGGTGATCGACAGCGATCTGGCGCAGAAGCTGTTCGGCACCGCAGACGCGGTGGGCCGCAGCGTGCTGCTGGGTGGCAAGCCGTTTCGCGTGGTTGGCGTCACAGTGCCGTGGAAGCCGCACACGGTGTTCCTCGACCTGCAGCGCAACCAGGGCAACCCGCAGGGCAGCAACGACGAGTTCTTCGTGCCTGCGGAGGCGGCGCTGGATGCGGGCGTGGGGCCGTTCACCTCGGGCGAGTGCGGCAAGGGGGCGCCAGTCATCGGCTTCCAGTCGGCGGCGGTACAACATTGCCGCTGGCTGGAAGTGTGGTCGCGGCTGGACACGCCGGCGCAGGTAGCGGACTGGCGGCAATTCCTCGCCAACTACGCCGATGCGCAGCGCGCGGCGGGCCGTTTCGTCTATCCGCCGCAGCCGAAGCTCTACGGCGCGCGCGCATGGATGACGCTGAATCACGTGGTGCCCGACGACGTGCGCCTGAACCTGATGCTGGCCGGCGCGTTCCTGCTGCTGTGCATGGTCAACGTGGCGGGCCTCCTGGCCGCGCGCTTCCTGCGCCGGCAGGCGGACGTGGCGATCCGCCGCGCGCTGGGCGCGTCCAAGCGCACGGTGTTCGCGCAGCACCTGGTGGAGACCGGCATCCTCGGCCTCGCCGGCGGCGTGCTGGCCTTGCCGCTGACCTGGCTGGGCCTGTGGATCGTGCGCCTGCAGCCGGTGAGCTATGCGGAGGCGGCGAAGTTCAGCCCCGGCGTGTTCGGTGCGCTGCTGCTGTTTTCGCTCATCGTGGGCCTGCTGGTGGGCGTGTTGCCCGCATGGCGCGTGTGCCGGCAGCCGCCGGCCCTGCAGATCAAGGTGGCTTGAGGAGATGGCCGTGCGACATATCGTGAATCCCTTGTTGCGCCATCGCCTGATGCCGCTGCTGGTCGTGCTGCAGGTGGCGCTGGCCTGCGCCATCGCCTGCAACGCACTGTTCCTGCTGCAGCAGAAGCTGGTGCCCATCCTCGCGCCTGATGGTATCGGCACTCCGGACCGGCTGGTGATGGCCTGGAATATCGCGTCGCGCGGCAAGCCCTGGCCGACCGGCCGTCTGCTGGAAGTGCGCCAGGCGTTGCGGGCATTGCCGGGCGTGAGCGCAGCCAGCGTGGCCGGTTCGCTGCCGATGGAGACCAATGCGCAGATGAACGGCGAGGCGATTGCGGAGGACACACACGCCAAGGCCGGCGATGCGGCTGTCTACATCGGTGCCGACCTGGTCGATACGCTGGGCTTGCACCTGGTCGCCGGGCGCGATTTCAGCGCCGAAGAGCAATCCATCCAGTACCACGGCATGGGCATCAACGATTCCGGCCCGGCCATCATCACCCGCGCGCTGGCGAACCGCCTGTTTCCCGATGGGCATGCGCTGGGCAAGGTGATACGCATCGGTGCAGCTGCCGATGCCGGGCGCCGCACCGTGGTCGGTGTGGTCGCGCACCTGATGAGCAACAAGTTCGACGCCGACGGCGGCAATGTGGACTACACCATGCTGTTTCCCGGCGTGCCGGGCAATTGGCCGATGCCGGTGTTCGCGGTGCGCGTGGCGCCGGGCGCGGACGTGGAACGCGTGCGCAAGGCGGTCGATGCCACCATCCACCGCGAACTGGGCAATGAAATGATCCGGGGCTTCGAGCCGAGCATCCAGATGTACGGCGACATGCGTGCGCATGCCCTGGCGAAGTTCAAGGCCGCCGTATGGCTGCTCGCCGGCGTCAGCGTGGTGGTGCTGATCGTCACCCTCGCCGGCATCATGGGCCTCACCGGCTACTGGGTGCAGCAGCGCACGCGGCAAATCGGCATCCGCCGTGCGCTGGGCGCGCGCCGCCGCCACATCCTGCGCGAGCTGCAACTGGAAAACCTGCTGGTGGTCGGCGTCGGCGTGCTGCTCGGGCTGGCCTGCGCCTACGCGATCAACCTGTGGCTGATGCGGCACTACGAACTCACCCGCCTGCCGTGGATCTACCTGCCCGTCGGCGCGGCGCTGATGCTGCTGCTCGGCCAGCTCGCCGTGCTGTCGCCCGCGCTGCGCGCCTCGCGCGTGCCGCCGGTGGTGGCGACGCGGAGCGTGTGAGCCTTGCAGCCGTCCCTTTCGAGAGCAAGGGGCAATATGGCCAGTTATGCTAGCCTTGTCGTGGCATATGCAAAGCGGGGTCGGATCATGCAGACGAACGTGCTGGATGCAAAAAATCGGCTTTCCCAACTCATCAAGTCGGCACAGGCTGGCGAAGAGGTGGTGATTGCCAATCGCGGCGAGCCGGTGGCGAAACTGGTGGCCGTGCATGGCAAGGGCGCGTCGAATGCCGAGCCGGGTAGTCCGGAGGCGATTCTTTCGTGGCTGAAAAATCGCCGGCTGCCGGCTTATGCCCGTCGCAGCGCGAAGGAAATCAATGCCGACATCAGGGAAGCGAGGGAGTCATGGGACTGATCTATCTGGACAGCTGCCTGGTGATCTATCTGACCGAAAACCATCCCCAATGGTCGGCTCGGGTAGTGGCTGCCATTGGCAGGGCGAAAGGCGCGCGGTTCGCCATCTCGCCGCTGGTGAAGATGGAGTGCCTGGTCGGGCCGGCCAAACGTGGCGACCCGGTCTTGCAACGCGAATACACCGAGTCGTTCGCGGCTTTCGCCGCGCTGACGATGCCGGAGCAGGTGTATTTGCAAGCCGCGCAATTGCGCGCGCGGTTCGGCATGAAGACGCCCGATGCGTTGCACCTGGCCTGTGCCCAGCACCATCGCTGCGAGGCCTTGTGGACGAACGACAACCGTCTTGCGGCAGCCTCGCACGGCCTGGCGCGGAAACTCCCCGCGTGAGACTCGCGGCCTTGGGCATTGCAACCTTTTTCACTGGAGCCGCATCCATGCGGACATGTGCAGGAACAAGATGCGTACCGTACTGATCGTCGACGACAACCCCGCCGTGGGCGAGGCGCTGTCGCTGTTGCTGTCGCTGCACGACATCCGCCCGCTGGTGGCGCTGAACCAGGCCGAGGGGCTGGCCGCGCTGGCGCGCGAGCGGGTGGACGTGGTGATTCAGGACATGAACTTCACCGCCGACACCACCTCGGGCGAGGAGGGCGTGGAGCTGTTCCGCGCGATCCGCGAGCGGCATCCCGACCTGCCGGTGATTCTGCTCACCGCATGGACGCACCTGGAGACCGCGGTGGAGCTGGTGAAGGCCGGCGCCGCGGACTATCTCGCCAAGCCCTGGGACGACCACAAGCTGCTGGCCACGGTGGAGAACCTGTTGGAACTCTCCGAATCCACCCGCGAGGTGAGCCGCGCGCGGCGCGAGCGCCGCCGCCGCCGCGAGGTGCTGCAGAGCACCTACGAGCTGGACGGCCTGGTGTTCGCCTCCGAGGCGATGGCGCGCACGCTGGAGCTGGCCTGCCAGGTGGCGCGCGCCGAGGTGCCGATCCTGATCACCGGGCCGAACGGCGCGGGCAAGGAGCGCATCGCGGCGATCGTGCACGCGAACTCGCTGGTGAAGAAGGGCCCGTTCGTGGCGGTGAACTGCGGCGCGCTGCCGGGCGAGCTGATCGAGGCCGAGCTGTTCGGCGCCGACGCCGGCGCCTACACCGGCGCGAACAAGGCGCGCGAGGGCCGCTTCGAGCTGGCCGACGGCGGCACGCTGTTCCTCGACGAGATCGGCAACCTGCCGCTGCCGGGGCAAATGAAATTGCTGCGCGTGCTGGAAACCGGCCAGTTCGAGCGGCTCGGTTCGGGCAAGACGCGGCAGGCCAAGGTACGCGTATTGAGCGCGACCAACGCCGACCTCAAGGCGATGATCCGCGCCGGCACCTTCCGCGAGGATCTCTACTACCGCCTCAACGTGATCGAGGTGAACCTGCCGCCGCTGGCCGAGCGCATCGACGACGTGCTGCCGCTGGCCGAGCACTTCCTCGCCGGCCGCGCCACGCTGGGCGACGCGGCGCGCGAGGCGCTCCTGGCCTACCCGTGGCCTGGCAACGTGCGCGAGCTGAAGAACGCAATCGAGCGCGCGGCCTTGCTGGCCGGCGGCAAGCCGATCACGCCGGAACTGCTCAACCTGCCGCAGGTTGCGCCGGCCGCCGCGCGCAACCTCGACGAACCCAGCCGCGAGGCGGTGGAGGGCGCGCTGCACCAGGCCGACGGCGTGGTGAGCCGCGCCGCGCAGGCGCTGGGCCTGTCGCGCCAGGCGCTGTACCGGCGCATGGAGCGCTACGGGTTGACGGCGTCGGCGTGAGCTTGTCGCTGTGCGGGTTTGCGACGAGACTGCGCGCCAGGGGTAATGCGACCCGTAGGAGCGCACCCTGTGCGCGAATGCTCTGGCGCCCGATCGAAGCAAGAGCATTCGCGCACAGGGTGCGCTCCTACCTGGTCAGGTCATCGGGAGTAGGTCATGCGTATCGGTAGCCTCATCGTCCTGCCGCTGTACCTGCTGGCCTTCGCGGCCGCGGCGCAGACGGCCGCGCCCGCCGCGAGCGACCAGTGGAAACCGCCCGCGCCCGCCGCGAGCGTTGCCGGCGCGCACGGGCAGGCCGTGGCTGGCGGCGACGCGGCGGCGAAGCCTTCGCCGTTCAAGTTCAAGCAGGCGCGCAAGACCTGGGAACCGGAGCCGCCGCCGCCGCGCGCGAACGACAAGGCCGCGGTGATGGGCACCGACCGCGCCTGGCAGAACGGCCAGCCGCCGGTGAGCTGCGCGCAGACGCCGCGGGACCCCGCATGCCGCTGAGCGCCGCGCCGCCGACTGCGAGGCGCCGCTGATGTGGCGCCGCCTGAATTCGCTGCAGGGCCGGTTGACCTTGCTGCTGCTGCTGGCCGCTGTGAGCGGCGCGCTGGTCTACGTGGGCATCACGCAGTGGCCGCTGCCGCAGGTGCTCGACTGGCTGCACAAGGACCTCGCGCTGTCGGTGCGCACGCCCGCGCAACTGGGGCGCTATGGCGGTTTCGCGCTCAGCGTGCTGGTGCTGCTGCCGGTGGCGTGGTGGCTGGCGCATCGCGCGATGGCGCCGGTGAGCCGCCTGCTGCGCGCGCTGGAAGGCGCGGTGGCGAGCTATCGCGACGGCGATTTCAGCTTCTCCATCGCGGCGCGCCGCAGCGATGAGCTGGGCGAGCTGATCCATATGCACAACGCGCTGGGCCAGACCCTGCGCGAGCAGCGCCAGCACCTGGTGCAGCGCGAGCTGCTGCTGGAGACGGTGGTGCAGAACACGCCGGTGGCGCTGGTGCTCACTGACAGCAGCGGCCGCGTGGCCTACGCCAACCTGGCCTCGCGCCACCTGTTCAACGAGGGCAAGAGCCTCAACGGGCTGGACTTCGCCGAGCTGCTGGCCGAGGCGCCGGAGACGCTGCGCCGCGCGGTGGAAAGCGGCGAGGACGCGCTGCTCAGCGTGGAGATGGACGGCAGCGAGGAGACCTTCCACCTGTCGCAGCGCGCGTTCCGCCTGCAGGGGCGGCCGCACCGGCTGCACCTGTTCCGGCGCATGACGCGCGAGCTGTCGCGGCAGGAGGTGGCGACTTGGAAGCGGGTGATCCGCGTGATCAGCCACGAGCTCAACAACTCGCTGGCGCCGATCTCCTCGATGGCGCATTCGGGCGCAGAGCTGGCGCGCCGCGGCCAGCTCGACCGCCTGCCCGGCGTGTTCGCCACCATCAGCGAGCGCGCCAAGCACCTGCACGGCTTCATCGCCGGCTACGCCAGCTTCGCGAAACTGCCGGCGCCGCAGCCGCGCCCGGTGGAGTGGGAGCCGTTCCTCGCCTCGCTGGCGCTGCATTGCAAGTACCGGCTTGCCGCGCCGGTGCCCACGCACCCCGGCCGCTTCGATCCGGTGCAGATCGAGCAGGTGCTGATCAACCTGATCAAGAACGCGCACGAGTCCGGCAGCCCCGAGGACGAGGTGAGTCTGACCCTGCTCGACGCCGGCAACGAGCTGCGCATCGAGGTGGCCGACCGCGGCCCCGGCATGAGCGAGAACGTGCTGGCGCAGGCGCTGCTGCCGTTCTATTCCACCAAGCGCTCCGGCACCGGCCTCGGCCTCGCGCTGGCGCGCGAGATCGCCGAGGCGCACGGCGGCCGCGTGCTGCTGGCCAACCGCGAAGGCGGCGGCCTGCGCGTGAGCCTGCGCCTGCCGCAGTCCGGGGTGCTGTAGGAGCGCACCCTGTGCGCGAAGGCTTTTGCTCCGATCAGCGCCAGAGCAATTCGCGCACAGGGTGCGCTCCTACAACGCGCACCACGCTCGCCTATACTGCGGCCCTCACCGGGGAATGGAGCACGTCATGGGATCGGTTCTTGCGTTGGTCATCGTGGGGCTGGTGGTGGTCACCCTGCTCAAGATGGTGCGCATCGTGCCGCAAGGCTACGAATGGACGGTGGAGACGTTCGGCAAGTACACGCGCACGCTCACGCCGGGCCTGCACCTCTTGATCCCGATCTACCAGTCGGTCGGCCGCAAGATGAACATGATGGAGCAGGTGCTGGACGTGCCCTCGCAGGACGTCATCACCAAGGACAACGCGGTGGTGCGCGTGGACGGCGTGGTGTTCTACCAGGTGCTGGACGCGGCCAAGGCGGCGTATGAAGTGGCGCAGCTGGAGCAAGCCACGCTGGCGCTGATCATGACCAACATCCGTACCGTGCTCGGCTCGCTCGATCTCGACGAGAGCCTGAGCCAGCGCGACGCGATCAACGCCAAGCTGCTGCGCGTGGTGGACGAGGCCACGCACCCGTGGGGCGTCAAGGTCAACCGCATCGAGATCAAGGACATCGCCCCGCCGCGCGACCTGGTGGACGCGATGGCGCGGCAGATGAAGGCCGAGCGCGAGAAGCGCGCGAACATCCTCGACGCCGAGGGCCTGCGCCAGGCGGCGATCCTCAAGGCCGAGGGCGCCAAGCAGTCGGTGATCCTCGCCGCCGAAGGCGAGAAGGAAGCCGCGTTCCGCGCCGCCGAGGCGCGCGAGCGCACCGCCGAGGCGGAGGCCAAGGCCACCACGATGGTCTCCGACGCGATCGCCGGCGGCAACGTCAACGCGCTCAACTACTTCGTCGCCAACAACTACGTGGAGGCGCTGAAGGTCATGGCCGCCTCGCCGAACCAGAAGATGCTGCTGCTGCCGATCGAGGCCACCGGCGTGATCGGCGCGATGGCCGGCATCGCCGAGCTGGCGAAGGAGTCGCTGGGGCAGCAGCAGGCGGCTGCGAAGGCGGCGCCATCGTTGCCGCGCTGAGGCGCTTTGCCGGTTCCCCCGCAAGTTGCAGGGCGGTTTCGCGCCGCTGCCGCGACCCTCTTTGCTTGCCCGGCAAAGAAGAAGTGACTCGGGTGCCGACAGGCGCCCGAAACCGCTTTGAAACTTGCGGCAGCACGAAAGCAAAAGCCCTCCCCGCCGGGGGGGGGGGAGGGCGGGCCTTGCGAAAACCCCGCACAAAAAAACACCGGGCAAGCGCCCGGTGTCTTCGGTGCCGCAAAGTCGCCGCGTTCAGTTTCAGTGGTGCCGCACGAACGGCACCATCTTGCGCCACATTGCCACCTCGTGCGGCCACTTCGCATCCTTCAGGTAAGGATGGTCCGGGTAGTTGAGCGCCAGCACCTGGCGCACCTGGGCGGCCTGCTTGTCCTGGCCCAGCGCGAGGTAGCTGCGGGTGAGGATGGCCAGCGCGTCGCCGGTCTGCGGCGCCTGCTGGTAGTGCTCGATCACGTACTGCGCGCGGTCGGCGGCGCCGATGTAGACGCGGTTGAACAGGTAGAACTCGGCCACGTTGATCTCGTACTGCGCCAGCACGTTGCGCAGGTAGATCATGCGCTGGCGCGCGTCGGCGGCGTAGGCGCTGTCGGGGAAGCGGCGCGACAGCTCGGCGAAGTCGTCGAACGACTGCAGGTTGTAGGCCTGGTCGCGGCGCGACTGCGCCTGCTTGTCGTGCGAGATGCGGTCCATGAAGCCGGTGGTGCGGTCGAAGTTGATCAGGCCGCGCAGGTAATAGGCATAATCCACATGCTTGTTGGCCGGATAGGTCTTGATGAAGCGGTTGATCGTCGAATACGCGTCGTCCGACTCGTTGTCCTTGTACTGCGCGTAGGCCAGCTCCAGCTGGGCCTGCTCGTTGTAGTCGCCGGACGGGAAGCGGGCGATCAGGCGCTGGTAGGCCTTGATCGCCGCGGCGTAGTCCGCGTTCTGCAGCGAGGTGTGCGCGTTGTTGTACAGCGCGTCCACCGGCATGGTGTCGATGTTGTCGCGCTTGTGGCCGAACAGCGAGCAGGCGCTCATCGTCAGCGCCAGGGCGAGCACGGCGAGCGTCCTGAGGCAGAACCGGGTGGTCATCGGCAGCTTGAGCGAGTCGATAGTTGGACGCATTGGATAAAGGGTTCAGATGTTTGATCGAAAAGGCATGATAGCCGAAACCGCCGCCGCCCCGCGGCCTGCCGCCGCCCGCCGCCCGGGAGGCCGCGCATGACCGCGATACGCCACGAAGCCCGGGTGCCGCTGTCCGCGGCAGGACGCAGGTTCGACCAGGCGCTGGCCGAGTTGTTCCCGGACTACTCGCGCTCGCGCCTCAGCGCTTGGATCAAGTCCGGCGCGGCCACGCTGGACGGTGCCGCGGTGCCGCCGCGCCAGCTGCTCAAGGGCGGCGAGCAGGTACGGCTGGAAGCCGAGCTGCAAACCGAGGTGGAAAGCGCTCCCGAGGCCATCGCGCTCGCCATCGTGCACGAGGACGAGCACCTGCTGGTGCTGGACAAGCCCGCCGGCCTGGTGGTGCATCCGGGCGCCGGCAACCCCTCCGGCACCCTGCTCAACGCGCTGCTGCACCACGACCCGAAGCTGGCCGAGCTGCCGCGCGCCGGCATCGTGCACCGGCTGGACAAGGACACCAGCGGCCTGATGGTGGTGGCCAAGACCCTGCCCGCGATGACCGCGCTGGTGGAGATGCTGTCGCGCCACGACGTGGAGCGCCAGTACGAGGCCGTGGTGCTGGGCAGCCTCGTCTCCGGCGGCACCGTGGACGCGCCGATCGGCCGCAGCATGGGCGACCGCCTGCGCCAGGCCGTGCGCGACGAGGAGGGCGGCAAGCACGCCGTCACCCACTACCGCCTGCGCGAGCGCTTCCGCGCGCATTCGCTGATCCAGTGCAACCTGGAAACCGGCCGCACCCACCAGATCCGCGTGCACCTCACCCACGTCGGCCACCCGCTGGTGGGCGACCCGCTCTACGGCGGCGGCCTCAAGTTGCCCCGGCGCGCCACGCCGGAACTGGTCGCCGCGTTGCGCGGCTTCCGCCGCCAGGCGCTGCACGCCGAGCGGCTGGCGTTCGCGCACCCAGTCACCGGCGAACCGCTGGCCTTCACCGCCGAACGTCCCGCCGACATGACCGCGCTGATCGCCGCCCTGCGCGACGACCTCGCCGCCCACGGTCACGACGACGATTGAGCTGCGTGATTCCCTCTCCAGCATGCAGGGGAGGCCGGGGCGGGGTGCTCTCGCCTCGGCATGCGACACGTCCGCGGGTGTGCGAAGCTAGCCGCTTCCCCACCTCCCACCCGCGTCGAAGGACATGGCCGATACCTGGATCTTCCCCGACTGGCCCGCGCCCGCGCGCGTGCACGCGGCGGTCAGCACGCGCGACGGCCCCGGCGTCTCCGCACCGCCGTTCGGCCGCTTCAACCTCGGCCTGCGCAGCGGCGAATCCGCCGAGGTGGTGGACAGCAACCGCAGCGTGCTGCAGCAGGCCATGAACCTGCCCAGCGCGCCGCGCTGGCTGCACCAGGTGCACGGCTGCACCGTGGCCGAACTGGGCCCGCTGCCCGGCGAACACGAGCCGCAGGCCGACGCCGCCGTCTCGCGCATCCCCGGCACCACGCTCGCGATCCTCACCGCCGACTGCCTGTCGGTGCTGTTCTGCGCCGACGACGGCAGCACCATCGGCGCCGCCCACGCCGGCTGGCGCGGCCTCGCCGCCGGCGTGCTCGAAGCCACCATCGAGCAGATGCAGCTCGCGCCGGCGCGCCTGCTGGCGTGGCTGGGGCCGTGTATCGGCGGGGCTTCCTACGAGGTGGGCGAGGAAGTGCGCGCCGCCTTCGTGGAGCATTCCGCCGGCGCCGCCGCCTGTTTCGCGGCGACACGGCCGGGGCACTGGCATTGCGACCTCGCCGCGCTGGCGCGGCAGCGCTTGGCTGCGGCGGGTGTCCTGCGGGTGCATGGGGGAGGCTTCGATACGTTTACTGACGCGCGGTTCTATTCGTATCGGCGGGAGGGGGCGCGAAGTGGGCGGTTTGCCAGTTTGATCTGGCTGGCGGGCGGCTGATTATCTGGCGCTGCTCTGTCTCCCTCTCCCCGGCGGGGAGAGGGCTGGGGTGAGGGGCGGGTGCTCGCGAAAACCGTTCGATTTCGCAATTGGGCTCGCCTGCGGCGGGCTTTCGGACGCCTGCCGGCGCCCGAGCTACTTTCTCTTTGCGTGCCCAAAGAGAAAGGGCACCCCGCGGCGGCGCTTGCCGGGCGTCCTGCCCGGCAAGTCCGTGAGCCGTGGCCGGGCTTTTCGGCCGGGCATCCTGCCCGGTCGAAAAAGCATCGCCGTCCATGGCGATGCCCGCTGCGCGGCCTTCTCGTCCCCGTCTCACCGCCGCCGAGGGGCCCCGGGAACAGCAGACGCGCATCGTGCGCGCCAGAAGCCAAGGCAAAAGCCGCGGCGCCGCAAACTTGCGGCGCTGTTGCTCTTTTGAAGAGTGCGCGCTTGGAGCGCGCTGCTTCACCCGGGGCCCCTATGGCGCGGCGGGTGGGTGGAGGAAAGTCCGTCAGGATGGCCCGCACGGACGCGGGCCAGTTTTTCGCCGGTACATGGATGTGCCGTCGAAAAACCCCGTAACCCGCCCGCGCACCCGCAGGGCAGGATGCCCGGAGGGCGCGCCATCGGGGTGGCCTCTCTTTTGGTTCCTTTTCTCTGGCCAAACAGAGAAAAGGAACTCGGGCCGCGGCAGCGGCTCGAAACCGCTTTGAACCTTGCGCAGATCAGGAAATGTGCGAAGCCACCCTTCGCCACGCCCAAGGCGAACGCACATTGCGTGAAGCCTTGACGCCCACAAGGCACCCCGCCTGCTTGAATCCACAGACGCCACCCGCATCTCAGCGCTCAGTGGCGGCCCGCCCGCCAAAACCTTCGTGGGGAACTACCGATGCGGATGGACAAACTCACCTCGCGTTTCCAGCAGGCGCTGGCCGACGCGCAGTCGTTGGCCGTGGGCCGCGACCACAACATGCTCGAACCCGCGCACGTGATGGCGGCGCTGCTGGCCCAGCAGGGCGGTTCGACCGCGCCGCTGCTCACGCACGCGGGCGTCAACGTGCCCGCGCTGCGCCAGCGCGTGAACGAGTTGCTGGACCGCCTGCCCAAGGTCAGCGGGCAGGAGGGCAATCTCAATGTCGGCAACGACCTCAACCGCCTGCTCAACCTCACCGACAAGCTGGCGCAGCAGCGCGGCGACCAGTTCATCGCCAGCGAGCTGTTCGTGCTGGCGGCGCTGGAGGACAAGGGCGAGCTGGGCCAGGCGCTGAAGGCCGCGGGCGCAAGCAAGGCGAATCTCGAAGCGGCGATCGAGCAGGTGCGCGGCGGCGAGAAGGTGCAGAGCGAGAGCGCCGAGGACCAGCGCCAAGCGCTGCAGAAGTACTGCATCGACCTCACCGGGCGCGCCGAGTCGGGCAAGCTCGATCCGGTGATCGGCCGCGACGAGGAGATCCGCCGCACCATCCAGGTGCTGCAGCGGCGCACCAAGAACAACCCGGTGCTGATCGGCGAACCCGGCGTGGGCAAGACCGCGATCGTGGAAGGCCTGGCCCAGCGCATCGTCAAGGGCGAGGTGCCCGAGGGCCTGCGCGACCGCCGCGTGCTGGCGCTGGACATGGGCGCGCTGATCGCCGGCGCGAAGTTCCGCGGCGAGTTCGAGGAACGCCTCAAGGCGGTGCTCAACGATCTCGCCAAGAACGAAGGCCAGATCATCTTGTTCATCGACGAGCTGCACACGATGGTCGGCGCCGGCAAGGCCGAGGGCGCGATGGACGCAGGCAACATGCTCAAGCCCGCGCTGGCGCGCGGCGAGCTGCACTGCATCGGCGCCACCACGCTGGACGAGTACCGCCAGTACATCGAGAAGGACGCCGCGCTGGAGCGCCGCTTCCAGAAGGTGTTCGTGGGCGAGCCCTCGGTGGAGGACACCATCGCGATCCTGCGCGGGCTGAAGGAACGCTACGCCGTGCATCACGGCGTGGAGATCACCGACCCGGCGATCGTCGCCGCGGCCACGCTGTCGAACCGCTACATCACCGACCGCCAGTTGCCCGACAAGGCCATCGACCTGATGGACGAGGCGGCCTCGCGCATCCGCATGGAGATCGACTCCAAGCCGGAGGAACTCGATCGCCTCGAACGCCGGCTGATCCAGCTGAAGATCCAGCGCGAGATGCTGAAGAAGGAGAAGGACAGCGAATCCAAGCAGCGCCTCGCCGACCTGGAAACCGACATCGCCAAGCAGGAGCGCGAGTTCTCCGACTTGAACGAGGTGTGGAAGTCGGAGAAGGCCGCGCTGCAGGGCACCACCAAGGTGAAGGAGCAGATCGAGCAGGCGCGGCTGGAGCTGGATGCGGCGCAGCGTCGGCAGGACTACGCGAAGATGAGCGAGATCCAGTACGGCAAGCTGCCGGAGCTGGAGAAGCAGCTTGCCGCCGCGCAGGCCGCCGAGCAGAAGGGCGAGTTCAAGCTGGTGCAGGACAAGGTCACCGCCGAGGAGATCGCCGAGGTGGTGGCGCGCTGGACCGGCATTCCGGTGGCGAAGATGCTCGAAGGCGAGCGCGAGAAGCTGCTGCACATGGAGGACGAGCTGCACCAGCGCGTGGTGGGCCAGGACGAAGCGGTGCGCGCGGTGTCCGACGCGGTGCGCCGCGCGCGCGCGGGGCTGTCCGACCCGAATCGGCCCAGCGGCTCCTTCCTGTTCCTCGGCCCCACCGGCGTGGGCAAGACCGAGCTGTGCAAGGCGCTGGCCGAGTTCCTGTTCGACACCACCGACGCGATGGTGCGCATCGACATGAGCGAGTTCATGGAGAAGCACGCCGTGAGCCGCCTGGTCGGCGCGCCCCCGGGCTACGTGGGCTACGAGGAAGGCGGCTACCTCACCGAGGCCGTGCGCCGTCGTCCGTACAGCGTGATCCTGCTGGACGAAGTGGAGAAGGCGCACCCGGACGTGTTCAACATCCTGCTGCAGGTGCTGGACGACGGCCGCCTCACCGACGGCCAGGGCCGCACGGTGGACTTCCGCAACACCGTGATCGTGATGACCTCCAACCTCGGCTCGCAGCTGATCCAGGAGGCCGCCAGCGAAGGCGGGGCGGGCGATTCGGAAGCGGACTACCTGCAGATGAAGGCCGCGGTGCTCGGCGTGGTGCAGGCGCACTTCCGCCCCGAGTTCATCAACCGCCTCGACGAGATCGTGGTGTTCCGCCCGCTGCAGAAGGCGCAGATCCGCCGCATCGCGCTGATCCAGCTCACCGCGCTGGAGAAGCGCCTCGCCGAGCGCCAGCTGAAGCTGGAGATCAGCGAGAAGGCGCTGGACCTGCTCGGCAACGTGGGCTTCGACCCGGTGTACGGCGCGCGGCCGCTGAAGCGCGCGATCCAGCAGCAGCTGGAGAACCCGCTGGCGAAGGAGATCCTGGAAGGCCGCTACGCGCCGGGCAGCACCATCGCGGTGGATGCGAGCGGCGGGCACCTGGCGTTCCGGCCGGGCTGATCGATGCTCAAGGCTCAAGCGGCCTCCAACCCGTCATTCCAGCGCAAGCTGGAATCCAGTGCCTCTGGCGCATGATGAAAGTCGCTGGATCCCGGCTTGCGCTCACTGGTGTCCGGAATATTCGATGTTCCAGTTCGCAGGCTCCAGGCACCGCAGGCTCTCGCCTTGAACGACGAAGCCGAGCGACTCGCATTCGGGAAGGTGCTGGTTGGTGAATCCCTCTCCCTCCGGGAGAGGGATGGGGTAGGGGCTCTTGCTTCTGCGTTATCGCGAGCGACAAAGCGGTTTCGTGCCGCTGCCGCGGCCCGAGTTCCTTTCTCTTTGCGTGGCCAAAGAGAAAGGAACCAAAGAGAAAGGCCACCCCGCGGCGACGCTTTCCGTCCATCCATGGACGGAAAGTCCGTGAGTCGGGGCCGGGCTTTTCGAGCGGGCTCCTGCCCGCGCGAAAAGGCGAGCCCATCCATGGCCTCGCCCGCTGCGCGGCCTCCTCGTCCCCGCCTCACCGTCGCCGAGGGGCCCCGGGAAAAGCAGCGCGCTCCTGCGCGCAGAAGCAACAGCCAGAGCAAAGCCAAGCAAAGCGAAGCGCCGCAAGGTTTGGCCCCTCGGTTTCCAGATACGTCGCGGTGTGGCCGCGTTGGAGGACGTGGCGACGAGCGTAGATCCAACGTCCTCGACACAGCGGGCTTGTAGGGTCGGCGGATTGACTAGGCCATTTCTCTTGGTTACTTCTCTTTGGGCCAGCAAAGAGAAGTGACTCGGGCGCCGGCAGGCGGCCGAAAGCCCGCCGCAGGCGAGCCAAGGTGCGGAATCCAATGGTTCTCGCGAGCACCCGTCCCGGAGGGAGAGGAGAGCAGATCACCGGCGAAATATTCCGGACAGCGGTGGGCTTGGCCGGGATGACGGCACTGAAGTTCGAGGCATTGCGGATAATGACGGCACACTGAAAACGAAGAACCCCGGCGCGCGCCGGGGTTCTTCGTTGTGCATGGTCGGGTGCCGCTTCGTTACCAGCTGTAGCGCACCTTGCCATAGGCGTAGGCGCCGTTGTAGCCGAACGGCGAGAACGTGGAGTAGGGCAGGGTGCCGTTGTTGGTGTTGTTCGCGATGTTCTTGTCGGGGTGCACGTTCAGCGCGTTGTCCACGCCCAGGGTGAAGGTCCAGTGCTGCCAGCGGTAGTTGCCGGCGAGGTCGAGTATCCACTTCGGGCTGAAGGTCTGGTCGACGATGCCCTTGTCGGGGTTGTAGCTGGCGAGGCTGCTCACGTAGCTGGTGTAGCGGCCGTAGCGGGTCAGCGTGCCGGTGAAGCCCCAGTTGCCGATGTCGTACTGCTCGTTCCAGATCAGCTTGCTGCGCGGCGAGGAGTTGGCGAGGTAGCCCTTGATGTCCTGCCGGCTCAGGCGCGCGAAGCCGACCACGCCCAGCGTGTCCAGCACCGCCGGGTTCGGCTTGACGCTGGTGACCTTGTTCTGGTTGTAGTTCGCGGTGAGCGTGCTGGTCAGCGTGCCGGCGTCGCCGAAGTTGGCCAGGTAGCTGCCCACGAAATCCACGCCGCGGGTGCGCGTGTCGGCCGCGTTGGTGAAGTAGTTGACGCTGGCGTAGTCGAGGTTGGCGATGCCGTTGGCGGCGAGGTAGCCGACCACCGCCGGCGTGGTGGTGGAGATGGCGCCGGACAGCGCGATGCGGTTGCTGATGTCGATCTGGTAGAGGTCGAGGCTGAGGTTCAGTGCATTGGTGGGGCTCCACACCGCGCCCACGGTGAAGTTCTTCGACTTCTCGGGCTTCAGCGGTTCGGCGCCGAGCAGGCTGGCGATCGGGCTGCCCACCGGCACCAGGCCGCGGTTGTAGATGCCGGCGGGCAGGCCCGGCAGCGCGCCGTTGCCGTAGAACAGCGAGGAGATCTGCGAGAAGTATTCCTGCCCCAGCGCCGGCGCGCGGAAGCCGGTGGAGGCGCTGCCGCGCAGCGCGAAGCTGTCGGTGAAGTCGTAACGCGCCGACAGCGCGCCCGAGGTGGTGTTGCCGAAGTCGGAATAGTCCTCGTGGCGCACCGCCAGCGAGGCGCCCAGCTTGTCGGTGAGGTTGGTTTCGAAGTCGATGTACTCGGCCACGTCGTGGCGCGAGGCGTTCACCGCGTTGGCCGGCTGCCAGCCGGCGAAGCCCTGCGCGCCGCCGGGCTTGCCCGAGGTGCCCACGTACCAGGACGGCAGTTCGCCCGCGACGATCTGGTAGCCCTGGCGCAGGTATTCGGCGCCGAAGGCCACGGTGACGGCGTTCGGCAGCCAGCCGACCTGGAGGTCCTTGGCGACGTCGACGTCGAAGGACTGCTGGGTGGCCTTGAGGATGCCGTCGCGGAACACGGTCGGCGTGCTGCCGAAATCGTTGAGGTAGGCGTAGTTCATGCTGTGGCGCGTCTGGTAGCCGACGCGGTTGCCGCCGGCGTTGGCCGAGACGTCCCAGCGCCAGCCGCCCTGCGTGCCGCGCAGGCCGGCGACCAGCGACTGGTCGGTGGAGTCGGCGCGCTCCAGCGGCAGGAAGCCGTCGGGGTAGACCGAGGCCATCAGCGGGTTGTTCGGCTTCGGGCTGTTCAGGCCGTAGCGGAAGAACGCCGGCGAGGTGCTGCGGCGGCGGCCGTAGTGGCCGAACGCGTAGAACTCCACGTTCGGCGCGATCTCGTACTGCGCGTTGAGCAGCACGTTGTGGCTGTGCACGTCGGGGTCGCCCTGGCGGAAGTTCACGCCCAGCGCGGCCCAGGCCGGCGAGCGGTTGTCCGGGCCGGCGCGGTTGGTGTGGTCCTCGTTGCCGCTTTCCAGCGCGAGGCGCAGCCAGCCGCGGTCGTTGCCGAGCGGGATACCGAAGTTCGCCGAACCCAGCCACTGCCGGCCGTCGCCGGCGGAATACTGGCCGCCGCTCACTTCCACGTCGCCGCCCTTGGCGCCCTTCTTCAGGATCACGTTGATCACGCCGGCGATCGCGTCGGAGCCGTACTGCGCCGAGGCGCCGTCGCGCAGCACCTCGATGTGGTCGATCGCCGTGAGCGGGATGGTGTTCAAGTCCACCGGCTGCGAGCCGCGGCCGATCACGCCGTTGTTGAGCAGGATCGCACCGGGGTGCCAGCGCTTGCCGTTCACCAGCACCAGCACCTGGTCGGGCGACAGGCCGCGCAGCTGGGCCGGGCGCTGGGTGTCGGCGGTGTCGGCCGCGGCCGGACGCGGGAAGTTCAGCGAGGGGATGATGCGCGCCAGCGCGGTGGGCAGGTCGGTGGTGCCGGTCTGCTGCAGCACCTGGGCGGAGACCACGTCGATCGGCGTCAGCGAGCTGCTGACGGTGCGGTCGCTGGAACGGGTGCCGGTGACGATCACCGTCTGCAGCTGCTTGGCCTTGGCGTTCGCGGCGGCTGCTGTGTTGGTACTCGTGGTCGTGCCGGTGTTGTCCTGGGCGGCGGCGGTGCCGGCGAGCGCCAGCAGCACGGCGGCAGCCAGCGCGGAGGGTAGAAGGGTGCGATGCGGCTTGTTCATGGTGTCTCCCTGGGAAAGGATTTGTGCGGCGCAATAGCCGCAGGCTAGTGCCGGATGTGCTGATCGTCAATAGCCGTATAGACGTCCAAATGAAACAGCTTGCGCGTGCCTTGGCGTGTCGCGTGCGGTCATGCGGATGGCCCCTGTTGCCAAGCCTGCCGCGATGCGCGCCCGGCTGTCCATGCGCCATATGACGCATTGAAATGCGGGGGCGCGGCCCGAATAATGGGATGCTGCCGCGTCGCCGGCCCGGTCCGGGCGACGCGGGCCGGCAGTCACGGAGTACCCATGCCCATCTACGAATTCGAATGCAGCCAGTGCGGCCACCGCTACGACCGCCTGCAGAAACTGTCCGACGCCGATCCCGTCGATTGCCCCGAATGCGGCGCGCCCAAGGTGCGCCGCCGCGTGAGCGCGCCCTCGTTCCGGCTGGCCGGCGGCGGCTGGTACGAGACCGACTTCAAGAAGGACGGCGACAAGAAGCGCAACCTCGCCGGCGACGGCGGCGCCGCCGCGGCGCCGGCTGCGGCGGCTGCTCCCGCGCCTGCGCCCGCCGCGGCGCCGGCCGCCAGTTCCCCGACGAGCGGCACAAGCTGAATCGCCGCATGCCGGGCCGCTCGGCAGGCGCTATCCGCCTGTTGGCGGCTCGGTTAATTTGGCGGCACCACCACCACTGGCATGCAGGGCCGTCATGCACACCGCGCTGAAGATCGTGCTGGCCGTCGGCGTATCGCTGCTCGCCGCGGCGTTCGCCGCGCCCGATGCGCAGGCCCAGCGTTATTACGGCGACCGTGGCCAGCAGCCGGTGTACTGCGCAAGCAACGACAACCGCGGCACGCGCTGCCAGGTGCCGTGGCGCGATTCGGTGCTGGTCCAGCAGATGTCCCGCTCGGCCTGCATCGAGGGCCAGACCTGGGGCAGCGATCCCTACAGCGTGTGGATCAAGGGCGGCTGCCGCGGCAACTTCGGCAACGCGCGCGACTACCGCTACGGCTGGCGTGACCGCGGCCGTTACGACCGCGATGACCGCTACGGCCGCGACGACGACCGCGGCGGACAGGAGGTCTACTGCGCCAGCAACGACCGCCGCGGCACGCGCTGCCAGATGCCGTGGCGCTACTCGGTGCTGTCGCGGCAGATGTCCGACGCCGCCTGCATCGAGGGCCAGACCTGGGGCAGCGACCCCTACAGCGTGTGGGTGAAGGGCGGCTGCCGCGGCCAGTTCCGCGACGCCCGCGACGACTGGCCGCGCTGGTAGTCCCGTCGCCTCCGGCGCGGCGCATCGGGAGCCGCGGGAAGGCAGTTTGCCGGCGGCCTGCTAAAATCCCGAGCCTTTCCTTCCCGTTTCCCATGGGCCACGCCCGGAGTTCCAAGCGCATGCGCACGCATTACTGCGGCCTCATCGACGAGTCGCTGCTCGGCCAGACCGTCACCCTGTGCGGCTGGGTCAACAAGATCCGCCTGCAGTCCCACGTGGCCTTCGTCGACCTGCGCGACCACGAGGGCCTGGCCCAGGTGGTGGTGGAGCGCGAGAACGAAGCCGCGTTCGCGGTGGCCGGCGAGCTGGGCTACGAGTACTGCGTGCGCGTCACCGGCACGCTGCGCAAGCGGCTGTCGGTGAACGACAAGCTGCGCACCGGCACGGTGGAAGTGCTGGCCGACCGGGTGGAGGTGCTCAACGCCGCGAAGGACCTGCCGTTCGCGCTGCACGAGAACCCCAACGAGGATCTGCGGATGACCTACCGCTACCTCGACCTGCGCCGTCCCGAGATGCAGGCGATGATGCGCAAGCGCATCAAGCTGGTGCAGGCGCTGCGTCGCTACCTCGACGCGCGCGGCTTCCAGGACATCGAGACGCCGATCCTCACCAAGGCCACGCCGGAAGGCGCGCGCGACTACCTCGTGCCCAGCCGCGTGCACCCCGGCCAGTTCTACGCGCTGCCGCAGTCGCCGCAGCTGTTCAAGCAGATCCTGATGATGGCGGGCTTCGACCGCTACTACCAGATCGCGCGCTGCTTCCGCGACGAGGACCTGCGCGCCGACCGCCAGCCCGAATTCACCCAGCTCGACCTCGAGTTCGCCTTCGTCGAGGAAAAGGACGTGCAGGACTTCGTGGAGGAGCTGATCCGCCACGTGTTCAAGGAAGTGCAGGGCGTGGAGCTGGACGCCGCCTTCCCGCGCATGACCTGGGCGGAGGCGATGCGCCGCTACGGTTCGGACAAACCCGACCTGCGCATCGCGCTGGAGCTGGTGGACGTGGCCGACGCGCTCAAGCAGGTCGAGTTCAAGGTGTTCGCCGAGCCCGCGAACGATGCGGCCGGCCGCGTGGCCGCGCTGCGCGTGCCGGGCGGCGCGGCGCTGTCGCGCAAGGAGATCGACGGGCTCACCGAATACGTGGCGAAGTACGGCGCCAAGGGCTTGGCCTGGATCAAGGTGGACGACCTCGCCAAGGGCCGCGAGGGCGTGAACTCGCCGGTGGCGAAGTTCCTCGACGACACGGCGCTGGACGCCGTGCTCAAGGCCACCGGCGCCGAGTCGGGCGACATCGTGTTCGTGGGCGCGGGCAAGTGGAAGGCCGTCACCGACTTCATGGGCGCGCTGCGCCTCAAGGTCGGCAAGGACCGCGGCCTGGTCGCGGACGGCTGGCGCCCGCTGTGGGTCACCGACTTCCCGATGTTCGAATACGACGAGGAAGAGCAGCGCTACGTGGCCCTGCACCACCCGTTCACCGCGCCGAAGATCGACGACATCGCCGACCTGCGCAGCCACGCCGCCACCGCGGTGAGCCGCGGCTACGACATGGTGCTGAACGGCAACGAGATCGGCGGCGGCTCCATCCGCATCCATCGCCCGGAGATGCAGAGCGCGGTGTTCGAGCTGCTCGGCATCGGCGCGGAAGAAGCCGAGATGAAGTTCGGCTTCCTGCTCAAGGCACTCAAGTTCGGCGCGCCGCCGCACGGCGGTCTCGCCTTCGGCATCGACCGCATCGCCGCGCTGATGGCCGGTACCGAGTCGATCCGCGACGTGATCGCCTTCCCCAAGACCACCAGCGCGCAGGACCTGATGACCGATGCGCCGTCGATGGTGAGCGAGGGGCAGCTCAAGGAGTTGAGTGTGGCCGTGGTCGGGACTCGGGACTCGGGACTCGGGACTCGGTAAAGCACGACGCGCGAGCGCCGGGAAAATCGGTGCTCGCGCGCTTTTCGCGAAAATATTCACATGCCCGCAGCCCCTCCCGAGTCCCGAGTCCCGAGTCCCGAGTCCCGGCTCTTGGAAGTCCCGAGTCCCGAGTCCCGCGGACAACAACACGTGATCCTGCTGCACGGCCTGTGGATGCGCGGCTTCGCGCTGGGCATGCTGCACCGTCGGCTGATCGCCGACGGCTACCGCGTGCATCGCTTCGACTACCTGAGCGTGGCCTCGTCGCAGCAGCGCATCCTGGCGCGGCTGCAGGCGCGGATGGACGAATGCGCGCCCGATCCGGTGCACCTGGTGGGGCACAGCCTGGGCGGCCTCCTGGCGCTGCGCGCCTGCCTCGATGCGCCGGCGCTGCCGCCGGGGCGGGTGGTCTGCCTCGGTTCGCCGCTCAAGGGCAGCGCGGCGGCGCGCGCCTTCGCCGCGTGGGGGCGCGGCGGCGAGGTGCTGCTGGGGCACAACCGCGCCTTGCTGGAACAGGGTTTCGAGCGTTGGGACGGCCCGCGCGAGGTGGGCGTGATCGCCGGCCGCCTGCCGCTGGGCCTGGGCGCGATGCTGGGCCAGCTGGCCGGCGAGCACGACGGCACCGTGGCGGTGGAGGAAACCCGCCTGCCCGGCGTGGCCGACCACCGCGTGGTCGAGGCGAACCACATCGGCCTGCTGTTCTCGCAGGAGGTGGCGCGCCTGACCACCGCGTTCCTGCGCCACGGGCGCTTCGGCCCCGCGGCAAGCTGACGCTGCCCACTGGCGGCGGCCGCCGCCACATGCGGTAAAATCGCCGGCTTGTCCTTTTTGAACCAAGTCCGGGAACCGCCATGGGTAGAGGTCCGTCCATCGAAGGCCGCAAGAACGCCGAGGACGCCAAGCGCGCCAAGGTGTTCACCAAGCTGATCCGCGAGATCACCGTCGCCACCCGCGCCGGCGTGGCCGACCCCGCCGGCAACCCGCGCCTGCGCGCGGCGGTGGACAAGGCGCTGGCGGCGAACATGGCCAAGGACACCATCGAGCGCGCGATCAAGCGTGGCTCGGGCGCCGACGGCGCCGGCGAGGAGATGCGCTACGAGGGCTACGGCCCGGGCGGCATCGCGGTGATCGTCGACTGCTTCACCGACAACCCGGTGCGCACCGTGGCCGACGTGCGCCACGCGCTGACCAAGCACGGCGGCAACCTCGGCACCTCGGGCTCGGTGGCGTTCCAGTTCACCCGCTGCGGCGAGCTGGTGTTCGCCACCGGCGGCGACGCGGCGAAGGAAGAGCAAGTGCTGGAAGCGGCGCTGGAAGCCGGCGCCGACGACGTGGTCAACGAGGGCGGCGAAAGCACCGTGCTGTGCGCGCCGGAGAGCTTCGAAGCGGTGCAGCAGGCACTGATCGCGGCCGGCCTGAATGCCGAGCACGCCGGCGTGGGCATGCGCCCGAACAACCGCGTGGCGGTGAGCGGCGAGGCGCTGGAAGCGCTCACCGCGATGCTCGACCGGCTCGATGCGCTGGACGACGTGAGCGAGGTGTATCACAACGCTTTGCTGCCATGAAAAAAGGGACTCGGGACCCGAAAGCCGGGACTCGGGACTCGGGACTCGGGACTCGGGAAGGCGGTTCGTCGCCAGTGCCGGAGTCTTTGGCTCCATCGTCCCAGAGCTGTGCCGTTCTCGCGCAGAATCGCTCTGCCGAGTCCCGAGTCCCGAGTCCCGAGTCCCGGGGTGTGCGCATCATGGGCATCGACCCGGGCAGCCAGCGCACCGGCGTGGGCATCATCGACGTCGATGCCGCCGGCAGGCTCGCGCACGTGTTCCACGGCACGCTGGCGGTGGCCGGCGAGGCCAGCTTCCCGCTGCGCCTGAAACGCATTTTTGACGAGTTGAATGACATCATCGCCGCCCATCATCCGGACGAATGCGGCATCGAGCGCGTGTTCATGGCGCGCAACGCCGACTCGGCATTGAAGCTGGGGCAGGCGAGGGGGGCCGCGATCTGCGCGGTGGTGAACCGGGGAATCGCGGTGCACGAATACGCAGCGACGGAAGTGAAGCAGGCGGTGGTCGGCACGGGCCGCGGCGACAAGGCGCAGGTGCAGCACATGGTCGGCATCCTCTTGGGCCTGAAGGGGCCGCTGCAGGCCGATGCCGCCGACGCGCTGGCGATCGCGGTGGCGCACGCGCACACCCGCGCCAGCCTGCAGCGCGTGGGCATTCCGCGCACGGCGTGGAGGCGGCGATGATCGGTCGTCTGCGCGGCATCCTCGTGTCCAAGCAGCCACCGTGGCTGCTGGTGGAAGTGGGCGGCGTCGGCTACGAGCTGGAAGCGCCGATGTCCACCATCTACGACCTGCCGGGGCTGGGCAAGGAAGTGACCCTGCTCACCCACTACGCGCAGAAGGAAGACAGCGTGGCGCTGTACGGCTTCCTGCACGAGGCCGAGCGCACACTGTTCCGCAACCTGCAGAAGGTGTCCGGGATCGGCGCGAAGATCGCGCTGGCGGTGCTGTCGGGCGTATCGACCAACGACTTCGCGCGGCTGGTGCACGCCGGCGACGTGGTGGCGCTGACCAAGATCCCGGGCATCGGCAAGAAGACCGCCGAGCGCATCGTGGTGGAACTGCGCGACCGCGTGGACGGCATGGCGGTGAGCCTGCCCGGCGTCGCGGCGGCGGGCGCGCCGCTCGACGCGACCGGCGAGGCCACCGTGGCGCTGCAGCAGCTGGGCTACAAGCCCGCCGAAGTGACCCGGCTGGTGCAGAAGGTCGCCGCCGACGGCGACAGCGCCGAAGCCATCATCCGCAAGGCGCTGCGCGCCGCGCTGGGGAGTTGAAGCAAGTGAATCCTACCGTTGCCGGCGGCGATGCCGCTGCCGAAACCAAGCGCCGCCTCGCCGCGCTGGCCCTGGGCGCCATCGGCGTGGTCTACGGCGACATCGGCACCAGCCCGCTGTACACCTTGCAGACCACGCTCAGCCACGACGGCATGCACCCCACGCCGGCCAGCGTCTACGGCGTGCTGTCGCTGATCTTCTGGGCGCAGATCCTGGTGGTGTCGCTGAAGTACGTGGTGTTCATCATGCGCGCCGACAACAAGGGCGAGGGCGGCATCATGGCGCTGATGGCGCTGGCCCAGCGCTGCGTGCGCGAGCAGCCGAAGCTGCGCTGGGTGCTGGTGACGCTGGGCATCTTCGGCGCGGCGCTGTTCTACGGCGACGGCGTGATCACGCCGGCGATCTCGGTGCTGTCGGCGGTCGAGGGCGTGAAGGTGGCCGCTCCCGGCCTCGGCGAATGGGTGGTGCCGATCACCGTGGTGGTGCTGTTCCTGCTGTTCCTGCTGCAGCGTCACGGCAGCGAGCGGGTGGGCAAGCTGTTCGGTCCGGTGATGATGGTCTGGTTCGTGACCATCGCGCTGCTGGGCTTGAGCATGATCGTGCGCCATCCGCAGGTGCTGTACGCGATCAATCCCTGGTACGGAGTGAGGTTCTTCCTCAGCCACGGCCTGCAGGCCTTCATCGCGCTGGGCGGGGTAGTGCTGGCGCTGACCGGCGCCGAGGCGCTGTACGCGGACATGGGGCACTTCGGCAAGAAGCCCATACGCACGGCGTGGTTCGGCTTCGTGCTGCCGGCGCTGGTGCTGAACTACTTCGGCCAGGGCGCGCTGCTCTTGATGCAGCCGCAGGCGATCGACAACCCGTTCTTCAAGCTGGCGCCGTCGGCTTTGCTCTATCCGCTGATCGCGCTGGCCACCGCAGCCACGGTGATCGCCTCGCAGTCGGTGATCTCGGGCGCGTTCTCGATGACCCGCGAGGCGATGTCGCTGGGCTACTCGATGCGCATGCCGATCGTGCACACCTCGCGCGAGATGAGCGGGCAGATCTTCGTGCCCTGGATCAACTGGTTCCTGCTGATCATGGTGCTGTTCGCGGTGCTGCATTTCGGCAGCTCCGACAAGCTGAGCGCGGCCTACGGCATCGCGGTGACCGGCACCATGAGCATCACCACGGTGCTGGCGCTGATCGTGGCGCGCCACCAGTGGCGCTGGAAGCTGCCGGCGGTGATCGCGGCGGGCGTGCTGTTCCTCACCATCGACCTGGCGTTCTTCAGTGCGAACATGATCAAGATCGAGTACGGCGGCTGGTTCCCGCTGGTGCTGGGCGTGGCGGTGTTCACCTGGATGACCACCTGGCGCCGCGGTCGCGAGCTGGTGGTGCGCGAGATCAAGCAGGGCGGCCTGGCGCTGGCGCCGTTCATCGCGGCGATGCGCGAGCACTCGCCGCTGCGCGTGCCGGGCACGGCGGTGTTCCTCACCGCGAACCAGGAGGCGGTGCCGCATGCGCTCCTGCACAACCTCAAGCACAACAAGGTGCTGCACGAGCGCAACGTGCTGCTGACGGTGGAGATGCTGGAGTCGCCGGTGGCCGACGCCGAGGAGCGCGTCCACATCCATGCGCTGGGCAACGAGTTCTACGGCCTGGACCTGCGCTTCGGCTTCGCCGAGGACCCGAACGTGCCGCTGGCGCTGACGCAATGCGCCCGCGCCGGCCTGCCGTTCGACATGATGGACACCACCTTCTTCCTGTCGCGCGAGAACATCGTGGCCGACAAGCGCCGCCCCGGCATGGCGCTGTGGCGCGACAAGCTGTTCGCCTTCATGGCGCGCAACGCGCTGCCGGCGACGGCGTATTTCCAGATACCCGGGAATCGCCTGATCGAACTGGGCGCGCAGGTCGAAATCTGATCGCTGTAGGAGCGCACCCTGTGCGCGAATGCTCTGGCTCCGATCGGAGCAAAAGCATTCGCGCACAGGGTGCTCCTACAGGATGCGCTTAGATCGAGGCCCTACAACCACTTCGCCCGCTTCAACGCGAGGAAGATCCCGCCCACCACGCACGCCACCACGCCGATGATGACGGGGTAGCTCCATGACTCGGCGAGCTCCGGCATGTGCTGGAAGTTCATGCCGTACCAGCTGGTGATGAGGGTGGGGGCGGCGAGCATGGCGGCCCAGCCGGCGAGTTTCTTCATCACCTCGTTCTGGCCGAAGGTGACCAGCGAGAGGTTCAC
>OFTX01000064.1_pt1 | contig 63283 bp, 47 predicted proteins | sample 1775051 | NCBI WGS metagenome assembly OFTX01 (sample SAMN08195772, study PRJEB24354) | sludge metagenome | isolation source: sludge from phenol fed wastewater aerobic bioreactor A | place: India: Nagpur | collected 2016-09-15 | reverse complement strand
CGAGACGCTCGAGTGGCTGGCAATCCTCCTGTTCGGCGTCTCCGCCGCAGCCACCTGGGTGCTCACGCACTCGCTCTGGAAAGCCGTGCTCGCGACCGTGCTGATCACCGCCGTGATGGTCTGGTTGATGCTGCGCGTGCGGCGTGTCGGGTAAGGCATCCGTCCGCTCCGATCATGCCGTCGAGGCTGATGAGCCTTTGCAGGCGCGCGGCGCTTTCCCCCTCACAGCGCCACGACCTCCAGAATCGCGTCGGCGAAAGCTTTCGGCGCCTCCTGCGGGAGGTTGTGGCCCACGCCGCCGCCAATGTTGCGATGTTGGTACTTCCCGGTGAATTGCTTCGCGTAAGCGGCCGGCGCGGGATGCGGCGCCCCGTTGGCGTCACCCTCCATCGTAATGGTCGGCACGGCAATCTTCGGCGCCGCCGCCAGACGCTGCTCGAGCGCATCGAAGCGCGGCTCGCCCTGCGCCAGCCCGAGACGCCAGCGATAGTTGTGGATCACGATGGCCACGTGGTCGGGATTGTGGAACGCGGCCGCCGAGCGTGCGTAAGTGGCATCGTCGAACTGCCACTTCGGCGACGCCAGTTGCCAGATGAGCTTGTTGAACGCATCGGTGTTCGCCGCATAACCTTGCGCGCCACGCGCCGTGGCGAAGTAGAACTGATACCACCACTGAAATTCGGCCTGCGGCGGCAACGGTGCGCGGTTGGCCGCCTGGCTGCCGATGAGATACCCGCTCACCGAGACTAGCGCCTTCACCCGCTCCGGCCAGATCGCGGCCACGATATTGGCGGTGCGCGCTCCCCAGTCGTAGCCGCCGAGAATCGCCTGATCGATCTTCAGGGCGTCCATGAGGGCAATGACGTCGGCCGCCACCACGGCCTGCTGACCGTTGCGCGGCGTCGCCGCCGACAGCAACCGGGTCGAGCCATAGCCGCGCAGGTACGGCACGATCACACGGTAACCTGCCGCGGCCAGCAACGGTGCCACGTCGACATAGCTGTGAATGTCATACGGCCAGCCGTGCAGCAGGATCACGACCTTGCCGTCTTCCGGTCCCGCTTGCGCATATCCGACGCTCAGGTCTCCCGCTTCGACCTGGCGCATCGCCTCGAACGAGGCATGCCCTCCGGCCGAGCTCGAGACGGATGCCCGCGCAAGCGATGAAAAGCCGAGTTCCGCGAGCGTGGCGCCCGCCAGCGTGGTGCCCAACAGACGTCGACGGCGAAGATTGATCGATTCCGACATGATGGTTGTTGTCCTCAGTAAGTGATGGTCCGGCGCGTGCCGGAAAAGCGAAGCCAACACGCCCTGGGGCCAGCCGTTTCGATGCCTGCCGGGCGCGTAGTCAGAGTTATATCCGCGCGCCCGCCGCCGTTTGTGTCCGAATGTATCCGTTCGAAGCATCGACACAAACGGATTCAAAATTCCCTCGTGATAGCATTCCGGCTTTCCGCTCGCTACGGCATCCTTCGCTGTCCAATGCACCTGACCGCCCACAAACGACGCCTGTTCGCATGGCTTGGCCTCGTCGCCATGTGCCTGGCAATCGGCATGCCGGTCGTGAGTCAGGTAATGGCGGCGCATCGCGCTGAGCAGGCGCGATGGCTGGACGTCGCGCTGTGCCGCGTGGACGGGCCCTTGAGCTCGAAGTCGGCATCGCGCGCATCGGCCATGCATGACAGCCACGAGGCGTCGATGCCCCACGCCTCGCACGACAGCGCCGGGGACGTTTGCGGCTATTGCTCGCTGCTCGCGAATCACCCGCCGCTCACGATGGCGTCGCTCACGGGCGCCGTTGCCTTCGCCTGGGTTGCCCGCGCCGGCCCCGTCGGCGACACGCTCGCGCCCTCCCCCCGCCTCGCCTTCGCGCCGCCAGCACGCGCGCCGCCCGCCCTCTCCTGATCTCGCGCTCAGTCCGACGCCCCACCCACGGCGGTGGTGGCGTCGCTCTTCATTTGCGCCTGCCGTGCACGTCGACGTCTGGACACGACGTCACGCGAGGACGGCATGCGCATGCCGCGGCACTCGCATCGCGCAGCCCGCGGCGACACGAGAGGGAATCGTTGCCTCATGCATCCCCCAAATATCCCCTTTGCCCGTGCGCAACGGGCGCAACCGGGCACAGCCGCCGGACAATATCGCACCCTCTGGCGCTGGCACTTCTATGCGGGCCTCTTCGTCATGCCATGGCTCATGGTGCTGGCCCTCACCGGCACGCTGTATGTCTTTGCCCCGCAAATCGAACCGTGGCTCTATCACGACAGGATGATCGTCGAGGCGTCCGATTCGCCGCGAATCGCCGAGCAGACGCTGATGGAACACGCAGCGTCCGCGTTGCCCACCGGCGCTCGGATCAGCAGCGTCGAAGTCAACCGCGCCCCCGAACGCAGCGCCGAGTTCATCTTTCGCCTGCCCGACGGCGCGCGCCAAAGCGTCTACGTCAATCCCTATACGGGGACGGTGCTCGGCACACTGAGCGTCGAACACCGGCTGATGCAACAGGCGCGCAACCTGCATCGCTCGCTCATGCTGGGCAAACCCGGCGAGTGGCTCATGGAGCTGGCCGGCTGCTGGACGCTAGTGATGCTGGGCACCGGTCTCGCACTCTGGTGGCCGCGCGCCGGTGCGACGTGGGCGAATGCGTTGCGACCGCGCTGGCAACTGCGCGGCCGGGCCCTGCTGCGTAATCTGCACGGCGTGATGGGCCTCTGGCTGGCGGCCGGCGGGCTGGCGTTCGTGCTGACCGGGCTGCCGTGGACCGGCTTGTGGGGCGCCCAGTTCAAGGCACTCGCGACGCAAGCCGGGATGGGCTCGCCACCCGGCGCCTGGGGCAAGGCGCCTGTGCGCTCAACGGTGCCCGAAAAGCCGACGACGATGGACGACCTGCCCCTCGCCCAGATTCCGTGGGCCGTCGGCAATATGCCCGTGCCGCGGTCCGGCGCGCCGGACATGGTGGGTACGCCACATGGCGCGCCGACGCAGGCGACGCCTCCCGCGGCGGCCGCTCCCACGAACCATGCCGGGCACGACGGCATGGCCGACGCGACAGGCATGACGCCCGCGCGCTTGCGCGCGACGGGCGCGCTGTCCGTCGACGAGGTCATGGCCATCGCTGCGCGGCGCGGCGTTCAGAACGGCTACAGCCTCGTCGTGCCATCGACGGCGGACGGCGTGTACACCGTGTCGTACTTCCCGGCCGACCCGCGCGCCGAGCGCACCATGCACATCGACCAATACAGCGGCAAGGTACTTCGCGACATCGACTACAACGCTTACGGCGCCATCGCACAAGCGATCTCCTATGGCACCTCGCTCCACATGGGCAAGTACTTCGGCGCGGCGAATCAATGGCTCTGTGCAGCAATCTCGATGGGGTTGCTCGCGATGTCCGTGACCGGATTCGCGATGTGGTGGATGCGCCGCCCGGCCCGGACGCTGGGCGCGCCCGCTCGTGCGGCGTCGCGCCCGCCAATGCGCGCCTGGGTCGCCGGCATGGTCGCGCTCGGCGCCATCTTCCCGCTAATGGGCGCGACGATGGCACTCGTCTGGGCGGCCGATCGCATCGCGTTCCGGCGCCAGGTCGCGACCTGAAGGGATACCCGACGCCTTATCGCGTCACACGCGGGAGATCGGCGCGGGTCTTACGCCCACGTACGCCGCGCGCGGACGAATCAAGCGGGTGCTTTCTCGTTGCTCGAGCGCATGGGCGATCCAGCCAATGGTGCGGCCCAGCGCGAACAGGCCGAACGCCGAGCCCACCGGCAGCCCGAGGTGACGCCGCACCGCCACCAGCGCGAAATCGAGCGACGGGCGCTGCCCGACCAACGTGTCGGCCGCTTCGATCATGGTCTGCCATGTCGGGTGCGACGGCAGCACCCGCGCAAGCATCGCGCTCGCGCGAACATCACCGGCTGGATAAAGGTGATGCCCGAAGCCAGGCAGCTTCTCACCACGCGCGAGCCGCTCTCGCAGGCGCGCGGCAACGTGCGTCTCGCCCACCTCATCCCACATCGCCTCGTTGCGCGCGGTGGTGCCGCCGTGACGCCCCCCGGTCAGCGCCGACAGACCGGCGACGACCGCCGCGCGCAGGCTGGCGCCCGTCGATGCCACGCAACGCGCCGTAAAGCTCGACGCGTTCAACTCGTGATCGGCACACAGCACCAGCGCCATGCGAATCAGATCCGCCCCCGACGCATCGCGAACGCCCCACGCGTGCGCGCATTGCTCGTGAACGGGGGCGTCGCTCGGCGTGGTGCCCAGCAGGCAGGCCGTCATCAACCTCAGCAGTTCGGCGCTTCCCCGCGCGACACGCGTCGCATCGCGCTGCCAGATGCCTGTGGCGGTATCGTCGCTCGCGACCGTAAATGCCGGCAGCAACGCCGATTCGGCACGTTGCCCGCGATATCGATCGAGCAGCAAGGCGGGCCAATCGTCCGGGCCGGATTCGCGGTCCTCGCGCGCGGCGAACGCCGTTGCCTCGTCGCATTGCCACAACCACGCCGCCGTGGCTTCGACCGAGGTCGACTCCGCCATCGTCAGGGCATCACGCCCCCGGTAGTAGCATCGTCCGTCCTCGATCAGCGTGATCGAGGACTCGAGCACCGGCATCCCCCAGTCCAACGCCGCCTTGGCGACCTCCCTGGGCTTGCGACCACGGGTGCGTTGCGCCGCCAGACGCTCGACATCGGCGACGCGATAGCGGCGCTCGCGGTGCGTTTTACCGGGCTCGGCGTGAAGCAATCCACGGCTTACGTAGGCATAAAGCGTCTGGAGGGACACGCCAAGACGCTCGGCGGCCTGTGCGGCGGTGAAGTAGTTCATGTGGCGTGGCGGACGTTCCGGGAAGTCCAGGTGAAAGCAACAGATTGATTAATCTAATCAATATTGACAATAAAATCCATCGGCATAAGCTTCCATTCGCCGGCAGTCCTGTATCGCAACGCGTTGCGATGCCCCCCATCGAATTCATCGAGGATTCCCCATGTCTCTCGCCGTTTCCGGTCGCGCCATTGCCCTTGCCGACGACACCGGCTTCGTCAAACCCTATCTGAACGAAATGCGATGCGCGCTCGACGCTTCGAGCACCGCGACGCCACCCGAACTGACGCTAAGCGGCCAAGGTACACTTCCCTGCGTATTTCCCTATACCGATTTCGCCACTGCGGCGATCGCCAACGCAACCCTTGCCGTCGCCGGTCTGTCCGCCGGCCCGGCGGCGGATTTCGGACTCGATGGCGCGTCCTCGCTGCCGGCGGTCAATGTGGACCGGCGCCTGGCGTCGTTCTGGTTCCAGACATCGTTGCGCGCCCAAGGCTGGTCGTCTCCCCCGATCTGGGATCCGATCGCGGGCGACTATCGCACGTCCGACGGCTGGATTCGCCTGCATACCAACGCCCCGCATCATCGTGCCGCAGCGCTGAAAGTGCTCGGCGTGCCGGCCGAGCGAGAGGCCGTGACGCGAAAGGTCGCGAGCTGGCAGGCCGACGCGCTCGAAACGGCCGTCATCGTCGAAGGCGGATGCGCAGCGGCGATGCGCTCGATGACGCAATGGGACGCGCATCCGCAAGGCATGGCGGTTGCCGGCGAACCCCTGCTCCACTGGGAAACGTTCGATGCCGGCGTTCAGGCGCGCGGCCGCGACTGGCAGCCGATGCGCGAACGACCGCTGAGCGGCATTCGCGTGCTCGATCTCACGCGCATTCTCGCGGGACCGACGGCAACGCGGTTTCTGGCAGGCTTCGGCGCGCAGGTACTGCGCATCGATCCCCCCGGATGGGACGAACCCGGCACGGTGCCGGAAGTCGTGCTGGGCAAGCGTTGCGCGCGGCTCGATCTGAAACACGACGATGGCCGCACAGTGCTCGAGGCGCTGCTGCGCGAGGCCGATGTCCTCGTACACGGCTATCGGCCGGATGCGCTCGAGCGTCTCGGGCTCGGCAAGGCGCGACGCCGCGAACTCAATCCCGGACTCATCGACGTCTCGCTCGACGCCTATGGCTGGAATGGCCCCTGGCAGGCGCGGCGGGGATTCGACAGCCTGGTACAGATGAGCGCGGGAATCGCCGACGCCGGCATGCATGCGGGAGGTACCGGGCGGCCAGTGCCGCTGCCCGGCCAGGGCATCGACTACGCAACCGGTTATCTGATGGCCGCGGCGGCCATCCACGCGTTGAAGCGCCGTCAGGCCCAGCGCCAGGGCGCCACCGTGCGCGCCTCGCTCGCCAGAACGGCACGACTGCTCGTCGCCCACCGTACGCCGCCCGCCGCGCCTTCACCGCTTGCCCCGGAAACGGCGCACGACCTGTCGGCGCGGATCGAGGATACGTCGTGGGGACCGGTACGTCGCGTGGCCACGCCCATGTCGATCGAGGGCACCGCCGTCGACTGGGCCCTGCCAGCCCTTGCACTGGGAACGGCCACGCCGCGATGGGCGTAAGCGGCCGGGGCCCCGGACCGGGGGCCAGGCCGTCGCCCCGGGCATGGCTTCACACGTCGAAAATGCCGCTCAATCGAGTGCATGCCGCCGCGCCTGACGAGCGGCATGCAATTGACGTTCAGCCTGGCTCAGCAACGCCGACACGTTCGTCGGCATACCGAGCGCCCGACCTTCGGCGTCGAACGCCACCGGATCGGCCATCGCAATACCGAAGCTGGCCGACAATGGCAGCGCATCGCCGTCAGGCAAGGTGAGCGTGGTCGCCTCGATACGCCCGCGCAACAATTCCGCGAACTGTCGTGCCCGGGATTCGTCGAGCACCCGCGCGAGAATGACGAAAGCGTCAGCCCCGAGCCGTGCAACGACATCTCCGGGCTGACATGTGTTCAGGCACACGGCACCGACACGGCGCAGGACGTCGTCGCCAAGCGCATGGCCGTATGTCGCGTTGAGATTCGTGAAGTGGTCGATGTCGAACTTGATCAGTGCCACGCGCCCCGGCGAGTTCGTCGCGCACAGCGCCTGCGCCTGACGCTCGAACGCCCGCCAGTTCATCAAATGCGTCAGTGGATCGGTGTCCGCGCTCATTTCCAGTTCGCCCAGCAGACGGGCCCGCTCGCGGCGCAGTTGCGCCAACTCGACGGCGTTCAGGCGCAGCACCCTCAGCGCATCGAACACCGCACGCACCTGAGGACGACACTTCGGCAGGCGTTCGTCGCGCACCGCGACGTCGAGATTGCCCTGGGCCAGCGCGTCCACGAATCGCGCCGCGGCCTCGAAAGGCTGGACCACGCTGCGGCGGAAATTGCGCAACACGAGAGCGATCACCAGTACCAGCGCGGCTTCGGCAAGCGCCGTGTAAATTACCCGTCGCAATGCGGATGAATACTGCGCGTCGACCTTACCGCGGGCGATCGACAGCATGTTGTCGCGAAAATCGGTGATGGCACGCATCATCGGCACGTAAGTGTGCGCGAATTCGGCCGTCGTCGGCGCCTTCGGGTGCGGCTGGCCGGCCAGCGCTCGCACGGCGGCGACGTAACGCAGACCGGCCCCAAAATACTGGGTGTTCAGCGCATCGAGCGTCTGGGGGCCAAGCACTGCCGTGTCCGTCATGCGCGACGCGATCATGTCGCGCAGTTGCTCGATCCTGCCGAGCGTCCGTTCGATGGCACGTTGATCGGTATCGCTGAGAGACTGCCCCGTCGTGAGTGTGGCGGTGAAATGAGAACCGAGCTGCCCGGCGTACTCGCGCAGATCGGCCGCCAGCCGCGCGAGCACGAGGAAGTGAAGCGCCTCGGGCGCCCCGCGCGAGACCACGTTGATGCGCGACGAGGCCACTGGCGTGAAGTCGGCGATGACCCGGACCATGCGATCGACCGCGTCACGCACGGCGGCGTCGCTGCGCATCTCGCGCGGACGCTGCGCCAGCAAGTCCACGTTGGCGCTGGCGGCGGCGAGGTCAAGCCTGGCCCGCTCGACAGCGCGCAGGCTGGGACCGCACTGTTCGCAGCGGCTGGCCGAGAGCGCCGAGAGCAAGGCCTGCAAGCGTGCGTTGGTCACCTCGCGGGCGCCGCGCAGCGCGGCGACGGATTCGTTGGGAAGCGGAAGATCGGCACCGAGTACCGCGTTGGCCGGGCCACGCTCGGCGGAAGCCTTCTCCATGGCGAGCAATGTGGCTTGCAGCGCATCGAGGGCCGCCCGGGCATCGCCGGCTCGCTGAAACGCACCCCATGCCATCGCAAACAGGCCGATACAGAGGATGGCGACGACAGAGACAACGGCAAGGTTCTGGAGTCGCAGGCGGCCGGTGAGCGAAGCAGCGGAAAGTAACGTGCGTTTCATTGACGACGACACCGTCGGCCACACGGTACGGATTCCCACGGGGACCGCATCGGACGATCCCGCGCGGCAGCGATCTGCGCCCATGCCCGGCACACGGCAATGACGCTTTGACGTCGCAGACACGCCGGTGGAAGGCGAACGCGACGATGCGTAATTGTCGCACAACGATCTGCCGCCGCCCGCGTGGCTCCCTAAAGTTACAGGTCGATCGCGAGCTCCGTTCCCTGCTTGATCGCACGTTTGGCGTCGAGCTCCGCCGCCACGTCCGCGCCACCAATGACGTGCACGCGCGCTCCCGCGGAACGAAGGCCATCCGCCAATTCGCGCAGCGGCTCCTGGCCCGCGCACAAAACTACGTTATCAACGGGCAGCACGTGCGAGGTGCCGTCGATGGTGACATGCAGTCCTTCGTCGTCGATGCGGCGATAGGTCACGCCTGGAATCATTTCGACGCCCCGATGCTTGAGCGACGTGCGATGAATCCATCCGGTGGTCTTGCCCAACGCGTCGCCAACCTTGGACGTCTTGCGCTGCATCAGGTAAACCTTGCGTGGCGACGCCTCCGGCATGGGCGCCCGTAGGCCACCCGCGTGGGCATACGCCGGATCGATTCCCCACTCCGCGTAGAACTTTTCGGGCACCAGGGTGGCGCTCTCGCCGGCTTGCGTGAGGAATTCCGCCACGTCGAAGCCGATGCCCCCGGCGCCGATCACGGCGACGGTCTTGCCCACGGCCGCGCCGCCACGCAGGACATCGATATAGCTGAGCACCTTCGAATGGTCGATGCCGTCGATGGCCGGCGTGCGCGGCACGACGCCCGTGGCCAGCACGATGTCGTCGTAGCCGCCGTCGAGCAGCGATGCGACGCTGGCGCGCGTGTTGAGGTGGAGTTTGACGCCGGCGGCGTCGAGCTCATGGCGGAAGTAGCGCAATGTTTCGTGAAACTCTTCCTTACCCGGAATGCGCTTGGCCATGTTGAACTGGCCACCGATCTCCGAGTCTGCCTCGATCAGGGTGACGTCGTGCCCGCGGCGCGCCGCCACGGTCGCGGCGGCCAGACCGGCAGGCCCGGCACCGATCACGGCGATCCGGCGTACGCGCGGGGCGGGCTCGATGCGCAGCATCGTTTCGTGGCAGGCGCGCGGATTGACCAGACACGACGTGATTTTGCCGCCGAATGTGTGATCGAGGCATGCCTGATTGCAGCCGATACAGGTGTTGATCGTCTGCGCGCGACCCGCCGCGGCCTTGTTCACGAACTCGGGATCGGCGAGTAGCGGCCGAGCCATCGACACCATGTCGGCCTGCCCCTCGGAAAGCAGGCGCTCGGCCACCTCCGGCGTGTTGATACGATTGGTCGTGATAAGCGGAATGCCGACGTGCCCCTTGAGCTTGCCGGTGACCCAGGCAAACGCCGCGCGTGGAACGCTCGTCGCGATTGTCGGAATGCGGGCTTCGTGCCATCCGATGCCGGTATTGATCAGCGTTGCACCGGCGGCTTCGATCGCGCGTGCCAGTTGCGCCACTTCGTCGAAAGTCGAGCCACCCTCGACCAGATCCAGCATCGACAGCCGGTAAATGATGATGAACTCGCGGCCCACCTTCTCCCGCACCCGTCGCACGATCTCCACCGGGAAACGCATGCGGTTCTCGTAACTGCCGCCCCAGGCGTCGGTGCGATGGTTGGTGCGCGCCGCGATGAATTCGTTGATGAGATACCCCTCGGAGCCCATGATCTCCACGCCGTCGTAACCGGCTTGCTGCGCGAGCGCGGCGCAGTTCACGAAGTCATCGATGGTCGACTCGATTTCCTGCGCCGAAAGCTCGCGAGGTTTGGCCGGCGTAATCGGCGCCTGGAGCGCGCTCGGCGCCACGAGATCGGGATGGTAGGCGTAGCGCCCGAAATGCAGGATCTGCATGGCGATCTTGCCACCGGCCGCGTGTACCGCGTCGGTCACGACCCGATGCCTGGCAGCCTCCTCCTCCGTACTGAGCTTGGCGCCGCCCGCATATGGGCGCCCGGCGTCGTTCGGTGCAATCCCCCCCGTCACCATCAATGCCACGCCGCCGCGCGCCCGCTCGGCATAGAACTCGGCCATCCGGGCGAAGCCGTCGCGCGCTTCTTCCAGTCCGACGTGCATCGAACCCATCAATACCCGGTTTCGCAACGTCGTGAAACCCAGGTCCAGGGGCTGCATCAGGTGGGGATATCCGCTCATCGTTGTCTCTCTCGTCGTCCGGCGAACGCCGTGGGTTTCGGGGGCAGATGCCGGCAAGCATGGGGCACATCGATATCGCGTCTCGATGGTATGCAACCGGTTGCATAGTTGGATGCCGATTCTATGCGGCCATTTTCAACTATGCAACGGGTTGCATAGTTAGTGGCGAGTCTCTACACTGCCGCACATGCCGCTCGCCCATGCCCTGATGACCTCGTTGCTGGAGAAGTCCTCCTCGGGGTATGACCTCGCTCGCCGATTCGACAAGTCGATCGGATTCTTCTGGCACGCCACCCACCAGCAGATCTACCGCGAGCTGGCGCGCATGGAGGGGGCAGGATGGATCGATTCGATGGCCGCGCCGGACGGCGGGCGCACGCGCAAGCGGGTATACCGGGTGCTCGACGCCGGGCGCGACGAACTCCTTGCCTGGGCCGCCACCGACACCGCGCCATCGGATCTGCGCGACGACCTCATGGTCCGATTGCGTGCGGATGCCGTCGTCGGACCGCTCGGCCTGCAACCCGAACTGCAACGTCGTGCAGCCGTTCATGCCCAGAAGCTGGCGGCCTACCGGGCCATCGAAGCCCGCGACTTCCCCCCCGGGCGAGCGCCGACCCGCGAGGCGGCGCTGCAGCGGCACATCCTCCGCCTGGGCATCCGATACGAACAAGGTTGGCTCGACTGGACGCAGGAAGCGCTGGCGCTGCTGGCCGAGTGGGACGGCGCCGCCGTCGAAAGCACCTTGTCCGCTCCCTGACGGCCGCCGGCCGACCTGGCACGGGCACGTTGCCCAAGCCACAGCGCACTTTCGGAGGCCGGCCCCGTTGCCGCCGACTCGCGGATCGACGCAATTTCGTCCCATTTTCCTGTCAACGAACCGGCGCCATGGCGCGTTTAACGTGAGAATCGGCGTGTCGCTTACCGGCGCGCGTCTCCGTTTTTCGCCCTACCCTAGGCATTCATGGTGTTTTCCTCCAAGCGCTTCACGCTTTCCCGGCTGACCGGCCGCGCTCGCAAACTCGGAGCGCTCTGCGCCCTCGCCGCCGGCTCCCTTCCGCTTCTGCCCGCCCACGCCGGGACGGTCATCGTGCTCGACTCCGGCGCCGCCCAGTTGTCGCTGATCGACCAGGCCTCGCACAAGGTCGTCGGCACGATGCCCACGGGCAAAGAGCCGCATCACCTGATGATCACGCCCGACAAGCGCTCGCTGATCGTCGCGAACTCGGTTTCGAACAGCCTGATGTTCCTCGACCCGAATACCGGCAAGCTGCAGCGGCAGGTCGCGGACATCGACGACCCTTACCAGCTGGGTTTTTCGCCCGATCGGAAGTGGTTCGTGACGGCCGCGCTGCGTCTGGACCGGGTCGACGTCTATCGCTACGACGGCGAGAACGTGTCCGTCGTCAAGCGCATTCCGCTGGCCAAGACACCCAGCCACATGACTTTTACGTCCGACAGCAAAACGGTGTTCGTCACACTGCAGGACTCGGCCGAACTGGCCGCCAGCGAGCTGGCCACCCAGACGGTGAAATGGCGCATGCCGGTCGGCAAGACGCCCGCCGGTCTGTGGATGACGCCCGGCGACAAGTACTTGCTCGTGGGCATGACCGGCGAAGACGACGTGGCCGTGGTCGACTGGCGTGCCCAAAAGGTCATCAAGCGGATCCAGACCGGGCGCGGCGCGCACAACTTCCGCTCGCTGTCCGACGGGCGTCACATCGCCGTGAGCAACCGCGTCGAGAGCACCATCAGCATCCTCGATTACGAATCGCTCACCAAGGTCGCCGACATCACCGGCCTGATGCCGGGCCCCGACGATATGGAATTGTCCGCGGACAAGCGGTATCTTTGGGTGACGTTCCGGTTCGCACGCCATGTCGGCGTGATCGACCTGACGACGCGCCAGCTGGTCGACCGCATTGCCGTGAACCGGTCGCCGCACGGCATCTTTTTCGCCGAGCGCGCGCCCGTCCTCTCGCCGAATCCGGACTGACGAGACTGCCAGATGATTCAGGAAGCGATCAATTTCGTCGATAACGGCATTTCCGCCGCCCAGACGCTCGTCTATGTGGACGTGGTGCAGCCGCTGCTGTTCCACTTCAACCTGATGGGTTACGACGACGATATCTACGACGCCCTGTATTGGGTGCTGATCGGGGTGTTGCAGATCGGACTGACCTACGTGCTGCTGCGCCCGCTCGAGATGCTACGCCCCGTCGAGCGCTGGCAGGACCGCCGCCAGGTGCGCGCCGACGTGATCTACACGTGGATTGCGAAGCTCGGCATCCTGAATCTGCTCTTCTTCATGGTGCTCCGGCCCGCATTCGACGCGCTCCAAAGCCTGATGGTCATGCACGGTCTGGCCAGTATCGACCTCGACAGCCTCTATCCCGGGGTGACCGACCAGCCGCTCGTCTCATTCCTGATGTACCTGACGGTGCTGGACTTCGCGGGCTATTGGTATCACCGTTGGCAGCATCGATTCGGCGTATGGTGGGAATTGCACGCGGTGCATCACAGCCAGCAGCAGATGTCGTTGTGGTCCGACGATCGCAATCATTTCCTCGACGACATCCTGCAAGCCGCCTTCTTCGCCGCGATCGCCCTGTTCATCGGCGTGCAACCGGGGCAGTATGTCGTGCTCGTCGCGGTCGGCAACTTTCTGCAGAGCGTGCAGCATGTCAACGCCCGGCTGCCGTACGGCCCGGTGCTCGAGCGCCTGATCGTGAGCCCGACGTTCCACCGTCGCCATCACGCTATCGGCTACGGACACGAAGGCACCCGCTACGGCTGCAACTTCGGCGTGCTGTTCCCCTGGTGGGACATGCTGTTTCGCACGGCATCCTGGGAACGCAAGGTCGAGCCGACCGGCATTCGCGACCAGTTGCCCGCGCCGCAGGGCCGCTCGCGTCGATACGGCACGGGCGTGATCGCCCAGCAACTGCGCGCCTTCGGCCGCATCGCCAAACGCCTTGCGCCACGGCGCACGGCGGGTCGTCCCGCTGTCTGAGACCGGCATTCCATCGATACATCGGCACTTCGGTAACGCGTTGCGGCAGACCCTCGACGCGTTGCCGCCCGACGCGCGAACAGGGCCGGGGCGGAGCGAATCGGCCCCGTCGAACAGGCGGACAGGGCCACGCGTCCCACGCCCCCGACGAGCGCCGTGATCCGAAGCGTCAGCGCCCCGGCCCCATGAATTCTCCTGAAATACAGTGCGCCACCGGCTTGTCGACGCCGGGGTGCGCTGGACTCTGACGCATCCCAGACGCGTTCTGCTGGTATTCTTCTGCGCTTGGCATGACTGCCCGGCATCGCCGGACTTCCGCGAATATGGTGCAACTGCAATCTCACGCCGGCGATGCCCTCGCCGGTCCTATCGCGTGGTACGTCTATGTGCTGCGTGCGTTTCTCGCGCTGATCGTTCTGGGGGCATGCGCCTGGGGCGCCATGGCGCTCGCCTATCGTTGTCCCGGCCCGGCGCCGGCGCGCTACCTCGTGATCGCCCTGTGGGTGTCCCTCGGCGTGGCCGCCGTGGTGGCATTGCTGCGCGTGCGCGCGGGGGTGCCGCTCAAGGGATGGCCCCTCGCGTTCCTTGTCGCGACGATCCTGCTTGTCGGATGGTGGCAGACGATTCGGCCATCCAACGATCGCGATTGGGCCGCCGACGTCGCCCAGTTGCTCGATCCGCGGCAGGACGGCTCGCACGTGACCCTGCACAATGTGCGCAACTTCGCCTGGCGTACCGAGACCGACTTCACTCCCCGCTGGGAGACGCGCACGTACGATCTCGACAAACTCGAGAGCGCCGATCTCGTACTCTCCTACTGGATGGGCCCCGCCATCGCGCACACGCTGGTGTCGTTTGGGTTCTCTGACGGCCAGCGCGTGGTGTTCTCCATCGAGATCCGCAAGAAACAGGGGCAGAAGTTCTCCGCGGTCGGAGGCTTTTTCAAGGACTTCGAAGCGACGCTGGTCGCCGCCGATGAGCGCGACATCCTGCGCGTGCGCAGCAACGTCCGCGGCGAGACCGTCTATCTGTACCGCCTGAACATTCCACCCAGACAATTGCGCGAGGTCTTTCTCGGCTACCTCGAGCGCGCACGCGATCTTCGCCGACACGCGAAGTGGTACAACACGCTCACCAGCAACTGCACAACCATCGTGTTCGAATTGGCTCGCATCATCGCGCCGGGCCTGCCACTGGACTACCGCCTGCTCCTCTCGGGCTACTTCGCCGAGTACGCCTACGACCAGGGCGGCCTCACGCCGGGCTTCACTTATTCACAACTGGCCGAACGCGGCAATTTCGTCGCCCGCGCGCTGGCCGCCGGTGACGCGGCCGACTTTTCGGCTCGGATCCGCGAGGGCGTACCGGGCGACGACCCGAAGGTGACGCCATGACGTCGCACCCCACGACGTCGCACCGTCTGGCGGGACCTGCCCGCTTCCCCGGCGGCGCGCTCTGGCGACGCATCGCCCTATTGAGTGCGGCCGTCTGGCTCACGGGAATTTCCGGCTGCGCAATGGTGGAAGTCCGCTCGCTGGGACCGGAGCAGTACATCGCCATGAAGCGAGGCGACATTCTCTCCACCGGCAAGCTCAGCACCTCGACGGATGAAACGATCCGCGTCGCGGGTCTGGACGATACGGTCTGTGCCAGATCGTCGCTCGACTGCATCGACGCGCTGGGTCGCGCGAAGGAAATCGACATCGACCGGCGCCTGGCGGCGATGGCCGAAATGTCGATGCAACTCGCCATTGCGCAAACGCCGACGGGCGACAAGCCCTGGAACGACGCTCAGTTCGATCTCTGGCTGCGCTCCGCGCGCTACGCCTACGCGTATCTCTTCTACAGCGACAGGCCGTCGAGCGAGCGGGCTTTCGAGGATCGGCAGACACAGGTTCGGGACTACTACAACTACGCCGTGCAGTCCTTCGCCGTGGCGCTGTTCCGCCGCGCCAAGACGACCGGCAACGGCACCATTTCGGGGTGGACCCTGCCGGTCGATGCCAGCAGCGTGAACTTCGACGGCCGGCGCATCGACCCGAGAGAGGTCCTGCCGGCTTCCACGCTGTCGTTCGCCGGACTACGCAGCCCGTATCGCCGCGACGGCTTCGGCGCCGAGCTCGTCGCGGTACTCGACGACAAATCGGCAGCCGAAGCCCTGTGGTCGTCGACGACCCGCACGCCGGCGCCGCGCGGCGACGCCTCGACCGGCCCCGACAACGACAACGTCTACTCGACGCGCGAAGACGACCGCGCCCGGGGGGCGCGCAACGCCCGCGAGCGAGAGGCATCGCGCGACTTCCGGCGCGCCATCGACCCGAAGGCCGGGCAGGTCTACAGCGAAATGCCGTCGCCGTCGCTCACGCTGCTGCTGCGCTTCGACGGCACAACGCTCGAGGACGTACTCACCACGCACATCGCCACACTGGTCGTCTATGACCCGTATCGCGAATCGTCCGTCGAGATCAACCATCAGACCGTGCCTCTGGCGGGCAATTTCACGGCTGGGTACGGTCTCTGGCTGGCCCGCTCGGGCTTCGCGGAACAGTCGCTGCGCACACTGTTCGGGCGCGACCGCGGCATTGTTCGCCCGCATATCTACCTGATGCAGCCCTTCGACCCCGGGCGCCGCGTGATTCTTATGCTGCACGGACTGGCAAGCAGTCCCGAGGCATGGGTGAACCTGGCCAACGAGATCCAGGGCGACGCCACATTGCGGGAACATTTCCAGATCTGGCAGGTGTACTACCCGACGAATTCGCCGATTCTCGTGAATGCGATGGCGATTCGCAACGCCTTCGAGACCACGCTCAGGCACTTCGATCCGGACGGAGTGTCCGCGGCGTCGCACGACGCCGTCATCATCGGGCACAGCATGGGCGGTGTGATCGCCCGGCTGATGGTCTCGAGCGCGGACGACGAGCTTTGGTCGGTCTTCCAGAACGACTACCACCTGGATGAAGACCAGGTCGACCGAGCGCGCAACCGGCTCGATCCGCTGTTCCACTTCGGGCCGGTGCCGCAGTTCGAGCGCGCGATCTTCATCGCGTCGCCGCATCGCGGCACACCGTTCGCGCGCAACCGCCTGGGTCGCTGGATATCGAACCTTATCAAGTTGCCGGTCACGCTGCTCTCGGGCATCGACGACGTGCTGCATTTCGCCACCGGATCGGAGGACGATCCCTCGGAGGGCAAGACCCGCTACGTACCGAACAGCGTCGACCAGTTGCGCGACACCGATCCGTATGTGGTTGCGTCGGCGGGACTCAAGATTTCCCCCAAGGTCCAGTACCACTCGATCATCGCGCGCCGCTCCGCCAAGGGACCATTGAACGAATCGACGGATGGCGTGGTGCCATACAACAGCGCACATCTCGCGGGCGCGCAGTCCGAGCGGGTGATCGTGGCCGGTCACAGCGTGCAGGAAACGCCGCAGGCGATTCTCGAGATTCGCCGGATCCTGCATGAAGACGTGAACGCGCTCGACCCGATCAAACTCCGTGGGCGCCCGGGACCTTACCAGCCCATCGACCCGCCCGCGCTTGCCGTGCCGGCCGCACCCTCGTCGAAACCGGCAACGGCGGGCACCGCCAATGCCGCTGCCGGTGGCAAGGCCACCATGGGGCGCGCCACGGCCCGTTGACGCCGGGGCGATCGGCCCGGTCAGGACACGGCGTTAATCTGGATGTGGTAAATGCCCCAGGGACACAAGGCGAACCGCTCCTTGAGCGGCTTGTCCGCGAGCGCGGGGATGGCTGCGGGCTCGTAGACCGCCCAGAGCGGGCCGAGGCCGCCAAGCGCCAGCGGCTTGTCGTCCAGATGCGTCGCGAGCAGGAACCGATACTCGGCCAGTTGCTCCAGCGTGCTCGCCACCACGTAACCATCGATGGCGCGCAAAAGCACCTGCGTCAATGGATGACCGGGCACGCCCACCACTGAGAGCACATCGGTCAGGCGCGGGCCTCGCAGCGTGTGCGGCTTCGCATCGTACTCGAGTGTCGGCCGGATCGTCTGCGCGGGAAGGCGCGCCAGCATCCCGAAGTCGAACGCGAACGCGCCGTCGAACTTCACGAGTTGCTTGTGAAACAGCTGATCCAGCGCGGGATCGACCGGGCCGCGATTGCGGTGGTCGATGGCGCCGCTGATCGTGACGAGGGGCGTCGACGCGGGTGCGCCTGACTGGGCGGATGCCCGGCCCGGCCTGGCCAGCGCGGGCGCCGAGGCGCCGAGCGCCACGGCGCCGGCCAGAAAGTCTCTTTTTTTCATGACGTTGGCGAAAACGGTGGATCATCGTGCGCGCGGCATCGAGCGCCGCGCGCGAAGTCGCACGAGCGTACCACCGATGCCGCGCATCCGGCCAATGTCCAGCGTGTCCGCGATCTTGCGGGGACCTCAGCCAGCCGCCGACTCGAACGTGAAATGCACGCGACCGTCGCGAATGGGCAGGATGTCCGGGCGGTCCTCCCCCACTTCAGCGTCGAGCCGGTCGTTGAGCCGGGCGTTCATCGCCATGAGCAACGCGCCGTTGCCGCGCGGGTCGAGCGCGAGGTTGTTCGACTCTGTCGGATCGGCGTGAAGATCGTAGAGTTCGACGTCATTGTTCGCGAAAAGCGCCTCGAGCGATGTCGGTCGGTTGAACTGCGTCGGAGAGAAGTAGCGCGAGAACCGGTAACGCCCGTCGAACACGCTGCGAATCATGCCCCGATGCCGGAAGTCGGGCTGCCGGGCGATCACGCGACGATGAATTTCCTCGATGGGCATGCCCTTCGTGCGCAGCGTCGCATACTCCTGCGCGACCCACTCGCTGTCATAGAACAGCAGCATGGCGTAGTTGAACAAGGCGTCGGCACGAACGGCATCCACTGCGTGCCGCTCGGGACGCCGCAGCAGGGGCGTGAGATCGTGCCCTCTTACGGCGTCGCCCGCGACGCGCGCAATACCGGCCGCGTCGAGGCCGGTCAGGCCGAGCAGCGTCGGGGTGATGTCCACATGCGAGCTGAGGGCCGCGCATTGCTTGCCGCCCGGATAGGCCGGATGACGAATCACGAGCGGCACGTGGTTCTGCTCACGATATGTCGTCGGTCCCTTGCCGACGAGCTTGTGCGCGCCCACGTGGTCGCCATGGTCCGCGCTCATCACGACGATGGTGTTCTTGTCCAGCCCCAGCTCCCGCAACGTGTCGAGCAGCGTCACCACATGGGTGTCGCAGTCGCGAATGCAGTTGAAGTAATAGTCCTGATACACCTGCAAGCGCGCATCGTCGAGCGGATAGTCGCCGACGAGCACGCCTTCGGACGCGTTGTAGACGCCATGTGCCGCCGGTCGTCCCGGCGCATCGTAGGCCTGCTTGCGGGTGGAGGCGAGCGGCACGTTCCAGTGCGTTTCGTAGAGGCGGTCTTTCGGGGGACGCGCGTTGCCAAGCGTGGGACGGCTGTCGTTCTGCGCATTCACGCCGACCGGATCGGTGTTCAGGAACATGGCGTCGTGCGGATTGACCAGATTGACCGCCATGAACCACGGCTTCGACTCACCGGCGAGCTGAGCGCCACGCCCGCGCAGCCACGATACGGCCGACGACGTCGTCAGCCCATCGTAGGTGTAGCCACCGCGCACGCGTCCGATCAGATCGCCGACGCCGAAGTAGTCGTCGAAGCCGTAGGCCTTGATGAGGTCGTGGTATTCCTGCGTCGGCGTGTCGTACGGCGTGTGATTGTGGTGCAGCTTGCCGCTCAGGTGCCATTTGCCAAGATAGGCGGCGTGGTAACCCACGTCGCGCATCATGTGCCCGATCGTGCGGATGTCGGTCGACATGTCCGGTTGCCACGGTATGCCGCAATTGTCGAACACGCGCGTGTGCTGGATGTGCTGCCCCGTGTATACGGTAGAGCGCGAAGGCGAGCAGACACACGCCGCGATCTGATGATTCACGAACGTCACCCCCTCGCGGCGCAGGCGCTCGCGCCCGGGCACCGGGAATGGCCACTTGTCGAAGTGGCGCTCCTGATCCGTGAGAATGAACAGGATGTTGTAGCCCTTGGGCGCCACGGACGGCGCCTCCTGCGCCATGACGTAGCCGTCGTCGTGCGTCCCGTCGGGCGGGCGCGGTCCGTCGGGCGCGGATTTGGCCGCCGCGAGCACTGGCGACGCCAACCCGGCCGAGGCGACGGCCGCACCGGCCTGCTTCAGAAAATGGCGCCGCGATGGGCGACTGCCGGAAAGCGCATCATGGGCTGTCGGCGTGCCTGTTGCCGCACTGGCCTGCGAATCGTCCGACGGATTTCCGGACTCGCCCGGCGTCGATGGGGACTTCCTGAGGGTCATGTGTCTCGCTCCTGAAGGGCGCCTGCGTCGTGTGTCGCGCGGGCTACCGGGATGGGAGTCTCATTATTTGGCTGGACTCGTCACACACCGATGAAAAGTCGCGGTACATTCATTACCAAAATGACATCAATATGTGGCTCGGCCGACCGCCCGCGGCCGCTCCTTACCGCTTCTCGCCAACATGATCGACACCCCCCAAGCGTTGCAGACCGACCCCTCGCACCCTGCCCGCGCAATCCCGGCAGCGCTTCGCAAGCTGCGCATCCGGGATCTGGAAACATTGCGCTGGCTGGGACGAACCCGCAGCTTCGCACGCACCGCCGAAGCCGCCGCCATTACCCAACCCGCGCTCTCCAAATGGCTGCGCGAAATCGAGCAAGCGCTCGGAGTGGCGCTGTTCGAGCGCACCACGCGACGCGTAACCCCGACCGCCTATGGCGATGCACTGCTCGAGCGTGCCGAGCGCATGCTGACAGATCTCGCCGGCGTCGCCCCCGCCCTGGAGGCCTTGCGTGACGGTCTGGCACACCCGGTCAACGTGGGGATTCTGCCGGGCATGGCCAGCGTGCTGATGCCGCAGACGCTCGCCCGGATCGCACACACTGGCCCGGCCCTGCGCGTCAATCTGTTCGAAGAGACACTCGATCGGCTGCTGCCGCGCGCACGCTGGCACGAAATCGATCTTCTCGTGTGCCGCCTCGACGAGACGGCCATGAACGCGGGTTTCGGCGTCGTTGCGCTCTATGACGACGAAGTCCGTGTCTACGGCGCGAAACACCATCCCCTTGCCGCCAGCACGACACCGAGCTGGGCCGACGCCGCCCGCTACCCGTGGATCGTCCCGCCACCGGGCACCCCGATGCGGCGCGCCATCGACACCGAATTCGCCCATCAAGGATTGCCGATGCCGAACGTGGTGATGGAATCCGTATCGCTCATGACCAATGCCAGCACCGCGCAAGCCATGCCGTGCCTGTTCCTCGCCTCGACGCTGGGCGTCGCGCGATCACCGCTGCGCGCCGCGCTGCACGACTTTGGACTTCGCTTCGCGCATGTCGCCCCCACCGTAGGCGTGTTGCACGACCCCGCGCCCAATGCGGCGGCACTCACGCTCATCGATCATCTGCGCCATGTCGCCCAAATGCTCTCACCACCAGCATCACGCTCAACATGAATGAAATTGAAGTTAGTTAAAAATAAGACCATTTTCATTCATGAATCGAAGTCTCTATGATCGTCGGCAGGCATTCATTCCAATGGCGACAACGGTCAAGAGAGCACATGGCAAAGACACACAATCTGGGATATCCGCGCATCGGCGCGAAACGCGAACTGAAGTTTGGTCAGGAGGCGTATTGGAAGGGCCAATCGTCACGCGACGAACTCAAGGCGCTTGGCGCGTCGCTGCGCCTGCGCCACTGGCAGGACCAGGCGGCGCTCGATCTGGTGCCGGTCGGCGACTTTGCCTTTTACGACCAGGTGCTCGACATGAGCTTCACGCTGGGCAACCTGCCCGAGCGCGTGCAGGGCTTTCATGGCGATGCACTGGACAATTACTTCCGCGTGGCGCGCGGGCGTTCCGCCCTGGGTACGGATGCGCACGCGCATTGCTGTGGTGGCGTGACCGCCGGCGAAATGACCAAGTGGTTCGATACGAATTATCACTACATCGTGCCGGAATTCACCGCCGCCACGACCTTCGCCCTCGACGCGTCGCGACTCGTCGAGCAAGTTGCTGAAGCTCGCGCCGCCGGCGTGAGGGCGAAGCCCGTGATCATTGGCCCGGTCACGTATCTGTGGCTCGGCAAGGCCAAGGACGACAGCGACAAGCTGGCTTTGCTGCCGCGGCTGCTCCCGGTGTACGCGGCGCTGCTCGAGACATTGGCCGCGCAGGGCGTGGAATGGGTCCAGATCGACGAACCGATTCTCGTCACTGAACTAAGCCCAGAATGGCGCACGGCGTTCGAGACAACGTATGCCGCGCTCGCCGCCGCACCGGTCAAGCGCCTGCTGGCCACGTACTTCGGTGAGCTTCAGGACAATCTCCCGCTCGCCTGCCGCCTGCCCGTCGATGGTCTGCACCTGGATGCCGTGAACGCGCGGGGCGAAGTCGACGCTGTTGTCGCCGCCTTGCCCGCACACAGCATCGTGTCGCTGGGCGTGGTCAATGGCCGCAACATCTGGAAGGCGGACCTCGCCGCCACCCTCGACTGGCTCGAGCCGCTCGCGAGCCGATTGGGCGGGCGCCTGTGGATTGCGCCGTCGTGCTCGCTGCTCCATGTGCCCGTCGACCTGGACAGCGAGGAGAAGCTCGACGCGGACATCAAGTCGTGGCTCGCATTCGCCCGGCAGAAGCTGGCCGAAGTCGACGTGCTCGCGCGCGCCATCAATTCAGGGCGCGACGCGGTGGCCGCCGAACTTGCCGCCAACGCCGCAGCCATCGCGAGCCGCCGCGCTTCGCCGCGCGTGCACAACCCCGAGGTGAAGACGGCGGTGGCGAAGATCGAGGCTTCGCTGGGACGCCGCCTGAAGCCGTATGCCGAGCGCGCCCCGAAGCAGGCGGCCAGGCTGAAGCTGCCGCTCTACCCGACCACGACCATCGGTTCGTTCCCGCAAACAGCGGAAATCCGTACCGCCCGCAGCCGCTTCAAGGCGGGCGAGCTGGATCAGGCCGGCTACATCGCGGCGATGCAGGCCGAGATCGCGCGCAGCGTGCGCGAGCAGGAGGCACTGGGGCTGGACGTGCTTGTGCACGGCGAAGCCGAGCGCAACGACATGGTGGAGTACTTCGGCGAGCAACTGGAGGGCTACGCGTTCAGCCAGTTCGGGTGGGTGCAGTCGTACGGTTCGCGCTGTGTGAAACCGCCCATCATGTTCGGTGACATTCGCCGTCCCAAGGCGATGACCGTGGAGTGGATCCGGTACGCCCAGTCGCTCACCGACAAACCGATGAAGGGCATGCTGACCGGCCCCGTCACGATTCTGAACTGGTCTTTCGTGCGCGACGACCAGCCTCGGTCGGTCTCGTGCTTCCAGCTCGCCCTGGCGATTCGCGAGGAGGTGCTCGATCTCGAACGCGCCGGCGTGCGCGTGATCCAGATCGACGAAGCCGCCCTGCGCGAAGGCCTGCCGCTGCGGCGCGCCCAGTGGCAGGCGTATCTGGACTGGGCGGTGGAATCGTTCCGCATCACCGCCAACGGGGTGCGTGACGACACGCAGATCCACACGCACATGTGCTATTCGGAGTTCAACGACATCATCGCGGCAATCGCCGCGATGGACGCCGACGTGATCACCATCGAAACGTCGCGCTCGGACATGGAGTTGCTCGACGCGTTCGACTCGTTCCAGTACCCGAACGAGATCGGGCCGGGCGTGTACGACATCCACTCGCCGAACATCCCGTCCCAGGCGCAAATCGTGGCGCTCATGAAGAAGGCGGCCGAGCGCATTCCCGCCACGCGACTCTGGGTCAATCCGGACTGCGGGCTGAAAACGCGCCAATGGTCCGAAGTGGTCCCGGCGCTGCAAAACATGGTGGCGGCGGCAAGGACGCTGCGCGCGCAATAGGCAACAAACGCGGTGCCCGGCACCCCTCGCGCACCGCGACTTTCTCTGCCCCGGGTCGAAGGGCCGGCCATTGCCGGCCTTTCAACGTTCCAACATCCCCAAGGACAACGCTTTCGAGCCGCCACGGCCAGCCCATGCGCCGCCCACGGACGCCATCGGACCCCGGCCGACCGGATCGCAACGCGATTGTCGCGCCACCGAGGCTGCGCTCCCACATGAAATATCTTTGCTAAGTCATTGTTTAAAGGTGAGTTTTCATGGCATAGTCGCGCGAGTGCACGCAGACGAAAACTAAGTTTCTCCTAAGTTTCGCGCGCTATCGTGCGCCCGTACCGTCGTGTCAGGCGGGCAAGGATTGCGCGTGCGCCGCTGGGGCCACGCGGTGGAGCCTTCGGAAAACATGCGGATATTGCTCGTAGAAGACGACGCCATGATCGGCGAGGCCATGATGCAGGCGCTCAAGGACGCCTCGTACGCGGCCGATTGGTGCCGTGACGGCGATGCCGCCCTCGCTGCGCTCGCCGCGCACACGTACGACCTCATGCTGCTCGACCTGGGTCTGCCGGGGCGTGACGGCTGGGAAGTCCTGCGCGCGCATCGCGGTGCGGGCGGACGCACGCCGATCATCGTGGTGACCGCGCGCGACGGTGCGGAAGACATCATTCAGGGTCTCGATCTCGGCGCCGACGACTTCGTCGTGAAGCCGTTCGAAGTCGGCGAACTGCTCGCGCGCATGCGGGCCGTGATCCGGCGCCAGGCAGGGGTCGCCGTGCCGGTGCTGACCAACGGCGCCCTCGCCCTCGATCCCGCGACGCATCAGGCCACTTACGGCGACATCAGCTGCACGCTCTCGGCAAAGGAATACGCGCTGCTGCACGCGCTCATGCTTCGCCCCGGCACGATTCTCTCTCGCGACGCGCTCGAGCACCGTCTGTACGGCTGGGGCGAGGAGATCGAGAGCAACATGATCGACTTTCTCATTCATTCGATTCGCAAGAAACTGGGATCGGACGTGATCCGCAACATCCGCGGCGCGGGCTGGCTGGTGCCCAAGGCATGATGCGCTCGCTGCAGTCGCGCCTGGTGGTCACGCTCTCGGCCTGCGCGCTGGTGTTGGCGATCGTCGCGGGCTTCGTTTCCTACGCTGCGGCCTTTCTCGAAGCCTATCGCTTCCAGGACGACCAACTGCTGCAACTCGCCGCGCTGGTCGACACCCGCAACCTCGCCGGCGCCGATCACGCCGTGCATGGCCTGCCGATTCAGGACCACGATTACCGCCTGACCGTACAACGGCTCGGGGGCACCTTTCCGGTCACGCTGGCCGACGGTTTCCACACCGTCAACACCGGCGGGCACACGTGGCGCGCGTTCGTGCGTACCGTCGAACCCGACTTGCGCATCGTCGTCGCCCAACCGACCGAGGGCCGCAACGAGATCGCCCGCAACAGCGGCCTGCGCACGGCCTTGCCCTTCATCGTCTTCGTGCCACTGCTGATTCTGGCCATCGTGTGGACGGTGCGCCGTGCATGGCGCCCCGTGCAACGGCTGGCGGCCGAGGTCGACACCCGGCGGGACACGGACCTGCGGGCGCTAGCCACGCAAGGCGCGCCGACCGAAATCGAGCCGTTCATCGTATCCATCAACCGACTGCTGGCACGTCTGGCCAAGGCGCTCGACGAGCAGCGCCGGTTCGTGGCGGACGCCGCGCACGAACTGCGCTCGCCGATCACGGCGCTGGTCATCCAGTCGGAGAACCTCGACCGGGCGCTCGCGCCCACGAGCATCGACGCCGAGACCCGCAACCGCCTGACCAAGCTCAAGAGCGGCTTGCAGCGCACCCGCACCCTGCTCGAGCAGTTGCTGACGCTCGCCCGCGCGCAAAGCGCGCCGACGGCGCCCGCCGCGCCGCTCGCGCTGCTGCCGGCCGTGCACGAGGCGCTGGAAGACGTGTTCGTGCTGGCCGACCGCAAGCAGATCGCCCTGAATCTCGTCGGCCCGACGCTCGGCGTGCCGGGCCGGCCGAACCTGCGCGTCGTAGGCGTCAAACGCGACATCGTGACATTGCTGGGCAATCTCGTCGGCAATGCCGTGCGATATACCCCGGCGGGCGGTACCGTCTCGGTTCGGTTGTCATCCTCCGGCCCTGACGTCGTCATCGACGTCATCGACTCGGGGCCCGGCATCGATGCCGACAAGCGCGAGCGCGTCTTCGACGCCTTTTACCGGGCGACCGACCAGCGCGAATCGCGCGAGCATGGCGGAGAAGGCACGGGCCTGGGTCTGGCCATCGTGCGCGCGATCGTCGACCGCCTCGGCGGTCATATGCAGCTGAAAGACGCGAGCCCGACACCGCCACGCGGGCTTCACGTTCGCGTGAGTCTGCCCAATCCGGATATTTCGCAACCGCCAAGTCGTTGATTGCCGCAAGACACCGTTAAACTGCCGTACCCCATTCATCAAGACCGGAAGCCTCGTATTCATGTCCATACGTTCTCAACGTGACGCCGGGTTGGAACCCTGGCCGATCTCCCCCACCGCCCTGCTCTGGCTGCTTGCCGTGTTCGCGTTGGTCTGGTTCGGTGTGCTGAACCTGCGCCACCTGGTCCCCAGCGACGAAGGCCGATACGCCGAGATGGCTCGCGAAATGCTCGCCACGGGCGACTGGGTCACGCCGCGTTACAACGGCTATCTGTACTTCGAGAAGCCGCCGCTGCAGACCTGGATGAACGCGCTCACGTTCATGATCTTCGGCCTCGGCGACTGGCAGGCCCGCCTGTGGACGGCGCTGACCGGCTTCGGCGGCGTGCTGCTCGTGGGCTACACCGGCCGTCGCATTTTCGGCGCACGCGCGGGATTCTTCGCCGCACTCACGCTCGCCAGCGCCCCGCTGTGGGCGCTGCTCGGCCATTTCAACGTGCTGGACATGGGCCTGTCGTTCATGATGGCGCTCGTGCTGTGCTCGCTGCTGCTTGCCCAGCGGCCCGGCCTGACCGACACGCAAACCCGCAACTGGATGTGGCTGTGCTGGCTCGCCATGGGGCTGTCGATCCTCAGCAAGGGGTTGATCGGCGTGGTGCTGCCCGGGGCGGTGCTGGTGATCTACACGTTGATCTCGCGCGACTGGGCGTTATGGAAGCGGCTGCACATCGCGAGCGGCCTGATCGTGATGCTGGCCGTCACGGTGCCGTGGTTCGCCGCGGTAATGGCACGCAATCCGTCGTTCTTCGACTTCTTCTTCATCAACGAACACTTCAACCGCTTCCTCAAGCCGGATCACCATCGTCCCGGCGCGCTCTGGTATTTCGTACCGGTGCTGATCGTGGGCTTCCTGCCCTGGCTGTCGATGATTCCGCGCACGATCTCCGCTTCCCGTGCGGTACCCCGTCAGGCCAACGGCTTCCGACCGGTGTTGATGATCACCGTGTGGACCGTCTTCATCTTCTGCTTCTTCTCGATCTCGCACTCGAAGCTCATCTCGTATGTGCTGCCGATCGCGCCGTCCATCGCCTTGCTGTTCGGGCTGGGGCTTGCCGGCATGTCGCGCGAATCGCTTCGCAAGCATCTGATCGTGTCCGCCGTGCTGTTCGTGGCAACGATCGTGACTTGCCTCGTTTTCCTGTCCCATCATTCGGACAGCCGCAACCCGGTCGAAGCGTATCGTCAGTTCTCGTATTACCTGTACGCGGCAAGTTTCGTGGGGCTGATCGGTCTGGGCGTCACGCGCTGGCTCAGCTCCCGTAGCGCCAAGCAGGCGTTGATCGCCTTCGCCGGCACGTGGCTGGCGTTCACGATGATCGGGGGAACGGGTCACGAAGCGTTCGGGCGCGGCAGCTCGGGCATCGACCTCGTACCCGCCGTGCGCGCGGAAATGGAGCGACTCGGGCCGGACACGCCGTTCTATTCGGTGGGCACGCTCGACCACACCATGCCGTACTACCTGCGCCACACGATGATCATGGTCGCCGTGCAGGACGAACTCGAATTCGGCATATCGCAGGCGCCGGACAGCTGGATTCCGACGCTCAACAAGTTTGCCGAGGTCTGGATGTCAGCGCCCAAGGCGCTCGCGCTGGTCGATCCGGAGAAGTTCACTGTCCTCGAGACGCTGGGACTGCCGATGAAGGTCATCGCCCGCGACAATCGCCGGGTCATCATCGAGAAGCCGATGCCCGCCGACGCGCCGGCACCGGGTGTTGCACCGGCAGCCAACTGAGCCTCACGAGCCCGATGACAGGGCCAATGAAAAATGGCCGGGAGCGATCTTCGCCCCGGCCATTTTTCTTTTCCTTTCAATAAGCTAGCGAGCTTACTTCGCCTTCTTCTTCACGCCGACCGGCTTGGCCGGACCGACCGACACGCCGGCCTCGGCGGTCAGCATCAGGAACGTGAACGTCTCTTCCAGGTACAGACGAACCGTCGTGGCCGTGTGGTCCAGGTAGCCGATCGACACGTCCTGACCGATGTGCATTTCGTAGTCGCCGCCGCGCGTGGAGACGATGCAGCCGCCATCGATGGCCGGCGCCCAGATAATCTCGCCGCTCACGATATGGCCGATGTGCTCCAGAATCGGGTACCCCTGATCGTTGGCCTCGGCCACGGCCGTGTAGGCATCCGCGCCGAGCAGCACGCTGTACGGGCCGTCCACGCCTTCCAGACGCAGTTGCTCGAGCGCCTTGGCGATCACCGTCGGATAGTCCGCGATATTGTCCGGCAGCGGCAGCACCGGGTTCGACGTGCCTTCGCGCACGCCCGTGATTCGGGCAGCCGGATAGCCGTCGAAAATCGCGCGATCCTCGGCATACGCCAGCTTGATGGCGGCGTCCTTGGCTGGTTGCCAATCCGAGTCGTTCGCGCCGCGCTCGACGTCGTCGATCGCTTCGCGCGAGAGTTCGAACGGCACTCGCAGTGCCACGAGCGGCATCACTTCGCGCTGACGCGCGCCCACGCCGTCGAGCGGCGCGTCGATGGCCGTCTGATGGCCGGTGCCCACGCCGGCGAGCGACAGGCCACCGGGACCCTTGACGTCGACGACACGGCGGCCGGCGACGGTACGCTTGAACGTGCGTGCCACCTCTTCTTCGATCTGCGCCCATGCGGCGCTCGAAATGGGGGCCAGTTCGCGATGCAGGTTATTCATGCCTGAGATACTCCTTTAAGCGATCCGATTTGCAGTGAGCCGTCCGCCGGCGCGGGGCTCGGTGAAATGAGAGACGACACCGTCACATCGACCACGGGTGTGGACGTCGGCGGCGTGTCGATGAGGGTGCGGATGGATTCCGGTCCGGCTTCCGCCAGCGGCGCCTCGCGCTCGGCGAGCGCTTCGAGCATTGGCACCGAGGGGACGAAGAACAGACCGCCGGTCACGGCGTTGCTGAAGTCGAGCAATCGGTCGTAGTTACCCGGCGGACGGCCCACGAACATGTTTTCCAGCATCTGTTCGATGGGCCGGGGCGAGCGCGCGTAACCGATGAAATACGTGCCGAACTCAGCGGATCCGGGACGACCGAACGGCATGTTGTCGCGCAGGATCTTGATCTCCTTGCCGTCTTCTTCCAGCGTGGTGAGCGCGCTGTGGGACCAGCTTGGCTTGACCCCATCGTCGAGCTCCACGTCGCTGAGCTTGGTGCGGCCGATGATGCGCTCCTGCGCCTCGACCGGCAGCGCGTTCCAGCCCGCCATGTCGTGCAGATACTTCTGCACCAGTACATAGCTGCCGCCCGCGAACTCGGGATCTTCGTCGCCCATCACCGTGAACTCGAGCGCCTCCTGGCCCTCCGGGTTCTCCGTGCCGTCGACGAAGCCGATCATGGCGCGCATGTCGAAATAGCGGAAACCGTGCACCTCGTCGACCACCGTGACGGCATCGCCCAGCTTGTTCAGCAAGAGCGTGGCGAGTTCGAAGCACAGATCCATCTGCTCGGCACGGATGTGCAGCAGCAGGTCGCCGGGCGTGGCCGGCGCGTGGCGTTTGCCGGCGCCGAACTCGCGAAACGGATGGAGCTCGGCAGGACGCGGATCGCCGAACAGGCGCCCCCAGGCGTTGTCGCTGAAGCCGACGACACACGAGAGGTTGCCGGACGGCACGCGCTTGCCGACGGCGCGGACATAGGCGCCCACATCGGCGCACCAGCCGCGCACGTTCGCATGGGCGGCAGGATCGTCGCGCACGGTGGCCACGAGAAAGATCGCGCTACGGGTGACGGTGCCGGAAACCGGCTGTGGTTCCGGAGGGGAAGTCGGACGTTCGGTCATTGCGTTCCTGCGTGGGGCTTGAGTTCGTGACGCCGGTTGCCGCAACCTCGGATCGAACGGCGACCTTAGGCTATCGGTTGGCGACTTTCAGTACGTCAACTTTATCACGCAACAGACCGTAATACGCCACCGCTGTCGATACAACGTGGCGTAAAGCCTTATGCGACAAGGCTTTGCGCCAGCACGCGGCAATTCTGTCAATTTCGCCATTTTCGCGCCATTTTGGCGTTGGGGCGTCGCCCATACCATGGCAGCGTTCCGTTCCGGCACCGGTGCGGCGCCGCATTGTGCGCGCCGGTCGGCCCTTGTCCTTACGCTTGCGACTGCGCCCGAGCGCGATTGAATCATGTGGATTGTCAACGTTGCGCTCAAACGGCCATACACGTTCATCGTGATGGCCATTCTGATTCTGCTCGCCACCCCACTCGCGCTCATGCGCACCCCGGTCGACGTGCTGCCGGAGATCAATATCCCGGTGATCAGTGTCATCTGGACCTATAACGGCCTGTCCGCGCAGGACATCGCCGATCGGATGATCTCCGGCAACGAGCGCGGACTCACGACCACCGTCAACAACATCGAGCACATCGAATCGCAGTCGCTGCCCGGCATCGGAATCATCAAGATCTTTCTGCAACCGACGGCCAATTTCCAGACTGCCCTCGCTCAGGTCGTGGCCGTCGAGCAGGCGCAGGTCAAGCAAATGCCCCCCGGCGCGACACCGCCGCTCATCATCAGTTACTCGGCGTCGTCCATCCCGGTGATGCAGCTTGGCCTGTCGAGCCCCAGCCTGTCGGAGCCCGCGCTCAACGACACGGCCCTGAACTTCCTGCGCCCCCAACTGGTGACGATTCCCGGCGCCGCGGTGCCGTACCCCTACGGCGGCAAAACCCGCCTGATCTCGGTCGACATCGACTCGCGGGCCCTGCTCGCCAAGGGTCTGACGGCGCAGGACGTGGTGGCCGCCGTCAATGCGCAGAACCTGATCCTGCCCACCGGCACGGCCAAGATCGGCCCGCGCGAGTACTCCGTCGACATGAACGGCTCTCCGCCAACCGTTGAAGGGCTGAACAACATCCCGGTGCGCACGGTCAACGGCGCGACGACCTACCTGCGCGAAGTTGCCCACGTCCGCACCGGTTTCTCGCCGCAGACCAACATCGTTCGCCAGAACGGCCAGCGCGGCGTGCTGATCTCCGTGATGAAGACGGGCGACGCCTCGACGCTCTCGGTGGTCGACTCGCTCAAGGCCCTGTTGCCCGAAGCACGCGCGGCCTTGCCGGAAGATCTGCACATCTCCGCATTGTTCGATCAGTCGGTCTTCGTGAAGGCCGCCGTGCAGGGCGTGATCCACGAAGCGCTGATTGCCGCCGCGCTCACCGCGGCCATGATCCTGCTGTTTCTCGGCAACTGGCGCAGCACGTGCATCATCGCGATCTCGATTCCGCTGTCGATCCTCTCCTCTTTGCTGGCGCTGCATGCCCTCGGGCAGACCATCAACATCATGACGCTGGGCGGGCTGGCGCTGGCCGTCGGGATTCTCGTGGATGACGCGACCGTCACCATCGAGAATATCGAGCGCCACCTGCACATGGGCACGCCGTTGCACGAGGCCATTCTCGAAGGGGCGGGTGAAATCGCCGTGCCGGCGCTCGTCTCGACACTCTGTATCTGCATCGTGTTCGTGCCGATGTTCTTCCTCACGGGTGTGGCCCGATACCTGTTCGTGCCGCTTGCCGAGGCAGTGGTGTTCGCCATGCTCGCGTCGTACATCCTGTCGCGCACGCTGGTGCCCACACTGGCCATGCTGCTCATGGGGCACGCGCATCAGGCCGATCCGAATGCCCGGCCCGGCGCCTTCCGACGCCTGCATCAGCGCTTCGACGCCGCCTTCGAGCGCATGCGCGGGGCCTACATCTCGGTGCTCTCGACCCTGCTCGTGCGCCGCCGGGTGTTCGCCACGAGCTTCCTGGCATTCTGCGTGCTCTCGATGGGGCTGGTGTTCGTGCTCGGCTCGGACTTCTTCCCGTCGGTCGATGCCGGCAACATCCGCATGCACATGCGCGCACCGACGGGTACCCGAATCGAGGAAACGGCGCGGCTGGCCGACGAGGTCGAGAAAGTCGTTCGGGAAATCGTTCCAGCCAACGAGCTGGAGACGATTCTGGACAACCTCGGCCTGCCGTACAGCGGGATCAACCTGTCGTACAGCAACGCCGGCACCATCGGCACGCTCGACGGCGAGATCCAGATCGCGCTCAGGCCCGGCCACCAGCCCAGCGCGACCTACATCGACAAGTTGCGCGCGATCCTGCCGCAACGCTTCCCCGGCGTGGAGTTCTTCTTTCAACCCGCCGACGTCGTCACGCAGATTCTCAACTTCGGCCTGCCCGCGGCCATCGACATCCAGATCAGCGGCAACCAGCAACTGGCGAACTTCGGGGTTGCAACGAAGTTGCTCAAGCAGGTCCGTCTGGTACCCGGCACGGTCGACACGCACATCCAGCAACGGATCAACGCGCCGGCGCTGCACCTGGACATGGACCGCACCCGCTTGCAGCAACTTAACCTGAATGCCAATGCCGTGGCCCAGAACGTGCTGATCTCGCTCTCGGGCAGCTCGCAGACGTCGCCGGGCTTCTGGTTCAACCACCAGAACGGCGTGGAGTACAGCCTTTCGGTGCAATCGCCACAGTACCGCATCAGTTCCATCGACGACCTGCTGCGCCTGCCGGTCGCGGGCACGGGCAACAACGGCCAGCCCCAGTTGCTCGCCAACTTCGTTCAAGTCCGGCCGCAAGAGCGATTTGCCGTGGTTAGCCACTACAACATCCGGCCGGTCATCGACATTTTCGTGAGCGTGGAAGGCCGCGATCTCGGGAGCGTGGCGCGCGACATCGACAAGCTGGTGGTCCAGGCGCGCAAGGATCTGCCGCGCGGCAGCCAGATCGTGGTGCGCGGTCAGGTCAGCACCATGCAAAGTTCGTATTTCGGGCTGGGCGTGGGCGTGGCGATGGCCATCGTGCTCGTGTATCTGCTGATCGTGGTGAATTTCCAGTCGTGGGTCGATCCGCTCATCATCGTGAGCGCCCTGCCCGCCGCCCTCGCCGGCATCGTCTGGATGCTCTTTCTCACGGGCACGCGACTCTCCGTGCCCGCGCTCACGGGGGCCATCATGACGATGGGCGTAGCCACGGCCAACAGCATTCTCGTGGTCGCCTTCGCGCGGCAACGGATGGAGGCCGGCATGGCGCCGCTCAAAGCCGCGCTGGAGGCTGGCGCGAGCCGGATCCGACCGGTGCTGATGACGGCGCTGGCCATGATCATCGGCATGGTGCCGATGGCGCTTGGGCTGGGCGAAGGCGCCGAACAGAATGCCCCGCTGGGCCGGGCCGTGATCGGCGGCCTGCTGTTCGCCACGATCTCCACACTGTGCTTCGTGCCGCTGGTCTTTGCGGGCGTGCACACCCGACTCGTTCGGCGCAGGGCGCGGCGAGCGGTACAAGGCCAGCGCACCGAGACCGGCGGTTCGGGCAGGCCCGCGAGAGACGCCGGCGATGGCGACGATGGCGACGATGGCGCCACCTGAGCCCAGTTCGCACAACGACCGACACCTCGCCTACCAGATGACAAAGCATTGACGGGTTGAACGACATGACCGAGAAACATCACGCCGAACTGGCCATTCCGGAGCACGACCCCGCCGACGGCAGGCAGATTCCGCCGCGCCAGGGTGAATTCCGCCGCGCGAAAATCGTGCTGATTGTCGTGGCGTTGCTGCTTGCGGCGGGTGCCGCGCGCACCATCGTCGCCAACGTGCTCCAGCGACGGGCCGTGGCCAGCGCCACGCTGGAAAACGCCAGGCAGTACGTGAGCGTTGTCACGCCGCATGCCAGCGCCGCGAGCGAGACCGTGCTGCCCGCCACGCTGCGCGGCGCCGTCGAGTCGCCGATTTACGCCCGGGCGACTGGCTATCTGCTGCACCGCTATGTCGACATTGGCGCGCGCGTGAAGTCGGGGCAGTTGCTGGCCGATCTCGACACACCGGAAATCGACCAGGAGCTCGCCCAGGCCATCGCCCAGCGCAACCAGATCAACGCCAGCCTGGGGCTCGCGAAATCGTCGCTCGAGCGGTGGCAGCAACTGCGCCAGCGCGATGCCGTCTCCCAGCAGGAACTCGACGAGCGTCAGAGCGCCTACACGCAAGGAATGGCGAATCTCGCCGCGGCCGACGCCAACGTCAAACGGCTGCAGCAGCTGGAATCGTTCAAGCGGATCGTGGCCCCGTTCGATGGCGTGATCACGCAGCGCAACGTCGACGTCGGCGATCTCATCGATGCCGGCAGCGGCAACAGCCGCGCGCTGTTCTCGCTGGCACAGACGGACCCGCTGCGGGTCTACGTCCAGGTGCCGCAGGCCTATGCGCAAGGCGTGGCGGTCGGCCAGCCTGTGGTGGTCACGCAGGCCGAACTGCCCGGCCGGCATTTCCACGGCAGGATCACCCACGTTTCCGGAGCCATCGACGTAGCGACGCGCTCGCTGCAAATCGAAGCGGCGCTGCCCAACCCCGACAACGAATTGCGCCCGGGCGCCTACGTGCAACTGGCGTTGCCCAATACCACGCAGGCGCATCTGAGCGTGCCCGCCAATGCGTTGCTGTTTCGCGCGGAAGGCCCGCGCGTGGCGGTCGTGGACGATCGGGGCATCGTGCATCTGAACAAGATCGTGATTGCGCGGGACCTCGGACAGACGCTGGAACTCGCCGACGGCGTATCGGCCACCGATCGCGTCATTGTCAACCCGAGCGACTCGATCGACGACGGCGACCACGTGATGGCCAAGGCGCTGGCCGTCAAGGCGCCGACCGGCGGCCGGGCCTCGGGCACGTCGCAGGGAGACAAATCGTGACCCTCGGCACGCACCGCGCCAAGCGGCCGGGACAATCGAGACGATTGGCCAGCCTTCGATCATGCGCATCGGTGCTCGCCGCCGCGGCGGCGCTCGCGGGGTGTGCGGTCGGTCCCGACTACCATCGGCCCGACGTTGCCGCCCCGCCCGGCTGGAAGACCGACGGATTCTGGCGACTCGCGCAGCCATCGCACGCACCGTTGCAGCCCGACTGGTGGAAGGCGTTCGACGAACCCGCGCTCGACGCGCTCGAGACGCAGGCGCTTTCGCGAAACCAGACGCTCGCAGCCGCCGTGGCGCACTACGACCAGGCGCAGGCCGCGCTGGCGGGTGTCTCCGCCCAGCGTCTCCCCGAGATCGACGCATCTGTCGGACTGGCGCGACAGCGCATTTCGGCAAACCGTCCGCTCACGAGTTATTCGTCGACAAGCATGTCGACGGTGCAGAACAACGTGCAGATCGGCCTTGGCGTGTCATACGATACCGATCTCTTCGGGCGAATCCGCCGTCAGGTCGAGGGCGCGCGGGCGAGCGCCGAACAGGCGGGCGATGATCTCGCCAATGCCAGGTTGGTCCTCACGACGCAACTGGCGAGTGCCTATTTCCAGTTGCGCGGGCTCGATGCCGAGATCCGCGTGCTCGACGAATCGGTGGCGCTACAACAGCGCGCGCTCGATTACGTGGGCGCGCAGCACGATCTGGGGGCGGTCTCGGGACTGGACGTTCTCCAGCAAAAATCGCAGCTCGACGCAACGCGCGTGCAGGCCAGGTTGCTTCATCAGCAGCGCGACCAGTACGAGCACGCGATTGCCGCGCTCGTCGGCGTGCCCGCCCCTGCCTTCTCCGTGCCGGTGGGAGCGTTGCCCGCGTCGCTGCCGCCGATTCCGCTCGGCGTGCCGAGCGACGTGCTGCAGCGGCGCCCGGACGTGGCCTCCGCCGAGCGCAGCATGGCCGCCGCGAACGCGCAGATCGGCGTGGCGAAAGCGGCGTTCTTCCCCAGCCTGACGCTCAATCCGGGCATCGGCTGGCAAAGCACGGAGTTCGCCAACCTCCTCTCGGCGCCAAGTCTGCTCTGGACGCTGGGGACGATGGCCACGCAGGCGATCTTCGATAGCGGACGCCGTCAGGCGGGGGTCGATTACGCCAGCGCGGGCTACCGCGCCGTTGAGGCGAACTACCGCCAGACGGTACTCACCGCCTTCGAGCAAGTGCAGGACGGCGTGAGCGGGCTGTCGGTGCTCGACGCCGCCGCACATGAATCGCGGGCCGCGGTGGTCGACGCCCAGCGGCTGCTGAGTCTGGCCAACGATCGCTATTCGGGCGGCCTCACCGCCTATCTGAGCGTGATCACGGCGCAACAGGCGCTGCTCGCGAGCGAGCGTCAGGACGTCCAGATTCGCGTGCAGCAATGGGTGCTGTCGGTGGCGCTTATCAAGGCGCTGGGCGGCGGATGGCAACCTTCGGACGCATCCTCTGACTCGTATAATGCGCAAAGATGAGGTGACGAAATGAAAGTACTGATCGTTGAAGACGAACACAAGGTCGTGGACTACCTGCGCACGGGGCTGACCGAGCAAGGGTGGGTGGTCGACGTGGCGCTCGATGGCGAGGAAGGCACGCATCTGGCACTCGAGTTCGACTACGACGTGATCGTGCTCGACGTCATGCTCCCCAAGCGCGACGGCTTCGCCGTGCTCGGCTCGCTGCGCGAGCGAAAGTCCACGCCTGTCATCATGCTCACGGCACGCGATCATGTGAACGATCGCGTGCGCGGCCTGCGCGAAGGCGCGGACGACTACCTCACCAAGCCGTTCTCTTTCATCGAACTGGTGGAGCGGCTCCACGCACTGGCACGCCGCACGCGTGTACAGGAGTCGACGCTGATCTCGGTCGGGGACCTCTATGTCGACCTGATCGGCCGGCGCGCCTCGCGCGAGGGCCAGCGGATCGATCTCACGGCCAAGGAATTCCAGTTGCTTTCGGTCCTGGCACGGCGTCAGGGGGACATCCTGTCGAAGACGGCCATCACGGAACTGGTCTGGGACGTGAACTTCGACAGCCACACGAACGTGGTGGAAACCGCGATCAAGCGCTTGCGCGCCAAGCTCGACGGCCCGTTTCAGACGAAACTGCTGCACACGGTTCGCGGCATGGGCTACGTGCTGGAGGTGCGCGAGGCCTGAGCGCCACGCGCCCGGATACGCCCAACGCATCGCGCCTCATGGTGAAACACTCGATCTCGCGCCGCCTCGCCGCCATGTTCGCCGTGGTCGCGCTGTCGGTGTTCGCGTTGGTGGGCGCCGCCCTCGACGTGATGCTGCGCGTCCAGCTCGAGCGGCACCTGCGCGAGTCGCTCGACGACCGGGCCCAGATCGCCCATATCATCGTCTATCACGGCAGCACGCCCGAGAAGTGGCAGTTGGTACGCGAGAAGCTGAGCGACATGACGCCGCGCGACGGCACCACCACTTATGCCGTGACGAGCGATGACCCGAATTACACCTATGGCACGCCGGTGATCGGGATGTTCGTCAAGCGACTGTCGAACGGCTACGTGCGGCTGCGGCCGGACGAGGGGGACGACGACATGCTGACCACGCGCGAAATTCTGCCGCCGTATGGCACTCGCCCCGCCGTCACACTACAGGTGGCCGCCAGCTATTCGCCCAATGAGCGCACGCTGCGCGCCTTCGGGCTGGGGCTGGCCGCGCTGTCGGCACTCGGCAGCCTGGCGGTGCTGATCCTCAGCTATTCGGTCACGAGACTCGGGCTCGCGCCACTGACCCGGCTCACGCGCGAGGCTTCCGAAATCCGCCCAGACAACCGGTCACAGCGACTCGACACGCGCTCACTGCCGGTGGAGCTCAACGACCTCGCCCACTCGTTCAACGGCGCGCTGGCCCGCCTCGACAGCGCATACGAGCGCCTGGAATCGTTCAACGCCGACGTGGCGCACGAACTGCGCACGCCAGTCACCATCCTGATCGGCCAGACCGAAGTCGCGCTCACGCGCGAGCGGCCGGTCGAGGACCTTCGCGTGCTGCTGCAATCCAACCTGGAAGAGCTCGGGCGCATGCGCACCATCATCAACGACATGCTCTTCCTGTCGCGCGCCGACCAGGGCGAGCGAGCCACGGGCCTCACCGGGCTGTCGCTGGCGAGCGAAGCCGCCCATACGCTGGAGTTTCTCGAAATTCCGCTGGAAGAAGCCCGGGTCACCGCGCGCTTGCACGGCGCGGCGTTTGCCCAGGTCAACAAGGCGCTGTTCGGACGTGCGCTGGCCAATCTGGTCATGAACGCCGTCGAACACTGCGCGCCCGGCGCCAATATCGACGTCCACATCACGCCGCTCGCCGCCGGAACCGAGGATGCCGGTCAGGTGCGCATCGAGGTGGTCAACCCCGGGGCGCCCATCCCCCGCGAGGTGCTTCGACACCTGTTCGATCGCTTCTTCCGGGCGGAGCCGTCGCGCACGAACAGCCGCGAGAACCACGGTCTGGGGTTGGCGATCGTCAAGGCAATCGCGGAGATGCATGGCGGCACCGTCTGGGCGCGCAGCGCCGACGGTCTCAATACCTTCGGGTTTTCGATCGCCACGGGGCGCGGGACGGGAAGGCCCGCCGGCGATCTCCCCCTTTTCTCCCAGGGGCATGAGAGCGCGGGCGTGCCAGCGCCCGTTGCGCGTCAAACGCCGTGAGATCTTCGGCCGCCCACGGTGTCGGCGTGCGATCCGGTGTGCGCTCCGGTGTGCGCTGGGCACCGTAGATCCGGTGCGCGGCGAGCCAGGCATCGGACAGGAACGCGTCGAGAAATGCGGGGTTGTCGTGAGGGTACGCCGTGTCCGCATCGCGGGCGGCGGCGAGCAAGGCGGCGTAGGTGCCATCGTCGAACTTCAAGGCAGACCGTGCCATGGCGATCTCCGGGAGGCCAGCTTTACCAGGGGGCGTCGTCTCGCCGGCTCACCTGATTGGCGATGCCGGCGACGCGGCCGTGACAGCAGCGGCACTCGCCCATGCCGTCGGGGGGGGCTCGCGGGGAGCGCTCAGGGCTTCGGCGCGGATGCCGGAACCGGCGGCACCCACTTGCGCCTGGCGTCCGGAGCTTGCGTGACGGCCAGGGCAACGGCCTCGGTGTAGTTCACTGTCACGGTATCGCCCACTTTCACCCCTTCCAGCAGCTTGGGATCTTCAACGGCGACATCCACGGTGCGCGAGGGACCGCGCACCGTGATGACGTTCGCGTTGCGGTCGATCTTCTGAACGGTGGCCACGACCGTCAGGTTGCGCGCGGCGTCAGCGCCCGGTCGCTGCCCCGGTGCCGCGCGATCAGCGCCTTCGGTCAGCACGCGGCTGCGAATCCCGTCGTTGCCGGGCGTGACGGAGATGGCCACGGAGCGCCGATACGCCACGACAACCTTGTCGCCCTTGCGCATCTGCTCGAAGTTCTTCACGTCCGGGCCGACGATGAAGGTCACCGGCTTGCCACGGTCGTCCGCGACCTGAATGGTGCGCTTCCTGGTATCGACGCCGAGCAGCGTGGTACGGAACTCGACGATGCCGCCCGCAACGATTGGCGCGGGACGCGCAGGCTCCTGTGCGTGCGCCAACGTTCCCAACGACAACAGACCAGCAAGAATCATGGTTTGCGTGAGCTTCATGGAATGTCCTTTTGTTATCAATGCATGCGATTCCGCATTTCTGATTGCATTTTAATTAATTGTCCAAAATAAAACATCCGTCCGATCGCCCGTCAAAACAATCGCGATGTTTCCATCGGATAGTAACAAAATATTTCAAATCCGCGATGCAATTTTAAGCTGCATGCCAAATGCCAGTATTGCCTGCCGCGCCCGGGTCACCATGAAAATCTCCCCTGCAAATCAGGCAAATTCATGATTTTCAAAACATAAAAATATCATTACTTGATGCAAATCAAACTTCTTCCACTCCAGAAGGGAAATTTTTTCTTGGCCCTTCAGATGCCAGACACAATTTGTTACAGAATCACCTTTGGCATTCAAGAAATCCTTGGCTCTTTCGGATGATTGAAAATTTCCATAAAATTTGTCATCCAAATTACTTTTCATTCCGATACCGCTTGCTCCGCTGCCCCGTCTCGAAGGCCAGGCGGGAATTTTTTCCGGAAAGCGCCGGGGGAGATTCCTGCGATGCGGCTTGTACCGACGACAGCGAGAACGTTATCCTTGCGACATGAACCGTCGCATCCTCATCGCGCCCGAAGATGTTGAACTCACTGCCATGCGCGCCCAGGGCGCGGGTGGCCAGAATGTCAACAAGGTCTCCAGCGCCATTCACCTTCGCTTCGACGTAATGCGCTCGTCCCTGCCCGACGACGTCAAGTCACGTCTGCTTTCCCGACTCGATCAACGCATCACGCAGGAAGGCGTCATCGTCATCAAGGCCCAGCAGCACCGCTCGCAGGAACTGAACCGGGCCGACGCGCTCGCGCGTCTCCAGGCACTGGTCGACGCGGCGGCCGTGCCGCCGCGACGCCGCGTCCCTACCCGCCCCACGCTCGCCAGTCAGGTGCGCCGTCGCGATGCCAAGCAGGTGCGCTCGCGCGTGAAAGCGTCGCGAGGCAAGATTCACGCGAGTCACGACTAAAGATCATCATAGTTAGCTTTTATCGAAAAAAGATAATAACCACTATCTTTTCGATGGCAGCCAGCAAGATTGATGCTAATATAAAGCATCATTTTCTGGATAATACTAATTATCATGAGCTTTATCGAACCGTTGATTGCGGCCCGAAAGGCGGCTGCGCTCACACAGGCGGAGTTGGCCGATCTGGCGGGACTGTCACGCATGACCGTGCAAAAAGTGGAGTCCGGCGCCCTCGACCCCCGCGTGTCCACCGTTCTGGAGATGGCGCGCGCGCTCGGCCTCGAGCCCATGCTCGTACCTGCCACCCTGCGGCATGAAGTCGAGGCCTTTCTGCGCTCCGGCGGCAAATATCTCGCCCAACCGAGCGGCGTGTCCGCCCCGCCCTCCATCGTCGAGACGCTCGCCGGCTGACCCGAGGCCCCGCATCGGACTTCCCGCCTATGAACATCAAATATCTGCGCGCCTACCTGTACATGCCCGACGGCACACGTCGCGCGATCGGATATCTGTCGCAATACGGCGACATCCTGCGCATGTCGTTCGATGAGGACTACATTGCCGATGCTCAGCGGCCAGTGCTCTCGCTCGCCTATCGCGGTGCCAATGAAACCGCCACGCGAGAGATTCTGGCGTCACCGCATGATGCCCGTCTCGTGCGTACCGACGGCCGCTGGCCTGTCTACTTCGAGAATTTGTTGCCCGAAGGACACAATCGGGAACGGCTCGCCGCCGAGCGCCGTTGCCCGCCTGATGACGAATTCGAATTGTTGGCGGCCGCCGGCCACGATCTGATGGGGGCGTTCGAAGTCGAGCCGGTCCCGGAACGCGAAGGCGTGCCCGACGTCGTCCATCGGTGGCACACGGCGCTCGGCCTCGAAATGGTGGAACCCGGCTTCGTGGACACGCCGGTGGAAGATGCCGCGTCGCTGCCCGGCGTCGTGACGAAGTTCTCGGCGATTCGCGACGGACGGCGCTATGTCGTGAAGCGCCACGGTCGCGCGGGATCGGTCATTCTCAAGTTGCCGACGACACGCCACCCCGATCTCGTGGAGAACGAATACACGGGCTATCAGCTCTGCGAAGCCCTGGGACTGGACTGCGCCAAGGCCGAGATCGTCTCTCGGCGCGACGCGGAGTTACCGGAGCAAGTGCCGTTCGAACAGATCCTCGCCGTACGGCGTTTCGACAGGCTGGGCGACGGACGGCGCGTGCACAGGGGAGCGCACGCCCAGATGCTGCAATACCCGCCGCGAAGCAAATACGGGCGTGGCCTGAACGTCGACTACACGACGATGCTGCGGGTGCTGGACCAGTTGTCCGCACAACCCGTTCGCGATGTGCGAGAGTTCCTGCGACGCCTGATCGCCTTCATTCTGATCGGCAACACCGATGCCCACCTCAAGAACTGGGCGTTGACGTATCCCGACGCCCATACACCGCAATTGGCCCCCGTCTACGATCCCGTGTGCGTTGCTGCCTTCTTCCAAGACGTGCCCGAGTCGCACTACGGCGTGAACCGGGCCATCGACAAGACCTTGCGGGCATTCGACTGGACGGCGCTCGACGGTCTGCTCAGAGGCGCCGGCCTGCTTCGCGTGAGCCGGCTGACGGCAATCGCGCGCGAAACGGTGCGCGACGCCCAGGAAAGATGGCCGGCACTGCTAGAGAACGCACCTCCCGCCGTACGCGCGACGGTGCTTGAGCGCCTGAATGGCGGCGTCGCCCTAACTACCTGATCTGGCCGACGTTTGCCGAGCACAACAGATCCGAAAAATATTACCCGGGTAATATTGAAAATCAATTAACACCCGGGTAATATTCGTCGGTATCGACATTCATGTCATCGTTACCGGAGTCTGCCGTGCCCTCTGCTTCACTCGGATATACCGTCTTTCGCGACTCGCGCCGTATTGCGTCGGGCTCGCTCGCCGATGCCGCCATCGCCTGCCAGCAGGCACTGATCGCCGACCCGCACGCCAGCGTGCTGATTTTCGACGATCGCACCGGCGATACGCGCGATGTCGACGTGCGCGGCACCGCTGCCGACATTCGCGCACGCTACCCGGCGCCGCACGACGCCGCGCCGCCTCCGGAGGACGCGCCCGCCAAGGGACGCGGCCGCCCGAAGCTTGGCGTGGTCGCGCGCGAAGTCACGCTGCTGCCGAGACACTGGGACTGGTTGGCCGAGCAACCGGGCGGCGCCTCGGTCGCGCTGCGCAAGCTGGTCGACGAAGCGCGTCGCCAACATGCCGGGCGCGACCTGCGCAGGCGAGCGCAGGCACGGACCTACAGCTTCATGTCCACAATGGCCGGAGATCTGCCGGAGTTCGAAGAGGCTTCACGCGCGCTCTTCGCGCACGATCTCGATGCGTTCGGCATGCGGATCGCGGCATGGCCCGATGACGTTCGCAGCCATCTGCTGCGACTGGCCTCCATGGACGATCTGGCAGACGACGTCGCGTAGTCTCCGCCATCGCCGCACCGTATGACGACGTGACCCTGGCGTCCCCGGTCTGATCGCCGGGGCGCCGGTCAACGACCGCCCCACTGATCCGAACACCCCATGCACCGGCGGACCGCCGCACCGGACGGGCCTCGCTTTGCCTGTCGTTTGGCACACGGCTTCGCGCCGCTTCTCCCCATCCCCCCACGATCAAGGATCGCCTCATCATGACACCACCGCTTGCTTCCCCACCCCGCCCGCTTTGGCGCACCTGGCTACTGATTGCCCTGCCGATGATGATGACCAACGCGCTACAGTCCCTGGCGGGTACCGTCGACGGCGTCTATCTCGGCCATCTGATCGGCACCGATGCCATCGCCGCGGTCTCGGCATTCTTTCCCGTCTTCTTCTTTTTGCTGGCGATCGTGATCGGTCTGTCGGCCGGCGCCACCGTGATGATCGGGCAGGCCTGGGGGGCGCGCGACGTGGTTCGCGTGCGCAACATCGCGAGTACTGCGCTGATGATGATGTTGGCTGCGGGCGTTGCCGTCAGCGTGCTTGGTGGCCTGCTCGCGACACCCATCATGCACGCCCTGGGCACACCCGCTCGCGTATTCGACGCGGCAACCGATTACGCCCGATGGATGTTCATCGGCATGCCCGTGGTTTTCGCGCTATGGCTCACGACGTCGATGAGTCGCGGTACCGGCGACGCCATTTCGCCGCTCTTCGCCCTGCTCGTCGCCACGCTGCTGTCGCTGATTCTCACGCCGGCGTTCATTTTCGGATGGGGGCCGCTGCCGCCGTTGGGTGCGACCAGCGCCGCCGCCTCCACCTTGCTCGCGTTCGGGATTTCGCTGCTCTGGATGGCCGCTTACTGGCGTCGCAAACACCACCCGCTGGCGCTCGCGGCCACATTCTGGCGCCACGTGAAATGGCATCCCGCGCTGGCGCGGGGCATTCTGCGCATCGGCGTGCCAACGGCCATGCAAATGCTGACGATGGCCGTCGCCGAGATGCTGTTGCTCGGCATGATCAACCGCCACGGCGCTGACGCGACCGCCGCGTATGGCGCCGTCACCCAGGTGCTTGGCTGGCTGCAGTTGCCGGTCATGACGCTGGGCATCACGGCATCGATTCTTGGCGCGCATGCAATCGGCGCAGGCCGAGGCGATCGCGTCGACGCGATCGTTCGCACGGGCATGCTGTGCAATCTGGGACTCACGGGCAGCCTGGTCGCCCTGGTCTACCTGGCGGCACCGACAATCATGGGTGGCTTCCTGACCGATCCGGCGGTGCTCGCTCTCGCCACGCGCCTGCTCCATACAGTGGCCTGGAGCGTGCTGGTCATGGGGATGACGGCCGTCCTGACGGGGGCGATGCGCGCCAGCGGCAAGGTTTGGGTGCCGATGTTGCTCGGCGCCCTCGGGCTGCTGGGCGTCGAGGTGCCGGCCGCCGTGATGTTCGAGCGGATCGCCGGGTTACCGGGCATCTGGTGGGCGTATCCGCTGGCGTTCATTGCAACGCTGGTAATGCAAAGTCTTTGCTACCGCAACTTCCGGCGCGCATCATGGCGCGCCCAGAGGAACATGAGCATGCCGGCACAGGACAGCAAGGCACCGACCCAGCCCGTCGACGTCCAGCCGTAGCCCGCCGAAATCGCCACGCCGCCGAGCCATGCGCCGGCGGCGTTGGCCATGTTGAACGCCGAATGGTTGAGCGCCGCCGCGAGCGTCTGGGCCTCCCCTGCAACATCCATCAGCCGAATCTGTAACGCCGGCCCGATGATGATGATCGTGCCGATCGCGAGCACGTTGACGCCGGCCAGCCATGGGCTCGCCGACGTGAAGGTGAACGCCGCGAGCAGCAACGCGGACCAGATGAGCGTGCCGCCGATGGCACGCATGAGCGACGCCGCGGCGACCAGCCGCGGGCCGATGACCGTACCGGCGACCATGCCGACACCGAACAGGGCCAGATAAAACGGCACCCAAGGTTCGGGTACCCCCGCCACCTGCATGAGCGTGGGCTTGATATAGCTGAACACCGCGAACATGCCGCCGAACCCGATCGCGCCAATCCCCAGCGTAAGCCAGACTTGCGAGCTTCGCAGTGCGCTCAGCTCGCGCAGCGGACTGGCGCCGTGCGGCGCCGGAGCGTCCGGTACCCACCGCCAGACCATCACAGCCGTCAATGCGCCAATCACACCTACCAGCACGAACGCCGCGCGCCAGCCAAGCCATTGGCCCAGACCGGCAGCGAGCGGCACACCAAAAAGCGTTGCCAATGTGAGCCCGAGCATGACCTGCCCCACCGCATGAACACGCCGGTGCGGCGGCACGAGCGACGCGCCCACCAGGGCCGCCACACCGAAATAGGTGCCATGCGGCAAGCCGCTCAGGAAGCGCAACACAATGAGCGCCACGTAGTTCGGCGCCAGTGCACTGGCGAAATTACCGACGGCAAACATCGCCATGAGTGCGATCAGGAAGGCCCGGCGCGGCAATCGCACCCCCAATACCGCGAGCAACGGTGCGCCGATCACCACCCCGAGCGCATAGGTACTGATGGCATGTCCCGCCTGCGGTATGGAAATATCGAGCCCACGGGCAACGTCGGGCAACAAGCCCATGATCACGAACTCACCCGTGCCGATGCCGAAGCCGCCCATGGCGAGTGCGACGAATGACAACCAGACAGGAATGGACGACGGCGGCAAGGCCTCATCCGCGTCAGCGGGAAGAACTTGGGGGGTGCTCATTGCGATTCGGTGATGGCCGCCGGCGCGGCGCCGGTCAGACGGTCGATGACGGCAGGAAAAACGGCATCGGGGCGACGCAATGCCGCCACCCCGTTCGAGGGTGCCGATTTTACGTCAACACTTCGCCACCTGCAGGAAACGCTGTGCAACGCAGCATTACCAAAACCTCACAAATCCGGAGACTTTCTCCATTGCTGCGCGCCACATTACCGCGTCGCAGCATTCACCCATAAAAAAACCGGCCCAGTGGGTGGGCCGGCAAGGTACGGTTGCGCTCCGGTTGCGGGAACCGGATGCAATCGTATTGGGGGTCTGCGAAGCCTACGAATCGCGGCGCGCGCACGTCGGCGTCGCACCGCGCGCTGGCCCGAGCGTCAGTGGTGATGTTGCTTCGCGTGCCACTGACCGGACTTGTCGTCCTTCTCGTACGTCTTTTTCACAGCAGTCCACGCTACTTTGTGAGCCGTTTCTTCGCGCGATTCATGATCCCGCCTCTCACCGGGATCCTTGTATTCGTCCCAGGCGGAATTGAAGGCCTTCAAGTAGATTTCCTGCGCATGAGACGGCAAATGGTCCTTGACGCTCGCGGGCAGTTCGTGAGTCTGTCGATAAGGCATGACGATCCTCCTTGCATATGCGATTCACGTGCAACTCAAGCGCGATCCAAACGCGCCAATCGCTTTACGCACACTTTGCGTACGCCGTTCGTACGGCTTCGATGTCAGGCACCGCACGTTCCGGCCCCGCCGCATTCGCTCATATGTGCCCCATCAGCACCAGCAACACGACGATCAGCACGATCAGCCCAATACCGCCCGATGGGTAGTAGCCCCATCCGCGGCTATACGGCCAGGCGGGTACCGCACCGATCAACGCAAGAATCAAAACAATCAACAGGATGGTGCCAAGCATGACTTTCCTCCCTTGCCGATCCGACCTCAGTGAAGCAAACGCGCCACCACGCCAGCCCATCGAGCGCGCCTGCCCTCGGAAACATATTTTCCGGGAGGCCGCGTGGGCGGCTCCTCGACGGGCGGATCCAGCGGTCTGTCGGGCGGGGGCATCGGCGTCGGTTCGTCGTCATCGGGCGGCGATTTCGGCGGCGGTGTCCCCGGCGGCTTACCCGGGTCATGGGGCTCGGGCAGGTGGGCGTACAGGCGGAGGGCCTGCGTCAACCGGCAAAATTCGAATTGACCCGGCATGCGCAATGTCTCGCCGCGCTCAATGCCAGTAAGGGTCGACGGTGTAATACGTATGCACCTGTTCGGCCCATTGCATGTCAGCCATGCTCGGCCAGTGATCCTTGTCGAACCCGGGCGCCTTCTTGAGCGCCTCCTTGTCGAGATTGAGAATGAAGCGCTTGTGCTCGACGTCGAGCTGGAGCGCATGCCAGGGAATGGCGAAGAGCTTGTCTCCCATGCCAAGAAAGCCGCCGAACGACAGCACCGCGTAGGCAACCGTGCCGCGCTGCACATCGAGCATGATGTGCTTGACCTTGCCGAGGCTCTCCCCGGCGGGATTCACCACATCTTCGGCATCGAGCGAGTCGGCGGCCATCACCGACGGGCCCGGACCGTCGGGCAACTCGTGCGAAGTTCCAACGATGCGGGCGCCTGATTGGGGCGTTTGTCCCCGTTCGGATTGCATGGTCATCATTTCCTCCTTCGTCCAGTGAATTGGGGACGCGCGAGCGCTTGCGGATCGCGAGACCTCGCGCGCCTTCGACGTGGCGAGAATGCGATTACTTGCCCGACACCTTGATGTCGTCCTTGACGTCGACAACCCCGTCAACGCCCTTGACCGTATCCACGACCAGCGTCCTCTGCGCCGACTGCGGCACCGACCCGGTCAGGTGCACCACGCCATGGCGCGTCGTGACGTGGACCTTGGTCGACGGCACGTCCTTCTTGGCGAGCAGCTCGGCCTTCACCTTCGCGGTCAGCGCGGCGTCGTCGATCTTGCGCCCGGTATCGCCCATGGCACCGCTTGCCGTCGCGTTGTCGGCGATCTTGATGATCCCGCCCTGGTCCAGGGCATGCGCGGCAATGCCGGTCGTTGCGAGCGCACCGGCCATAACGAGCTTGAGCAGATTGGCGTGTTTCATTGTTGACCTCCCGAAGTTGAGTGAAAAAAGCAAATGCGGTGTTACCCGCGTCAGATCTTGTGGCCCTCCTGACTCTCGCCGGGCCGGCTCATGGCCTTGCCGCGGCGTTCGTGCAACTGGTTGTCCACGCCTCGCACGCCAGGGACTTTCGAGACCACGGTCTGCACGACGTGCTGCATCCATCGTTCGGGCACATGGCCCGTGAGCAGGGTCATTCCCGAGGTCACCGTCACGTCGACGTGCGAGACGTCCAGATCGTGCGCGTCGCGCAAGGCCGCGCGCACCTGCTCCCGCACGGCGACATCGGAGGGCGACGGGCCACGCGAGCGGGCCTGAACCGATGCATGAGCCGTCTGCTGCGGCGCTCCCGACACACCGGACACCTTTGCTGCCGTCCCGCTCACGCGCCCTTGCCCACCGCTACGGCCCCGACTCCCTTTTGCCTGTCCGTCCTGTCCCGCCTGTCCCGCCGATCGCGGTTCGGCCTTCGCATGCTGTTGCGCCGTGTCGGCGCCGACCGTTCCCTCGGGCCATTCGATCCGGCGGGCCTGCGAGGGGCTGTTGCCCGGCGGTACCTGGCCCGCGGTATCCCGCCCGGTGCCCGCGTAATCGTCATGCGGTCCATATGCGCTTTGCCGCCCGAATCGCGGGTGGTCGCCCGGTGCGGCATCCGCGGGCCCGTAGCCGCTCTCCTCGCCATGAGCGATCTCCGGGGCATACCCGTGACCGCCCGCCAAATCCTTTGCGACGCGCTTCGCCTCGCCCGCCTTGGGGGACGACGCCCCCAACCAGGCGGGATCCGATTGCGCCTGCGCATGGGCGATTTGCGCGTCGCGGGCGACCGACTGGCGCGCCTCATGCGATTGCCCTTCGCTTTCGTTGTCGAATGCCGACGCCTGCGCACCGTGCGTCTCGGCGTCTCCATCTTCATGCGTGAGGGCATGCTGCTGGTGCTGCATCCCCTCGTCCTCGTCGGGCAACGACGGCACCGCACGCGTACGCTTCGCCATGACAACCTCCTCGACTGCCGCTCGGGCCCCGGCAATGGCTTCTGCATTCGGATCCGAACTGTTGAAATCGATTGTAGATAGCCAGGTTTCCCAAGCGAATCGGCGGAATCTGAAAGATGTGTAGGTGGACGCTGGCACGCTTCGATGCGCAGAAACGCCATCGAAACGCCCCCATCTCAACGATAGACAAAGCGCTTGAAAATCAAAGGAGTGCAAGGCCTACTAAGAGTCTTGCTCGAGCATGGGTGCGGGGCCGGGTATGGACGAATCGCGCCCTTCGGATCGTGCAACATCGGAGAATTCCTACAGGCAGCCGCAGGCGCCGCATTGCGCGGCGCCTCCCTCGCCTTCGGCGCGCCGGTTCAGTCCGCGTCCGAAGATGTCGGTGTTGCGTCCGACGGTGCCGCGACAACGCAATTCCGTCCTGCTGCCTTGGCCCGATAGAGGGCCTCGTCGGCCGCCTTGACGAGCGCGTCGACGGTTTCGTTGCCTCGCGGCCGGCGGCATGCCACGCCGACACTTACCGTCACGTGCCCGAAGTCGCTCGAGCGATGCGCCAGATTCAGTTGCTCCACCGAACGCCGGATCGCTTCGGCAACTCGCGTTGCGCCTGCGGCGTCGGTATCCGGCAGCACGGCGATGAACTCTTCTCCGCCGTAGCGGCCCGCCGCGTCGGACGGACGATTGAGCGCCGCCCCAATGGCGCCGGCCACCGCGGCGAGGGCCACGTCGCCCGCCTGGTGGCCCTGCGTATCGTTGTAGCGCTTGAACCAGTCGATATCCACGAATGCCACCGCCATCGAGCGCTTCGCGCGGCGCATTCGCCGCCATTCGCTGGCAAGAATCCTGTCGAGCGAGCGCCGGTTCGACAGGCCGGTCAGCCCGTCGGTCCGCGCCAGCAGACGCAACTCCCGCTCGGCGCGCAAGCGCCGCCGCAACTGGGCGGCCAGCAAGATCGACGTCAAGATGAAACCCACGTTGAGCACCACGAAGAGCGCGCCGAATTCGACGGCGCGTCTGTGCCACGGCGCCAGCGCTTCGTTGCTCGACGTGACCACGATCAGCGTGAGCGGCGCATTGCCGAGCATGCGGCGCGACAGCAGGCTCTCGCGACCGAGGAAACGGATGGGATAGATTCGCTGGTCGTCGTTGCTTGACGGGAGCGCTTCGTAGCGACCGGTCTGCGCCATCGTCAGGCCCAGCACGCTGGCGTCGTAAGGCTTGCGCATCAGAATCGCGCCGTCCTTGCCGAGCAACAGGATCACGCCTTCCTTGCCGACCTCGACATGATCGAAGAGTTGCCGAAAGTAGTCGATGTCGACGGCCAGCGAGACCACACCGCCGAACGAACCGTCCGGCCGGCTGATCCGGCGGCTGAGCACCATCGTCGGCCGCCCCTCGCGTAAGCGTGAGCGGATGAACCCGCTGATGTACACGCCCTCATTGGGGTCGTCGCGGGGCACGGTAAAGTAATCGCGGTCGGCGAAGTTGTACGGCCGCGGCACTTCGCTCTCCGCATCGATCACGATGTTACCCTGGGGATCGAGCACCACCAGCGAGCCAATATAGCGCGAGGCGCGCGAGCGCTCGAAGATCAGTTCGCGACGCAGGGCGGGCGACAGCGCGTCGACGTCGCGGCGCGCGAGCAGATTCACCACCGCGTCGAGCGAAGCCTCGTAGAGCTGGAAGTTCAGTTCCAGATCGCGTTCGAGCACAGCGGCGATACTGCGCTGGTTATCAGCCGCGCGCGCGAGCACGAGCAACCGGCCCTCGTAGAGCAGCGCCACGGCAACCGCCGTCACCAGCGCGGAGATGCCCACGCCACTCCAGACGATCAGTGTGGGCGTGCGCGAGACCCACCGCACCGCCGACTTCACCTGCAGCACGATACGCGTCCGCCATCGTTGCATCGACATCCTTCCATCGTCTCCTGTAGTCTCGCCCGGCGATGATCACTGCATCGGGCTGCCCACGCGGCACGCCGACGGCCGCAGGTGAGCGCAGGCGGCACTGGCCCGCCGACGCTCAGGCGGTGAAGTCGGCCGCCATGTCGGCATCCGTGCGCGCCTCGAGCCGGCCGTCACGGCAAGCCTTGCGAAAGATGTCGTAATCGCGCTCGACCTGGTCCGCATACCCCGTCGAATAATGGACCAGCGCCGCACCCAGGCGAGCGCCCTTGCCGACGTATCCCACCAGCTCCGCCGCGCACCCGCCCGCCTTGGCATGCGCGCGCGCCAGCACCCAGCCACACAGGCGGGCGTACTCCCGAAAGCCGTCGGCGCGAAAAAGTTCGAATTGCGCGGATATCTTCATATCGCGCAACTGACGTCCGTAGATGGATCGCCCGAACGGACCGCTGCCCCATCCGAGAAATGCGTCGGATGCCGCCTGCATGAGGCGTTGCCCCTCCACCACGCGCCGCCCGTCATGCCTTGACGCCGTGCCTTTGAAGAAGCGCGAGACTACCGATTTCGATGCCTCCTTGAACTGGAGAAAGAGCGGCTGCTCGTGGGTATCCATCAACAGCAGCACCAGGCATCTCGTGCCCACGCTGCCCACCCCCACGACCTTGAAGGCGAGGTCCTCCCGGGTATAGGCCGAGAGCATGCTCGCGCGATCCGGCGGCAACGAATTCAAATAGCTCTGGTAGACGGGGGAAAACAGCGTACGCCAGTCGCCCAGCCCCAGCCAATCGTCCTCGGGGCCGAACAGGGTCGTGGCGCCGTGCACGTGAAACACCGTTGGCGGCGTATCGCGGATCAGCCATTGGTCGCCGATCTGCTGCGCGAACTTGGGCAGTACGTTCTCGTGCGTACGACCAGACGCCCGGGCAATCCCGCGTTTGACGCCCTCGCGCACCCGCTCGGTCTGTGCGAGATTGAGCATGCGCTCGAAAGTGACCTGCTCGTGCCACAGCGCGATGGTCGGCATGTGCGCGTATTCGTCCAAACGCTTCGCATAGCTGTCAACGGCCGCGCGCACCATCTCCACGCCCAGCGTGTCGCCGAAGCCGAACTGGCGGGCGGCGAGCACCAGACTGACGCATAACCGCTTGAGATCCCACTCCCACGGCCCGGGAGCGGTTTCGTCGAAATCGTTCAGATCGAAGATCAGTGTGCGCTCGGGCGTGGCGAACCCGCCGAAATTGGCCAGATGGCAGTCCCCGCAAATCTGCAGGGTCAGTCCGCTGTTCGGCGTGCCGGCCAGATCGTGCGCCTGCACGATGGCGCTTCCCCGAAAGAAGGCGAATGGCGACGCCAGCATGCGGCCATAACGCAGCGGGACCAGGGCGGCGACGCGTCCTTCGCTGCTGATGCGCAACAACTCGACGGCGTCGCGATCAGTCCTGCCCAGATGCGAGTGGCTGCGTCGAGGCGTCGTCTCACGAAGCTTGCGCCCCGCGGCAACACGCGCCTCGAAAGGCACCGCGGGGGGTGTCGCCGTGCCGGAATCCGCGAGCGCAGACGAGGTATTCGACTGCATCGACCTCGCGGCCGGTTTGAGTTTCAACGCGGCAAGACCGGCCGCCGGCGCCGACGGCGCAGGCAATGGATTAGCGGGCATGTCCGACTCCTTCTTCCAATGGGACCGCCGCAGACTGCGCTGGCGCGGGGTACCACTGGGCCGGTCGAAGCGTCAATGGCGAGTCCGGTTGTGCCTGGAAATGCGGCGACATGATCTGCACGCCGTATTGGTTGAAAACGTCCTGGATGTTCTCATGCAGTGCCGAGATGGCCGCGAACCGGGTGGAGGGATCCCGCAAGGTCGCAAAGACCTCATACTCCACGTAGAAGTCGGACAACGCTCGTTGCAGCACGAACGGCGCCGGTTCAGAGACGACCTGTGGCGTCTTCCCGGCCGCCTCGATCAGCATGGCGTGGACCTGGCGCCAGGGCGTGTCATAGCCGATCGTGAGGGAGGTGCTGATCGCCGCGCCACGCTCGCGCCCCTGCGCCGAAAAATTGCGCACGGTCGACGCCACGACAACCGCGTTGGGAATCGTCAATTCCTCTTTCGCCAGATTCACGATCTTCACCGACAAGGCATCCACCCCCACCACCACACCGGTGGCGTCACCGATCGAGACGAGATCCCCTTTCCTGAGCGCGCGGCTGTATATCACGACCATGCCGCTCATCAGTTGATTCACGATGCCGCTCGAGCCCAGTGTCACCATGAGACCCAGAAGGACCGAAAGGCCCTTGAAGACGTCGCTCTGGGCCCCCGGCATGTATGGGTAGGCGAAGGTCAGCGCCAGTCCCCAGACGACGACCGACACCAGGCGACGCGTCGCACCGGCCGTCTCGGGGTGCATGCCGGGAATGGTCAGACGCCCGCTTTGGACGGCATCGAACACATTGTTGATCAGACTTTGCAACGCCCGCGTGAGCAGGAAGATGACGATGACGGTCACGATCCCCGGAATTGCACCGGCCACGCCAAGGCCGAACCGATCGACCAGCGTCCAGAGAAAGTCGGACAGGCGCCCGGCCAGCGGCTGGCTTGCCGGGAACTGCATCAGCACGAAGATCAGATAGAGATAGGCGAACGCCAATGCCAGGCAGACCGCACCGATCTGCACGACCTGATGGACCAGATGAACGGCCGAGCCCGTCCAGTCGAAGCTGCGGGTGGTTCGCTGAAGGACACGCTTCTCGAAAGCCGTCTGCAAGCGCGTCTCGAGCCGTGTACGCATGCGGCCCACGCCGATCACGAGCAGCGCCAGCACAGCCGCGCCGAGCGCGCTGAGCGCCACGCCGCGCAGGATGGTCGGCCAGTGCAGTTGTTCGCGCCGGGCAGCGAAGGCCACCTGCAGGCGCCCACGGATCTCGTCCGCGACGACGTCCAGCGCGCGTGGATCGCCCGGCGCCAGGTCTTCGGTCGTCAGCGCGAAAAGAATGCGGTCCTGAACCCGGAATGCGACGCCCGACATCCCGCCGAGCGAGGCGTGCAGCACGTCGACCGGAGCGTCGAGCGCCCGCGGCGGCAGGCGCTCGAGGACTGACCGCGCCCGGGCCGCACGCACCGCCGGGGTGGCGCCGCCGAGCGTGCCGCGAAAGGTCGCCACGGGTCGATCCATGAAGCGCAATTCGACCCCGTCCTGAGTGTCGGCGCTCGCGGCCGCGCCTGTCGGTCCGCCAGCAGCAACCTGGCCGGGCGCCTCGGCCGCATCCCCATGGGTGTTCGGCGCAGCCCCGGCTGTTGCCGCCATTGCCGGGACGGATCCCAGCCCCGGCGCGACGCTCATTGCACACACCACCAGCACTTGCAACAGCCTCATGCGAAGGCGCATATCACGGCTCCTGCGGGCAAGTTGGCCACCAAGAATTGACGCAGTGCGAGGAAATCCGACGGAAATCAGGCAAAATCGAGGGCTGCCGTATTCTGCCCCCGGCCGTTCCCGGATCGTTGTCCCCGAATTCCGAAAATTCCGAATTCGCGGTCTCGACGGTTACCGGTTGCCGCAGGCCCGGCGCATGGGCGATGCACGCTGGATTCAGCCCGGTACGTACATCGCAGGCCACGCCCGGTCGGAGCGGGGTATGGACGGATTATTCACTATGGCATCGGCACTGTCGAGCATCGGCGCAGCACGCGCGCATGCCAGCCGATTCCGTTGTGCCCGCGCCCCGGGAATGTCGGAAAAATTCCGACATGGAATCCTCAACTATGGGCGATATCTGCCGATAAACAGATTGGCGGGACCTTTCAGTCGGTTTTCATATGTCCAGTTCGTACAGTGGTTGGCTCGTAGCGTTATCGCTTGCAGTTGCGGTACTGGCGTCATTCACGGCGCTCGACCTCTCGGGTCGCATCTATCTCATGACGCGCCGTGGCATGCGCCACGCCTGGCTCGCCGTGGGCGCGACAGCCATGGGTATCGGCATCTGGTCGATGCACTTCATCGGCATGCTCGCCTTGTCGCTCTCGCCGTCCTGGTCGCCATTCGCGTCGCACACCGCGATCCCGCTCGGCTACGATCCGTTGCTGACCGCCGCGTCGCTTGCCATCGCCATCGTCATTGCGTGGGCCGCCCTGTGGATGATCGCCAGCGAGCACTTCACCCGCCGGCGCGTCGCGGCCGCCGGTATCACGCTGGGCATCGGCATTGCCGCCATGCACTACAGCGGCATGGCGGCAATGAAGATGAACCCGGCGATCGAATACGATCCGCTGCTCTTCTCGGCATCGATCCTCATCGCGATCCTGGCCGCCACCGCAGCACTCTGGATCGCGCGCACCCTGCGCGACGGCAGCCTGCGCTACGTGATGTCGAAACGGGTCGGCGCGGCCGTGGTCATGGGGCTGGCGATCACGGCAATGCATTACACCGGCATGGCGGCCGCGAACTTCGCGCCGGGCGCCGTCTGCGGCGCCGCGACCGGCGTGAGCTCTCAATGGCTGGTCACCACGGTAAGTCTGTTCACGTTCCTGATTCTCGCGACCACGCTGCTCGTCTCCGGGCTGGACGCACGCACCAGTTTCCTGGCCAATTCCGTCATGCAGCTCAATTCGCAGATCGCGCGCATGGCGACGTACGACTCCCTGACCGACCTGCCCAACCGCCGGGCGCTGCATGACGCAGCGGCGCGCATGCTCATCAACTCGCGTCGCGACCAGCGTCGCTTCGCGGTGCTGTTCATGGATCTGGACGGCTTCAAGACGATCAATGACTCGCTCGGGCACAACGTGGGCGACGACGTCCTGCGCGCCTTCGCCAAGCGTCTGCGCAAGAACGTGAACGGCGACGATGTGGTCGCCCGGCTGGGCGGCGACGAATTCGTCGTGCTGCTGGGCTCGCTGTCGTCGCCCGAGGTCGCGGGCCGCGTCGCCCAGCGCCTGCTCGATGACATGCGCGACGGCCTGCGCGTGGGCGATCAGTCGCTGCACGTCATGCCGAGCATCGGCGTGGCCCTGTTCCCGGACGATGGCGACAGCATCGATCTGCTGCTCAAGCATGCCGATACGGCCATGTACGAGGCCAAGCGCGCCGGGCGCGGCATCTTCCGCTACTTCGAGCCGCGCATGAACGCCGCCGCGCAGCGCACCTGGGAAATCCAGCAGGCGTTGCACGACGCGCAAGCGGAACAGTATTTCTCGCTTCACTTCCAGCCGAAGTACCGAGGCGACACGGAGGCGCTCGCTGGCGCGGAAGCCTTGCTGCGCCTCACGCACCCGACCTTCGGCGAGCTGCAGCCGGTCGATTTCATCCCGGTGGCCGAACGCACGGGGCAGATCGTGCAGATCGGCTATTGGGTCGTGCGCGCCACCTGCGAGCACATCAAGCAGTGGGACGCGGCCGGACTGCCGCCAGTGAAGGTCGCCATCAACCTCTCACCCCGGCAGTTGGCACAGTCGCAACTGGTCGAGAATATTCTGGAGATCGTGCACACCGCAGGCGTGTCGTGCGACCGGCTGATGTTCGAGATCACCGAGACGGTGGCAATGTTCGACGCCCAGCACACGATCGACGTGATCCGCGCATTTCAGGAGCACGGCTTCGAAGTCGCCATCGACGACTTCGGAACGGGATACTCCAGTCTGGCGTACCTGCAACGCTTTCGCGTCAAGCAACTGAAGATGGACCGCTTCTTCACGAACGGTCTCGATACCTGTGGGCGCGAAGGCAGCGCCGTCGTATCGGCCATCATCGCACTGGCCCACTCGCTGGATATGGACGTCGTGGCCGAAGGCGTGGAGACGGCGTCGCAGCGCGAAGCACTCAAGACACTCGATTGCGACGAGTTGCAGGGCTTCCTGCTGGGCAAGCCGCTTACCGGTGAAGCGTTCGCGCGGCTGCTCGCCTCGCGGCCTGGAATGCCGGGCACTCCGGCGATGGCCTGAGCGGCTGCCGCGCCCATTCGGCATCGCGCTGACGCACACGACCCGCGGGCAATGGCGGCAATCCGCCAGGCAGGCCCTGCCCGGCGGTTGCCGTCGCCAGACCCGGCCACTCAGCGTCCGGCGACTTCCGCTGCCACCGCCGTACCGCTGTCGTCGACCGGTTCTCCGCTGGCAAACGCCGCCGCGCGGGCAAGCCGCGCCTTCATGCTCTCGCTCGCCGCCGGGCCCGCGGCCGGCACATGACGCGCCGGGTCCAGCCGCACCCCCGTCGCCGCATCCACGACGACCGGTTCCACCACCTGGCCCGTCTGCCGGTCAATCAACTGCGCCGAGATGCCCTCCGGCGCGAAGTGACGATTTCCCCAGGCGAGCAACGCCCACAGCACCGGCCGAAAGTCACGCCCGGCATCCGTGAGCACGTATTCGAAGCGTGGCGGCCGGTCGGAATACTGTCGGCGCGCCAGCAAGCCTTCCTCCACCAAGGCGTTCAGGCGGCGGGTCAACATGTTGGGCGCGATCTCCAGACGGCGCTGAAAGTCATCGAAACGGGTCGTCCCGTAGCCGGCTTCGCGCAGGATGAGAATGCTCCACCATTCGCCCACCCGTTCCAGGCTTCGGGCGATCGGGCACTGCATGTCCCGGAAGGTCTTTCGTTGCATACGGACTCCTTGCGTGCGGAAGCGAAGAACGCTGCCTATTACCATGCAAGTGAGCATAAGCGCGTCGCCTCCCGGGAGCAAGCCGGTCGACCGCGCTTGGCGTCGCTCATCGGCAAATCACGTCGCCGCCTAAAAATATACTCGATATAAATCAATTGGTTACGATATATTCCTGAAGTCGGTTCTTTGAAGTGAATTCTTCTGCCGACACCATCAATGCGCGTCGGCACTTGGCGTCGCGGGAGGCGCAACCCGCCGCAGGAGCGGCACCATCAACGTGACGCAAACGAAGATCACGCCAAGTCCCGTGTAGACGTCACCGAACGTCATCGTCTGGGCCTCGCGCAGCGTCAGCGTCCAGAGCTGGCGCAGCGCCGCCGTGTGCGCGTCGACGGCGTCCAGCCCGGCCACCGACATTCGCGTCCCCACACCGGCAAGCCACTCCCCGACCGCCGGGCTGCCCTCGCCCATGCGCTCCGCGAGGCGGAAGAAATGCAGATTGGTTCGATCGTTGAGTACCGTCGTGCACACGGCAATCCCGATGGCGCCGCCGAGATTGCGCATCAGGTTGAACAGGCCGGACGCCAGACGAAGCCTTGCCGGTGGCAGACTGCCCAGCGTCAGCGTGACGATCGGGGCGACGGCAAATTGCTGCGCCGCGCCGCGAAGCGCCTGCGGGAGCATCAATTGCCACGCACCCCAGTCGTGCGTGATTGGCGCGAACTGCCACATCGACAAAGCAAAGGCGCCCAACCCCACCATCATGAGCCACCGCAAATCGATCCGATTGGCGAGCATGGCGTACAGGGGGATCGACATGAGCTGGAACACGCCCGTCGAGAACACCGCCATCCCTATCTCGAACGCGGAAAAGCCGCGCACCCGGCCAAGGAACAACGGCGTGAGATAGATCGTGGCAAAAATGCCGATCCCCGTGGCAAACGAGAAGAAGCAGCCCAGCGCGAAGTTGCGCTGCCGCAAGGCACGCAGGTCCACGATCGGTTGCGCGTAAGTCAGGCTGCGCCAGACGAACGCCACGCCACAGATAGCGGCCAGCCATGCGGTCGTACGAATGGTGTCGTCGCCAAACCAATCCCAGCGAGGCCCTTCTTCCAGCGTGTACTCCAGGCACCCCAGACTCACCGCCATCAGCGCCATGCCCAGGTAATCGGCGCCGCGCAACAACGACCAGTCGGCCCGGTCGATGCGCACCAGCAGCGGCACGGTAACCGTGACGAAAATGCCGGGCACCAGGTTGACGAAGAACAGCCAATGCCACGAGTAGTTGTCGGTGATCCATCCGCCGATGGTCGGCCCGAGCGTGGGCGCCAATGACGAGAGCCCACCGACCACCGCTGCCGCCAGCACGCGTTGCGGCCCGCTGAAAAACGCGAACGCTGTGGTAAACACCAACGGAATCATCGACCCGCCGAGAAACCCCTGCAGCGCGCGAAACGCGATCATGCTCTGGATATTCCACGCCGCGCCGCACAGCAAGCTCGCCACCGTGAATCCGGCCGCCGAAGCCGCGAAGATCCAGCGCGTGGACATCACGCGCGAGAGCCACCCCGAGAGCGGGATCACAATGATCTCCGCGATCAGGTAGCTGGTCTGCACCCATGCCGTTTCGTCCGCGCCGGCCGACAGGCCGCCACCGATGTCGCGCAAGGAGGCCGATACGATCTGGATATCGAGCAAGGCGATGAACATGCCCACCACCATGGTGGCAAAGGCGATCACCTTGGCGCGCGTGGACATGGCACCGGCCGAGTAGCCACCGCCCGGTGCCGGCGCCACGGCCCGCTCACGGCCATCGTTGGCGGACCGGTCCGGGCGCGGCGCGGGAGCCGGATTGCCGACCGGCACCCGCTGCGGCAGCAACCCGCCTGTTTGCGTGGCGCTCATCGTGCGGCGACCTTGGCCGAACCGGCGTCGCGACGTTCGGTTGCTCCGGTGCCGTCATCGCCTCGCGCATCGACCACGGCCGTCACCGACAGCCCGGGACGCAAGGTGCCAAGACGACCGTCGGCATCATCCAGCCTCACCCGAACGGGCACACGCTGGACGATCTTGGTGAAGTTGCCTGTCGCATTTTCCGGCGGCAGGACACTGAACTGCGCGCCCGTGGCCGGTGCCAGGCTTGCCACGCGACCATGGAAGACGCGGCCCGGCAGCACGTCGGCCTCGATCTTCACCGGCATGCCGGGTCGCAGGTGAGCGACCTGTCCTTCCTTGAAATTCGCGTCCACCCACAGTCCGTGGGCGGGAACGATGGCGAGCAGTTGACTGCCCACCTGCGCGTACGCGCCAGCGCGGGCACGCCGGTTGCCGACTGTGCCGTCCACGGGCGCGCGAAGCACCGTGTCATCGAGATTGAGTTTCGCGATATCGCGCTCGGCCACCGCCTGGGCCAACGCCGCCTGCGCCTGCTGCTTTTGCGTGCCGATGACGTCGAGTTGTCGTTCGGCGGCCGTCACACCGGCGTCGGCCCGCTCGCGATTGGCCACGAGCTGCTGGTAGTCCGCCTCCGCTCTCTGCGCACTTTGGACCGACACCGCCGACTTGGCGACGAGATCCCGGTATCGCGCCTGATCTTCGCGAGCACGACGCGCGTCCGCGGCAATGGCCGCCACACCGGCGCGCGCCTGCGCGATCACCGCCGTCTGCAGCCTTGCCGTGGCGTCCAGATTGGCGAGCAACGCGCGCTGCGCGGCGACAGCGCCTTCTGCCTTGGCGAGCGCGGCACGGTAGTCGCGGTCGTCGAGCCGCACAAGGACATCCCCGGCATGGACAGCCTGGTTGTCCGTGACCAATACCTGCGCGATGTAGCCCGGCACCTTCGGGCCGAGCGCGGTGACGTCCCCCCCGACATAGGCATCGTCCGTCGATTCGAGATGCCGAGCCGTCGTCCACCAATACGCGCCGTACCCCAATACCGCCAGGACGGCCACGACCGCCGCGCCGCGCATCACAAGCTGAGACCCGACGCTTGACTTGCGAATCCGGCCGATGGGTTCTCCTGTATCAGGGGTAGGCGTGCTGGGGGATGTCATGGGTCCTTCCTTCTTGCTCTTAAGTGTGTGATGAAGTGCGCAACTCGGTGTTGCTTTCATAATGGAAGTGAGTATAGAGTTGTTACTATCATATTGCAAGTAACTGCGCGAACTCCCCTCCTTCGATCATGAATTCACACGCCTCGACGTCATTCGGCATTCCCCCTTCCGTCCTTCGCGCCGCCTGCCTTGCCGTGTGCGTCGGCTCCCTGGCCGGTTGCGCGGTCGGCCCGGATTACGTGCCACCCGGCAACGCGCTGCCTGACCACTTCGCCGGAGTCGTCCGGCTCGCCCAGCGAGACGCCTTTCGCACCGGGGTATCGGACGCACCGGGCAGTGCGCCGCCGAGCCGCGCTCACGAAACGCTCGATACCTGGTGGACGCGTTTTCACGACCCGGCGCTTACGTCCATCATCGAACAGGCGCTTGCACAGAATCTCGATTTGCAGGCAGCCATGGCCCGTGTCGTCCGGGCACGCGCGCAGGCCAGCGCAGCGGGTGCACGGCAACTGCCGTCACTGCGTCTGGATGGCAACATCAGTCGGGAACATCAATCGCTCGACAGCCCGCTGGGCGTCGTCGCGAGCACGCTGCCGGGATACAACCGCAACATGACCGTGTACGACATTGGCTTGGGCGCAAGCTGGGAGCTGGACCTGTTTGGGGGATTGCGGCGCTCGGCGCAAACGGCAAGCGCGCTGGCGCAAGTCGCGCAGGCGCAGCGCGACGGCGTGCGCGTGAGCCTCGTCGCGGAAGCCGCCGATGCGTATTTTCGCGTGCGTGCGGCACAGCGCCGCCTGGCCATCGCACAGGATCAGATCGCCACGGACGAACGCCTGCTGGACATCGTGCGCCTGCGCTTTGGAGATGGCCTGGCCACCGAACGCGAGGTGGCACAGTCCGAAGCACTGCTGGCCCAGGCGCGAACGACGCTGCCGCCGCTTCGCATCGAGCGCGAAAGTCAGCTCAACCGTCTGGACGTACTGATGGGCGTGGCGCCGGGCACCTACGCGCACAAGATCGACGCGACAACGCCGGCGGACGACCGGCACGTACGGCCAATTGCGATCCCGCCGATTGGCGATATCGGCAAGCCGGCCGATCTGTTGCGCCGACGCCCCGACGTGATTGCCGCGGAACGTCGGTTGGCCGCGTCGAACGCCCAAATCGGGGCTGCGCTGGCCGAGTATTACCCCAAGCTCTCGCTCTCGGGGGTGCTGGGATTCGAAACGCTCGCCGGCGGGCGAGTGCCGGGCGCCGATACGTTCCAGCCGCTCGCGGCACTGGGCCTGCGCTGGAGACTGTTCGACTTTGGCCGGATCGACGCCGAAGTCGCGCAGGCACGCGGCGCCAATGCCGAGGCCCTGGCCGAGTACCGGTTGGCCATGCTGCACGCCACCGAGGATGTGGAAAACGCCATCGTCACCCTCGTGGAGATCGAGCAACAGCGCAAGGATCTGGCCAAGGCGGTGGACGCGCAGACGCGCGCACGCGACAGCGCGCAAGCGGCCTACACGGGGGGAGCGGTCAGCCTGTATGAAGTGCTCGACGCCGACCGACAACTACTGACCGTGCGCGATGCCGACGCGCGGGCACAGGCTGACAATGCCCGTGCCGCGGTGGCGACATTCCGGGCGCTGGGCGGCGGCTGGCAGGCCGATGCGCCTGCGCTGGCGCTGACCTCACCGCGCGCATCATCCCCTTCGCGCCCGTCGCAAGACTGACGTCGCCGCCGCGCTCGCGGCGCCTGACCGGCGCCTGCGCCCCGGCGGCGGGCCGCGCCTCCGGCGAGCCCGACGACCTGTTCGAGCAGATGCGCGTCCGGCTCGACAAGCGCGCCCGGTTGCTGGCCGAGGGTCGGCAGCCGTTTCCCGTGACCGTGCAGCGCACATCGAGCCTCGCGGAGATCCGCGAGCGGTTCGGCGACCTGCCGCCGGACAGCGTCACCGACGAGCGCGTCGCCGTCACCGGCCGGGTCATCTTCCTGCGCAATTCCGGAAAGCTGTGCTTCGTCATGTTGCGCGAGGGCGGCGCGGGCGACGCCGGTACCGAACTGCAGGCGATGATCTCGCTGGCGTCGGTCGGGGCCGAGTCGCTGGCGGAGTTCAAGGGTGTCGTCGATCTGGGCGACCTGATCGCGGTGCAGGGCACCGTGATCACCTCCCGCACGGGGGAGCTGTCCGTGCTGGTCGAGCAGTGGCAGATGACCGCCAAGTCGGTGCGACCGCTGCCGGTCGCGCACAAGCCGCTGTCGGAGGAAACCCGAGTCCGGCAGCGCTATGTCGACCTCATCGTCCGGCCCCAGGCTCGCCGGACCGTGCAGATGCGGGCTGCGGTCAACCAATCATTACGCGAAACCCTCAGCGCCGAAGGTTTTCTCGAAGTCGAGACGCCGATACTTCAGAATCTGCCTGGCGGCGCGGCCGCGCGCCCGTTCGTCACGCACATGAACGCCATGGATATGGATCTGTACCTGCGCATCGCGCCGGAGTTGTACCTCAAGCGATGCGTGGTCGGCGGGATTGATAGGGTGTTCGAAATAAACCGGAACTTCCGGAACGAGGGGGTCGATTCTTCGCACTCGCCGGAGTTCGCGATGCTGGAGTGCTACCAGGCGTATACCGATTACAACGGCATCGGCGAGCTGACTCGTCGGCTTATCCAGAATGCCGCAGTGGCGGCCATGGGCTCTACAACGGTCACCCTGGTGGACGGGACCGAACTCGAACTTGGCGGCGACTGGCCGTCCATCACGCTCTACGGCGCGTTGTCCGAAGCGCTCGGCGAGGAGATAAACGTCACTACCGACATGGCGCGCCTGGTGGAAATCGCGGCCCGCCTCGACGTCCCGGTGGCACCGCATTACGGCCCGGGCAAGCTGGCCGAGGAGCTTTTCGAGGAACTCGTCGTCGACTCGCTGGTGACACCCACGTTCGTGCGCGACTTCCCTGCCGAGACATCGCCGCTGACTCGCGGTCATCGGGACACCCCTGGCCTGGCCGAGAAATGGGACCTCTACATCCGAGGTGTGGAAACCGCCACCGGCTATTCCGAGCTCACCGACCCCGTCGTGCAGCGGGAGCGGTTTGTCGACCAGGCACGGCTGGCCGGTCTGGGCGACGTGGAGGCGATGCGGCTCGACGAAGACTTTCTGCGGGCGATGGAGGACGGCATGCCGCACAGCGGAGGAAGGGGGGTGGGAGTCGACCGGCTGCTG